>ENA-UERW01000623-UERW01000623.1-human-gut-metagenome-genome-assembly--contig:-NODE-623-length-29977-cov-10.479632_pt1 | contig 29977 bp, 26 predicted proteins | sample MGYA00242994_ERZ507995 | MGnify/ENA primary metagenome ERZ507995 (study PRJEB26167, sample SAMN06115492) | human gut metagenome | host: Homo sapiens | place: China:Chongqing | collected 2015-04-26...
TGATAGTTAACAGCTCTGGAGCCGAGGTAAAGCCAACCGGAAACATTTAGGTCTCTGGTTGTTAAAGAAGCATTGACGTTACTTGCACTTCCGTTCCCTACTTGACCAATAGAAACCCATGTTTCAGGGCCGAAACTTGTTGTTCCGTTGACTACCAAATTGACATTGGGGAAGTGTTCGTTGTCAGAAACACAGCCGATTAACAAATCATCATCCGAATTCGTTGTAGTCGTTCTAAGGTTGTAATCAAAATTGCCATTGATCGTTGTATCTTCACTAATAAAGAAAATACCGTTGTACTTATTTGGTAATCTGGGGTCGGCATTTAGAACATTCCCCTCTAGAACGACCGCTGCTTGTATAGCGCTTCCAAATAATCCTCCGGCAAGTGTTAATACAGACGCCTTTAATTTTGAGTGGGTTGCTGTTTTCGCGAACTCCGAAACGGCCATAAAGCATCCCCGGGATTTGCTCCAGATCTTCTTGAAGATTTTGTTCATTTTTATTTCCTTTTATAATTGTGGTTACAAAGTGAACACGTTTCTTAAATGAGGTACTGATATGCAGGCTCTTGCGAATGAAATCATCCGGGTGCGCATCAACGAGCAGCTCAAAAAAGATGCAACCTTGGTTTTGGATTCCATTGGGTTAACCATGTCGGATGCAATCCGCATTTTTCTTATGCGACTTGTTGACGAAAAGGCTTTGCCCTTTGAGCTGAAAATGCCTAAACATTTAGACATTTCACAAATGAGCAGACAAGATATAGACCAAGCCTTTGAAGCCAGCTTCAAAGATTTTGAGGAAGGACGTTTTTGTTCGGCAGAAGAAGCTTTTTCTCGCATTAAACACAGAGACATCAAATGAACTTTCAGGTTGTTGTCTCTGAGAAAGCTCAGGAAGAATTGCAGGAAATTTACGACTACATTGCAGATACTGGATTTCCCCAGACGGCTGAAAAAGTAATTGCAGAACTCAAAGAAGCCATACTTTCTCTTAACTACATGCCTGAGCGTTGCCGTCTGTTTGATGCAGAACCTTGGAAGAGCAAGGGAGTAAGAGTTAAAGTAAACGGCGCGTATGGTATTTATTACACGGTAGGATCGGACAATACAGTCAGAATCCATCATGTATTTAATTGCCGGATGGATATTGCCCGACACTTTATGCTCAATTGAATAACTCATAAGAAACCTCCGAATACAAAACCGCTTAACTCAGAACTTCGAAAGAAGCGCTGGGTAAAGCGGTTTCTTGTTGGGCACTTGGGAGAAAAAACTTTGCTTTGAATGCCTATATAGAGAGACAAGGCGAGTCAGTCGAAAAATAAAAAAATACCTCGGAAAAATTCCGAGGCAACCAAAGGGAGGGTATCTCTATTAACTATGGAGGGTTAAGATTCACAAATACGATTAAGTTGTACTTTCTCAGCAATGACTTCTTGCTCTGATCCGTCTTCAAACTTTACACAAACAATCCCGTCTGAAGCTTTCCGCTTATAGAGAAGCTCACATTCCCTTCCGTCAACAAGACAAAATATTACTGGTTTTTTATAGAGCTGCTCGTCCTTTTCTTCATCCGGAAAACATTCCCTGTATGCATCGACGTCATCGAAAGAGTTCTCGCAGCGAGTTTCTTTAAACGCTTCCTCCGAATTCTCTTCTTGCTCGTTGTCTATATTATTTTCATCTTCCAGGGGCTGATAGCAGGAAGCATCAATCTTTGCCCCTGGGAATAACTCCTCGTTCTCAGCATGAGACTCTTCGGCAATAGTCTTCTTATCTAAACATTCGCCTTGTCCATCTTTTAATTCTTCGTTTTGTTCGTGAGACAAAGACTCTTCGGTTTCAAGAAAGTCCTTCTGTGCTATCGGATCATTAAAATTTTCTTCATCAGGTTTTGTAGAAGTTTCACCGGTGAAACTATTTTCCGTCTCTTCTTCTGTGATTTTTTTTGCTACTTCTTCCGAAGGTTCAAATCTTTCCGCTTGTTTACGAGTAATTTTTTCAGCATACCTTACATAGTCTTCAACCGGAACCGGGGCTTTCTTCCATTTTCTAAAAAGCTCAGCTACGGCCTGAATACTTTCTATTCTCTTTTCCTTTACCGCGATTTTCAAGAATTCAGGAGCATCCTTCCAGGAGGCATATTCCGAGATTAAAGACTTTGAAAGTCCGAGTTTTTGAGCTATTGAAGATTGAAGTTCTCCATTCTGAATTAACAAGCAAATAGATTCAGCGAGCTCAGAGACCGAAAGGTTCTCCCGCTTGATATTTTCTGTAATTTGAATATAGGAAAGTGCCAATGGATCTTCCTTTTCTTGCAAGATACAGCTGACAGATTCCTTGCCGAGAATTTGGCAGGCTCGATACCGTCTTTCACCGGCCACGATGACGTAACCTTCGCCTTGTTTCCTAACCACAATCGGCTGAATAAGACCATATTCTCCGATACTTGCAGCCAGATCCTGCAACTTGTCTTCGTTAAACTCTTTTCGCGGCTGCAAAGGATCAGGAGAAATCAATGAAATATCAATATCGAGAATTTTTCTGACTGGTTTTCCGTCAGCGAAACTTTCCGTTAACCCGGATAGTCCTGATAAATCTAAAGCCATTTACTCCTCCTTAATAATCTCTACAACTCTTGATTCCAGACACATAGCTTGTGCCAAGGCCTCAAAAACGCGCCGTATTTCGCGCCAAACTTTTTCGGCAGTGCTTTTATCTCCTGTCCAGACCGGACGCCCTTGAGCCTGCGCCTCGGAAATTGCGGAACGGGAGGGAATACAGACGGCTTTGCCGTCGGAGCCTTTAAGCAAGATCTTGCCGTATGCCAAAACCAAGTCTCGTAAGTTTTCTTTCTGAAACGGATTGCTCACTACGCGATTAGGCAGCAAACCCAAAAAATTGAGCTCGGGATTGATCGCCTGCACTTTTTCAATATCTTTGTACAAGGCCTGGACTCCGTCCAAAGCTTCTTGATTTAGTTCTATTGGACTGATGGCGTAATCTGATAAGGCTAAGGCGCAGACAGCCCGAACATCCGGAGTAGGACTGGTATCAAAAATGCAAACGTCGTAATTTTCCTTTATTTCGTTAAGCGTGAGATAAAAATTTTTAATGAATTTGTTATAACTTGCCTTACCTTCCGATTCCAAATGAGCCAATAACGGGTCAGCACCGACGATGAGGAACTCGTCTTTTTCAGGAATTGTTCCACCGTTGTAAATCAACTGGCCGGCAGTCTTGGCGGATTGTTTTGCCAAGCCGCTGGAGCGTAAAACTTTGGTCGAATTCCCTTGCTGGTCTAAGTCCACAAAGAGAACGCGAAGATTGAGTTTAAGAGCGCAATAAAAGGCAAATTGGCTGGCAACCATACTTTTGCCTACACCGCCTTTTTGATTCATGATTGAAATTTTTTTCATTTTTTCCACTCCGAATTATTCATTAACATAACGATTTCCTCCGGAAACTTTCCCAGTCAAAGACCACTAAACGAGCCTGTTCACATAACCTGTCAAAAGATCGTTCTTCGAGGTAGGCTTCAATAGAATCTGCACCGGAAAGCCTTAGATTTGAAACGGCAATCATCGGTTTCATTTGCTCATACCGGGCGTTGATGACTTCAAAGAGGTAGTCTTTTTCTCTCTCGGAAATCCCTTTAAATGCACCGATCTCGTCCATGATCAGCAGATCAACCGAAACATATCGGGCGATAATGTTTTTCACGGAACGGTCTTTGTCATTCCACGATGATTTAATGTCCTCTAGCAGCCGGGTTACCGTTGTGTAAAGGACTGTCCTTCCCAACTTGATCGCTTCATGACCTACGGCGCAGGCAAGATGTGTTTTTCCGGTTCCGGGAGTACCGATCAGTAGAAGAGTTTTACCGCTGAGCCAATCAGTTTTTAGCTCTTGAGCGAAATCCAAGCAGCTTTTAAGAGCCTGATATTGACCTTTTTCAATCGCTTCATAACCTTCGAAGTTCTTGTCCGCAAAGCGCTTGGGGATCATGCTTTGGCCGAACAGTTTTTTGATTTTGGTTTCAGCCAAACATCTCGGACATCCAGCAAACCAACGGCTCCCCGTGCCATCGGTAGATTTAATCCCGGCAGTAAACCAACCGTGAAATTCGCAAAACCCGACTTCAAACCGACTTTCATCAATTGACTCTCGAGGGGTAAGCTCTTGTTTTTCAGATACTTGAGAGGAAATCATGTCAACGTCCCTCCGTCTTGCGTTTGAGAACAAATGTCCCGTCAGGGTTGAGCCGTTCGATCCCCTCCATGTAGTCAATGTCTCGGAATCGCTTGGGCTGAGCCGATTCGGAAGCGGATTGTCTTGCATTTTTGCGGTTTGAAACCGCAGTCAATTCGTGCTGAAGGGACGTGAGAACAAAGGCCACTGCCGAGCTTAACGGCTTGCCTTCCTTGTCTTTTGCGGCCTGACAGCGTGCAAACACCTGAGCAATCGTGTCATAGTCGAAGCGGGACATACCGCCGGCGGCCAGCTCCAAAATGAAATTTTGATTTTCCGGATTTCTGGATCTCCAGCGGGCAAGCGCCTTTTCGTCCAAACCGAAAAAGACCAAAACTTCTAAAACTTCGCCAATCATCCAAGCCGATTTTTCGCGCGCGAATAGTTTTTTAATTTTTAAACTTCTATCCGATTCCGATACAGATTCCGATTTATTAATATTTTTATTAATTAAATTATTATCCGATATCCGATCCGATCGGTGCGCGCGCGTGTACGTACGCGAGGACGATTTTTCATTTTCTGCGATTTCCATTTCGTTTTTCATTACATTTCCGGCCGAAAAAACCGCCGTTTTCCCGTCCTTCTGTGCTACGGCAGACCAATTGGTACTCAAGGCTTCCGAGCAATTCTCATGAATTTGCTGACTGTTTGTTGGGTCGTTTGTTGAGGTTTTGCTGACCTGTTTGTTGACCGTTTGTTGGGTGGTTTGTTGAAGTTTTGTTGACCTGTTTGTTGACGTTCTGTTGACATTTTGCTGGCCCTCTGTTGGGTCGTTTGCTGACATTCTGTTGGCGTTTTGCTGGTCATTTGCTGAGGTTTTGTTGACCTGTCTGTTGAACGTTTGTTGGGTGGTTTGTTGAACTTTTGTTGACGCTCTGTTGAAATTTTGCTGATCGTCTGTTGACGTTCTGTCATCGTTTTGTTGAACGTTTGTTGAAGATATGCTCACCGGTTTGTTGATAAATTGCGGATCAGCTCTCGCAACTTCATCTTTAAGCCGGGCCGATTCAGTTCTCAATTCCGCCTCAATTTTCTCTTGAAGAATCTTTGTGAGTTTTCTTTTCTCAGAACTCATCCATCCGGCCTTCATTTTTTCCAACCTCTTAGACACTTCATTCTGAATAAAGTTTTCCAACAAGCTGTGGGCTTCTTTTCGCATGGACAATGATTTCTCCAATCGTTCATCAATCAGCAATTCTTTGTCCTTTTTGAAGAATCTGGCAGTCACAGTATCTAAAATGTGACGCCTGTTTTCGGTTAACACCGGATACAAAGCGAAAACTTCTTCCTGCGTCAAAGGAGACCCCTTCATCGCATAGCCCAGCCGGAGCTTAAACAGACAGGATGAGAACTCATCAGGGAGCACCATGTAGTCCCTGACGTACTCATCACTTGTAATCAAGTATCCGGAAAATTCAAAGGGATTGATCAGATCATTAATTTTCATTTTTTCCCTCCTGAGACTTTTCTAAAACTTTTGTTCCGCACTCTTCCCGAGGGATAAAAAGTCCTTTGTCGATTTCAATGAAGTAAAGGGCAAGAACTTGATCAAGATCGTCAAGAAGTGTTCTATTAAGCCGATCGTCCAAGGCACCTACGCTGTTGCAGGCTTGCATGTACGAGAACGGCGCCCCGCCGTTGAGATAGAAGAAGTTAATGAGTCTGGAAATGATTCCGCTCATTGCTACCGTCAAATTGGAATGATTGAGCTGAAGCTGTAAGGGATCTATCGAGTATTGAAGCATATGATAATCTAATCGTGTCTATTCTTTAGTAATAGTATGGCTACTATATTAAAATTAGTCAACTATATGTATAATTTTGTAAGTAGCTTATGTATTGACGAGAGATAAACATGAAAACAGACAAGTTAATTTTCACGATGTGTTTGATTGGAATGCCCTTTATTTCACTGGGCTTCTTTTCTTCATCTGCCGCTGGTCTTGAGATGAACAACTACGACACGGCGAAAATGACTTACTTTGAAGAATTAGATGAATTCGCTAACAGCTTGAGCCCCTCCGAACTTATTCAGGCGATAAATTCATTACAAGTTCGTAAAGAGGATTGCAGCTCAGAACTATTTATGGTCTTAAGGCAGAAATTATTGAATTTTGCAATTGAAAAGAAAATTAGAAAAAAAGCACATTTGACTAGCAAGCTGTTTCAACAGGAAGAGGGGTGTCGCAAAGCCGGGTTATTTAAACACTATAAGCGTAAATCCAGCACGGGTGCCTTTCTTCATTAATTACCTACAAACGGCGGTAATATTCCTAAGAAGTTAAAAATTACAAAGCTTGTTGTACCCAAATGAAGACACCGAAACCTAGAATTTTTAGCGTTTCTAGGTTTTGGATGTGTTCCGAATTTGTAGAACTAGACTGAACGATAAAACCTCCTTTCGCAGAAGAGATAATCTTTCTAAAAACAACACTTCCGTTGAGTTCAACCAAGTAAAGACCATCCTTCGTATAGCTGCGCACTGACTTATCTAAGATAACGATTGATCCATAGGGAACTAAATCGCTAGAAGTTAACTCATCAACATAAAAACTTTCTGCTTTTTCCGCACGGATAGGATACGCAGACTTTTCAATAAAAATATCAGGCATTTGAACGTTACCTATTTTAAAAGGAACAAATCTGCCGTCTGTAGATCGTCTGCGTATCTCAAATAATGGAATAACGGTGAGCTTTAAAGAAGAGGCTTTTTTCTCTTCTGTTATTGATTTTATGTCTTCTTGGTTTTCCGGGATTGGTTGAATTTCGGGATGCTCTTTATCCATCCATCCAGGCGGATAGTTGAGCTTTTCTTCAATGCTTCTAGCTAAAGCAACACCCATCTCCCTAGGCTTATTCGTTTTATGGTGCTTTGCGAAGTTCTTAACTTGACTTAACGTAGCATCTTTTTTCGGTCTCCCAAGAGCTAAATTTAATCTTGCAATGGAACCATATTGTTCAATCAAATAAAGCAAATTCCTTTGCCGAACTAATGATATCGCTCGCACTTTTATTTTTCTCTAAATAGTTAATTCCTTTTTTTATAACATTTTTAAAAAACATGGGGTAGCCATGTATTACTAATGTATTAGACAATATGTAATTTATTTACTATAATTTGGCTAATATATTTCTTTGGTTAATAAAAATGAAACTAGACGAATATTTAAAGCAACAAGGCACCGGAGCGTCGTATCAGTTAGCCAAGAAACTCAAGATTCAACCGACGAACGTTTACATGTGGGCCAATAAAAAAGCGAATATTTCAGCCGGACGCTGCATTCAGATTGAATTGCTGACGGACGGTGCTGTCACCTGCGAAGAACTAAACCCAAATTTTGACTGGGACAGTGTGTGGAAGCTTTTTAAAAAGCGTTATGCCAATGAAATTGAAACTACCAGAGCTTGCTAAAGGAAAAGGATGATGTCTAACGAGAGGAATTCAGGCGTTCAGGCTGTACGACTAATACCGGCAAAAACCGTTGCGCGCATTTTGAATATCAATGTCCGGACTGTCTGGAAATTCATGCAAAACAAGCCTAATTTTCCTCAGCCGCTGAAGCGTTTCCCCAGATACACCCGTTGGAATGAAGCGGACATATTGAACTGGAGAGATACTCCGCAAATTTAATTTTCAAAACGAATCCCCCGCATAACTAAAAACCCAAGAGAGAACCATGGAACACTTCAGCAGCGCATTCTATTTAACGATACTCGGCTTAGCCTGTATCGCCGCTGCGCCTTTGTTTTTGTTCCAAAAGCATGAGCTAGTTTTTTGCGCAGCTCCTCTCTTGTTATTGCTCGGACTCTCGATCCTAATTATCGGACTGGCAGGGTTAAAGGGAGTGGTGCCATGAGAACCAACTTGATAAGAAGGGAAAGAAAAAGCGGATATCGATTGGTTTCTGTTATTCGTTGTGGGAAGCTCGCCAGTCCTTATCCCCAGCTCTTCCAGAATAAAAATGTGGTTCTTTGTTCTTTTCTTAGCAGCTTCTGTTTATCTGACAACTCAAAATTGGGATCGTCTTCTTCCCTTGCTTCAAGGAACAATCTCGTGCGAATTTTACGAAACACTAGAGGTTTACCATGCTCGGGATTTCCTGTCCCTTATCTACACAATCCTATTTTTGCGCCTCATTTACATCTGCCTCGATTTCTATCTCACACGGGACTGGTCTTCGGGAAGATGGAATCTCTTTTTTGCTCTGAATATCCTCGTTTTCTGCGCTATCGGTTTTCTTCTGAAAGTTCTCAAGTCCGGGACGTATCTGTTTTGCTCGATTTGATTTCTTCCATCTTTCATTTTTGCTATAACGCCCCGGCAATGGGTTTATCACTAAATGAACGCTTTTTTTCAACAGCTATTGTTAGACATGGTTACTGTCGATTTTTGGCAGCAAATGACACCGAACGCCCTTCTTCTCGGAACCCTGCACATGCTAATAGTAGTGAATTTTCTATTGTTCTGGACGCTAATCAAGGGTTCAAAACTTCCCAAAATTCTCCAGGAATTTCCCTTAACGCTTCTGCTTCCCTCGAAAGCGAAAAGCCTTTTGTTTTTAGTTCTTTATTATCTTTGTCTGGCATTCGTTTTACCGAGTTTTGCAATTGCATTTTTAAGGCCCTGAATTTCTTCTGTTGCTTTTTCAATCGTTCTGATAAGTTTTTTGCGTTCAATGTTATTTTCAATAGAAAGGACAATACTTATCACCGCAGCGGCGCAAGCGATAAATGTACACAAGAACACCATATTTTCCCGGCTGTCTTTGTTTTGGTAAATATCCGCCAGCAAGAAAAGAACAAAAAGTATTGCAGCTGCGAAGACGGCATAGAAGACCGTTTTATAGAGATATTTTTCGAAATTAGACATTTTCTTTTCCTCCGAGGGTTGAATAGAAATTTGTCTTTGCAAACTAAATTTTATTCTTCTCCTCGGAGACCCCTTTTCCTCGGGCTTATTAAAGGCCCTTTAGCGCCGCGTGCGTGTCTGAAAACTATGCTGCTGCAAGCATTTACTTCGAGGTTTATTGCTTGGTCTCAGTATTTGTGCATAGCAAAATTCTCTTCCCATTTGTTCAGAACACGGTCTGGCCGGATCGGCCAGCGGCGCTGTTTCTTATTCCGCAAATCTGTTGGCAACAAAAGAATGAGTAGAGGGTTGTGTGATGTCTCCATGTGAAGTTGCATTTTTATTAACATGCCTTTTCCTATTTGTTCCGGCTTGGGTGCTTGTGATCTCCATGAGTAAGAAAAGTTACCCGACTGTAAAGGCTTTCATAATCTCAACTATTTGTTTCCTGATAGGTGCTTATCTTGAGTTTATTCTCTACAGCGGCTGCAACTTAATATTCCTTTGTGCTCCCACGAAAGAGGAAAGAGTCAAGTTAATCAACAGTTCTGATTTTGATTTTCCGTTAATAAGGGAACACGTTTTATCCCTGGTGCAAAACTCACCGTTTTTGAATAGGGCTTGCCCTCTACTGTGTCCCAAAATGATTGGAGAAAACGGAGGGACAAAATGATGTCACGTTTGTTAGAACTGCCTGTAAAAACGGTCATTCCCTATGTCAACTCTATTATTCCTGACATTTTGTTCTTCTTTGTTTTGTGTTTTTTGTTGCTCTCAGTATTTGAAACTTTCTATTGTTTTTTTCTGTTGCAATCGGAAAGTGCAGAAAAGGTCAAGAAAGAATTTTTCAAGTTGCTGCTTGTCACCACATTCCTGTTACAAAGCGTTGGAGCCTACTTTCTCTTCAAAGCAATTCTTTCGCCAGCGCCTTCGTGTGCTTATTTACTCGATGATGGCCTCAACCTTAATAGGTTCCTCTCTAAGAGAGGTATGCAAGCTAATCTGCAAACAATAATCATCAGGGTACTCTAGAGAGGGTAGAACATGGAAATGCAATTCTTGGGCGGGAACACTACCCTGATTGAAATGAATTTGAGTGTTTTGGACGAACGAACTTTTTCTCTGGTCATAAAACTTCCAACCGGCAGGAAGCTGAATTTTATACATAATGAAGGGGACGGAAACATTGGGAAAGCTTATGTTCAGAAACTTTCCAGAAACCCCTTCTTTTACCTCGGTGCAGCTTGCCTCTATGGCCGGAAGTCTTTGATCCATACGTACGCGTTTCCGATTGGCATCAAAGGAGAGGAAACCATTAGCTATAGTAGCAATACAAGTTATCCCTGTGCAAACAGGGATAATGAAATCCGATATTCGCGCATCCGGGTTATTTTTGGCATAGAACGCCCACAAAACAATAAGGGTTACTGCAAAAACGTAAGGGGCAACAATTATCCAAATGAAATGATCACTAAACCTATTTATTTGTTTTATCGACTGATAGCTAAGTTTCATAAGTTTCTCCTCCGAGGGCTGATTAGTAATTTGAGTCTGGCAACCAAATTCTATTCTTCCTCTCGGAGACCACTACCTATCGTGTTTTGAGGACTCAATAATGAAAACAATCCATCAAATCCCAAAACTTAAAACACTTTTGACTGCTGCCATTGTCAGCAGCGGTCTTTTTGCAATCGGTTTTCATGCCTTGGCTGAAGACGCAGATTACTCGAAAATCCCCGGTATGCCCAAAATCGACATCATGACTGGAAACGATCGTTGGGGATGTGAAGTTCTCCTTTGTCTAGCCAATCCTAACGGCCCACGCGCTGTTTCTGAGTGCAAGCCTCCAATTGACAAATTATTTGATTGCTTGTCGTGGAGTCATCCTTGTAAATTCCCAAGCTGCCCGATGGCCGGAGACGGCAACTATGCCAAGCAACTTAGCGACGGCTTTGATCCATGCTCTTTGCAAGGCATGGAGGATGCTCCTCAAGGGTTCTTAACCGAGGGGAACTTAAACGATGCTAAGAAGTTCAAGACGACTCGGGGAAATAGGAAATTCTTAACGCACGGTCACTCTTCCTATAACTGGGGCGGTGAGCACTGGTTCAAAGCGACAGAGGATTCGCCCGGTTATTGGGGCGGAACAAAAGCATGCGTACGGGGCTATCAAGGCATCGCTTACGAGCCCTATACATGCCAAGAAGATTCCGGGGACAGCTCCTACACCACAACTTGTTATCGACCTGTAAAGGTCTATGAAGAAGTTGTTTGGCAGAAGTACCAGTCCAGGCGCGCTATCGACGTTTTTATCAACGGGAAAAATTGGACTCGCGTGCATTGGTAGAGCGTCTGATTAGAAGGAATGAGCATGATTGAAATCACAGCTTCAGATATTTTTTGGATCGGCGCGATGGACAAAATAGAGATCGGCTTAATTGTAATGTTCCTGTTTGCTCTCTTTTTGGTCTTTATGGCTGTCGATTCGAGTTCCGTAGCAATTTTCTTATTTGCTCTCCTACTTGGTATTTTTTCCATGACTGCATGGGTCTTTATTCCAAGTTCGAAAACTTTAGCTGCTATGAAAGTTCTTCCGGCAATCGTGAACAATCAGCGAATACAAGGTGTCGCCGAAAATGCTTTGGAACTGACAGAACGTTTCCTTAAGGAGCATCTGGAAAGTCAACTCGGCACAATGAAGGAGAAAAAATGAAACAACAGAAATCTGAAAAAGCTTTTAGACAAGCTGTAAACAAGGTCATTACGGACGATTCTCGTGAGTCAGAGCTTTTGAAGCAAAAACAAATTATTGCAGGCTGCAAAAACAAGCTTGCGGCTTCCGGCATGCTCCTTTACTACTTTTCTTGTTGCGGCGATGACCAGAGCGAAGCTAAAAGACTGGCCCTTGCGAATGATATTTCTGAAAAGCTCTTTGTCAACAAGAGCCCGGAAGAAGAATTCTGGAGCCTTTCCGCCAAAGATTTATTTGAAACACTTCTCATGCTTTTGGTTCAAGAATGCGGAAACAACAATCCGGTTAAGGAGTTTTACAACCTTCTGGCAATGACCCAGGATATTCAAAAATTTAGCAATAAGTTAGAGCAATTCAGCCAAAGCGATAAAGGGCAACAATTTTCGAAGATTATTCAGCGCTTTCTGAGTAATTCGGAGGCCACCAAGACAGGAATTGTCGCCCATATGAACAATCAATTGCTCGGCTTTATGCGTTTTGATCTAGTTTGAGAGAAGACATGTACAACTTTAAGACTTGGACTGCTCCGGAAAGTTCTCAATCAAGCACTGCAACGTTTTCGCGATCCTTTTCATACCCTTGCATGAGTTCTGGAACTGTAACTTTTACCTTACCAGAAACCATCAATGCAGCCATGAGGGCTAAGATTTTTAGTTCGTTGTACGTAAATGTCGTTTCGTTCATTTTCATGCTCCTAAAGAGTTTGAAGTTAAGTAATTTATCAGTGAGCAGTGTTGATTTTGGCAAAAATATTGCACTGCTCACCAATCATTCTACCCCTCCTTAGGAGCACCAAAAACACCATGTATATCAAAGAGTTAGAGAAATAACAATAAAAAGAGATAGGCAAAATGGAAGATCGCGTAAGAACGATGAGCTGCAATCTCAGCAACCGTTATTTGAATCCCGGTTTTAAAGAGTTGCGCAGCACTATTGCAGATCATCAAGCTCCCTCTTGGGGCCAGATGTATTTTTTGGTTGAGTTGTGCAAAAAAACAATTGAAGAACTGGAGAAAAATCCTCCGGAAGAAAAGGAGTATTACAGCTGCTATATTCTTTGCACCTGCGGACCAAAAGACTTTTTAATAGGCGTTCTTGAGGTCATTGAAGAAACAGAAGAGTACGACTTTTGGCTTCCGCGCATTGTGATGGAATGGGAAGAGAGGGAGCTATTCTTAACCGCTCTTCAGATTATCGGTAAATATCTCGGGCTGATCTCACATAAGGAAATACCAATTGTTAACCGCTCTGAGTACCGTATAACCATTGATCCATACTCATATTCCTCAAATTTCGATCAGCTAGGGCAAGTAGGTTCCAACCTTGTCCGAATCGGTTCTTTTGTTAGAAGTGAAAATCTATACAGTTCGTTGGATATTTTGTCCTCTGTCATCGATGAGCTGGAAACAGAATGCAGACGCTTGACTGGTTTTCTCAACTGGTTCCAACAGTGTATCGGGAACAGCGGGAGCTTCTATAGAGATATAAAGAACTTCCGATTCTTGCAAACAGGCGCCCCGGCAGCTGAGTCCAACAGCGTGAGACTGGCTAACGGGCTTAGAGAATGCGGTTCAAAAATCAAACGTATTAGTCGTGAATTATCAGGCGTCGGACAAGAAGTCAAACGGTTTCAGCTAGAAGACCCGAAAAATTTGGAGATTATCGATGATCTGAATGGGTATTTGGGAGGTCTTAAATATGCGATAAGACAACTGAAAGAGCAACTTTCAGAAAAAGAAGCTAAGAGACCCAGGAAAGAAGAAGAAGCAAAACGTCTAATAATAGAAATCTTTGATGAAGATTTTTTGGATACTGAACCTTTAAAAGATCTTGATCCTGGTCATTTAACTGAAATGTCTCCGGATAAGGAACATTCAGAACAACCCAACAAGGAGAACGGGCAATGAGAATCAACAATCAAGAAATCAAAAACGCGGAAATTTCTGTGGTATCCGAACGGAAAGTCCAAGGACTCAAAGGACTCAAAGCAATTTTTACTTACGAGGCCCGGATAAAGAAAAAAAGGTCGGACGTATAAAAAACAGTCTGAAGATTTGGGATTCCTTCAGAACTGGCTGCTCTCTCAATTAGAGGCTGCATAGATATGTAGTCGCAAAGTTTATGTCCGGGACAGCGACCTTCTTCTCAGTAGAAGCTGGTTAATGTTCTTGGCAGGACACATTAACCGTCCCGGACACCCCAATTTTAAGTCCTGCCCCGCAAGGAAAGAGCGGCGAGTGTTTTATCTTTCCAACTGATGTTCATGATGGGTCGCGCAAAAGTCCTGCCAGATTTTTTGATCAAAACACGTTATGAACAAAATATTCAAAAAGGTATTTAACCGCTCCCGAGGCGTATTTGTTGCTGTGTCAGAGGCTGTTAGCTCGGCATCCCAGCAGAACAAAAAGTCCGTTTTAGTCGCGGCAGCAGTTTTAAGTGTCATTGCGTCACCTGCTGTTGCGCTGACAACCATTGACGGGGATGTAGTCGGAAAAGACGCTCGATTCCATTTTCAAGGCCGGGGTCCTGCACTGGCCGATAGTCATACCATAAATGGAAATTTAACTTGGAACTTAGGGCGAGAAGGGGATTTCAGAAGATCTTTCCTTTGTGTTTCTATTGGGGCAGGCTACTTCAGTTCTCTCAGTAACACATTGATTGTGAACGGAAATTTCAATATCAATAACAATTCATGGGTACACATCGCTCATAACGGTGACGAAGGGGGAAATATTTATAGTGCCCTGAATATTTCCAAAGATCTAAACATTTCGAGTGACTCCGAGCTTTCTCTAATCAGTAATGGGGGAAGCGGTAACGACCCAACAATTCACGCAAGTCTTAATGTCGGAGGAACCGTTTACAACTCAGGACGCCTTATTTCCTACGGTGGGACTCAAGCGGGAAGAACATACGGATCGTTCTCAATCAACAACCTAGTAAACAACGGTACATTTGTTTTTGACTCTCCGAACGCCTTAAACGGTACTTTTAATAATATTACGCAAGCCGGTGGCTACTTTCAGCAAGGTGGAACAAATGACTTCCACATTAACGGTACTCTGACAGTCAGCGGAGGAACGGTTGGAAATAATGATGCAATTGTTGTAGGGGCCGATCAAGGTAAGTTTTCCGTCGGTCAAGGTTTGAACTTGGCTGGAGGTGCCGTTGGGAATTTATCTGTCCTCACTCATGTCGGCGGATCAGTTATGGTTTCGGCCGGTTCTTATGGGATCGGGACACTGAATAAGTCCAATGGCACGCTTACAAACAAATCCACACTCACTGTAAGCAACTTTAATCAGTCCAACGGAACGACGACCAACAGCGGAAACTTGACCATTGGAAACGCTAACTTGGGCGGTACTCTGAACAGCACAGGTACTCTCAATCTGACAGGAAACGTCGTTACTCGCGGCAACTTGACCAGTACTGGTAACCTGAATAATCGGGGCAATTGGACAGAAACCAATCGTTATACAATTGCAGCCAACCTTAACAATTCCGGTAGCGTTAATTTTCAGAACGGATTCGAGTTCAGCAATGGACGCTTAACCTCCTCAGGTACTGTCCAAACGAATAATGTCTTTGACGTTTTCGACAGCATTGGAGAAACTGGACAGCAGGACCTCAATTATGTCGGGCTTGGTTCTTCCGTTCCGCAGGAAGTTAAAAAAAGTCTTACAGACTTTTTCCTGAAATATTTACCTGGCAAGCTTGCCCAGAACTTAATCAGTCACGCCTCGTTTACGGGTGGAAAAGTGGTTGTCACCGGAGTGGAACTCACTCAAACACAAGCTGACGATCTGAAAAAGGCATTCAAAGCAAAGTTTGGAGGTAATACAGCTCTTGAGTTCCAAGGCACGATAGCGGGCGTTTCACATGATGATAGATTAACCGTCGCAAAAACCAATGAGCTTTATGACAACGTAGAGCACCTGCGCGATGTTATTTTCGTTGATCGCAAACTTGAAGGCGAAAACGGAGCAATCGTTGTCGGAGATTCCGGTTTGCGAAACAACACAGGGTTCACAGGCATCAATGAAGCAACCGGCACGACCATCCAGGACGGAAAAGAGCTAACACTTATCGGCGGCAAATCAGACGGTACAGGTAATCGCTTTACTCTTGCCGAACGTATTATCAGTGCGGTTGGTGACGGAGCAAAGCTCATTCTTGGCAGCTTGGGAATTAAAGACTTTTCTGTCTACCAAGGACAGGCCGAACAGGTTCATCTCTCTGATAAGGGAGAACTTAAGGTTGCCGCCGGCGATTACCTCGTCAAGAACCTTAATTCTTCAGGCGGAAAGACCACTGTCGATAAAAATGCTGTTTTCAACAGCGAAAACGCTACCTTCACAGACAAAGCAGTCTTAGAGAACAATGGAGAAACGGTTCTTGGTACTTTGACCGGTTGGAACGGTGCTGAAGTTCACAACAACAGCAAGCTAACGGTCAACGGTATCACACAATTCGGCGGCAGATTCATCAATAACGCAAACGCCAAATTGGTAGGAACTGCAGACCTGGACGGTACCCTCCAAAACAGTCAGGGTGCTTCTTTAATCGCGAATACCGTAAATGTCAACGGAACACTGCGGAATTTCGGTTACATGGAAGCGCTGGATAATTCAACAGTATTCGGCACTCTTGAAAATCCGGGAGAAATCCGTCTGTTCAATACGGCCATTGGTTCACGCGGCGATGGTGATATTGGCACAATCGGCAATACCTACACTCTTAAAGCAACCGGTAAAACTCAAGTTTCCGGTCTGATTGCTAACGCTCAGGGTGCAGTCGCAGAGTTTTCAGGAGATGATGCCGAGCTGTTGATTCTTGATGGCGGTGTAGTTTCCAATAATGGCACGCTCATAGCGGATTCACTAATCGTCAATGACGGCGGCTATTTCATCAATGGAGACAACGCGCAGCAAACGTTCACAGCTTCTCCGTTGCGCCTCAGAGCCGTCGCAAGAGCAGTTGCCAGAGCAACAGAGCAATTAAAGAATCTGACGGTTTCCGAAGGCGGAACAAAGACAAATAACGGATTGGCCTACTACGGTACAGGTACGATTGCGGGTGAATTTATCAATGCTACAGGCGCCGAAGCTTTCGGCGGCGTGTCTGACATTTTCGTTGACGGCAGCGGATTAGGTATTACTAATACCGGCTCGATCAAAAATGCAGGTACATTTACTTTCGGCGGTACTTTGAACAATTCCGGCTCGATTACCGGGGACGGTCTGATAGTGTTCAAACGCGCGGGTCTTGGCAACGATACCTTTACGAATGCCGGACAAATCAAAACCGGAAGCCTTGAGGCTGACAATATTAAATATGTCCAGACGGCAGGCAGTCTTTCGAGTGCTTCGGGTTGGTTCAGCAATTCAACAGTTGATCTGACCGGCGGAACGATTGAGCACACTGTCCTCGGTTCCGGCAACACCTACAATCTTGGCGCGGGCTCCGGTTCCAATGACGCGGCAACATTCACCGTAGGAACACTGGACAGTTCCTCCTATGTTGAAATTCGTCGCGGCGCCACTCTGAGAACCGAGCACATTGCGATGAACGGCAATAAGACAACCAATTTGGTAGGCGGTCGTTTGTCCACAACTTTGGATCAGATCTTTACTGATCTTGATTACAGTACATTAAATCTTGATGCAGTAAATCCTGAAGATAAAGTTGAAGTCAGCAGCAATCCTCAAATCGTCACGGGCATCGGTAACGTTATCGGTTCTGTTGCACAGGGTATCGCTTTTCAATGGGGTACCGTCGCGTTTGACGACGCCTCCTACAGTGCTGCTCTTGCCGGTGACGCAGTTAATAAGCTCGTAGCAATCGGAGATGTTCCTCCGGATCGCCGCGGAGAACTTGAAGTTGCATTTAACGGCAAAGCTGCCGAGAGATTTAATGTAGATCTCGCAAATTCCATTAGAGCCACTGCCGACGGAACTCTAGCCTACGCAACCTTTGCTAATGAAACGCTTTCCAATGAAAGCGCTGCAAATCCGGGCGCAACTTCTTTGGTTATAGGTGTTAATGATCGTACAGCAGTTGTTGTTCCGACTTCCGGTACGCCGAACGTTTTAAACCAGTCAATGGGGTTTATGAACGTAACCGGCGTTTCTGACGGCCTCTATATTAATAGTGGCAGCCACTTCGTTTTGGTTGGTCAGGCCCAGCCCAATCCCAATCTCGCTCCGGTGGAATTAGCAGACGGTGCCGTGTGGGTTGGCGGCAACAAAAACATTGACGGTTCCGTCACTCCTTCCAAACTAACACTTGGTTCTTACGGTTCTGCTTCTGAAACAAAAGGCCATCTTGGTGAGTTAAACATTGGAGTATCCCCTGCGAATCCCGCTCTCGGAGGTGCCGGTGGTCAGGTGATTGTCAAAAATGGCGAGTTCACTGTTGACGTGCTGAACAACGGCTCTGCCGGTTACGGCAATGATAAAGAGGGATTGGTTATCGGCAATGCCGATGACACAGCCACTCTGCTGATTGTCGGCACCTATACGGCTGTTGACGGCAGCGCGATGAGCAATCACGGTATTTTCAAAGCTCAAAATATTGCATCCCGCAACACCAATAATTCGTTTGTTAACTACGGAACCTTTGAGATCGGTACTGCCGACATCAGCGGCTACGTGGAAAACAACGGTCAAGCAGCCTTTAATGAGCTGACACTACGCGAATACGGTTCTGTTAATAAGCAAGGTGCTGAACTGACAGCCGGAAAACTGACTGTTTCCGGTAACGCTCTTGCCGGTGCTTCGGGAACTTACGGCATTCGTGGATCGCTGGAAAATCAGGGCAAACTGTCCGTTACGGATGAGCTAACTGTTGCCGGTGATATGACCAACAGCGGCGAAGTGGACATTGCAAAACTTACCGTTCAAGCCGCAACACCCGTTCAGGATGCAACGGCGGGCAGCTTCATTAATAACGCACTTGCCAAAGTGGATTCAATGCTGACAGAAGCAGGATCTTTTGTCACGAATGCTGCGGATGCTGTCCTGACAATTGCAGGTCTTAAAGGAGCCTCCGAACTTAACGGAACCGTTACCAATGACGGAACTCTCAAAGTTGACGGAACTGCGAGCGTGACGGTTGCTTCCGGTGAACTCAACAACAACGGCACAATGGAAAATACCAATGCGCTGAATGTCACAGGCGGCACGGTTGGCAACAACGGCTCCTTAGCTTTGAACGGTTTGAATATCACCGGCGGTCAGGTACAAAATTCTGCCCAAGCCGATCAGTTCAAAGACTCAGGGACAACTCAGATTGAAATGGCGAACGCCTCTGACGTCGGTATCGCCAATGAGGGCCACCTTGAGCTTTCAAATCTCATGTTGCTGAAGGGCATGATTCAGGGCGGCTCCGTGGGCTCCAAGGATGTAACACTGGCTGAGGTTCGACAGAATGCCTCGATTGAGGCTGAACAGGTTCAATTAAAAGAACTGAACAATGCCGGAACGGTAAAAGCTACCGATTTCGCCGCTGCCAAGACCGAAAATACAGGCACCGTTGAGGCCGGAAACCTTATTCTGGCTGAAAACGACCGATTCCTTAATCAAGCATCCGGTGCGGTTAAAGCCGATCAGCTGCTCCTTAACGGCGGAGAGTTTGTCAATGCCGGTGGAAACACCTCGGATATTGTTCTGACTCAAATCGCCACCGGCGGTCAGTTCACTTCCGACGGAGACAGCACCCTTCAGATGGTTGTTTCCAATGAAGGAACGATTAACCTTAACAAGGGAAATCTCAATATCGCCGAGCTCGATGCGAAGAACTCCGTCTATAACCAGTTGGGCGGACATTTCAAAGCTGATAAGGGATTCTTTGAAGATTCCACGCTCAACATCAAGGGAGGAATTTTTGATGCTTCCGAAGTTCGCGACTCTGAAGGCAACATCACCGGGCTTTTGGGCAATAACACCGTTAACATCTCCGGCGGCAATAAGACTCCGGTGATTGATAACGAGGATTCGGCTGAGGATAAATCCCACTATAAAGACAATTTGACGCAGGTTATCGCAGGATTGGTCAACAGCGATACCACCGTCAATATTATGGCGGGCGGCGTCCTCGATGTTGCCAAGATCGAACTTGACGGAAAAGCCGATAGCATCAATCTGAAGGGCGGTGTCCTTCAGACGAGCGCGGATCAGATCTTCGGTTCAGTCACGACTGAGGCCATTCGAATCGACGCGGCAGATGCCGAAACAGGCAGCGTACAGCTTCCGACCACCGTGCTTTCTGCTACTACCGTTGGCGCAGTTAAAGATGAGATCAAATCCGGGCTGAATGTCGAAAGCGGCAATCTTGCTCTTGACGACGATTATTTCAGCGCTTCTTTGATTGTTAGCGTCACCGACAAAATTGCGAATGCATTTGAAAACGCAACAAACCTGACGATCAATTTCTTAGGGCAGATGACTGCGCCTTTCACCATCACAACTGCAAACGATTTGGAAAAAGAAGGACTCGATGTCGTTCTGAACCCCGGCATTGTGCTCAACACGACGACTCTGCACAATGAGTTTGCGGATGAGTACAACAAAGACACTGATGCTTCTCAGACGATCAAAGGTTTGATCATTGGTGCCGAGTCCAATGATCCGAATACCAATTCGATCAATATTAGTATGGGATTCAAAGATGTCTCCCATACCGATAAAGTCACAATCGAAGGCGGTAAAGAATTGGTTCTTGTCGGCAATGCCGTCAATGCAATTCCTGAAGGTTCTTTTGGTGATGATGCCAACAAACTGCTGAAGGATTCTGCCGACGGCGGCTCCATTGACGTGAATAACGGTACGTTTACGTTCGGCTCTCACGGCGGGGTTGCACCGACAGTCGGATGGATTCTTTCCTCCAATATCGGAGAAAACGGAGCTTTGGAAGCCAAGAACGGCGAATTTGCAGATTGGACTATCGCAAACAACGGTAATGTTCACGTTCACTCCAATGCCATTTTGCACACCAACAGCCTGACCGGCAGCGGTTCGACCGTTAATGAAGGAAAAGTCTCTCTGGACGAAAAAGACGGAAGTCTTCCGGTCTTTGATGTCACCGGAAATTTCCTGAATAAGGGCCAGAACTCCGTCTTGGACGCTTCCAAGGTTGACAAGGTAACGGTATCCGGCACACACGCCAATGAAGGCAAAGCCAATTACAACGATATGCTGATTGCCGAGGGTGGCAGCTCTAATAACAGCGGTACGGAAAAAGGAAACATCCTCACCGTTGAAGGAACTCATACCAACTCCGGTACGTCTACTTGGAACGGTGTCACCGTTGCCGATAAGGGCAAAGGCGAAAACGCAGGCAAGCTCGATGTCGGCACTGTGTTCGATGTGATCGGTGAGTTTGTCAACAAGGGCAAAGACGCTGTTCTTGATGCTACCAAGACAGCCGTGACAACTGTTGCGGGTCTGCTGCGCAACGAAGGAACGGCAAACTATGACGATATGACCGTCGCTTCGGGCGGTACGTCGAACAACTCCGGTTACGAGAAAGGCGACATCCTGACGGTTGCCAACGGCGGTCAGCACACCAACAGCGGGACGTCGATTTGGAACAATGTCACGGTTCAAACCGGAGCAACTTCAACTGTTGATGTAGGCGGCAAGGAAACAATCAACGATACCTATGACATTGCGGGCAAACGAACCAACAAAGGCGAAGTTGACGCAACGAAGGTTGCCAATACTCAGGTTTCTGGGTCACTCGACAACCAAGGAACCTCGAATTATGACGATATGACCGTCGCTTCAGGCGGTACCTCGAACAACTCCGGTTACGAGAAAGGCGACATCCTTACCATCGAAGACGGCGGCGAACATATCAATTCCGGCACGTCGATCTGGAACAACCAGACCGTACAAGTCGGAGGCTCGGCCACTACCGAAGAAGGAGGCAAAGAGACCATTAACGACAAGTATGTCATAGCCGGTGACAAGACCAATAAGGGTGAAGTTGACGCTAAGGGCGTTGAGAATACCGAAGTTACGGGTAATCTCGACAACCAAGGCAAGTCCGAGTACGACGACATGACTATCGGCGACGGCGGCAAGTCCGATAACAGCGGCTATGAGAAAGGCGACATCCTAACTATCGACAACGGTGGTCAGCACACCAACAGCGGCACGTCCATTTGGAACAACGTTGTTGTAGCAGGTGGTGACGTCAACAACACCGGTGACATTGACACCGGCAAGCTCACCATTGATGACGGCCTCGTCAAAATCGACGGCGGCAGCTTGAAAGCAGAAGAAACCGACCTTAACGGCGGAGACCTTGTTATTGGAAACGACAGAGAACCGATCGAGGAAAACCACGTCAAGGCTGAAATCAATCCGAAGAACGACGTGATCGACACGAACATTTACGTGAAGAATAACGGCGACTTGAACTTGGGACCCACAGGCGGTCTTGATTGGGCCGATTCCATCGGATCTCCGACCGTGCCGGGCGGCACACCGAGCCGATTGGTTATTACTAATAACGTGACAACCGGTCCGGGAGGAGGCATTGCCGTAGGCCCCAACGTTTGGACAGATAAAGACAATCATGTCCAGATCGGAAACGGTGATTTGTATTTTGCCACAGACTCTCTGACGGTTATTGACAGTTCTATCCTGACTGACGGTAAGAGCGCATTCAATACCACAAGCGATATTGCGAAAGTGACTGTCGAACCGGGTGCAAACCTTGTTTTAGGCAATATTGAAGAAGTCGGCGACTACACGATTGTCAACGGCTACATTACGGGCGGAAACGAGACTAACGGAATGTGGACCGGCGGCTGGACAGGCGACAATCTCTACGCTCTGCCTCAAGACGGCTCCGGCATCAACTGGATTCTGACGCTGCACAACGATCCGAGCAAGATTTGGGTCAATGCAACGCTGGCCGATGTCCGCACTGTCTATCCTGACATCGCCATTCCCAACATTGCTAACGACGATCTGCTGCACTGCAAGAGCGGTGACGCAGGAGCCGAATTTGTTTGCCGCGTTCTGCGCGATAAAGAGCTTGATGTTGCTGGTAAGACCAAAGTCATCAACTCTGTAGCAAATATCGCCTTTGCGGGCGGCGCTATGAGCGTTTCCATAAACGACCTCAACACGGCTGCCGACTCCATCGAGGGCAGAGTTTCCATGCGGAACGAAGCCTTTACCGAGTACGGTGTTATGCGCGAATGGGATCGCGGAAACGATCTTTGGGTCGATGTTATCGGAGGTAAGCAGAAGTACAAGAGCCTGAGTGCCACCGGTATTTCTAAAGCCGGATTCGATACGAACGCCTACGGTCTTGTTATGGGCTATGACCGCAAGTTTGCCGGTAAGTCCGTCATCTTAGGCGGCGCTTTCAGTTACAACCACGGTTCACTTGATTCCACCGGCGACGTGCTGAAGACCAAGAACAAGTATGACAGCTTCGGTCTGCACGCTTACGGCGCTTACGCTCCCGTCGATAGAGTCAATCTGATCGGAACTTTGAGCTGGATGCACAACTCCTCTGATATTACACAGTCGATTAATGCAGCTGGATTCAACAAGGCCGATGCTGATGTCAAGACAAATCTGTTTAGTCTCGGCGCTCGAGCCGAAGCCAATCTGCCGGTCGGCAAGGCAAACGTAATTCCTCACGCAGGACTGCGTTATGTGTGGGCCAAGTCCGGCAGCTACGACACCAAGGTGGACGGTAAGAAGGTTTGGGGCAACACACCGGACGCTACCAATACTTTCCAGCTGCCTATCGGTGTTGCGGTTCGAGGCGACATTATGACCGTTTCCGGTTGGAATGTTCGTCCGCAAGCTGATCTGACGTTCATCCCGCAATTCGGGGATACCGAACAGAAGACGAAGCTCAGCAATTTCAACGGTGTCAGCGACAAGCTGTCGGGAGAATTTGCGGGCAAATTCGGCACCAGCGTCAATCTAGGCGTACAGGCCGATAAAGGTCCGACAACGTTTGGTGTCCGCTACGGATTCACGGCCGGTACCAAAGGCAAAGCAGACCATGCCTTCAAATTTGAGTACAGATACCGCTTCTAAAGAAAACTCTTTGCGGGGCGCCTCAGAGTGCCCTGCAAAGAATTCAAAACACTAGAAAAAGGTACTCATATGCATACAGCCCAACAAAATCCAAATATTAAAAAATGCGCGGACATTCTTTCCCGTGACACTTCCAAAGCAATGGTTTTAAACCGTTACGGTTCAACTCCTGAAGAAGCCCAAAAATGGGGTTATGTCAAAAACACCTGGGAGGATCAGCAGTTCCAGAATGCGAGATTTAACGCCTTTATCGAAAAGGCAATGAAGGGTGATCCTTGGAGAGACGTAAATGGAAAAGACTTCTTTTGAGAAATTAGCTGAGGATGTATCGTCCAAATTTGCCGATTTGATCGAAGCCGGAAAAGCGCCCTGGTCAATGGGCGGCTCCATCCCGGAGTATCCGGTTGACGCCATAAGCGGAAAACCGTTGGCTGGTATTACCGCGTTGCAGCTGCTGATGAAAGAAAAGAGCGCCGGTTTTTCTGACAACCGATGGCTCACCGAGCCTCAGATTGCTGCGCTTGGAGGGAAAATCTCCAAAGGAGCCCGAGGCATACCGAGCGTTGTCTGGACAGAAACAACAGCGGGAAAACAGACCCAAACCAAAATCCCGACAACCTACTACAACGTTGAGCAGTGTGAAAACCTCTCTCGGCTGCCGCCCCATTCGCCCTATAACCATAACCCCCGCGATCTGATGTCTGACATCTGCATCGGTTTTGGCATCAAACCCGAGCAGGAGTTCGGCAACCCGAGCGCGTATGTCAATAAAAAAAGAGAACTGATTTTAGGAGACTCTTCTGTTTATGATCCGAGCGGGAAAAACTACGATAAAGAGCGCTTAAACTCTGCCCTCGACGGCATCCGGGCCGTGACGAATTTCGTCAATTATCAAAAACATCAGGACTTTGCCAAACAGCCCGAAGACGCCAATGAACTTGCACTCCGAGAAAAATTAGCTCGGACATTCATGCAGTCTTATGCGGGAAACAGATTCCCGATCCTCGACAAGGACGCTGAACAAGCCGAAAACAAAAACCTTGCGGATTTTATTCGGAAGCACCCCGCATCTCTTTTTACTTCGGCGGCGGATGCTTCACGCCTGGTTGACCGGATCATGGAAATAAGCGAGCGAAGCTATATTTTGTTCGACTACGAGCGTCAGGACGCTTTCATTTTGAAAGCCGGAGAATGCAGAAGTTACCTCGCCAAAGAGTTTTCCAAACTCAGCCTCTCAGGGACGCTCCTAAACAACGGCGAAGTTCGTGAATTAAAGGATTCGCTTTTCAAACAAGGCTATTTCTCTCCATACAGCTGCAATATCAATATTTTGAATCCCGTTGCAGAAAAGAACCTGTGCAGCCAATTAAATCACTGCGGTTTTCAGTTTGTTGAGAATCGAAATAGGGATAATTTCTTATCTCCCTACGATGCAGACATACTTTTGGCTGCTCAATCCAGAAGCGCCACGATGGCAGAAAGAGCAGAAAAAGCGATTTTGGAATCGGCAATTCCTCCTGACCCCTATAAAAAGGGTTGGCTGGAAACAAAGATCAGTGATCGTCAGCTCTCCCAAGATGAAAATGATTTTGTCGCAGCCGCTAACAAAACCTGGAATGAAATTGCCTATCAGAGAAGGACTGCCGATAAAGATTTCTTTTCTCTCAAACACTGCTGGGTCGTTGATTTTGATGCCGATACGGTCAGAAAAGCGACTCTTAAAGACGCTGTTGGAAAAGCGGCCGATATGGCTGACACTTGGATGGAAAAAGATCATAACTATGGTTCCTCCGTCAGAAGTCCCATCAGAGAAGCATGTCGGGAACTTTTCAACGCACAAAAAGACTCGTCTGAATATGACGACCTGTTCGGCAGAGTGAAAGCGGAAAAAGAACTTTCTTTCTGCGACCGGATTCTCAATCCGGCCAGAGACTCGGACGGAAGAGGAAATATTGTTCTGCGGGACTTAAACCACAAAGGCTTGGTCATTTGCAGCGACCCTCGGACGCTGCCGGAAGTCTGCTCCTGGGGACCGGAAACTCTGAAAACGCAATGCGCGGAAGTTTTGAAAAAAGAAGGCTTAAGTTTTGAAGCGATTGAAACGCTGGGAAAAAATGAGCCGGATTACAAAAAGCTGGAACACTTCAACGATTTTTGCAATGCGCAGAAAACGTTCTATTCGATTGAGAGCAAACGAAGAGAAACCGAAGAACTGAATTTAATGAGAGAAACCTTCTCCGATCCAAGTCCGGAAAAAGTTGAAGCGATTAAGGCTGCCGCCAGAGAGCAGATCCGCGCAATGAGGCTTTCACCGAAATTAGATCAGCAAAGAGGGGTGACGCAGCAGTCAAGCGCTTCTGACTGTGAAGCAAATCGAACGCAGCAAGCACCGGAGCGATAACCATGGCCTGGAAAAAGATGACTAAAAATTCCGTCTTAAAAAGACAACAGGCAGAGTCGATGTTTGCCGAAGGCTTCGGGCCTCACAAAGTCTCAAAGTCTTTGAAAGTGAATTTTCACACGGTGCGTGATTGGCAAACCGCGTTTATTACCAAGCGGGAATGCAGAAACCAAGGAAATACGTTAATTAACCGCACGCTTGCAATGAACCTATTTAGCTGTGGTTACGGATACAGAACCGTCAGCCGGATCTTGCGGCTTTCCAGCATTTGGCTCAGTCGGGATTGGGCCAGGCAGCATCGCAAGCTTTCAATCATGCAAGCAAGGAAAAATAAGAGGAGCAAAAAATAATGGACAAGAAGATAGCTCTACCTCTTTACTTTCTTGAAGAGTTCGCTGTGAGACCCGAGTCTCGACAAAATCAAGGCGTCTCCTTCAATTCTGTATATCAAGAGCCAGTCAGAGGACAGATGAAGTTCATGGTGCGGCACCCAATGTCCTACCAAAGGATGGTCTTTCCATTTGGAATCAAGGCATTGATTCTGTATTTGACCGAGAACTGTATCAAGGATCTCCATATTTTTCCCGGATTTCCTTGCTCGTTTCAAGTCCTTCTTAAAAGCAGAGGTTATTTTGACGCGCATTCTTCAGCAATTTCCTTGTCCACTTCTTTGAGAAGTTCTGCAAAAGAAGAATATGTCTTTAATTCCTCCGGCCTCTCATTCATCGCTTCAATAGTCTCCTTGTTAGGGACGTATGTACTAAAAGGAATGTCTCGCTCATTGACCAGTTTGGTCAAGGTCATTCGCACCAAGTCGGATATAGAAAGACCCATTGCGGAGAGAATTTCGCTGGCTTCCAGTTTCAATTCTTTGTCGAGTCGAACCCGGATAAAAGAATCTGCGGTACTCATAAAAACTCCTTTTAAAGAATGCCTACATTGTAGCACCAATATAAAAAAACTAGTCTTCGGATTTCTTGCGCTGCAGCCGCTTTTTTGTCAGGCTGATGACTTCGGAGAATTAGCCAAACGCTGCGCCCCGTCTGTTGCAGAGGATACGCTGAGGGCCATCGTTAAAACCGAGTCCGGTTTTAATCCTTACGCAATCGGGGTCGTAAAAGGAAAAGTTAAGCAGCCAAGAGCCTACCACGAAGCAATGAGCACCATTGCCGAGCTGGAGCTTTCCGGCGCGGATTATTCCGTCGGATTAGCTCAAATCAATCGAAAAAATTTCTCAAAGTACGGAATTAGCGCTTCTCAAGCTCTGGACGCCTGTACCAATCTGAAGGTGGCCTCTCGGATTTTAAGTGCGTGTTTTAAGTCTGCCAAACAGTCCCCCGCATCCGATGGAAAAGCTCTTCACGATGCGTTGAGCTGTTACTACAGCGGCAATTTCAAGACCGGATACCAACACGGATATGTAGACAAAGTCCGAAGCAATGCCGGGCTCTCGCCGCTTTCCGTGCCCTCGATTCGTGAAGTTGAAACATCTAAACCCCAACAATCTTTAATTGCCGAAGGAGTCCCCGGCAAATCAAGCGGACCCATTTTTTAAGGAAATCAAAATGAAAAATAAAGTTTTAACCTCTCTTCTCTTTTACTTTTTCCTCGGTGCAGAGGCATTTGCAGCTTCCGGGACAGGCGGCGGTGATTTTCTTGCCACGCTAAATACTGTGCAAAACTGGGTAAAGGCCGCTTCCGTTGTTCTTGCCTTCATCTTGATTGTCATCGGCGGCCTACGAATCGGTAACGGAGAAGAGAAAGCAACCACTGCTGGTGCCCGCCTTCTATGCGCCGGAGTGTTTATCGGATGTGCCGGTTGGTTTGTTTCCAATCTGATTCCCTACTAATAAATAAAGAAGAAAAGCATGTATCCCGAACCTATTTACAAGGCTTTGGCAAGACAACCGCTGTACTTGGGAATTCCGTTGATTCCGCTTCTTCTGGTCGGAATAACGGGCTTCTCATTGGCTCTGCTTATTTATATGCCTGCGGTTGTTTTCGTATTTCTCATTTTGTACCTCATGAGATCGCTTTGCGAAAAGGACGAGCAGCTCTTTCATCAGCTCTATTTGTACTGGCTCCTTAACTATAAGAGTTTTCCAAATAGAGCTTACTGGAAGTCAGTCATCTCGTTTGCGCCCAATGTCAAAGAAAAAGAGATACCGCTCCTCATCAGTCGGGCAGATCAAACCTTTTTAGCCTCAAAGGAGCTAAATCAACATGATTAAAAAACTCAAAGACTTTTGGCAGTCTGAAAAAAGTATCAGTGCTCTGATCCCCTTTTCCTCAGTTGTAGCGCCCGGAGTTGTCATCGGGCGCAACGGGGAGTTGATGGCCACCCTCCATTTGGAAGGAATCACGTTCGAGACCCAAAGTCAGGAAGCTTTAGAGATTGCCTGCCGTCAATTGAATAATTTCTATTGCACGGTCGCAAAAAACAATCGAATTATTCAAGTTCATCGAGTCAGAAGACCGATCACAGAACAGCTGACAGCGCCTGAAGCGGGAATTGCCAGAGAATTTGCTCTCAAATACAACCGCCAAATGGGGCAAACCACCCTATTTACCACGGAGTTGTATTTAACTTTAATTGAACGAGCATCCGTCGAACCTCACAAGCGGAAATTTTCAGAATTTAAGGAAGAGTTCGAAGAGCGGATGACAATGTTTGAGGCTCTGCTTGAGTCACTGCAATCGAATTTTGCGATGTACCGGCCTACAAGGCTCTCTGAGTATGAAGAAAACGGCGTTCTATACTCTGATCTTCTTAGTTTTTACAACTTTCTAATCACCGGCAGCTGGCAAAAAATCAGACTGCCGGAGGGACCCTTGTTTGAGGCCCTCGGCAACACCCGGGTATTTGTCGGCGGCGACACTCTCCAATTTCAAGGTGCCTTCGGCAATACCTATGCGCAAAGCATTGAATTCTTAGATTACAGCAGCGTCACACATTGCAAAGTTCTTGACGAACTGTTCTACCCCGAAAAACAGCAGGACGGAACAGAACCCTATTCCTACGTTGAAACCCAAACCTTTGGGTTCATAGGAAAAAACGATGCAATGTCAAAGATCAAAAAAAGACGCAACAACTTTCTAACCGTTGGCGACGCAGCAGCCTCTCAAATTGAACAACTTTCCGAAGCACTCGATCGAGTTCAGGGGGGAGGTTTAGCTTTCGGAGAATATTCATACTCTCTTTTGATTTTCGGAGACAAGAACACTGTTTCAAAAAATACCCGGAATGCGCTTTCCATCCTGAGCAACGCCGGATTCAAGCCGATTATCGGAACTTTTTGTCTCTCAGCTGCTTGGGCTCATCAAATTCCCGGAAACATTCGCTTCAGACCGAGATATGTTCTTCTCTCGACCATGAATTTTGCTCATCTTGCCCCGTTTCACAATTTTCCATACGGAAAAAAAGACGGAAACCCCTGGGGTGAGGCGCTTTGTTTATTAAAAACGCCCAGTAACCAGCCGTTCTTCTTTAATTTCCACGTCACGCCCGAGAGATCTAATTCTTTTGATAAAAGAGAAAACGGCCATACGTTGATCTTAGGGAAGTCCGGTTCAGGAAAGACTGTTCTTTTAACTACGCTGCTTTTTCTGGCGCAAAAGTATCGAGACGCCACACACCCTCTC
>ENA-UERW01000643-UERW01000643.1-human-gut-metagenome-genome-assembly--contig:-NODE-643-length-29466-cov-10.646671_pt1 | contig 29466 bp, 24 predicted proteins | sample MGYA00242994_ERZ507995 | MGnify/ENA primary metagenome ERZ507995 (study PRJEB26167, sample SAMN06115492) | human gut metagenome | host: Homo sapiens | place: China:Chongqing | collected 2015-04-26...
GCACAACCCCGCACCGCGTCGAAACAGCGGCAGTTTTCTTTGGTTCTTTCTTTTGCTGCCAAAAGAAAGAACAAGTTCCCGGGAGACTGCCGTTCCCGGTTCACCCGGCCCGTTTTACACAAATTTTACACAACATTTACCTTCCCGTGGTGGTGTACCTGCGGCGCATACATTATAATAGAAGGCGGTATAGTGTAAAACTCAATAAGAGAATGGATGTGTAACACCGGATGACCATTTTTAATGTGTTCACCCTGATGGGCGGCATTGCCATGTTTTTGTATGGCATGGACCTGATGGGGAAAGCTCTGGAACAGACCGCCGGCAGTAAGCTGCAGGGCATTCTGTCCACCATGACCAGCAGCCCCATCCGCGGTTTGCTGCTCGGCATGGCCGTCACTGCCGTCATTCAGTCCAGCGGTGCCACCACCGTTATGGCTGTCGGCTTCGTCAACTCCGGCCTGATGGAGCTGCATCAGGCTATCAGCGTCATTATGGGCGCAAACGTCGGTACGACTGTCACCGGCTGGCTGCTCTCGCTGTCCGGCCTCGAGGGTGACAGCTTCATCACCCAGATGATGAACCCCAATGCCTGGAGCCCGATCCTCGGCTTTATCGGCATCTGGATGTATATGATCGGCAAGGACCGCAAGCGCGGCGTTGGTAAAATTATGCTGGGCTTCGCCATTTTGATGGCCGGCATGAGCACGATGTCCCATGCCATGTCCCCGCTGGCCGATGAGCCGTGGTTCATGGATCTGTTCCTCAGCTTCAAAAATCCCATCCTTGGCGTCATTGCGGGCGCAGTGCTGACGGCTGTTTTGCAGTCCTCGTCGGCGTCCGTCGGTATCCTGCAGGCCCTGACCAGCACCGGCGCGGTCACCTACTCCACTGCCGTGCCCATCATCATGGGCCAGAACATCGGCACCACCGTCACGGCGCTGATCTCCTCGGCGGGTGCAAACAAGAACGCAAAGCGCACCGCCTTCGTCCATCTCTATTTTAACGTTATCGGCACGATCCTCTTCCTGTGCGGGTTCTACGGGCTGAACGCGCTGATTGGTTTTGCCTTCTTCAACGATACGGCCAACACCTTCGGCATCGCCATCGTACACACGATTTTCAACGTAGTAACGACAGCTATTCTGCTGCCGTTCAACCGCCTGCTGGAAAAACTGGCCATTTTGACCGTGCCCGACTCCCCGTCCGACACGAAGCAGGAGAACACCCTGCTGGACGAGCGTCTGCTGGCTACGCCGTCCGTGGCCGTGGGCCGCGCCATGCTGACCGGCGGCGATATGGCCGAGATCTGCCGCACCTCGCTCTTGCAGGCCATGTCCACCACCCGCGCCTGGAATGACGCCATCGCCGACGAGGTCATCCGCAAGGAGGACGCCGTTGACCACTATGAGGACGTGCTGGGCACCTACCTTGTCAAATTGAGCGCCAAGCATCTGTCCGTGGAGGATAACCGCTCCGTCAACACGCTGCTGCACACCATCGGCGACTTTGAGCGCATCTCCGACCACGCCGTGAACATTATCAAAACGGCGCAGGAGATCCGCGACAAGGACATCAAATTCAGCGAAGAAGCGCTGAATGACCTGTCCGTGCTGGAAGCCGCCGTGCAGGACATTGTCAACCGCACGGTGGATGCGTTCCAGAAGGGCGACACCTACGCCGCCGGCAAGATCGAGCCGCTGGAGCAGGTCGTGGACGGCCTGGTGCGCGAGGTCAAGACCCGCCACATCGCGCGTCTGCAGGCCGGTGTCTGCACGATCGAGTACGGCTTTGTGCTGGACGATCTTTTGACGAATTACGAGCGCATCGCCGACCATTGCTCGAACATTGCGGTGGCCATGATCGAGGTCGCGGCGGACAAGTTCGACACCCACGAATATCTTGCCAACGTCAAGCACGGCGGCAGCGTGAAGTTTGAGCGCCGCTACGAGAAATACCGTGGCCGCTACACCTTCCCGCCGGAGGCATATTCCGAACCCGCTGAAAATCCGGCTGAAAACTAAAAATTACGTGCCTTCCCCTATGGGGGAAGGTGGCCGAGGCTCTGACCGAGGCCGGATGAGGGGCAGCCTTGCCCCGCCATCCCGTTACCGGGCTGTATTGGGAACCCCACCCCTCATCAGTCCGCTTCGCGGACAGCTTCAGTCTCCGCGCTAAGAGCCGCCTGCGGCGGTTGCGCTCCGACACGCGCCTGCGGGCGCAGCCCCGAGGGGGAAGCCTTTTTGTAGGGGCGGGGCATGTCCCGCCCGCAACAGAAAAGCAACCGCCCGTTATCGGACGGCCACGCAAAGCCGCGGGCCGGGCATGCCCGGCCCCTACGTTTATAGTAAGGGGTATTTACTATGATCTACATCGTCGAGGACGACTCCAGCATCCGTGAGCTGGAGCAATACGCTTTGCAATCCAACGGGTACGAGACCACGGGCTGCGAGGACGCGGCCAGCTTCTGGGCGGCGCTGCGCAGCGGGCGGCCCGACCTCGTCATTCTGGACGTCATGCTGCCCGACGAGGACGGCTACCAGATTCTGGCCAAGCTGCGCGCCGACCCGGCCTGCGCCGCAACGCCGGTCATCATGGTCACGGCCAAAACCAGCGAGATCGACGTCGTCAAGGGGCTGGACCACGGTGCGGACGACTACCTGTGCAAGCCGTTCGGCATCATGGAGTTCATCTCCCGCGTGCGGGCCGTGCTGCGCCGCGCCGCCGCTGCCGCCCCCGCGCCCGCCGCGTCCACGCTGCGCTTCGGGGACATCGTGCTGGACGACGTGTCCCGCACCATCCGGGTGGGCGGCGTGCCCGTGGAGCTGACCTTCAAGGAATACGCGCTGCTGCATCTGTTTTTGGAGCACCCGGAGGAGGTCCTGGCCCGCGAGCGCATCATGAAGGACGTCTGGGACACCGACGATTTACTGGAATCCCGCACCATCGACATGCACGTCCGCACGCTGCGCCAGAAGCTCGGCGCGGCGGGCGAGGCCATCCGCACCGTGCGCAAGGTGGGCTACAAGCTGAGCACGGAGGGCAGCGATGACTGACGACGAACGCCGCACGCGCCAGCCCCTCAGCATGACCCGCCGCTACCGGCGCGGCCTGATCCTGACCGGGCTGCTCTGCGCGCTGGCCGTGCTGACGGCGGCGACGGCGCTTTTTCAGCGCAGCTACGCAGAACGCATTGACAATTACCTGATGCAGATCTGCCATGGCTACGCCGCAGCCTACGAGGCACAGGACACCCACAGCGCTACCACGCTGCTGAACCTGCTGCCTGAAAACTGCCCCCTGCGCATCACCCTCATCGACACAGACGGCACGGTGCTGTACGACACCAAGCTCGGTTCCTACATCGTGGACGTAAACGGCGACATCTACGCGGCCCAGACCGACCTGCCCAACCACGCCGACCGCCCGGAATTTCAACAGGCAATGGCGAGCGGTTCCGCGTGCATCACCCGCGAGAGCGAGACGCTGCAGCTGGAGACGCACTACTACGCCGTGCGCATCGACCTGCCGGAGGGCGCGCAGGTGCTGCGCGTGGGCGAGGACGTCGCAAACATCTGGGGCCTGAGCACCGACACCCTGCCGCTGCTGTGCGGCGCAGTCGTGCTGATTTTGCTCGCTGCCACGCTGTTCAGCTGGTGGCTGACCCGCCGCATGGTGCAGCCTATCAACCATCTGGCCGAGCACCTTGATACGATTGAGGCCGATGTGCCGTATGAAGAATTGATCCCGCTGGCGCGGACGATCCAGACGGACCGCAAGCTGCGCGAGGACAACGAGACGATGCGCCGCGAGTTCACGGCCAACGTCAGCCACGAGCTGAAAACCCCGCTGACGAGCATTTCCGGCTATGCCGAGCTGATCGAGACCGGCATGGCAAAGCCCGCCGACGTGCCGACCTTCGCCGCGCGCATCCACAAGGAGGCACAGCGGATGATCGCGCTGGTCAGCGACATTCTGCAATTGAGTGAGCTGGACAGCACCCAGGCCAGCCACAGCCGCGAGCCTGTGACTGAGATGGCCCCTGTGGATCTGGCCGCGCTGGTCAAGGAGACGGCCCAGAACATGACGGTCAACGCCCGCCGGGCCTACGTGACGCTGCAATACGATGCCAGACCCGCCACCGTGCGCGGCAGCCGCGACCAATTGAGCGAGCTGACGCAGAATTTGTGCGACAATGCCATCCGCTACAACCGCCCGGGCGGCCATGTGGAGCTGCGCTGCGGTGTAGGCGGCGACGGCTGCCCGTATTTTGAGGTCGAGGACAACGGCATCGGCATCCCGCAGGACAGCCAGACCCGCGTGTTTGAGCGATTCTACCGCGTGGACAAGAGCCGCTCCAAGGCCACGGGCGGCACGGGCTTAGGGCTTGCCATCGTCAAGCACATTGCCCTGCTGCACGACGCAAAAATTGACCTGCAGAGCCAGGTCGGCACCGGGACGACCATACGGGTGACGTTCCCGAAAAATTCGTAACCTCGCAACGCGGTAGGGGCCGGGCATGCCCGGCCCGCAACAGAAAAGCAAAATCGCGTCTGCGGGAAGGCCGCGGGCCGGGCATGCCCGGCCCCTACAAATGCACGCACCAAACAAAAAAGCTGCTGTCCCCCATGCCGGGAGACAGCAGCTTTTTATTTACAATGTTACGCCAGCACGAATGTCTGCAGGGCCCAGACCCCCAGGACGACGATGCCCAGGGCGATGCGGTACCAGCCGAAGGCCGTGAAGGTGTGCTTCTTGACGTAGTCCATCAGGAAGCGGATGGCCAGAATGGAGACGACAAACGCCACGATGCAGCCGACCAGCAGTGCGCCGATCTCGCCAACCGTAAAGACGCCGCCGCCCGCCAGGAACTTGACGAGCTTGAGGCCCGACGCGCCCGCCATGACCGGGATGGCCAGGAAGAAGGTGAACTGGGACGCGCAGGCGCGGCTCATGCCGCAGAGCAGGCCGCCGATGATGGTGGAGCCGCTGCGGGACGTGCCGGGGATGAGCGCCAGCACCTGCCACGCACCGACGATAAGCGCCTGCCTGTAGGTGATGCGGCTCAGCTTGGTGGTGGTGGGTACACGGGGGCGGCGCTCGATGAGGATGAACGCGATGCCGTAGACGATCAGCATGACCGCGACGACGACGCTGTTATAAAAATGTGCGTCGATCCAGTCGTCCAGCGCCAGGCCCAGCACGGCGGCGGGCAGGCAGGCGACGATGATCTTGAACCACAGCCGCATGACCGGCCAGCGGACGTGCTTTGCCAGGCCGGAGTCACGGCCATTGTCAACGCAGAAGGGCCACAGCTTTTTGAAATACATGACCACAACGGCCAGGATCGCGCCCAACTGGATGACGACGCGGAACATCTCCATAAATTCGGCGCTGAAGCTGAATTTAAGTACCTGCTCGGCCAGGATCATGTGGCCGGTGCTGGAGATGGGCAGCCACTCGGTAATGCCCTCGATCACACCGTAGATGACCGAACGCAGCAAATCAAAAAACAAATCCATTCGAGAAACCTCCTTACGTGTTACCTTATATAATACCATAAATCGTGCAAATGGGAACAGCTTTTTGAGAATTTACATCTTTTTTACGGTAAATGGGCGCGGCGGCTTGCTGTTTTCGTCAAATGCAACTATAATAAGAGTGATTTCTTGTGCAAAGAGGTTTTGAGAAATGTATAAAACCGTACTGTTTGATTTGGATGGGACCCTGCTGAACACGATTGACGACCTGGCCGACTCCGCGAACCGCGTCTGTGCCGCCCACGGCTGGCCGCAGTATGAAACTGCGCAGTACCGCTATTTTGTGGGCAACGGCATCCCGAAGCTGGTGGAGCGGTTCAGCCCCGCAAACTGCCGCAGCCCGGAGCAGCTGGCCGCGACGCTGGCCGAGTTTGATAAGGTCTACGGCGCGCACATGCACGACAAGACCGCGCCGTACCCCGGTATGCCGGCGCTGCTGGCCCGGCTGAAGGCCGCCGGGGTGCGGATGGCGGTGTTCTCCAACAAGGCGGACGAGTTTGCCCGCGCCGTGGTCGCGCGGTACTTTGACGCCGACCTGTTTGAGGTCGTCCGCGGTGCGCTGCCCGACGTACCCACGAAGCCCGCCCCCGAGGGGACGCGCGCCCTGATGGCGCACCTTGGCGTCGAGGCCGACGGCAGTGTGCTGTACGTCGGTGACAGCAATGTGGACGTGGAGACCGCCCACAACGCGGGCCTGCCCTGCTGCGGGGTGCTGTGGGGGTTCCGGACCCGCGAGGAGCTGACCGAAGCCGGGGCAGAATATTTGGCCGAGGATGTCCAGGGGTTGGAGAAGGTTGTTTTGGGGTGAGAGAGCGACCAGGGCACCCGAAACGCCTGGAATGCCGGGAGATTGCCCGGAGACGGGATTTGACCGGACCGTTCCGGGGCGACACCGACGCCCGCGTAGCAGAAGTTTACGGACCATACGTAGGGCGGCCTGCCCACAGGCCGCCGTGCCCGTTTGCGATAAGGAGAAGCCTTGCGGATCGTTGTAGGGGGCGGCGTCCCCGACGCCCCGCGGAGGGGTCAAGACCCCTCCCTACGATGCAAACCGTTAAAGGGGATACAACGGCAAGGCTGCGGGCCGGGCATGCCCGGCCCCTACGGACTGCTGTGAACGGGTCAAATTACAACATTTTTCACAAAAAGGAGCTGTTATTATGATTGCACAGCACTATAAAGATATGCTGGGCTCCAAGTCGGTTATCCGTCAGATTTCTGAATGGAGCACCGCCCGCGGCGCGGAGATCGGCTATGAGAACGTGTTCGATTACTCGCTGGGCAACCCGTCTGTCCCCTGCCCGCCGCAGTTCACCGCGGCTTGCGAGGACCTGCTGGCCCACACCGACCCCGTCAGGCTGCACGGTTATACGCCGACGCTGACGCTGCCGTCCGCCCGCAAGGCCGTGGCCGAAAGCCTGAACCGTCGGTTCGGCATGGACTACACCGCCGACCATATCTTTATGACAACGGGCGCGGCGGGTGCGCTGGCCCATGCTGTGCGCTGCGTCGGCGTGCCCGGGCAGAACATCGTAACGTTTGCGCCGTTCTTCCCCGAGTACAAGCCGTACATCGAGGGCGCGGGGCTTACCCTGCGCGTGACGCCGCCGCGGTGCGCGGACTTTCAGATCGACTTTGAGGCGTTCGCGCAGCTCGTGGACGAGAACACCGCCGCCGTGCTCATCAACAGCCCCAACAACCCCAGCGGCACCGCCTACAGCGAGGAGACCCTGCAGCAGCTGGCCGACTTTTTGACCCAGGCGTCCGCCCAGTACGGCCACCACATCTTCCTGATTTCCGACGAGCCGTACCGCGAGATTTCGTTCGGCGGCAGGGTCACGCCCTACCCCGCCAAATTCTACGATGATACGCTCACCTGCTACTCCTTCTCCAAGAGTCTGAGCGTGCCGGGCGAGCGTATCGGCTATGTGGCCGCCAACCCGCGGTGCGAGGACGCCGCGTACATCGTGCCGATGTGCGGCCAGATCTCCCGCGGGACCGGCCACAACTGCCCGTCGTCCCTCATCCAGATGGCCGTCGAGCGCTGCCTTGACGTGACCAGCGACCTGTCCGTCTACGAGACGAACATGAACCTGATCTACGACGAGCTGGTCGCGCTGGGCTTCACCGTCGTCAAGCCGGACGGCACGTTCTACATCTTCCCGAAGGCGCTGGAGGACGACGCAAAGGCGTTCTGCCAAAAGGCGCTGAAATATGACCTGGCGCTGGTCCCCGGTGACAGCTTCGGCTGCCCCGGCTACTTCCGCATGGCGTACTGCATCGAGACCGAAAAAGTCCGCCGCAGCTTTGCCGCGCTGGAGAAATTCGTGGCCGAGGAGTACGGCGTCACCAAACACTAAGGAGATTTTATGTCGATTCTACGCCGCATTTTTCCGTTTTTGCTGACAGCCGCGCTGCTGTGTGCCTGCGTGCAGATGCCCAACACCCCACAGGACGTGCTGCCCGCCCCGACGCCGCAGTCCACGGCGGCCCCCACCGCCACGCCGGAGACAAGCCCCACGCCGACGCCCGAGCCGACAGTGGCCCCCGCGATGGCGACGGCCACGAGCAACGCCACCAAGGACGCACCGCAGATCAAGGACCCGACGACCTGGGACGACAACGCCGCCAAGACGCTGGCCGGGCTGAAAACGCAGTTTGCCGCCTACGGCCTGACGCTGGACGCGAAGGAGGGCTGCCCCTACCTGCTGGCGGTCAACAACGCAGGCGGCGTGGTCACGGTCTACGCCGTGGATTCCGCCACAAAAAAGTACGCTGTGCCGTTCATGGCGATGGTGTGCAGCGGCGGCATGGACACCCCCACCGGGTATTTTTCGACCCCGGTGGACTACAGCTGGCGGCTGCTGATGGGCCCGAGCTACGGCCAGTACGCGACCCGCATCTATGACAGCTACCTGTTCCACAGCGTGCCCTACTACAGCCAGCACAAGGACGATGTGGAGTACGACGAGTTCAACCTGCTGGGCACCCGCGCCAGTCTGGGCTGCATCCGGCTGGCCGTGGTGGACGTGAAGTGGATCTACGACAACTGCCCGCTGGGCACGCCGGTCATCATCTACAACGACGCCGACGACCCCGGCCCGATGGGAAAGCCCGGCACGATCTACACCGACCCCGCCGACACCGAGAAGCGCGGCTGGGACCCCACCGACCCCGACCCGGCCAACCCGTGGGACGATGCCTTTGAGAGCGGCACCGCCATCCGCAGCCAGGCCGCCTGGGACCAGTGGGAGACCGAGCGCGAAAATTGGATGAGCAGCCTGACGCCCACCGATTTGCAGGGGTGGAGCACCGATTCCAAGATCGCGGGGACGAGAGGGTAATTTTTGCGCCGTAGGGGCCGGAGGTTTTCCGTTAGCAGACGTTCACAAGATAACCGGGAGTGTCTCGACCCTCGCGGTAGGGGCCGGGCATGCCCGGCCCGCAGGCTTCCCGCAAGCGCCCGTCCGCCGCAAACCGCCGGGCCGGGCGTGCCCGGCCCCTACCGCTCTATAAATCAAAAAGCACCTGCCTTCGTGTAAAAGGCAGGTGCTTTTCTATTGCAATATCAGCTGAACATCACCACGTCCTGCGCGGGCTTTTCGCCCGGCTCGACGGAGATGGCGGTCAGGACAGGGCCGGTGGAATCGGGGGTCTGGCCCTTGTAGATGGGGTGGTACTTGACGTTGACCTTGGCCGTAATGTTGATCCAGCTGCGCTGCTCCAGCGACTTGTAATCGTCGTACTTGCAGGGCATGCCCACAAACTGGATGTCCTGCACGCAGCAGGTCATGGCAAAGCGCCCGGGCACAAACGCGCCCTTGCCGGCCTGGGGGGTCTGGCAGACCTGAGCCAGATATTTGACCGTCTTGCCGTCATATTTCTTCGGGTCATCCATGCAGTCCATGTACCATATACCGAAGAACTCCTCGGGGATCTCAATGACCGGCGCGTCCACGTCGAAGGGCAGCGGGTCGGGGATGTCGTCATAGGCGACACTGCCGTCCTTGAACTCGTAGGCGATGTCGCAGCGGCGGCTGGCCTGGCGCACCAGCTTGTGGATGAGCTGGCGGCTCTCGTCGTCGTTGACAGCCTCGGCGCGGTTGACGACCAGCAGCTCACTGCCGCGCAGCTTGTCCAGCAGCAGGCTGCGCATGGCGCTGTCGCCCGCGTAGGTCTTGATGGTCGTACCGTCGGCGGTAGCCAGGCTCTGGTAGATGAGCCAGTTGTCGGGCAGGGCGTCGTACAGCTCCTGAATGAGCCACATACCGTTGTACTCGATGATGACGCGGCCGCAGCCGGACTTCTTTTCGAGCGCGGTCAGGTTCTCGGCGGTCAGCTCGCTCTTATCCTCGATCTGGGCAACGTGCACGCCGCCGAAGGCGAACTTGGACGGGTCGTACTCGATCTCGCCCTCCTCGCAGACCAGCAGCAGGGTCTTGTCGCCGGAGTCGAAGTTGGGGTCCTCCATCGTTTCCTGAATGAATTTCGTCTTGCCGCTCTCCAGCTGGCCGACGAAGAGATATACGGGGATTTGTTTAGGCATAGGGGACGTCCTTTCGGTTAGTAGCAGTCAAAGGCTTCTCCCCCGGGGGAGAAGCTGTCCGCGAAGCGGACTGATGAGGGGAGAGCTGATCGCGGCCTGTCATTCGTGGGCTGCTGCGGCAGGCTCGCCCCTCATCCGCCCTCGGTCGGGGCCTCGGGCACCTTCCCCCAAGGGGGAAGGCATTCTTATCAAACGTGGAACAATTCCGCGATCTCATGCTCCTTCAGCTGGGAGCCGATGACGCAGAGCTTGCCGGTGACATCGGGGCCGCAGGGGCGGATCTCGTGCTCGCCGGGGACCATGTCGAACTCGTACCAGGTGTCGCCGCCGTCCACAATGCCCTTGGCGCGCAGGATCATGCCGTAAGCGCCCTCGTCCAGCGCGTGCAGGGCCTTGTCCAGATCCTCACGGCTGTATTTGTGGGCCGTCTCCTTGCCCCAGCTCGTGAACACCTCGTCGGCGTCGTGGTCGTGGTGGTGATGATGCCCGCAGGAGCAGACGCCGTGCTCGTCGTAGTGGTGCTCATGGTGATGCTCGTGCTCGTGCTCGTCGTCGTGGTGATGGCAGCAGTCGTGGTCGTGGTCATCGTCATCATGGTCGTGATGATGATGCTCGTGCTCGTCCTCATCGTCGTCCTCGTCGTGATGATGATGGCAGCAGCAGTCGTGGTCGTGCTCGTCCTCATCATGGTCGTGATGGTGATGATGGTGGTGCTCGTGCTCATCCTCGTCGGCATGGGCCACGTTGGCGGCGCGGGCCTCGGTCAGCAGCTCGGCGACGAGGTCGCGCTTGCCGTCCATGACGGAGACGATCTGTGCGCCGGTCAGGACGGTCCAGTCGGTGGTGACGATGGTGGCGGTGGGGTTCTTCTCTGCCAGCAGGGCGACGGCGGCAGCGACCTTCTCCTCACTGGCGTTGCCGGTGCGGCTCAGGATGATGCAGGACGCATGGCTGACCTGGTCGTCATAGAACTCACCGAAGTTCTTCATATACATCTTGACCTTGTTCACGTCGGCGACGGTGACAAAGCTGTTCAGGATGACGGGCAGATCCTCGGCGACGCCCTCGACGGCGCGGGTCACGTCGGACAGCTTGCCGACGCCCGACGGCTCAATGAGGATGCGGTCCGGGTGGTAGGTCTCGACGACCTTCTTCAGTGCCTCGCGGAAATCGCCGACCAGGCTGCAGCAGATGCAGCCGGAGTTCAGCTCATTGACCTGAATGCCGGCCTCGCGCATGAAGCCGCCGTCGATGCCGATCTCGCCGAATTCGTTTTCGATCAGGACGATCTGCTCACCGGCGAAGGCCTCCTTGATGAGCTTTTTGATAAGGGTGGTCTTGCCGGCGCCGAGGAAGCCGGAGAAAATGTCGATTTTGGTTTTCTTTTCAGCCATAGTTGGGTACCTCTATTCAAGATGTGTTCAGATGTTCAGTTGGTTGGCAATCTATTACACTAACTGCTAATACTATTATAACAAACACGTCAAGGGGTTTTGCGCCATTTTGCGCGGGAAATTTTGAATTTTTTGCAAAATTTATTGGATTACCGCCTCCCCGTAGGGGCCGGGCACTGCGGGGTTGTGAGCGTGGGGCCACGGTTGAGCGGAGCGAAACCGGGGAGCGAACAATGTTTGCCCCCGTGGGGCAAACAACCGCACGAGCGGGCCAGCTTTGCTGGCTGGCCCGGGGGTCGGCGCGGCCACCCTTTAATGGGCAATTGCCTTTAATGCTGCAGGCCGGGCATGCCCGGCCCCTACCGCGCGGCTGCCACCGGCTGCCTCGGAGGGGTCAAGACCCCTCCCTACGAGCTATCGTTCACGGGTGCTTTGTAGGGAGCGGTCTTGACCGCTCCGCCGGGTAGGCAGACGTTAGCGGATTGGCCCGTAGGGGCGGCATACATGCCGCCACGCCCGGCCCCTGCAAAGCGCCGCATTTTTGTTTGTGCCCCCGGGCGCAAACTCCCCCTTTTTATTATCTATTATCTATTTATTATTTGCAGCATTCGTGGTATGATATACCTAACCCCAATATCTATCACAAAAAGGAGCGATCCATTTTGACTACCAATGAAAAAATCGCCGCGCTGCGTGCCGCTGCCAAAGCGGCGGGCGCGGACGGCGTGCTCATCATGACCAGCGACCCCCATTGCAGCGAGTACCTGCCCGGCTATTATAACGCTCTGCCGTGGTTCTCCGGCTTCATCGGCGAGAACTCGACCCTCGTTGTGACCCAAACCGGCAGCGCCCTGTGGTGCGATGGCCGCTTCTACGTGCAGGCCGACAAGCAGCTGGCCGGCAGCGAGATTGAGTGCATGCACGCGGGCTCCGCGGGCGTGCCCACCGTGGCCGAGTACCTCGGGAACCACTTTGCGGACGGCCAGACCCTGCTGCTGGACGGCAGCTGCGTGCCCGCCACGATTGCCAAGGAGTACATCGACGCATTGGCCAAGAAGGGTGCCGCTCTCAAGAGTCAGGACGTGGCCAGCCCGATTTGGGACGCCACCGGCGAGCGCCCTGCCCTGCCCGACACCCCCTGTGAGCTGCTGACCCCGGCCCAGACCGGCGCGACTGCCGCGGACCGCATCGCCATGGTGCGTGCCGAGCTGCAGAAGGCCGGTGCCACCGCACTGGCCGTGACCGGTCTGGACTGCGTGGGCTGGCTGCTGAACCTGCGCGCCCGCGACCTGCCCTGCACCCCGCTGGCCGTCGCCTACGCGCTGGTCACGATGGACGCCTGCACGCTGTTTATTGCGCCGGGCCGCCTGTCCGACGCCGACACCGCCACGCTGGCTGAGAGCGGCGTGACGCTGCGCGGCTACGAGGAAATTATCGACGCCGTCCACGCCCTACCCGCCGACGAGGTGTTCCTGGTGGACGAGAAGGCCACCAACTACGCCCTGTACGAGGCCCTGACCGCCCACAAGACCGTGGCCGGTGCCGACCCGATTTTTGCCCTGAAGGGCATCAAGAACGAGACTGAGCTGAAGAACCTCCGCGAGTGCCATATCCGCGACGGCGTCGCCGTGGTGCGGTTCCAGATGGATCTGGAAAAAGCGCTGGCCGAGGGTAAGCAGCTGACCGAGATCGACATCGACACGATGCTGCAGAAGCGCCGCGCCGAGATGCCCGGCTACTTTGAGGACAGCTTCTCCACGATTGCGGCCTACGGCGCCAACGCCGCCATGATGCACTACCACGCCGAGGGCGACGTGAACAGCGTCATCGAGCCGCGCGGCTTCCTGCTGGTGGACAACGGCGGCCAGTACGACTGCGGCACCACCGACATCACCCGCACCTACCCCGTCGGCCCGCTGACCGACAACGAGCGCCGCTATTACACCTGGGTGCTGCAGAGCCACATCGACATGGCCCGCGCGGTGTTCCTGGACTACTGCACCGGCTTTGCGCTGGATACCTTTGCCCGCGGCCCGGTCTGGGCGCACAAGGTCAACTACCGCTGCGGCACCGGCCACGGCGTCGGCTTTATCTCCGGCGTGCACGAGGGCCCGCAGAGCCTGCGCCCGAACAACCCCGTGATTTTTAAGCCCGGCATGACCATCACCGACGAGCCGGGCATCTACGAGACCGACGAGGTCGGCATCCGCATTGAGAACGAGCTGGAGTGCATCGACCTGGGCGAGAACCAGTACGGCCACTGGCTGGGCTTTGCGCCTTTGACGCTGGTGCCCATCTCCACCGAGCCGGTCCTTGTGGACGAGCTGAGCCGCGACCAGATCAACTGGCTGAACGACTACCACGCCCATGTCTACGAGATGCTCAGCCCCCGCCTGAACGAGGACGAGAAGGTCTGGCTGAAGGAGAAGTGCGCGGCGATTGGCAGATAAACAGCTGACAGGTGTTTATCTTTTATATTCCTGTAGAGGCCGGACATGTCCGGCCCGCAACATAAACCGGAAAGCAGGTGCTTGCCGGTAAGCTGCGGGCCGGGCATGCCCGGCCCCTACGCATCAATAATGTTTTACCATGCAATAACGGCACACGTCCCCGGAACGGTCAAGACCGTTCCCTACAAAGCACCCGCGGACCCCGATTTGTAGGGAGGGGGCTTGACCCCTCCGCAGCTGCCGTTTGCCATTGTGACGCGGTAGGGGCCGGGCATGCCCGGCCCCTACAGAGCGACATATTCAATGGCTATTTACTTCTCGCACGCGCCGTCGTTGCCCTTGCCGCAGCCGTCGCAGTCACTCTCAAACCGGACGGCGTTCTTCGCCAGCTCGGGGTCAAGGCGCTGGGCGACCTGCATCATCAGGGCGCACTCCATCCGCTTGCGGAACACCTTGCAGCCGTACTCATACGTGCCGTGGATGTCGCCGGTAGCGTGCAGGGCGTTGGCCGCGCAGCCGCCCGCGCAGTACAGGCGTGCCCAGCAATCCTTGCAGTTGGGGCGGGCATAGACGTTGCACAGCTTGAACTCGTCGCGCAGGGCGGTGTTGGTCACGCCGTCCCAGACGTTGCCCAGCTTGTACGCCGGGTCGCCGACAAACTGGTGGCAGGGGTACAGGTCGCCCCAGGGGGTCACGGCCATGTACTCGGTGCCGGAGCCGCAGCCCGAAATGCGCTTGTAGATGCAGGGGCCGTGCTTGAGGTCCAAAATATAATGATAGAACGTGATCGGCTTGCCGGCCTTCTGGCGGCGCAGCATGTCGTTGGCCAGCAGCTCATACTGGTCGAACAGCTTGGGCAGGTCCTCCTCGGTCAGGGCCTCGGGGGAGTCCGGCGGGGCGACAACCGGCTCCATGGACAGCTCGGTAAAGCCGAGGTCGTCGGCCATGTGGAACAGGTCCTTCGTAAAATCAACGTTGTGATGCGTAAACGTGCCGCGCATATAGTAGCCCTGGCCGCCGCGCGCCTTGACGAGCTTCTGGAACTTGGGCACGATGCGGTCATAGCTGCCGTTGCCCGCGAGGTCGACGCGGAAGCGGTCATTGACCTCCTTGCGGCCATCCAGCGACAAAACAACGTTGTGGCATTCTTTATTGCACCAGTCGATGACCTCGTCCGTGATGCCGATGCCGTTGGTCGTCATCGTGAAGCGGAAGTTTTTGTTGTACTTTTTCTCGATGCTGCGTGCATAGGCGACCAGCTGCTTGCAGACCTCAAAGTTCATCAGCGGTTCGCCGCCGAAGAAATCGACCTCGAGGTTGCGGCGGGTGCCGGAGTTTTCGATGAGGAAATCCAGCGCGCGCTTGCCGGTCTCGAAGCTCATGAGACCGGCCTCGCCGTGGAACTTGCCCTGCGCGGCGAAGCAGTAGCTGCAATTCAGGTTGCAGGTGTGGGCAACGTGCAGGCAGAGCGCCTTGACAACGTTGGAGCGGTTTTTGAAGTCAAAGGCGTGGTCGGCGTAGGCGTCGGGCGCAAACAGCTGGCCCGCGGCGGTCAGCTCGTCGATGTCGTCGAGCACGTCGCTGATGTCGGCGGCGGTCACATCGGCGCGGTCCGCGTACTTTTTGGCGAGGGCTGCAGCAGCCTGCTCCCGGCTGCTGCCTTGGTCGATCAGGGCGATGGCGTCATAGGCGACGTCATCCACCGCATGCACGCTGCCGCTGTAGACATCCAGCACAATGTTGTAACCGCTTAATTTGTATTGATGGATCATGGTTTTCTCCGTTTTGTTATGGTGCAATGCGGCGGACAGCCACGGGCGGATATGGAATCCGCCCCTACGGCATTCCCCTTGTAGGGGCGCATTCTATATGCGCCCGCCGCACCCCTTTGTATCATAGAAAATGCCGGGCTGCCACACGGCATCCCGGCATCAAAGCCAGCAAAAATTACTTGTCGGTCTTCTCGCAAGGCTGGTTGGCAATGCCGCAGCTGGTCTTGCAGGCGCTCTGGCAGGAAGTCTGGCACTCGCCGCAGCCGCCGTTCAGCAGGCTCTTAGCCATGTCGCGGGTCTCGAGAGTCTGGATGTGCTTCATAAAACAGTCACCCCTTTATACATTTTAGAATTATTATTATTGTACACGGAAATCCGGGGTTTGTCAATAGGGGCGGAGGGAAAACAACAGACAGCGGGAAGCCCGTCGGCCCCCCCTTTACAGCAAAACCGCAATCTCCTCCGCCCCGCTGCCGCCCGTATGCTTCAGCGCGGTTCCGGCCTGCTCCAATGCACGGCAGGCCGTCACCAGCTCTGCCGTCACTTCCTCGCCCGGTGCCACCAGCGGCACGCCGGGGGGATAGGCCCAGAGATACTCCGCGGCGGTCTCCCCCACCGCGTCCCGCATCCTTACGGCCCGCGCGGGGCGCAGCAGCGCCTCGGCAATCGTGCAGCGGGCCGCGCCGGGGGCGGGCAGAATATGCCGCGGGGCCGCGGGCGGGGCCGCCGTTTTGTCCCAGGCGTGCAGCACATCGGCCAGCCGTTCCAGCGCGTCGGCGTCGTCGCAGGGGCTGGTCATGGCCAGCACGTTCGGGCCGCAGACCATCTCGGGCTCAAAGCCGTCGGCCCGCAGGTACGCCGCCCCCGCCGCGCCGATTTGCAGCAAAATTTTGCCGCTGTCATGCGCAAAAAAGTCAGGATGCGCCGTCAGTGCGTCCGCGCCGCAGCACAGTATTTTTGTATTTTTCAGATCCCGCACCGCCGCGTCAAAGGCATCCAGCCGGGCGCGCCACGCGGCAAAGGCGGCCTCTCCCTCGTCGGCCAGCCAGCGGGTGCAGCCGTCCAGACTGACCATGAGCGGGTAGCTCGGTGAGCTCGTCTCGAACACGTCCAGCTGGCGCTCGACCCCGGCAGGGTCGGCCAGATCGCCGTTCAGCTGCAAAAACGCGGTCTGGGTCAGGCTGGGCAGCGTCTTGTGGGCGCTCTGCACGACCAGATCGGCCCCTGCGGCTACGGCCCCGCCGCGCCAGCCGTACCGGGCGGCAAAGGGCAGGTAGTGCGCACCGTGGGCCTCGTCCACCAGCAGCGGCACGCCGCGGGCGTGGCAGATTTCCGCGATAGTACGTATATCGCTCAAAACGCCCTCATAAGTCGGGCTGGTCAGGATCACGCAGCGGGCGTCGGGCGCAGCGTCCAGCGCGGCGGCCACATCGGCGGGGCGCACACTGCCGTAGATGCCAAACTGCGGGTCCACGGGCGGCGTGAGCCAGCGGGCCGTCAGCTGCCCCAGCTCAATCGCGTGGTAGACGGCCTTGTGGCAGTTGCGCGCCGCAATGACCGTGCTGCCGAACGGTGCCAGTGCGCGGATGCCCGCCAGCAGGCCGACGGTGGACCCGCCGACGAGGTACCAGCACCGCCGCGCGCCGTACAGCGCCGCCGTGCGGGTCATGGCGTCGGCCAGAATGCCGTCCGCGTCGTGCAGGTCGTCCGCGCCGTCGATCTCGGTCAGGTCCCAGGCATAGCAGCCCAGCCCCGGTGCGGGCAGCACCCGCCGCTTATGCCCGGGCATGTGCAGCGGGTAACGCGCCGCGGAGAGGGTTTCTAATTGTTGTTGCAGCGTCGATTTTACAGTCATAGGTTTCCTTCCAAAAGAAAAGCCTTCCCCCTGGTGGGGGAAGGTGCCCGAGGCCCCGCCCGAGGGCGGATGAGGGACGGGTCTGCCGTGCCCACCCTTTTGCGGCTGGCAGCGGCAGGTTCTCCCCTCATCAGCCGCCTGCGGGCGGCAGCTTCTCCCCCAAGGGGAGAAGCCTTTGGGGTTACGAAATCTCAATTTCCGCCTTACTGCCCGCCCGCGTTTTGGTCACGTGGATCTGTCTCGTCAGGCGGTCTTGCAGCGCCTCGACGTGGGAGATGACGCCGATGAGCTTATCGCCCCCGGCCAGCCCGGCCAGCGTGTCCACGGCCTTTTCCAGGCTGTCGGAGTCCAGCGAGCCGAAGCCCTCGTCGATGAACAGCGTCTCGATGACGACGCCGCCCGCGTTCTGCTGGATCGTGTCGCTGATGCCCAGTGCCAGGCTCAGCGCGGCCATGAAGCTCTCGCCGCCGGACAGGCTGCCCACGGGGCGGGTCTTGCCGGTGTAGGCGTCGAACACGTCGAGGTCCAGCGCGGTCTTGCCGCCGACGGCCTCGCTCTTGCGGCGCAGCAATCGGTACTGGCCGTCGGTCATGCGGGTGAAGCGCAGGTTTGCGGCCTCGACCACGCCGTCAAAATAGAACGCCTGTACGTACTGTTCAAACGGAAGTTTGATTTTCCCGGTCAAATTGCCGTTGATCGTTTTGGACAGATTGTCCCACATGGCGCGCTTCTCGCGGGCGGCGGCGCTCTCCCGCATCGTCTTTTGCAGCGCGTCGATGGCGGCGCGGTTCGTGTGCAGACGGTGCACGGCGGCGTCCCGGGCGGCCATGGCGGCAGCGCGGTCCCGGCGCAGGCGGGCCAGCGCATCCTGCAGCTGGGTCAGTGCGTCGGGGTTGTCGCGCTTGGGCATCGTCTCGCGCATCTGCTGCACGCGGGCGCTGGCGGCAGCGTGCCCGGCCTTGGCGTTGGCGGCGCGGCGGGTGGCCGCAAAGCGCTGCTTTTCCAGGTCTGCCAGCTGGCCGTTCAAAAGGTCGGCCTGCTTGGCCAGGCTGCGGGCGCGGTCCGTCTTTTGCTTCAGCTTCAGGTGGTCGGCCTGCAGGCCGCGCAGTCCCTCGGTCAGGCTGGTCTGCTGGGCGGTCAGCGCAATTTTCAGCTCGTCGGGCGTCAGTTCGGCGGCGGGTTTACCGGTGTAGCGGTCCCCGCGGCGCGCGAAAAATCCATCCGCGTCCCGCTGCAAAGCCGCCCGCAGCTCATGCGCGTGGGCGGCGGCGTCACCGGCGGTGCGGCTGGCCGCGGCAGTGCTGCGGCGCTGGGCCGTCAGCGCCTTCTCCCGCTCCTCCAGCTGCTTTTCGGTGATGTGGTCCTTGGGCAGCGCGGCGATTTTCGGGTGCTTGGTGGAGCCGCAGACCGGGCAGGGCTTGCCCTTTTGCAGGTCCTTGGCCAGCAGGCCCGCGCGGTTGGCGTTTAATTGGCGCTGCATCGTGCTGTATTCTTCCTCGGCGCTGTCCAGTGCAGCCTGTGCGGCCACATACTCTGCCTGACGCGCGGCGGCGTCCTCGTCGGCCTTGTCGGCGTCCGCCAGATTTTGCAAGAGCTGCCTGCAGTCGGCGGAAAGCCCCTCGGCCAGCTCAATGCGGTGGTCGGTCTTGAGCAGATCGGCCTCGGCCTGGCTCAGCGCGGCGCGGTCCGCCTCGTTTTTAGCAATATTTTCCTTCACGTTCGCCGTGCGCTTTTCCAGATCGGTCATAATGAGGTCGGTCTGGTGCTCCACATCGGCGGCGCGCTGCTCCTCGGCCACCAGCCCGGCCAGCTGGCGGCGGCGGGCGGCGCGTTCCTCGGCAATTTTCAGGCCGGCGTCACCGCGGGCGATCTTCTCGTCCAGCTCGTTCATAACGCTGGTCTGTCGTTTTTCGTTGGCGTCGTCGGCCTCCAGCAGGAGCCTGCCCAGCTCGGCGGCAGCCCCTGCGGCAAACGGGTCGCGCTCGGCCTGCATTTCGGCCAGGTCGGCGGCGGTCTCCTCGTCGGCGCCGTCACCGATCAGCGTGCCGACGTGCATCAAAAGTACATCGTCCAGACGCTTACATTCCTCGTCGGCCTTACGGGCGTGCTCGACGGCGGCCTGACCCAGGCGCTGGTGGTCGGCGGTGTCAAAAATGCGGCGCAGGATGGCGGCGCGGTCCGCGGACGGCGCGTTGAGCAGCCGGGTAAAGTCGTTCTGCGCCAGCATCGACACCTGGGCAAACTGTTTGGCGTCGATGCCCAGCAGCTTGACCACGGCGTCGGTCACGGCTGACGCACCGCTGACCGGCTCGTCCGGCTCACGGATCAGCTCGGCCTTGGCGGGCACCTTGACCATGCCGGTGCCGCGTTTGGCGGCGCGCTGCTGGTCGGGCCAGCGGCGCACGGTATAGCTGCGCCCACGGTGGGTAAATGCCAGCTCGACGCTCGTCTCGGCGTCGGGAGCGGCAAAATCACTGCGCAGCATCGTGGTTTTTCTGTTCTCACCGGAGGTCTCGCCGTAGAGCGCAAACGTGATGGCGTCAAACAGGGCGGTCTTGCCCGCGCCGGTGTCGCCGCCGATCAGAAACAGTCCGCTGCCGCCGAACGCCGAGAAGTCCAGCTCGGTGCGGCCCGCGTAGGGGCCGAAGGCGGTCAGGATCAGCTTTTGGGGTTTCATTCGCTTTTTGACGCCTCCTCGCGCAATCTTTTCACAGCCACGGTCTCCTCCACCGTCAGGGGGCGTCCGTTCATCTTGGTGAAAAAGTCCTGGAACAGCTCGACAAAGGGCTTGCCGCGCACGGCCTGGGTCATGTCCAGCGGGTGCGCGACCTCACCCTGGGGCAGGTAGTCGAGCCGCATGGCGTTGGGATAGGCGGCGCGCAGCTGCGCCATGGCGTCGGGCAGCGGCGTCGGGTCGGTCAGGGTCGCCCAGATGTAGTCCTCGGTGTCGGTTGGCCGGGCGGTCAGCCGGGCCAGCGGGCCGGTCAGGTGGCGCATGGCGCGGCGGGGCGTCAGCGGCAGCTGCTCGATTTTTTCCACGCCGCGCTTGCCGACCCGCACGAGGGTGACGGATTTCTGCATCCCGCACTCGTCCAGATGGTAGCAGAGCGGCGCACCCGCGTAGCGCACGGCGTCGATGCCGACGCGCTGGGCGCGGTGGATGTGGCCGAGCGCTGCATAGCAGAAGCCCGCAAACCGCGCTGCATCGATAGAATCCACCGTGCCGACAGTCAGGGGCGCGGTCTCGCTGCCGGAGAGCTGCGGCGGGCAGACGCCGGAGACCACCATCTGGTGGGCGACGAGCACCCGGCGCGGGGCAGCGGGCTCACAGACGGCCAGCGCCGCGCCGACGGCGGAGTCGTAGTCGGTGATGTCGGCGTCGGGCAGGTAGTGGCGCACCGTGGCCGCCCGCACAAAGGGCAGCAGCGTGAACTCGATGGGGCCGTGGCGGTCATTGAGTACGACCTGCTTGGGGCAGCCGGTGAAACGCCCGGCAATGTGTACGTTTTGTTCGGCCAGCAGACTGCTGGCAAAGTCGAGCCGCTCGGCGCTGTCGTGGTTGCCGGAGACGGCCAGCACCGGGATGCGGCGGGCGGCCAGCTGGGTCAGGAACCAGTCCAGCAGCGTGCAGGCCGCGGCGGGCGGCACCGGCGTGTCGTAGATGTCGCCCGCGATGACGACGGCCTCGACGCCGTGTTTTTCACAGAGGGTCAGAATTTGTTCAAGGATGAACCGCTGATCCTCCAGCATATCAAACCCGTTGACCCGTTTGCCCAGGTGCAGGTCTGCAAGGTGCAGAAATTTCATGGTGTATCTCCAGATTTTGCTTTTACCGCGCTGTAGGGGGCGGCGTCCTCGACGCCCCGCGGACCGATGCAAGCATCGGCCCCTACAGCTTTACCGCCACAGCTTCTCCCAGGTCGTGATGTCCAGCGTGGTGCCGGGCAGGACCTCCACGGGGGCTGTCTCGGCCTTGCGGAAGCGGCACTTTTTGGCAAAGCCCTCGGCCTTCAGGTCGCGTGCCCACACCCGCATATACAGGCGGCTGCGGCCATCGCCCTCGGCCAGCTTCTGCGCATAAGCCACGATGCTGCGGCCAATGCCCTGCCCGCGGGCCTTTTCCTTTAAGAAAAGGCGGCTCAGGCACATGGCACCCGCGGGGCCGAGGTCGAGCGCGAAATAGCCCACCGGCTCGGTGCCGAGGTAGATCAAAAAGTAGTTGATGACGCCGCTGTGGATCTCGTCGTCGGTCAGGATGTCGCTCTGGTACTTATCGGCCAGTGCAGCGGCGACCTTGGGCGTCAGCTTGGTGTAATGCTGGACGAAAATCTCCTGCGCCAGCTCGGAAACCAGCTGGACGTAGCGGGTCTTGGTTACTTGCTTGAATGTCGGGTTCATAGTAACTCCTTTTGTTAAACATATGCTGCCGTAGGGGCGCATTCTATATGCGCCCGTGCAGCTTACGGCAGATGCCGCGGGCGGATATGGAATCCGCCCCTACATTTATTCAATGGTAACGCTTGCCTTCGCCGGCATGCACGCGGCCCAGTCGCCCTCGTTTTTCAGGGTGCCGAAGCCCTCGCACAGGTGGTCGGGGCAGGGGCTGTCTACAAAGGCGATGCCGCCGTTTTCCACCCGCAGGTGGATCGTGTACAGGCCGGTGTCAATGTCATATTCGGCGTTTTTACGCAGATCAATGCGCTGCTCGACCTGCGGGTCGCCGTAGCGCAGCACCGCCGTGCGGCCCGTGCCGCCGTGGTGGGCGGCCAGCCACAGCACCGCGGCCAGCGCCAGAATTACAGCGATAAACAGCAGATTTTTTCGTTTCTCGGTCATGGCTCTCTGTCAAATTCCAGTTCTTCGGTCAGGCCGTCATACCCGGCCACGGCGGCGGGGTACGCGGTGCGCGCGGCGGCCAGGCCCGGCGCGGGGTCGGTCACGGCGGCGCTGTAGTGGGTCAGCCAGAGGCGGCGCACGTTGGCCGCGGCGGCCAGTGCGCCGGTCTCCCGGCAGGTGGCGTGGCCGTACAGCTCCGCCTTGGGCAGGTCGGCGTCGTCGGCGTAGGTCGCGTCCATGCAGAGCAGGTCGGCGTCCCGGGCGGCGGCCTCCAGCGCGGCGCAGGGGCGGGTGTCGGTGGCGTAGACCACCTTCAGCCCGCGGCGCGGCGCACCCAGCACCTGCTCCGGCGTGCAGCCGCCGACGGGCTCGCCCCTTTGCAGCGTTTTCCAGTAGGGCATCGGGATGCCCGCAGCCCGCGCCCTTGCGGGGTCGAACCGCCCGGCGCGGGGCAGCGCAAGCACATAGCCGCAGCAGGGTACGCGGTGGGTCAGCGGGAACGGGGTGATTTTCAGCGTGTCTATGTGGAATGGTCCGTCTGCGACCTGCCAGCGCACCGGGTACGCCTGCGGCCCGGCCAGCGCCGTGACGGCCTGCGCCACAGGCTCGATGCCCTTGGGGCCGTAGATCGTCAGCGGCTCGGTGCGGTTCAGGCTGCCCAAGGTCTGCAAAAGACCGGGCAGGCCCAGAATGTGGTCGCCGTGGTAGTGGGTCAGCAGCACCGCCGAAAGCCGATACGCGCTGACGCCGTACCGCCGCAGGCCGACCTGCGTGCCCTCGCCGCAGTCCAGCAGCACGCTGCGCCCGCCCACCGTGACCGCGGCGGCGGCCAGTGCGCGGTCCGGCAGCGGCTGCGTGCCGCCCGTGCCCAGCAGGGTTACTTTCAGCATGTATGCACCTCTTTTCCAATACTTCCCCATTATCAAGCGTATTATAGCACAAATCAGGCGGGCGGTAAAGGGGCGGTGCGGAAGCCTTCCCCCGAGGGAAAAACCCAAAAAAGTTGAAACACCCCGCCCGTTTTTGTCGTATAATCTTTATGAAAGGGGGCGACGCCCATGACAGAGCACGAGTTGGACATCCTGCTGCGGGACTACGGCGGCGCAGTGCGGTCCGTCTGCCGGGCCATTCTGCCCGGCCACCCGCAGGACGCCGAGGAGGCCGAGGCCGACACATTTTACAAGCTCTGGCGCGGGGCACACCTGCCCGCAGACGAGGCCCATCGGCGGCGGCTGGTGGTGCGGACGGCGCGGCAGTGCGCAATTGACCGCTACCGTGCGCTGCTGCGCCGGGGCGAGACGCTGCCGCTGGATGACCGCGACGACGCCGAGCTGGCCGTTGCGCTGGAAAGCGAGCTGGAAACCCGCGAGCTGATGGCGCAGATCATGGCACTGCCGCCGCCCGACGGGGAGCTTTTTCTGCGCAGGTACGTGTATGGCGAGACCGCGGCCCAGCTGGGCGTACATTTCAACATGCCTGCCGCAACGGTGCGCACCCGGCTGCACCGCGCACGGCTGGCACTGCAAAAGCTATTGAAGGAGGGCTGACCTATGACCGAACTGGAACGCTGGATGAACGACCACCCGCCGCTGGCAGACGCCCTGACGGCGGAAGAAACCGCGGCATTGCGCCAAAAAGTGCTGGCCCGCCGCCCGAAGCCCCGGGTTTTGCGCGGCTGGCGGCTGGCAGCCGCGGCGGCAGCGCTCTGCTTAGTGGCCGCGGGCGCGGTGGTGCTGGGGCTTTTCCACCCCATGAGCGCCGCCAACGAGACGAACGCACTAGTGCAGAAATACGGCGAGGTGCTGGACGAACCGCTGACCGCCGAAATCAACGGCCACACGGTCAGTGTAAAGGCGCTGCTGCGCGGGCAGTACACATTACGGATATTGTACGATGTGGATAATGCGCGCGGAATGGAAGGCGATGATTTGGTGTGGGACACCGCGAATTTTACGCTGTACAAGCCCAAAGGCGCCAGCGAGCGGAAGTGGGACTACGGCGCAAGCAACGTCGATGTCGGGCCGATCAGCGGCTATGCCGTCGGCCCGTGGGATGGCCGTTATGAAGCAAGCGAGAACGACACGCTATCCTGCTTTGTGGATATACCTCTTTTGTACGAGAAAGGCAACAATCGAACACTGTATATCGGCGACCTGACAAACTATAGCGCCAAGGCAAGCGTAAAAATCACGCTGCCGGATGCGCCCCCAACACTGACAGTGGATGTGAAGAAAACCATCGCGCTGAAGGGTGGACACTGGTTCCATTATGATATGACCGACGAGGAAGCCGAGCAATATCCCGACGCAACGTTTGACATTCAAGAGGTTCGTATTGAACCGCTGGCGGTCAGCGTCATCGGCATGAATCACGGCAGTCTGCCGCTGGGCGATACCTCGCGGTACGATGTGCAGTCCCGCGTAAAGCTGTTCCGCGCCGACGGCACCGAGTTGACCTACGGCTGGGACGGGGAATTTTACAAGGGTTCCTATGGCCGCGAGAACAAAAATTCCGGACAGATGACCTTGCGTGTTGACAGCTACGACATCCTCGACCCCGAGGCCGTGGCATGGGTCGAGATCGACGGGGAGAGGTTTGAGGTGGAATAAGTGGGAAAGGACGGTTACAGGAAACCACCGGGCCGGGCGGCATATATGCCGCCCCTACGAACCGGCGGATGATTTGCGGCATTCAGAGACAAACGCGGAGGGGTCAAGACCCCTCCCTACAGGCCTCCAAAAGCCTTCCCCCTTGGGGGAAGGTGGCCCCGCAGGGCCGGATGAGGGGGAAACTGCCCGGCAGCAGCCGTTTGCTTATAACGTGCGGGCCGGGCGTGCCCGGCCCCTACGAACCGGCGGGGGCAAGCCCCCCTCACAGAAACAAAAACCAAAAAAGCACCCGCATGGCGCGAACCATGCGGGTGCTTACTTTTTATGTCAGTATCAGCCGAACATATTGATCAGGATACCAGCGGCAACGGCGGAGCCGATAACACCGGCAACGTTGGGGCCCATAGCGTGCATGAGCAGGTAGTTGCGGGGGTTGTACTCCTGGCCGACCTTCTGGGAAACACGGGCGGCCATGGGAACGGCGGAAACACCGGCGGAGCCGATGAGCGGGTTGATCTTGCCGTGGGTGACAACGCACATGACCTTGCCCAGGAGAACACCGCCGGCGGTGCCGACACCGAAGGCGACGATGCCCAGAACGATGATCTCAACGGTCTGGATGTTCAGGAAGGTGGCGGCGTTGGTGGTGCAGCCGACGGAGAAGCCGAGGAAGATCGTGATGATGTTCATCAGCTCATTGCCGGCGGTCTTGGTGATACGCTCAACAACGCCGGACTCCTTCATCAGGTTGCCCATCATCAGGCAGCCGACCAGAATGGCGGCGTCAGGCAGGGTCAGGGCAACGATGATGGTGACGATGATGGGGAACAGGATCTTCTCGGTCTTGGAGACACGGCGGGGGGCCGTCATGACGATCTGACGCTCTTTTTCAGTGGTCAGGGCCTTCATGATGGGCGGCTGGATGACCGGCACCAGCGCCATGTAGCAGTACGCGGCAACCGCGATGGAGCCCAGCAGGTGCGGGGCCAGCTTGGTGGTGACGTAGATGGCGGTGGGGCCGTCCGCGCCGCCGATGATGCCGATAGCACCGGCCTCCTGGTTCGTAAAGCCCAGGATCTTAGCGCCGACGAAGGTGAAGAAGATGCCCAGCTGTGCGGCAGCGCCCAGCAGCAGGCTGGACGGGCGGGCGATCAGCGGCTCAAAGTCGGTCATCGTGCCGATGCCGAGGAAAATCAGCGGCGGGTAGATGCCCAGCTTAACGCCTAAGTAGATATAGTCGACCATGCCGCCGGACGAGCCGAGCAGCGCCCAGTCGATGTGGTTGGTGGAGTTGATGAAGATGTCCATGTGGAAGATGCCGTCGAGGGGCAGGTTGGTCATCAGCATACCGAAGCCGATGGGCAGCAGCAGCAGAGGCTCAAACTGCTTGACGATGGCCAGATACAGCAGCACGCAGGCCACTGCCAGCATGACGGCGTACTTCCAGCCGCCCTCGGTGAAGAAGATCTGTGCCCAGCCGGACTTTGCGAAGATCTCCGCAATATTGGTAAAAATAGCACCCATTTCCGTACCTCCTTACATAAAGGGCGTCGTGTGCTCACGCACGCCGGCGTCGCCCCAGGCACCGCGGCGGGAACCGGCGGCAGGCTTGGAAACGCGCTTGATGCCGCGAATGACGGCATTGCCGCCGCACACAGAGGCCACGGCAGCGGAGATCGCGGCGATGATCTCGCCGGGAATGGAGCCGTTGTCAGCCTTGACCGCAGGGGCGGCGGGCTTGGCGGCAGGGGCAGGAGCAGCCTTGGCCGCAGGGGCCTTCGGCGCGGCAGGCTTGCCGTTCTTCTTATTGTTGATGTTGTCGAAGATCTTGCCTTCCAGCGTGATGATGAGGCACAGGGCCACCAGCATCGCGAAAACCAGTGTGATGCTGGTCAGCACAACGGTACCGTCACTGGCTTCAAGGGCAAGAAGAGCTAGGTTGGGCATGGATGATCCTCCTTTGAATGGTAGCAGCCCCCGATAAAGGGCTATTTGATGATATTATAGCACAAAGAAAATTTTTTGGGTAGATTTTTTTACAAAAAAATGAATAAATTTAGGGAAATGTACAGATGGTGCATGTAGGGGGCGGCAGGTTTCGGCGGGGTGAGGGCACCCCGCCCTACGCACGGGTTTTAAGTGGGGTCGTAGGGCGGCCAGCCCTCTGGCCGCCGCGGCCGTCTGCGGCGGCAGGAGGGTGCCCGGGAGGGATGAATCCCTCCCCTACGGATTGAACCGTGAAAGGGATATGCCGGTAAGCTGCGGGCCGGGCATGCCCGGCCCCTACAGGATGCACAATTTTTCAGCGGTATTTTCGGCTGGTTGTACAGCATTTTCTACAAATATGAATAAAATATGTCCCCGCCCTCTTGACTAGGCCGCAACTCTGTGATAGCATAAGCGCAATGAAAGAACGGCAAAGGCGCCGGACAGTGTGATTCTGTCCGGCGCCTTTCTGTTTTGCAAAGTAAGAGAGGGGTTCTGTTCTATGTACAATTCCGCAGACGTTACATGGACACTGGTTGGAGCGTTTCTGGTGTTCTTCATGCAAGCGGGCTTTGCCTTGTGCGAGGCTGGCCTGACCCGTGCAAAAAATACCGGCAATATTCTGATGAAGAATATGATGGATTTTTGTATCGGTACGCCGTGCTACTGGCTCGTCGGCTTCGGCATCATGTTTGCCGGTTCCGGTGCGCTCATCGGCGGGTTTGATCCGTTCATCCGCGGCAGCTATGACTTCGGCACGCTGCCGGTCTGGGTCTACGCGGTGTTCCAGACTGTGTTCTGCGCCACTGCCGCGACCATCGTCTCCGGCTCGATGGCCGAGCGCACGAAGTTCAGCGCCTACTGCTGCTACTCCGCCGCCATCAGCCTGATCGTCTACCCCATCTCCGGCCACTGGATCTGGGGCGGCGGCTGGCTGGCACAGCTCGGCTTCCATGATTTTGCCGGCTCCACCGCAGTTCACTTCGTCGGCGGCGTCACGGCCTGCCTGGGCGCCTGGATGCTCGGCCCCCGCATCGGCAAATACAACAAGGCTGGTAAGGCCCGCGCGATCCCCGGCCACAACCTGACCGCGATGGCTCTGGGCGTTTTCATCCTGTGGTTCTGCTGGTTCGGCTTCAACGGCGGCTCCACCGTCAGCATGACCGGCGATGACACGATGGTTTCCGCAGGTCTGATCTGCTTCAACACCAACCTGGCCGCCGCACTGGCTACCGTTGCGGCGCTGATCGTCTCCTGGGTGCGCTACGGCAAGCCCGATGTCTCCCTGACCTTCAACGGTGCGCTGGCCGGTCTGGTCGCCATCACCGCGGGCTGCGACGTCGTTGACCCGTTCGGCGCGGCCATCATCGGCATCGTCGCCGGTGTGCTCTGCATCTTCTCGGTTGAGTTCTTCGACAACGTTGCCAAGATCGATGACCCCGTCGGCGCTGTCTCGGTGCACTGCATGAACGGTGCGTGGGGCACCATCGCCGTCGGCCTGTTTGCCACCGAGGGCGGCCTGTTCTACGGCGGCGGCTTTGCCAAGCTGGGCATCCAGCTGCTGGGCATTGTCAGCGTGGCGGCCTGGGTGCTGGCCACGATGTTCATCATCTTCACGGTCATCAAAAAGACCATCGGCCTGCGCGTCTCCGAGAAGGAGGAGATCGACGGTCTGGATTACCACGAGCACGGCCTGGCCAGCGCCTATGCAGGCTTCGCCATCAATGATCCGACCTACGCCGAGCTGGACGTGAACGAGAACACCGATCTGGGCGAGGACGACATCACCAAGGCCAGCCCCGAGAAGATCTCCGCTGCGGTCAAGGTCGTCAAGGACACCCCGCTGCCCGCCGAGCTGGATTCCGGCATGCACAAGGTTTCCATCATCGTGCAGTTGGCCAAGTTTGAGACCCTGAAGAAGGCGCTGAACGACATTGGCGTTACCGGCATGACCGTGACCCAGGTCATGGGCTGCGGCCTGCAGAAGGGCAGCGGCGAGAAGTATCGCGGTGCCGAGGTTGACGCCACGCTCCTGCCGAAGGTCAAGGTCGAGGTCGTCGTGAGCAAGATACCCGTGGATAAGATCATCGACACGGCCACGAAGGCCCTGTACACCGGCCACATCGGCGACGGCAAGATCTTTGTCTACAATGTGGCAAAGGTCGTAAAGGTCCGCACCGGCGAACAGGATTACGCCGCGCTGCAGGACGTAGAGTAAACATCTCCCTATTATAATAAGGTATAAAGGTCAGTAAGCCAGCCCCTTCCGAAGTGGGATTCGGAAGGGGCTGGCTGTTTTGTGGGTAGGATCGCGGCGGCGGGAGGTGGACGGCGGGGGATGAATTTTCTCTCTGCGGGCGGAACATTGACGGGATTTGGCGTGAAGCGGCGGAGGGGTCAACGCTTGGCGGCGCACAACGAGCGCCGCCAGTTTGCTTCGCAAACACGCTCGTGCGGTTGTTTGCCCCGCAGGGGCAA
>ENA-UERW01000677-UERW01000677.1-human-gut-metagenome-genome-assembly--contig:-NODE-677-length-28444-cov-8.130927_pt1 | contig 28444 bp, 26 predicted proteins | sample MGYA00242994_ERZ507995 | MGnify/ENA primary metagenome ERZ507995 (study PRJEB26167, sample SAMN06115492) | human gut metagenome | host: Homo sapiens | place: China:Chongqing | collected 2015-04-26...
ATCGATGGGCTGTCCATGATCATCGGAGACAGATACCATCAGAATCCTTTTGAAAAGGGAACTTTATTCCTATTCTGTGGCAGACGGTCCGACCGCATCAAGGGACTTCTATGGATGGGAGACGGTTTTCTTCAGCTCTACAAACGGCTGGAGGCAGGTTCCCTGTCCTGGCCGAGAACCAGCGAAGAGGCCGCAGACCTTACAGAGGAACAGTTCCGTTATCTTATGATGGGGCTGAATCCCCTGAACCCCAAAGTCAGGGAAGTAACACCGCAAAAGCCCACCTGATCTTTGTGCAAAACATAGATTTTTTATGCCTGTTATCCGGTCAGATCCATTCCCTGTGTTACAGCCTCTCTGAACGCTGTTTCCTGGTCTGTGACGTATCCACAGGAGGATCCGGATAAAATTTCAGCACCTTGAAAACTTTATATTTCCCTGGCTCTATGACCATCACACCGCCATACAGGCATAGGCAGAATGACGAAACCTGCGGGGGTGCCGGTTCGCAATCCTTTGTGTTTTCTGGTATAATGAAAACAGTTTAAGGAGCGGAACAATGGCAGACAGACATACACTGGAAGAACTGAATAACTGCAGCAGGGAAGAACTGATCACCATCGTTCTTATGATGCAGGGACAGCTGGATACCCTGAATGAGAACATCGAGCGGCTGATCGAACAGGTACGCATAGCGAACAGCTATCGTTTCGGAAAACACACAGAAACGCTGGATTCCATAGATGGTCAGCTGTCCTTCTTTGATGAGGCAGAAAGCTGCTGCGATCTGTCTGTCCCGGAACCTGCTGCGGAGGAAGTACTTCCATCCCGACGTAACCATAAGAAAAAAGGGCAGCGGGAAACGGATCTGAAAGATTTCCCGGAAGAGATCCTTCCTCCTTATCAGGTATCCACAGAAGAACTGGATGCGTTTTATGGTGCAGGCAACTGGCGCAGAATGAAGGATGAAACCTACAAAAGACTGCGTCATGAGCCGGAATCCTGGGCGGTGGAAATCCATACCGTGGAAGTCTATGTAGGCACTGGCGGAGATCATCAGGACGAATTCTTACGTGGGAAACGCCCCAAGGACCTTCTGCGTGGAAGCATCGTTACTCCTTCCCTGCTTGCATCCATTCTGAATGTAAAATATGTGAACTCCTCTGCACTGCACAGAGTCGAGCAGGAGTTTCAACGCAATGGTGTAAATATCTCCAGACAGACCATGTCGAACTGGATCATCCGGTGTGCTGAGAAATATTTTGTACCGTTTGTGGAACGCATGAAGCAGGAGCTGCTGTCCCTGCCGGTGACACAGTCGGACGAAACACCTACACAGGTGATCGGTGACAGTGACCGTCCGAACAGTAAATGCTACATGTGGGTACACCGTTCCGGGGAGTTCTATAAGGAACGTCCTGTGGTGATCTACGAATACCAGAAAGGCAGGGATCACGAAAAGCCGCTGGAGTTTTACCGGAACTACAAAGGAGTTCTGGTCACGGACAGTCTGGAGCAGTATCATCTGCTGGACAAAAAACTGCCGGGAGTGACAAACGCAAACTGTTGGGCACATGCAAGAAGAGCCTTTGCAGATGCCGTAAAGGCAGCGGATAAAAAGGATCCCCTGTCAGCAAAAAATTCTGTAGCATACCAGGCATTACAAAAGATCGCAGAATTCTACCGGATCGATACCGAACTGAAAGAACTTCCGGCAACGGATCGCCTTACACAGCGGCAGACAAGGATAAAGCCGCTGGTTGAGGATTTCTTTGCGTGGGCAAAACAACAAGCTGCAGAATGTGCGGTGCCTCCGAAATCCAGGACCGGACAGGGACTAAATTTCGTCATCCATCAGGAAAACTATTTAAAGGTATTTCTGACCGATGGGGATATCCCAATCGATAACTCCGCTTCCGAGCGGGCTATCCGGACTTTTTGTATCGGCAAAAAGAACTGGATGTTCCATAACACAGCAAAAGGTGCCAGAGCCAGCGCTCTTGTTTACAGTATTTCAGAAACAGCAAAGCTGAACAATCTGCGCCCATACTACTACTTCAGGTATATCCTCACGGAGCTGCCTAAGTATTGTGACGAAAAAGGAAATATAGATCCGGCAAAACTAGATCAGCTGATGCCCTGGGCAGAGGAGCTTCCCGAGGAATGCCGGAAACCACGCCGCTCATAAAAGCGGCGTTAAATTTAAGGGTAGGCGCAGGATTTGACGTTTACCAATAAACAATTTATGGTACAATATCTTAGAAGTTATCATCAAGGGATGAGTAGTGGACCATAGAGAAAGAGCAGAGTAATCGTAAGCTGGTCTGGCTTACATCTAAAATACAATGCAATCTTTTGCTATGCAGGGGCATAAGAGAGAGCATCATGTCAATTTTTTGCAGCCTCGTCACAGAGGATTGCAACATTTTTCGCTCCCAGAGTAAAGTGAAAACTCTGGAAAGTGCATCTCAATTACCCTATCGACACATGTGGAGACAGTTGTTCTTTTGTCCCAACTGAAACAAAAGCCGGATGATTATATTAATGTCAACAATTGAACTTGATGATGTGGATATAACATCTGCAGAGACTAAGGCATCTCACAGGTGAAGAGAAAATGCGGAATTGAGGTTGCAAAGAATTTGCGCGTTGCAACAAGGAGAATGGACTGCTTGCAGGGCAATTCGACGACTGCCGCGACAGACTTGGAACTTGTTCCAAGTCCTAATTTACCTAAAAATGAAGATAGCAGGCAACCGCAGTGTCCAGAAGATAAAGAGAGTGCAATTGTGGAGGCATTGAAGCATTTTAAGATGAATAGTTAATAAAGAGAGGTGCATATGCTATGCCAGGTATACTCGTGGTTGAAGATGATGAAAATTTAAATCGTGGAATTACATTTTCACTGAAAAAATCCGGATATGAGGTTTTTTCAGCAGAATCAGTGAAAAAAGCGAAAAGAATTGCAAGTGATAATAATGTAGATGTTACCATTTGTGATGTGAATCTTCCGGATGGGAATGGACTGGAATTTGTAAGGTGGATGAGATGCAATTATAATACATACATTATTTGTCTTACAGCACTAGATCAGGAGATGGATCAGGTCATGGGATATGAAGCAGGGGCAGATGATTATATTACAAAGCCGTTTAGTCTTTCGGTACTTCTTTTGAAAATAGAAGCACATTTCCGCCGCAGACAGGAGAAAACGGAAGCCGGAAAGATGATTTCGGGAGATATCGTATTTATCGCAGGAGAAATGAAAGTCCTGATAAAGAGTCGTGAAATCAGTCTGACAAAAACGGAGTTGAAAATGCTGACTTTTTTTCTTCAGAATCCGAAACAGATTCTTTCAAAAACACAAATATTGGAAAATGTGTTTGATCTGGAAGGGGATTTTGTGGATGAAAATACAATCGCTGTCAATATCAGAAGACTCCGTGAGAAAATCGAAGACAATCCGGCTGCACCGGTCTATATAAAGAATATCAGAGGTCTTGGGTATATATGGAATCAGGAGGTAAGGCAGTGACAAAGATATATCGCAAGAAGATTACAGTAGTGCTCTCCTTGGTATTACCTGTCATAGTATTGTTTGCAATATTAAATTGCTTTACCACGTATGTGTTTCATGAAGATTATAAATATAAAATGAATCTTATGACAGAGATTGCTGCAAAGGAAGAATTTTCCGGGCTGGATGCTGTTTCGGAATTGCTTAAGGATAAGGATATTGAAACTAACGAACAGGGAAGGCGATTATTGGAGCAATATGGATACTGGGGGAATAAAGGGAATGCATTTTATTCGCAATTCCGGCATCAGGTTATGGTGACCGGTGCTGTAAGCACTGTGATATGCGTGCTTCTTTTGACTTTTTTACTTTATTGGAAGAAAAAAGAAGATGCGTGTCACCAGAAAATTTTAGACCAGTTGGAAGAAACTCTGATCAGATTCCGCGAAAACAAATTTGATGATTTACTGAAAACGGAAAATCATGCAGAACTGGAAAAATTGAATGACCAGCTTGAAGCAATCGGACATCATATTCAGTTGCTAAAGGAAGAAGCACGGGCAGAAAAAGAGAGCACGAAAGAAATGGTTTCTGATATCTCTCACCAGCTAAAGACACCGGTTGCAGCTTTGGATATATGTTTTAGTGTGCTGATGCAGAATGACTTAAGTGCCACAGAACAGGAGGAGTTTCGTATCCGTTGTCGGAGTGCTCTGGATGGACTGGAGACATTATTGCAGTCGCTTCTTGAAATATCCAAGATGGAAACTGGACTGATTCAGATGAATAAGAAAAAACTTCCGCTTATGGATACTGTCATATCCGCTGTGAATCGTACATATCCAAAAGCGGATGAGAAAGAAATTGAATTCGTTTTTGACTATGAAAAAGAGCTGGAAACATGCACGATTATGCAGGATAAAAGGTGGCTTGGTGAAGCTGTGATCAACGTTCTGGATAATGCGGTCAAGTACAGTCCGTGTGGTTCAAAAATATTTATCCGGTTACAGAAAAGAAACGATCTTGTAAGAATGGAAATTGAGGATCAGGGAATTGGTATTCCGCAGAATGAGTATCACAAAATTTTTCAACGATTTTACAGAGGAAGTTCCAAGGAGGTCATGGAAAAGAGTGGTACAGGGATCGGACTTTTTCTATCGAGAGAAATTATCGAAAAACACGCAGGTACGATTACGGTAACCTCCGGCAAAAAGAAAAAAGGAAGCACGTTTGTGATTCAATTACCATATGTTGGTTAAATTTTAAGTGAGCAGAAATCTTACAATTCTGTAAGACTTCTGCTCGTTTTTTGAAAGTGAAATGAAAGATTGCCCTGATACAATTTGGATGTAGGATGAAAAGGAGGCAACACATGAGTGTGATATTAGAAACCAAGCAGCTTTGTAAGTTTTATGGCGCAGGTGAGAATCAGGTCAAAGCGGTCAATCAGGTGGACATTCAGATTGAGCAGGGAGAATTTGTCGCAATTGTCGGAAAGTCAGGTTCCGGTAAAAGTACATTACTTCATATGCTTGGAGGGCTTGATACCCCGACAAAAGGCAGTGTTACTCTAGCGGGGAAAGATTTATACAGGATGAAGGAAGATGCCCTTGCTGTTTTCCGCAGAAGAAAAATCGGATTTGTTTTTCAGGCATTTAATCTGGTTTCATCTGTTAATGTCTGGGAAAATATTGTACTGCCACTGGGGCTGGATGGAAGAAAAGTGGATGAAGCGTATGTAAATGATATTATTGCAACTCTGGGGATTGAAAACCGGATTTATAATCTGCCAAATCAGTTATCCGGAGGACAGCAGCAGAGAGTAGCAATTGCAAGAGCACTGGTGAATCGTCCGGAAATTATATTTGCAGATGAGCCGACAGGAAATCTTGATTCTAAGACCAGTGATGAGGTAATCGCTCTGCTTAAGATGACAGCAAAAAAATATGGACAGACAATTGTAATGATTACCCATGATGACGAAATTGCACAGGTCGCTGACCGTATTCTGGTGATTGAGGACGGACAGGTGGTGGATTTCAGATGAAGACAATAAGCAGGATTGCATATAGCAACGACAAAAGAAATCGGACAAGAAGTATACTGATCATGATGGCAATCTGTCTGACCACGATGCTGCTTGTTATCATCAGTACTGTGGGAAATGGGGTAATTCGTTTACAGAAAAGTCAGGCGGCAAGCTCATACGGAAGCAACTACGGCCTGTTTATCGCCGCAGATGGTACGCAATTAAAAGAAGTGGAACGCAGAGCTGAGATATCTGATATCGGCATCATGTGTACGGAGGGCATCCTGAAAGGAAATGAAAATGGCGGCTTTGTCAGTATGGATGAAACGGTCAGGAAAATGCTTCCCTATAATCAGGAATATGTGTTGAAGGAAGGTACCTATCCGGAAAAGGCACAGGAAATTGCCGCAGGACGCGCTTTCTTTGATGCAGTGGGATACCATGATGTAAAGGTCGGAGACACCGTAACATTGGAGTACCGTTCCGGCATGCAGTCGGAATACGCACCGGTGGAATTTACTGTCAGCGGGATTTTATATGACCGGGATGAATATACCATCGAGGCTTCCTATGTTGTATTCGGTTCGCAGGATTTTTATAATGAGCGTGTTGCGGAGGGTGACAGGCAATATAATATCTATTTTACCTTGAGCGATTTTGCAAATGTATCTATGAATAATGTTGCGCCTGTTATAAAAGAAATCGCGGATTCTTGCGGCATTGACCAGAAAAACGTGATCATCAATGACCTCTACCTGCAGTGGGTATTGCAGCCGAGCTATGAAATGATTGTGGTTTGTGGAACCCTGATCCTCGGAATCGTGCTGTTTTCCGTTGTGGTCATTTATAATATCTTTCAGGTCGGGATTGCCCAGAAGGTTCAAGAATACGGAAAAATCAAGGCGCTGGGTGCAACCAGAAAGCAGATGAAGCAGTTGATCTTTCGTGAGGGCATTCTTCTGGCGGTTCCTTCGATACCGCTGGGGCTGCTGTTTGGTTTCCTGATTGCAAAAGTCGGCTTCAACTGGCTGGTGGAGCAGGGAAATCTGGTATCGTCCGGAATCAAGAACCATCAGGTGCCTCTGTTTTCACTGACAATTATGCTCATCTGCATTTTTGTATCGTTTCTTACGGTCGTTTTGGCTCTGCGCAAACCCATGAAAATTGTTTCCCGGATTTCACCCATCGAAGCGACACGGTATCTTGACGGCTCCAAAACGCAAAAACAGGGCAAACGAAAAGGCAGAAAAGATGTCACCGTTTTCTCCATGGCAATGGCAAATGTGACGGGCAATCCGAAAAGAACCATTGCTACGATTCTTACCATGGGGCTTTCCTGTGTATTGTTTGTAATTATCTCTAATTATGTTGGGAATATTGACACGGAGCACGAGGCGCGGATTGCAATCAACCATGGACAATTTGAGTTGCAGCTGGATTATTCCAAGAATTATGATGAAGTCTATCCGGAGAATAATCTGGATACGATTCTGACGGATAATCCATTGAATGATTCCATGATTGAAGAAATCAAAAGCATTCCGGGAGTAACAGATGTCATGACGAGAGAGATTGTCTCTGTAAATCTGAACGGAACAAGATTTCCGGCTGCTGTTGTGAGTAAAAATGATTTTGATTTTATGCGCCAAGACGGGGATATTGGCTCTATGGACTATGATCAGGCGGTAAAGAATGGTGAAATTTTCTTTGGCTGGTCGGCGTGGATGGAACAAGATGGATATGCTCCGGGTGAATCTATTGTATTTGACTTTGAGAATGGAAGTGAAACCTATACCTATCAGGGAAAGATTGCAGGATCCTTTGTAAGCGCGGACACTTATCTTGTCATTCCGGAAGGTGTATACCGTTCCATGAATCCGAGGGGAACAGCCTATGGCTATCTGTGGGTGGACTGTGATAAAAAAGATGTTGCATCTGTGGAACAGAGTCTGAATACTTTGATTTCTAATACTTCGCATGTCAAGCTGAACACCTATCACGCAGAATTGCAAACCGCAGAATACGCAAGCCGTATGATGAAGCTTGGCTGCTATCTGTTCATGGCAATTGTCGGTCTCATTGGGTTTATGAATCTGGCAAACACCATGATCATCAATATCACCACGAAGAAGCAAGAATACGGTGTGCTGCAAGCGGTAGGCATGACCAATAAGCAGTTGAATCTGAGCTTACAAATACAGGGCTTGATTTTTACGGTTGGCACCATCTGCGTCGCACTTGCTGCCGGTCTGCCCCTTGGCTATGCACTGTTTTCCTATGCGAAGCATAATGGGATGTTTGGAATGAACGTTTATCACGTGCCTCTTATCCCGATTCTTGTTATGATTCTTCTGGTTGGTATTCTACAAATTGTGCTTTCCTGTGTTTTAAGCAGTAATCTGAAAAAGGAAACGCTGGTAGAAAGAATAAGGTATCAGGGATAGCAAGTATTGCTGGGATATCCTCAGTACGATAAGCTGATGCAGGTGGTTATGGAATAGGCGGTAAGAAGTTTTGCAAGAAAAATTGCATTTGGTTGCCTTATCGTATATAATTGATGAAAAAGCGAAAGGCGGTTTTGTATATGGCACCAATTACTCGTGAACAGGCATTGGAAAATGCTTTGGCTTCTTCGCGCATCGAGGGGTATGAAGTCACCGAACAGATCCGTGCCGACTGCCGCCGCTTGATGGACGGCAAAGTAGATGCCCACACCTTGGCTGCTGAAATTCTGGCACGGCGCAGGACCTAAAAAGGACAACGCCACACACATAATTCAGGAGAAATTAATGTTGAACTTTTCTCAATTAGATAAATATAAAGAAAACAACCGCATTGAGGCCAAAAAGGCGCAGGGCGGGCTGCCCCGCAGTATCTGGGAGACCTATTCTGCCTTCGCCAATACTTTCGGCGGCTATATTCTGCTGGGTGTTGTTGAGAACGCCGACAAGAGTTTTTCGAGTGTGCCGCTCCCCTCTCCGGAAACGCTGGTTGCGGATTTCTGGAATAGTGTCAACAATACGGCCAATGTCAGTGTGAACATTCTGTCTGAGCGCAATGTCCAGATTGTGGAAAGCGGCGGAAACAGGATCGTCGTCGTTGAGGTTCCCCGTGCCGACCGTCACGACAAACCGGTCTATATCGGAACCGATCCTTTTGCGGGTTCCTACCGCCGCAATGGCGAGGGTGACTATCATTGCACAAAAGACGAAGTGCGCGCGATGATGCGCGATCAGGCGGATATTTCACAGGATGCCCGCGTGATGGACACAATGACGACCGATGTGTTCGATATGGATACAATCCGCCGGTATCGCCAGCGCATGGACAATTTGCGTCCCGGCCATGTATGTTCAGAACTGGCGGCTGAGGATTTCCTGCATCGAATTGGCGCTATGGCAAGGGACACCAGCGGCAAATTGCGGCCTACGGCTGCCGGTTTATTAATGTTTGGGCACGAATACGAAATTGTGCGGGAGTTTCCTCATTATTTTCTGGATTACCAAGAACACGACCGCACTGCCACAGAGGAAGAGCGCTGGACGGACAGAATCGTGTCCAGTTCAGGCGATTGGAGTGGTAATATCTGTGACTTTTATTTCCGCGTTTATAACCGCATTGCGCAGGACATAAAAGTTCCGTTCAAGCTGAATGGTGCTGACCGCATTGATGACACCCCTCTGCATAAGGCTTTGCGCGAGGCTTTGGCAAACGCCTTGATTCATGCCGACTACTATGACCGTCGTGGTCTGGTGATTCAAAAATGGCCGGATAAAATTCGTATTGCAAATCCGGGTGCTTTCCGTATCAATGTGCAGGAGGCTCTTGTCGGTGGCGTATCCGACCCGCGAAACGAGTCGCTCATTAAAATGTTCAACCTGATAAATGTTGGCGAGCGTGCAGGAAGCGGATTGCCAAGTATTCGCTCCGTTTGGCAAAAGCAGGGGTGGCAGGTGCCAGAGATTGTAGAAGCGTTTAATCCGGATCGGACAACGCTGACACTACCGCTTTCCGCCGCAAAAATGGCGGTAAAAAGTGGCGGTAAAAAAGTGGCGGTAAAACGTGGCGGCATTGCTGAACATCGCAAAGCGGACATTTTACAGTACCTGACAGACACTCCTGAAGCGGCAAGCAAAGAAATCGCCGAGGCGGTTGGACTACAGGTTTCCCGCACGAAAATGTATTTGGCAGAATTGATTGAACAAGAGGCTGTTGTTGCAGAAGGCGCCGGACGTGCGCGTAAATATCGGCTGAAAACATGAGTACAGTGATTGCATTTCGGAACATACAGTAATGAAATACCAATCAATGCCTATCCGCTTCACAAAACTGCTCAGCTACAATTTGGCGCATAATAGGCACCGCAGGATTCGTTAATTTATAACGCGATCTATAAAAAGGTGGTGAATGTAGTGACTCTCAGAAAATACGCGAAGCTGATGAATGATACCGCACTTCAAGGCAATCTTTCGAATGAGGAACATAATCGTCTGTATAAACCCCTATTGGACGGCATTCAATCGATGATTCCGCCAATGCTATTTCGCTATCGTTCCTGTAATGAACTTTCTCTTCAAGCCCTTTGGGATGATAAAATCTGGCTTTCCAAGGGAAATGTCATGAATGATGATTATGATGCGTTGCTGTATTTTGATAAAGCAAAAATCACCGCGCACGTTTTACAGGCTATAAACGAATTTTCACGGTTCACTTCGGGAAAAGTTTCTTGGGAAGAACTTCCGCAGGTAGTACAACGCTTTTTCCCGCGTGAAGTTCTTTGCCAGATGAGAGAATCCGTTGCGCATATTACTGCAAAGGATATGGAAACTTATTTACGACACTTTGAAGCATTTTCTCAAAATGCTATTAAAGCATACTCTCCGAAAATTTCGGTTTTAACGCAAAATACATTAAAATTTGCCTGTTTCTCTGATACGATTACATCTGCAAATATGTGGGGACATTATGCATCCTCAAGTACAGGATTTTCCATTGGATATAACTTTCGAGGTTTTCCATGTGTTGATTCTGTAGGTGAAGGAAACAGTGAGTTGCCCACTCGATGTGAATTGTTCCCAATTATTTACCAATCAAGGCGTTACGACGCAACGCCTTATGCCGAATGGCTTTTAATATGTTCTCTTGTAAACGACTATTTTAAGACATTTTCCAGTCAGGGAAACATACTTGATGCAGCTAAAATCCTTCCGTGCCCCGATATGCTTGCACCCATCAAAATAATGATACATAAATCCACAGAGTGGAAATCCGAGCATGAATGGCGCCTTATGGGGACTTTCGCAACACCCGCGCTACTTTCAGAAGAACACACATTTGTAAAGAAAAAAGCGAGTGCTATCTATCTTGGTAGAAAGATTTCTCCTATATATGCGCGCTTGCTTTTGGACATTGCAAGAGAAAAAAGAATTCCTGTCTATAAAACGCTTGTTAATGCAAACTCGAGAAATTATCACCTAAAGCCACGATGCGTATTTTCACCAGACGGCGCTGAAAAAGTCTATCCGTTGACCACCAACTGACCACCGGCAGTGTTTTTGGCTGTCTGCGGTCAGTTTTTATCGTTGACACATTGTTTTATATTGCTTGTGATAAGTGTGCCAGAGTGATGCAGAACCAACAAGAAATTACTATATATCATCGAGTTATGTGCCGTGTCGTAGTTCTCCGACCCGGAAGGCCAGAGGTTCGAATCCTCCCGGTCGCACCAGAAAACCTCATTGCGATGTATTTTTTGCAATGAGGTTTTTTGTTTTTGTTAGTGTTTGATTTTCAGAATAATTTTAGCAGCATATCGTCTGCCGCATCGGTGTACTGCCCTTTTCCTAGACGCTCGTTCCTCAGCCTGTTTATAGTGATTCGCATAAGGCGAATTTCTTCTATGGAAAAAGTAGCTTTTTTATCGGCTGGGACAGAATCAATTTTCAGTATCAGTCGCCCCGGGTTTTCCGTGTTATGGCCAAGTGCCTTTTCTTGATAGTAATAGGGTGCCAGTGCTTTCAGTAAGATACTTTTGTTTGCGCGTGTCAGCTTGATTTTTCTCGTCATAATCCAATCGCCTTTCCGAGTTTCTCCTGCGCCTTGCGTTTGTTCTTGTCAAATGCGTGGGCGTAAATATCCAGCGTTGTGCTGGCCTGTGCATGACCCAATAGACTAGCCACCGTGCGCACATCCACGCCCTGTGCAATCAGCAGGCTGGCGTTCGTATGCCGTAAGCTATGCACATTCAAATCCAGCGGCAAGTTGTTGACTTTCAAAATCAGCTTGAATCTGTAAGTGAATGTGCAAGGGTTCATCGGTTTGCCGTTAGGCTGGCGGAACAGGTAGTCATCCTCAGATACGGTTTCGTTCGCCGTCTGCTGTCTATCCCACTCGCATTCTTTCCGCCACGCTTTCAATAGCTGGCACATTTCCTTGCTCAGATATACCATTCTGTCACCGCTACTAGTCTTGGGGTCCTTAGTGATAGACTCTTGGCGGCTTAACTTTACCACACCCCGCTGTACATGGATTGTACGTTTGCGCCAGTTAATGTCACTCCACTTTAATCCACAGGCTTCTCCCCGACGCAGCCCGGTTGCCAGCACCAGCTTGAAATAGGTTTCGTACTTCATACTCTGACCTTCAAATGCAGTAATCAACTTTTTAACCGTTTCCTCATCGGCTACGGGACGTTCCTTCTTCTGCCCCTTAGGCTTGTAGCATCTCCATGCAGGATTGTGGGTCAAATAACCCTCGTCCACAGCCGCCGACAGGATGCCGCATAGCGTGTTGTGCAAGCCCTCGACCGACTTCTCGGATAGATTTCCTCTGCCGTCCAAACGCGGGCTGCGCCTCATTTCTTCGTAAAATTCTCGGATGACTTCCTTACGCAAATCGGTCAGTTTGTAGTTACCCAATGCCGGCAGAATGCGCCGAATGTCCTGCAAATCTCGTTGGTATGTAGAGTTCGCCAGCTTCTTCGGTCCAACATCGGTCACCCAATGCTCAATGTACTTTGCCAGCGTAATGCTGCGGTTAATGGGTTCCGGTGTATGCTGTACCTCGCGTTCAAATAGAATCGCTTGCTCCTTTACCCATTTCTCGGCTTGTTTCGGAGTATACTCTTTGGGTGGCTTGACCGTTTTCTGTACAGATTTCAGTCGGTTGCCCTCATAATCATACCCACGAGATACCACAATCAAGTAACTGTTACTGCCGCGTTTTCTGATAGACGCCATTGTTTTCAACACTCCTTTGTATGTTTTATTGACCTCTGGTACTACAAAGCATACCGACAACTGCGACAGAAAGCTATCACCACACCCAACAATCTTTCGCCCTAAAATCTACCTATTACTGACAAAAACGGCACCGTCATCTCTGACGGTGCCGCTGTTTATTTAACCTACCTTCTTGGCTTTTCTATTCTTATTTTTCATAAATGCAACATAGCACGGATTTTGGTTGTTCAGCAAATCTTGCATCAGCTTTGCGGCCTGCTGTTTCGCCACGTCCTGCGGGTGACAGTAGGTGCGCTCCAAGAACGCCGTATCTGCATGACCGAGCAGAGAGGCTGCCACCTGTTTGCTGGTGCCTTCCTGCAGCAGATAGGTTGCGTAGAAATGCCGCAGGGTGTGCAGGTGGTAATCCTCAGATAATCCGCATTGCTTATACAGCTTACGCAGATGCCGGGTAAAGGTATCCGGGTGCGGTACACGACCATCGGGGTCAGTAAAAATCGGCTGCTCTCCATCTGGAACGCCGCTATGCAGCACCTGCTGCTGTCGCAGCGCCATCAGAAGCTCCCATATCCCCATGGGAATCGTTACGATCCGTTCCCGATGGCTTTTGGTGTCGCTCTCAACAATCTGCCCGGATGCGCAGCTGCGGGAACGGCGGACGGTCAGTTCACAAGCACCGGTTATGTCCCTCCATTGCAGAGCACACAGTTCCCCACGCCGCAGACCGGTTGTGATGGCCAGCGTGTAGTACGCCCGATACAGAATCGGTTCGTTCTGAATCGCCCGCATCAGTTTTCTCATTTCATACTTCTGCGGAATATGCTGCACCTCCTTCTCAAAATGCTTCTTGCGGACACGGTGCGCCGGATTGAATGGAATGATGTCATTTTTCTTGGCATCCTCCAGCACCGAGGAAACCGTCTCAAGGTACTTCTGCACCGTGGTTTCCTTGATGCAATTTCCACCACGCCCCGGGCGCTTGCGCAGTTCCTCGCACATTTCTTCAAGCGTCATGGGCAACAGTTTTGCAAGCGGAATACCGCCAATCAGCGGGTAAACAATATCCAGATTGCGTTTGTACCCTGCGTAGGTGGTAGCCTTAAAGAACGGTTCCTGCCGCTTGAGCCAGTTTTCCGCGTACTGTTCAAAGTGGGTCTGGTCGCTTTCTTCTACGCCATACTTGAACTTTTTCTCGATGCGTTCCGCTTCAGCCATGACATACTGCTGAATGCCGCGTTTTGGCACGGATGATGGCACAGCGATGGTCTGCGCTTTCATCCGCTTCTGCCCGTTGACCTTATAGCCGTTGCAGACAGTGATTTTGAATTTTCGTTCGGATTTTTTCTTGATGTAAGCCATTGTACCTCCTTGCTTGTAAATCAAATCAGCGTCATTGCTGATTTTAGCGTCATTTTTCCATTTCAACATTTCAAAAATACCGTCATTCTTTGTAAATATAATATTTTACGTACATACGATTTCTTTTTTCGCAAAAGTGGTTGCTTTGTATAGGGTTACGCCCCATATTTTCCGCGCCAAGGCTTGGCCGATGACGCTAATGACGCTTGTGACGCTATTTTTGAGATATCCCAGCCGGATAATTGAGTTATGTCAATATCAGCGTCATTAGCGTCATCAGCGTCATTTTCAGAACGCGAAAACTTCAGCAAGCGCGTCTGCGATGTGCGATGCGTTTCATAGTGAATATCCTTTGGTACAAATACCGTGTCAAAGTGTTCCACGATTTTTCGGGTAAGCATATGGGGCAAAACGCCATCAACTCCAACTGCAGACAACAACTCGGTAGCTGTCCCCTGCCACTTTCCGGCTTGCTCGACGTACTCCGCAACTTTCCAAAGGTATTCCGGCACGGCCTTCAGCCGCTGCTCCTCGGCGGTTTCCTCCTCGTCCAACAGCCAGATACAGTTTTCCTCATGCAGATACAGCGTTCGCCTGTCCAAATCGCGCCCGGTCAGGATAATGTCAGCATTCTTGCTCGTTCGCTTGCGCTGCATGACCCATGTGGTGTCCGCTGCGCCCATCAGACCATTGGAACCGGAAATCTGGTCGAAGGGGTCAGACGCAGCCTGTTTACGCAGGTGATGAATCAACAGAATGCAGATGCCGTACTTGTCCGCCAGGGATTTCAGCGCACTGACATCCTTATAGTCGCTGGCGTACATACTGCCACTTTTGTCGCAGGAACGGACTTTCTGCAAGGTATCAATGACTACCAGCCCGGTATCCGAATGGTTGTAAAGAAAGCTGGTAATCTGTTCCTGCAAGCCTTGCCCAATGCCCGGACATTCGGTTTGCAGGATTAGCCGCTCCGGGGTATCCTCGCTGCCCACAAGCCGGAACAAGCGGTCTTGCAGGCGGTTGAGCGTGTCCTCCAACGAGAGGTACAGCACCGTGCGCGGCTCTACTTCCCGACCCCACACAGGCTTACCCTGTGCGACCTACAGGCAAAGCCACAATGTCAGCCAGCTTTTGCCCGCCTTGCTGGGACCAGCAAATAAAGCAAGACCAGCCGGAAGCAGGCTGGGAATAATCCACTTTACGGGCGGTAGCGGTGTAGAGAGCAGTTCTTCTGCAGTGAGTGCTTTCGGAAGTTTCGTAAAGATCATTTGCATCATCCTTTCTTGTTTGGTATACATCTATTATCTCATAATATCGTAATTTTGCGTGTAGTAAGTTTTACTCTCTAGTGTTAAGTTGTACGGCTCGCGCCGCCCCACAGCCCCAAAAACGCCTCAAACGGTGGTTTTCTTTCGCAGCCGGTATCCGTGTGCGATGTGCTGCAACCGCCCCACACAGGGCGCGTTTGGGGCGCGGTATGCAAGTGAATCAGGTTTGATTCACTTTTTCGGTTTTGATTCAAGAGAGTGAATCAGTTCTGATTCATTCTGGAGGTCCGCGGGCATAATGAACACTTCTTTTTGCCATTTGCTCATCTCCTTTTTTGTTGTTTCGTGTAACCATTTTGAATACACCTTCCGGGCCTCTTATCTATTTTCTGTTCTGGCGTAAGGGTACACTTTCCCCGCAAATCTTGATGGAAATTCAATAAAAGCCGCCCGGAATTGAAAAAATCGTAACATTTTTCAACTGCAGGGGTTTGGGGTTCACCCCAAAAATGCGTTTGTGGATATCCAAATGCTATGCTTGCAAAACACGTTCCTCCAAGAAACGATAGCAACCCATCCCGATGCGCGTACAAAGTCGTATATTTCCCAGAGAGAATCTACCGTTGATTCACCTTGCCCACAAAAGCGAAATTTTCCTTGAATCCTGCCAATAGCCCAAGAGTGAATCACCTATGATTCATCCGAAAATCTTGACTGGAAAAGGTGCTGTTGCACCGTTTGAGATGGAAAGCAAAACGACGCCGTTGACAACATCTTCGAACCGTGCTACAATTTGACTGAAATAGTAAATGCGGTCATAAATTCAAGGAGCGTGCGCAGTGGCTTTTACAGACGAGCAGAATGAACAAATCCGCAAGGACCTGATCCGAGCAGCCCGACGCTACGGCATTACCATTGGGATGCGAAAAACCTCTGTGGAGCAGCTGACGGAGGCCGTTGGGATTTCTAAGGGATCATTTTACAAATTCTTTGATTCCAAAGAGCTGCTGTTTTTCGCTGTACTGGAGGACATCCATACCGAGTGCTTCGCGGCAGCGCAGACGTCCTTGCAAGAGAACGCAACTCTGCTTCCTGCCGAACGCGCGGCAGCGGCGATTTTAGCGGCCTGCCGTTGGCTCTCCAAGACAAAAGCCTTCGTGTTCATCGAAAATGACGCAGATTTTCTTCTGCACCGGCTGCCGGAGGAAGTGAAGACCGCCCACTACCACGATGACGAGACGCACATCCGTACCCTACTGGAATTGGGCGGCTTGCAGCCCAAGGGCGGTATGGCGCTGGCTGCCGCCACAGTGCGGGGGTTGATTTTAACCGTCTCCCATCAGGAGCAGATTGGGGTGCTCTATCCGCAGGTACTGGAAACGCTGGTGCGGGGCGCCTGCCGGGAGCTATTTGCATAAGCGGAAAAGCCGCAGTGATGCGGCTTTTCAAAAGGGCTATAGTTAGCCTTTTCTAACTTATTCGCACCATCTATAGGAGACAGAGAAATTCAACATCTCGTTGTGAGGGCGAAATCATGAGAAGCAGTCAAAATTTCTGGGATAAAAACGCCGGGCGGTACGACCGCTTCATGCGCAAGGATGCAGCGGCTTACGAGCGGCTGTACGAACTGCTGCGCCCTGTAGTGCGGCAAAAAACCGTGCTGGAGCTGGCAACCGGCACGGGGCTGATCGCCAAACATATCGTCCGCTATGCTGACCATATTGAGGCTATCGACGCATCCCAAGAGATGATCGAGCAGGCGAAACAGGGCGTGAAATCTGCGAAACTCTATTTTTCGGTGCAGGATATGTTCCATCTGCCCTATGCTGACCAGTCTTTCGATGTGGTGATCGTGGTCAATGCGCTGCACATTGTACCGGAACCGGAGAAAGCCCTCTCTGAAATTCGTCGCGTACTGAAGGACGACGGCGTGTTGGTCGCGCCCACCTTTACCCATGCGGATAACGCCTTCTTCGGAAAGGTCAAAGCATTTTTTATGAGGCTGGCAGGCTTTCCGCTGCACAGCAAGTGGACAAGCCACGAATATCTGGCATTTCTTAGGGAAAACGGCTGGACGGTGCAGAAAAGCACCGTGCTGAAAGCCTCGTTCCCGCTGACCTACGCAGAGTGCGTGAAATCGGAGGGGTGAGCCATGCAGATATTGGAACACGGGCAGGCGCAGGAGCGGACGCTGCTGTTTTTCCCCTGCACGGCAGAGCCTGTATGGGCTTTTGCCGACACGATCTCGCTGCTTTCTCAGAGATGGCATGTTTTTCAGGTGGTGTATGACGGCCATCAGCCGGAGTATCCCGGGGATTTTACCTCAGTCGAGCAGACCGTGGACGAGGTGATCTCCTATTTGAAGAGTCACGGCGTCTCCCGTCTGGGTGGGGCCTATGGCTGCTCCATGGGCGGTGCCTGCCTGACCCGTATGCTGGCATTGGGGGAAATGCCCATCGACCGGGCCATCATCGACGGCGGGATCACACCCCATCAGCTGCCCTTCTTAGTGCGAAAGCTGCTGCTGGCTCGGGATGTGCTGTCCTTCAAAATGGCGGCAAACAGCCGAAAGGTTCTGGAAGCAGCTTTTCCGCCGGAACGGTTCACCCCCGCAGGGCACGACCCCAAAAAGGAGTACGACGCCATGGAAGCCTATCTCAAAACCTTTTCCGATCGGACGATCCGCAATGTATTCTGGTCTGCCAACAACTATGCGCTTCCGAAGCGCTCCGCTAAAATCGGTGCGAAAATCACCTACTGGTACGGCGACGACGAAAAGAAGGATCGCAGGCGGGATATCCGGTTCATCAAGCGCTATTTTCCTAAGGCGCGCATCCATGGCATCCCCAAGATGGCCCATGCGGAGCTGGTGATGGTACACCCGGAAAAATTCTGCCGGTATGCGGAAAAATTTCTGACTACGCAAGCGGAGGAAATATGACATGAGAGAAATAATCAAGCTCTCCGGCGTGCCAGAGACCATGCTGCAAACCGTTTATGCAAGGGCGAAAGAGAGCAGCGGCAGAGGTGCGATCCACGACGCAAAAGCGGAAGAACTCATCGAGAAGCTGGACTACGATTTTTCCCTTGCGGACAAGGATACGACCATGCGCAGCGGCGTCATTGCCCGGACCATTGTGCTGGATAAACTGACAAAATCGTGGCTTGCGGCGCATTCGGGTGCGGTGGTCGTCAATATCGCCTGCGGGCTGGATACCCGCTGCTATCGGATGTCGGGTTATGCGCATTGGTATAACCTCGACCTGCCGGAAACGATGGCGGTGCGGGAAAAGCTTCTGCCGGAAAGCGGCACAATTTCGCAGATTGCCATGTCCGCCATGGAAGATTGGGGCAGCGAAATCAGCGAGCAGAATGTGCAGGTGCTGATCCTCATCGAAGGGCTGACCATGTATCTGAACGCAAAAGATGTGCAACAAATTTTCGCAGTGATTTCCAGCCGCTTTTCCCAAGCCACTATATTTGTGGAAACCATGAATCCTACGATGGTGCGGCACTTCAAGGAAAAATCCATTGACGCAAGCAACGCAAAATTCAACTGGGGAATCAAGAATGGGAAAGCACTTGCCGAACTGCTGCCGGATTTTCGGTTTGTGGAGGAACACAGCTTAACCGAGGGTATGGCGGCGTTTGCGCCAATTTACAAGCTGCTGGACAGGCTGCCCGCCGTGCGGAATATTTCCAACAAGATCATCGTTCTGGAAAAGGAGTGACGAAGGATGTCGTTTTTTGAAAACACCCGCAAGCCTACCGGCTTTGGTGGGAAAGTTATGGTGAACATGATGAATCTGTTCCATGCACCCCTTGCAGATTGGGGCATGGAGTTCTTGCCGCTTTCATCAAATGCCAAGGTGCTGGACTGTGGCTGCGGCGGCGGGGCCAATATCCGGAAGCTGCTGAAAAAATGCCCGCAGGGTGTGGTGAAGGGCGTCGATTATTCGCCCGTCAGCGTGGAAAAGGCACGCAGGCACAACGCAGCGGCAATCGGTAGTGGACGCTGCGCCATATGGCAGGGCAGCGTAGAGCGGATTATTTTTGCCTCGGACTGGTTTGACGCGGTCACCGCTTTTGAAACGGTCTACTTCTGGCCGAATCTGCCGCAGTGTTTTCGGGAGGTTTATCGGGTGCTGAAGCCCGGCGGAACCTTTCTCATCTGCAACGAGAGCAGTGGCGACACGGACAAGGATGAGAAGTGGACGGAGATTATCGGCGGCATGACCATATACAGCGGCGATGAGCTGAAAACATTTCTGGAAAACGCTGGATTCTGCAATGTTCAAATCCATAAAAACAAAATGGGCTGGCTTTGCGTGACAGGACAGAAGCGGGAGGAATAAGGAATGCTGCTGCAAACGATTCTGGAAGGACTGGGGCTGGGGGCGCTGCTGGTCTTGGTGTGCACCATCGGCATCCACAAGGGCGCTGTCGGCATGGCGCATTTGTATGACTCGAAGGTACAGGAACGGTGCGTTGCGCTGGGGCTGACCACAAAGGAAAAGATCAAGCAAAACTCGCTGCGCTTCAAGCTAATCTGCGTTCCGGGATATCTTGCTTATGTGCTGATTTGCGTGTATGCCGTCAACGGTGCGCAGACATTTTGGGGCGGTTTCTGGCAGTGCTTTGTAATCCTGTCCGTGATGAATCTCATCGACCGGCTTGGCATCGACGGCTATTGGGTCGGACACACCAAGGCGTGGGTGATACCGGGGACAGAGGATCTGATGCCGTACATCTCGAAAGCAGACAAGCAAAAGAAATGGCTGTTCGGAACACTGGGAATGGCCATGATTTCCCTGCTCCTTGCGGGACTCGGGCTGCTGCTGTAAGGAGGAAATACCGATGTCAAAGAAAGCGACCGAATTTCAGAAAAGAGAAATGAGCAAGATGTACCGCGGCAAGGAAATCTTCAAGCCGCTGAACACCGGCTGGGTGGATGAGCGCGTGGCCTGCGTGCGGGAGTGGGTGGCGAACATTTTCTTCTACCGCAAGGGCGACACCACCATCATGATCGATGCCGGGTACAACTACGACCGGCTGGCAGAAAAAATGGGCTGGCTGGGCATCGCCCCGCAGTCCATCCGGCACATCCTCATCACGCATCAGGACACCGACCATGTGGGCGCGGTGGAGGCAGACAGCCCCGGTTTGTTCCGGAGCGCAAAGCTCTATATCGGCGAGATTGAAAACCGGTATCTCACCGGCGAGGTACGGCGAAAAGCCATATATCATCTCTATAAATTGCCGCAGGTCACAATTAACAACGAAAAGGTGCTGCTGCATGACGGCGAGACTTTCGAGATCGACGGCATCAAAATTGAGTGCTTTCTCGTCCCCGGCCATACATGGGGGCATATGGTCTATCTCATTGACGACAAATATCTCTTCACCGGCGACACTCTCTGGTTCGGCGCGGACGGCGGCTACAGTTTCATTTCCTCTCTGGCAGAAAGCAACAAACTGGCGGTAAAGTCGCTGGCGGCGCTGGAGCAGAAGCTGCAAAGCCGTGACCTGCATCCGCTGTTTCTCACCGGTCACACCGGCTGGACGGACAACTTCGAGTTCGCCTTTTCCCATAAGGACAAGCTTTGCTCACCGTTCAAAAAGCGGGTTCCCGACCCCACCGCGCCTTACGACGCCTACGATGAATCAGACGACACGGAGGAAGTGGCAAGGGCCGGGTATCTTCAGGCTGTGGGGCGATAAAGGAGGATGACTGTGCGCTATAAAATTGAAAAGAACACGGTGCAGGAGACGCTGATCATTCCGCTGTACGCACGGAAAATGTGCTCCGAGCTGTACCCCAATTTGTACCGAGATGAGGCGGCGCGGCGGCTGATGAACGCGGTGGACTATGATTTTTCGGCGCTTCAGAAGAAATCCCACAAACTCATGCAGCGGTTTGGCTTTTTAGAGGCTGCCATGCGGCAGAACGACCTTGCCTTCGAGGTGCGGGATTATCTGAAAACGCACCCCGCGGCAGCAGTGGTAAACCTCGGCTGCGGGCTGGACTGCACCGGCCGCGCCTGCGACAACGGACACTGCAAAATCTACAATCTGGACTTTCCGGACGTCATCGCTGTGCGGAATCAGCTGCTCCCAGCCGGGGATCGGGAGGAAAATATCCCCTGCGACCTCAACGATACATCGTGGTTTGAGAGAATCGACGCCTCCGGCGGCGCGGTCTTTTTTGCGGCGGGAGTGTTCTACTATTTCCTAAAGGAGCAGGTAAAAACACTGGTACGTGCTATGGCAGACGCCTTTCAAGGCGGCGTACTTGTGTTTGACGCCGCCAACGAAAAGGCGGTGAAACTGATGCTGAAAACATGGCTGAATGATGCCGAGATTAAGGATGTGGGCGCATACTTTGCTGTTTCGGACGCGAAAAGCGAGATCGGCGCGTGGGACAGCAGTTTGCGGGTCTCCAGCCGGGGCTATATGCTGGGCTACCACGATCTGAAGAACCCGTCAGTCAGCGGCTTTTTCCGCTTTCTTGCCCGAGTCGGCGACGAGATGATGAACATGCAGATCATAAAGATCGGATTTGGAGGGAAACAATGAAGCATCAGCACTTTGATGTGGGAACCGCCGGCTTTTACGGCGCGTACTGGGTGTGTGCCGGCGAATCGGACTGCGCGGTTATTGCGATGATTGGTGACGATCCGGAGGATTGGCTTGCGCGTTCTGCCGTGAAATGGCTCTGCGGGCGGAGCGTAAATGTGCTCACCATGTCGCCTGCGAAAAAGGATTACGGCCATCATAATTATCCGCTGGAGCGCGTGGAGATGGCCATTTCGTGGCTGAAAGCCAACGGCAACCATAAAATTGGCATTGCCGGTGCATCGACTACGGGAACGCTCGCGCTGACAGCGGCTGCCATGTTCCCGGATGTTACCCTGACCATTGCCATGACGCCCAGCGATTTTGTGTGGCAGGGTTTCATGCAGGGAAAAAGGGACGGCTGCAAGGAATGGCCGGTTGAGGGCGAGTCGCTGTTCTCCTACCGGGGCAAGCCGCTGCCCTATATGCCGTTTTGCTATCAGCATCCCGATTATTGGCACTGCATCGCCGCAGAGAGCAAGCGCACCGGCGATATGGTCAACTCCCGCAAGCTGTTTGACGATTCCGAGGCGGCGCATCCGATCGAGCCGGAAGAATATATTCCTGTTGAAAACATCCGGGGAAAGCTGCTGCTGATCGGCGCGGAGGACGATGCGCTGTGGGATACCGCAAAGTATATCCGCCGTATGGAAAAGCGCCTTGCGGAAAAGCCGCATGAATGCGAGATTGAAACAATGGTTTATGCTCACGGCACCCACTTTGTCTTTCCGGAGGGGATGCTGAAAACCATGCTGCCGGTTGGCTCCGGTCTGTTTGTGCAGTTGGCGTTTCAGGCGGCAAAGAAATATCCCAAGGAATGCCGCCGGACCCGGATAGACATCGAGAAACGGATGTGCCGGACTCTTGCGGAATGGAAAGGAGAGAAGTGAGATGCGCCGGAATGGAATGCCCATGGCAATGTGGGCAGTGTTTGCAAAGTCATTTGAAAAGCAACTGACAGAGGTGTTTGGTTATGATGCTAAAACCGCAAAAGCAATCCGAAAGACCGCAAAACTGAAGTACAAAGAGATCATCGCAAAGCTGCCTGAATTTGAAAAAGGTGATCGGTTCAGCATGAACATCATTGGCTGCGCCATGCTGGGGGCGTTCGTTCTCTGTATGCCGAGGTGGCCGGATACGGAGTCGCTGACGGTATACTATGAGAACGCGCAGATGACGCCGCTGATGAAGTGGTTCTGCCGCCAAAGCGGCAATTCGAAGTTCACGCCCAAGGACATTGCCGGAATGAAAGCCATCGCCGCCCGGAAGGCGGCTGACCGCAACCCCTACTCGTGGAACATGGACTTTTACGAGTATCCCGACGGCAGCGGTTATGAGGGGCGCTTCACAAAATGCGGTATCTGCACACTGATGCAGGAACTGGGGCTTTATGACCTGACGCCCGCCATGTGCCATTTGGACTACGCCATGAGCGAGGCCGGCGGCGTGACGAATTTTGTGCGGCAGTATACCCTTGCCTCCGGCGGCCCTTACTGCGACTGCGGGTACCAAAAGAAACGAGTATGAGGCGGAGTAGCATTGAAATACTTTGAATTCGGACAGGCGGCACATCGGTGCAGCCTGCAAAAGGAAAAGGTATGAAAGACAGCAAACTACAATTTGACCGCAGCTGCCATGTGCTGTATTCCGGGGCGTGTAAAAAGGAGATACAGACGAAAATCGCCCTGCATTACCCGGAAACGGAGCGGGAGACCGTTTGGGAACGGGTGCAGCTGCAGTATGTAGAATTTCTCTCGGACTGGCGCACCGATCTCGGCGGCAGCAAAAACTTCCACAACGGCGCGGGCGGCACCTACGACTGCATCGCCATTATGAGCTGTTATGCCGTGTGCCGGGATGTTGTTTCATTTCGGGAGATCGAGGAAATCGAGGAAAATCTGATCCTGCCTGCTTTCCGCAAGCTCTCCAGATTCGTGGACTGCAACAAGCCGCTTTTTAAGAGACTGATGTATTGGGCATTTCAGAACGCCGAAAAGCAGTGCAGCAGGTGGCACGATTACGAGATGCACGTTGCGCCCTACGACAAGGACAAACCCATCTATTACGAATTTACCGCCTGCCCGGCGGCGGAGTTTGCCGTAAAGCACGGTCTGACGGACATTATGCCTGCCCTGTGCAATGTGGACTTTGCCTCCATGGAACTGCTTCACGCCCGCTTGGTGCGGAAGGGCACCTGCGTGGACGGCTGCAAGTGTGACTATACCATCTGTGGCGATAAAGACCCATATCTGCGCGACCATCCCGAATACCGGGATGAGGCGGGATACCGCAGAAACCGTTAAGGAGAAGGAGAAAATGATCATGAGAATTTTGGTATTAGGCGCGGGCGTTCTGGGGTGCAATCTGGCCAACAATCTGTTCCGCGCAGGAAAGGATGTCACGCTGCTGGCAAGAGGCCCATGGGCAGATGAGATTCGGCGAAACGGGCTGCGGATCAAAAATACACTTTCCCGCCGCACGGCAGTCAGCCCCATTCCGGTGGCAGCGGAGCTTTTGCCGGGAGACGACTATGATGTAATTTTTGTGGCTGTGCGGTACACGCAGATCGAAACAATTCTCGAAACTCTGCGGGCAAGCCTGGCGAAAACGATGATCTTTGTGGGCAACAATGTGCGCGCCTCGGAAACGGCAGCGCTTTTGCTGGAGAAGAACGTGCTGTTTGCCTTTACCAGCGCCGCCGGACACAGAGAAAGCAATTATGTGGCCTCGGTAGACCTTCGCAAGATTACCATCGGGCCGCTGCGGAATGCGCCGTCGCAGGAAGCGCTGGTTCAGGAAATCTTTGCAGGCACGAAGTATAAGGTCACCTACGAGCCGAACATGGAGGACTATCTCCTGTGCCACGCTGCGTTTGTGCTCCCGGCGGTTTTTGCCTGCTACAAGACCGACGGCGACCTGAAAAAGCTGAAAAGGGACAACGCTTATCTGAATCGCCTGATCGATGCGAATATCGAGGGTTACCGGGCAATCCGAAACGCCGGTCACGAGATTCTGCCGGATGCAGACAAGGAATTTGAGGATGCAGCATACCGCAAGACCTGCTTTCGCTTTTTTAAGCTCATGTGTGCAACGGCTTTAGGGAAAATCTGTGCGTCCGACCATGCCATGAACGCGGTGGACGAAATGAGCGCACTGAATCGGGACATGAAAGCATTTTTTGACGTGACCGGCGCAAAGTATCCGGTCTGGAAAACGCTGGGAGCAGAATGTGGGAGCTATCTGCGGTAAAAAAGCGACCGGCTGGTCAGAGCTGCGCTCCCTGCGGGGTTCGTTGCTTAAATTTGTGCGGTCGAGGAGCAGGGCAACAAATGCAGATTGCAGAGATTTGATTGAATAAACAATATGATTGACATCTTTTTTCATGACAAAACGGGCGTGGTTTCCGGCTTCCCCGGACAAATAGATGGCTTTGAATATGCGGATGGTAACGGAGAAATCCACTACTACCGGCTGTTTGACGGCGTGGGAATCATGCTGCTGCGGCTGGAAATGGAGGCGTACACAGAAATTCGGACACAGATCGGGAGGCTGGAAGTCAATTTCTGCGTGAACGGACGGTTTGAAACCAGCTTTTCCATGCGGGATCGTGTTCTTCTGAAGCCGGGCGACATGGCGGTCAGTTGCTACGATGGCTTTCACGGAAGCAGTTCGGCGTCCTGCTTTCCGCTGGGCTACTACGAGGGAATCTGTCTGGAGATCGAACCGGCCTCCGCGGGAAATTGGATAAAGCAGAACGCACCTGCGTTTTCAGTGGATTTTGCCGCATGGAAGCAAAATCTTCTGGGCTGTAAATGGTATATGGTCGGCGCTGCGGGGCCGCGCTGTGAGCATGTATTCCGGGAGCTTTACGAAAGTGCGTTCTATGAAGATCCCGGCTTTTTGCAGCTCAAGACGCTGGAACTTCTGATGCTGCTTGGGCGTATTCCACAGGAGAATACGGCGGGGTTATATTGCTCGTCCGAGCAGACGGTTCTTGCGCACCATCTCCGGGATCACTTGCTGACAAACCGGGAGGGATACATATCCCTCGCCAGCCTTGCGGCGGAGCATGAGATATCGGTATCGCATCTGCAAAAGCTCTTCAAGCAGGTCTATGGCGTGCCGATCTACCGATATATCAAGGAATACCGCCTGGAGCAGGCGGCAGTAGAGCTGGTTCGCAGCGGGAAGTCTGTTACGGAGATCGCGCAGCAAGCAGGCTATGACAACGCCAGCAAATTTTCAGAGAGCTTCAAAAAGCGGTACGGAAAAACGCCCTCACGCTATCGTGCTGACGCAAAGAAGAAAGCAAAACAGAGCAGCGAAACCAAAATGGAGTAGTCTGCGAAACGGAAGTATGATACAGTACACAGTGGTTATAGACAACTAACCGAGAATACAGGAGGTACCTTATGAAAAAAAAATTTGCTGCATTTATTTTGTGTGTCCTGTGCTTGCTGTCGGCTGTCGGCTGCGCACAAAAGGCATCGGACACTGCGGACGTATCCGCGCAAACAACCGAGACGCTGGAGACAGACTACCTGACAAGTATCAGCGGAACGTATGTGGAGCTATTCCCGGAGATGTCAAAATCCGAGTACCGGAATATCTGGATCGATGCCGCCACGCCGCTCGTAGGCGCTGAGAACGCGGAGACTGCCACGGATATGCTGCTCGGCATGTGCATGGCGGAGCCTTACGGCCCGGAGGCGGCGGAAAAATACGCGGCAGACCCGGACAGCATGGCGTTTAACTGCTATTTCCTGGGCGGCGTTGACAAATTCGTGATGGACGGTCACACGATTAGCGGTCTGGATGCGCAGGGACAGGAGGTTTTCTCCCGCACCTACAAGCTGCTGGACGAGGAAAACGAAAACGGCTTTATCTTCTATCAGAGCGAGGATGAAAATTCCGGCCAGTTTACCTATTTTGCGTTCTCGCCCGACACCATGGAAACCACCTATCATCTGGAATTCCGTTATGCAGAGGATCTGAGTGATCTGCAAAGCTGGTTCGAGGGCAATTACGCCTACTGGAACGCGGCGGCGATTGCGGAAGATTATGATCAGGCAACCATGAAGAATGTCATTGAACTTTTCACCACGGAAAATTTGTCTGCGGCAGAATAAACGGAACCTGCGCACCCGCTTGATTCAGGCGGGTGCGCAGGTGCGCTTATCGGTAAGGATGTGATTTTATTGAAAAAACAATCTGACTTTTCCCGCCTGATGGGCTATGCGGGCAGGTATCGGGTTTTTACCTATGCCTCTTGGGTGCTTTCCGCCATCAGCGCGCTGACGGCGCTGGTGCCGTTCCTCTATATCTGGATGATTCTGCGGGATGTACTGGCCGCTGCGCCGAATTATGCGCAGGCGGTGAACATTCCTCATTACGGCTGGATGGCAGTGCTATTCGCGGTGCTGTCTTACCTTATTTATATTGCAGCGCTGATGTGTTCCCATCTGTCGGCGTTCCGGGTGGCGACCAATCTGCGGCTGGCAGTGTCGGAGCATCTGGCACTGCTGCCGCTGGGCTTTGCCGAGAACTTCGGCAGCGGTAAGCTGCGCAAGATCATCCACGAGAGCACCGGAGCCGCCGAGACCTATCTTGCCCACCAGCTGCCCGACCAGTACAACGCCATCGCCACCCCGGTGGGGCTGCTGGTGCTGCTGTTGGCGTTCGATTGGAGGCTGGGGCTGCTGAGCCTTGCGCCGTTGGTGCTGGCTTTCCTCATTATGGCGACCATGACCGGCAAGCGGATGGTCGAAAAAATGCGGCAGTACGGCAACGCCTTGGAGGCCATGTCCAATGAGGCGGTGGAGTACGTCCGTGGCATTCCGGTGGTCAAGACCTTCGGGCAGAGCGTGTTTTCCTTCAAAAAATTCAAGACCGCCATTGATGAGTACGAAAAGTGGGTCGTCTCCTACACCAAAGACCTGCGCCTGCCCATGATGTTCTACACCGCCGCCGTCAACGGCGTGTTCGCCTTTCTGATTGCGGGCGGGCTGCTGCTCACGACACACGGCGTGACCCCGGAATTTCTGCTGAACCTGCTGTTCTATATCATCATCACGCCGGTGATCTCCCTGACCTTGACCCGCATAATGTACATGAGCGAGAACAAGATGGTGGTAGCGGATGCGCTGGCACGCATCGACTCGGTTCTGGAGGCAGCCCCCATGCAGGTGCAGGCTGTTCCGCAGCACCCGCAGGATGCTTCTGTCGCGCTGCAGAACGTGCATTTCAGCTATGACGGAAAAAACGAGGTTATTAAGGGCGTTTCGCTGGAGATTCAGCCGGGACAGACTGTGGCTTTTGTAGGTCCCTCCGGCGGCGGAAAATCTACGCTGGCAAACCTTGTCTGCCGGTTCTTTGATGTGCAGAGCGGCAGCGTCCGGGTGGGCGGAGCGGATGT
>ENA-UERW01000712-UERW01000712.1-human-gut-metagenome-genome-assembly--contig:-NODE-712-length-27508-cov-4.416354_pt1 | contig 27508 bp, 21 predicted proteins | sample MGYA00242994_ERZ507995 | MGnify/ENA primary metagenome ERZ507995 (study PRJEB26167, sample SAMN06115492) | human gut metagenome | host: Homo sapiens | place: China:Chongqing | collected 2015-04-26...
GCCGCAGCATGAAGTGCGTCAGTGAATACCGCGATTCCGAAGAGGCCAAGGGTATTGCGGCGGAGCTCGCCGCCACGGTGGATCCGAACCGTGAGTACCGTTTCATGGAATTCTGCGGCGGTCACACGCATGTGCTCGCCCGCTGGGGTCTCACGGACATCCTGCCGAAGAACGTCCATATGATTCACGGACCGGGCTGCCCGGTCTGCGTGCTGCCGATCGGCCGTATCGATATGGCGATGGAATGCGCGCTGAAGCATAACGCCATCCTCTGCACGTACGCGGATACGCTCCGCGTTCCGGCCTCCGGCGGCAAGTCTCTTTTCAAGGCGAAGGCTGAAGGCGCGGACGTCCGTATGGTCTATTCGCCGATGGACGCGCTGCAGATCGCCCGCGACAATCCGGACCGCCAGGTGGTGTTCTTCGCGATCGGCTTTGAAACGACAACGCCCCCGACGGCGCTCTGCCTGCTGGAAGCGAAGAAGGAACAGATCAAGAATTTCTCCGTGATCTGCTGCCACGTGCTCACGCCTTCCGCGATGGAACACATTCTTCTCACCGCTCCGAAGCGCGCGGACGCCCCGGTGCTCGACGGTCTTGTCGGTCCGGCTCACGTTTCTGTCGTGATCGGCTCTGAGCCTTACGCGCAGTTCGCGGAGAAGTGGAAGATGCCTGTCGTGATCTGCGGTTTTGAGCCGCTCGACATGCTGATGACGATTCTCATGCTGGTGAAGCAGGTGAACGAAGGCCGTCATGAGGTGGAAAATGAATTCACCCGCGCCGTGGTGCCGGAAGGCAACCGCCGCGCTATCGATCTGATGGCCCGCGTCTTCTCGCTCCGCGACTCGTTCGAGTGGCGCGGTCTCGGCCCGGTTCCGAAGTCCGCTCTGAAGCTCTCGCCTGAATTCGCTGAATTCGATGCTGAAACCCGCTTCGGCCTCGTTGAGCACCACGTGCCCGACAACAAGGCCTGCCAGTGCGGCGCTATTCTCCGAGGCGAGAAGGAACCGTTTGAATGCAAGGCGTTCGGCAAGGCCTGCACGCCGGCTCATCCGCTCGGCTCCTGCATGGTTTCGAGCGAAGGCGCCTGCGCGGCTTATTACAGCTACGGCCGGCTTCGTAAGTAAGAGCCTACCGGTATTCGAAGATTAAAAATAAAAAAGGACAGCTATGGCGGAAGAAAAAAGACGTTATTTCTCAACTCCGATCGACGTGAAGCACGGGATCATTGATCTCACGCACGGCGCCGGCGGCCGGGCGACGGCTCAGCTGATCACTCAGGTGTTCGGCAAGTACTTCTCGAACCCGATTCTCGACGAGGGACACGATGGCGCATTCCTCCCGGAAATCAAGGGCACCCCGGTCGTTTCCTGCGACGCTCACGTGATCCGTCCGCTCTTCTTCCCGGGCGGCGACATCGGATCCCTCGCCATTGCCGGTACGGTGAATGACGTCGCGATGTGCGGCGCGAAGCCTCTTTACATCGCGGCCTGCTTCGTGCTCGAAGAGGGTTTTGAAATCGCGAAGCTTGAGAAGATCATCGAATCGATGGCCCGCACCGCTCACGAAGCGGGCGTACAGATCGTGACAGGTGACACGAAGGTGGTCGAGAAAGGACACGGCGACGGTCTCTACATCACGACCACCGGCTTTGGTGAAGTGATTCCGGGGATTCACGTTTCCGGCCGTCTCGCGAAACCGGGCGACAAGGTGCTGATCTCGGGCTCCATGGGTGACCACGGCATGGCGATCATGTCCGAGCGCGAAGGACTCTCCTTCGGCTCCAAGATTCTCAGTGACTCGGCCCCTCTCAACGCCATGGTGGAAGCCATTGCCGCTGCCGCTCCTCACGTCCATGTGCTCCGTGACCCGACCCGCGGCGGTCTGGCCACCACGCTGAACGAAATCGCGGCTCAGAGTGATGTCGGCATCATGCTGAACGAAGCCTCGATTCCGGTCCACTCGGACGTTGCTCAGGCTTGCGAATTCCTGGGCCTTGACCCGCTCTACGTCGCGAACGAAGGCAAACTGATCGCGATCGTCCCCGAGGACGAAGCCGAAGCCTGCCTCGCCGCCATGAAGTCCGCGCCTCACGGTGAGGAATCCGCGATCGTCGGCACGGTGACGGATGAAGCCCGCGGCTACGTGCAGATGACGACCCTCATGGGCGGCGTCCGCATGGTCGACTGGCTGAACGCGGATCAGCTCCCGCGCATCTGCTAAACTCCCGGGGCTATGGATAAAAAACCCCGTGATCCTCTCCTCAGGCGGCGCACCGCCGCCCGGGGAATCGATTCCCTCATCTGCTTCATCATCGGATTCCCGTGCGGCCTGATGCTGTACAGCGCGGTCTACGAGTATCTGAACGCAGCCGGCCACATCGGTTCCGACCAGACGGCCGGCATTCTCTTTATTGTCTGCGCGGTGGCAACTCTCGGCGTCTGCCACATGTCGTACGAATCCGTCTTTCTCTTCCTCTTCGGTGCCACGCCCGGAAAGATGCTGATGAAGCTGAGAGTCGTGGATCAGGAAACGCTTGGACGGATCAATTACCTTCAGGCCTATCAGAGAGCCCACGGCATTCTGAATTTCGGGCTCTTCTGGTACTTCCTCTACCCCTTCCTGCTTCCCTTTTCCTATCTCTGGGCCTCGAGACGCGAAGCCCAGCCCTGGGATACCATGGCAAAAACCCGTGTGATTCTGAAAAACGGGCAGGACAATAAAACCAAATAAAGTGAAGGACGCTTCATGACTGAAGAAAAAATGGATGCGACAACCGCGAAGCTCAAGGCACTCCTGGATGCCGGCAATATTGATCTGAAGAATCCGGAAACCGTCAAGGCTTTCCTGCGGATTCCTGCCACGGTTGCCCGCGAAAGTTGCCGCCGGATCGGCGATCTGTATCAGGATGCCGCGAAGCGCGGTGTTGACGCTCCTGAGGCTCCTGATGAAGAGACGCTGGGGCTGATCGATCAGGAACATCGCGCGCTTTTCTTCCTCTCGGCGCTCTTCCTCGGACAGTTCCCCGGCAAGACCCTTCCGGGCTGGGCCGGCGTTCCGCTCGTGAAGTGGCTCGCAGACTCTATTCCTGGCAATCTCTTCGAGAAGAGCCCGGACTTCGCGGCCGGCACGGAAGAGGCCGCGATGCAGAACTTCATCCTTATTTTCTCGAACGTCTACAGCAAATTCGCGACGTTTGAGCAGCTGATGAAGCGCTTCAATCAGCCTGTGAATGAATCGGATTTCGAGGGAATGCTTGACGTGTTCGCGAAGCTCGTTTCCGGCGCCTCCAAGTCTGTGGAACTTCCTGAAGCGTTCCAGCACATGGATTTCAGCGGCGAGCCTGAAAAGGAAGCCTGATCCGGACAGAAACCCCGGATCCAATGAAAAAGGGCGGTTATAGATAACCGCCCTTTTGCTTTACTCCTTGTCGTTCCGGTCCTGCCAGGCCCTGGCAATACTTCGGATCCTGCCAAAGGCAAAACCGAAGTTATACATGACGTTTTTTGTCGTCGACAGCGCAGCCGACACGTCGACCTGAGGCACCCGGCCGGCAATGTACTCGCGAAGGCACTCTTCAAACACCTCCTGAGGTGTTTTGCCCTTGGTTTTCGCCAGGAACTCGAGCGCCTGCTGGCTCGCGGCGGGGAGCCTCGCCATAAGAAGCGCGATTTGAGCGGGATTCAGCGGCACAGCCAGTACTCCGAAAGAATGAATACAGTAAATTTTAAGTACATTTAAGTTTCGGGTGAGAGCGAACCCCGGGTTATCCGGCTAGAATTCACTCCCGTATTTGATGTCTAAAGGAGATTTTCCGTGTCCGATGCTTCCGATAAGCTCTGCTTCCTCGTGGTCGATGACCAGCCGCTCATTACCGGAGCGCTATCCATGCTTCTCACGAGTGAAAATCCCGACTCGGAAGTGTTCACGGCGAATTCCGTGGATGAAGCGCGGAAACTCGTTCACAGCCATGCCCCGGAAGCGGATCTCCTGATTCTCGACCTCTCGATGCCCGGGGTTGTCGGTACCAATCTTCTTGAAGAGTTCGTGCGCGAGGAGCCGTCGCTTAAGATCCTCGTGCTTTCTGGCGTCACGGACCGCGAAAGCGTGATGAACACGCTGTCGCTCGGTGCTGCCGGATTCGTTCCGAAGACGCTCGACACGGATCTCCTCCTCACCGCGATTCACTTTGTCCTGAAGGGCGGCGTCTATCTGCCCTCAAAGATCATTGAGGAAAGCCAGCGCCGCGGATTCTTCGCTGAGGCCGGTGAAGGCATCGCGGGCCGCATGGCCTCCGCTCCGACGCTGACTCCCCGGCAAATGGATGTGCTCCGGGAGCTTGCGAAGGGTAACCCGATCAAGCGTATCTGCACGAATCTCAGTCTCTCAGAAGGCACTGTGAAGACTCACGTCTCCGCGATCTACCGCGCCTTCGGAGCCCGTAACCGCACCGAAGCCCTGATTGCCGCGCACCGCGCGGGTTACAAGATCAACCTTTAAGAGCTGGTTCTGCCGCCTGGGCAGAACCCGCCGGGGCCGCAAAATCCGGTCCCTTTGCTTCAAACATCCGCCAGAGCGCGCCATTCAGCTTCTCTTCATCCGCAGGCTTCCGCAGAATTTCAGGCATCTCCGCAAGCGCCCGGTGCGGGAGCTGCTTCTGCCACTCGCGCTCGATCATGTCTTCCGGCACCGCTGTCAGGATCACGGTAGGGACAGATGTCTTAAGAGCGTGCGAGAGCTTCAGGCAGGACTCAATACCGTTCGGCGCTCCCTCTCCGAAATCAAAGTCGGTGAGCAGGATCTGAGGTTTGAAGGTCTTCATCTCCTCCAGCAGCCCGTCATCGAGGAACGGAGCCACACGGACAGTCGCTCCCCAGGATTCCAGCAGCGCCTTCACGGAGTCAGACACCGTACGGTTGTCCTCGAGATAAAGAATCCGGGCCGGAATATCACGGAATTCAATCGTTTTCTTCACCTGACCGCGAGGCGAAAGCGCGAGCGGCTCTGTAATCGTTGAGGCTCCGAGCTGCAGTCTGAAAACCGATCCCTTCCCAGGAAGCGACCCCATGGAGAGACCGATTCCCAGCCGGCTGCAGATCCCCTTCACAATAGCGAGCCCCAGACCAAACCCTTCCGCCTTCCTGCCGGCCTCCCCGCGATAGAACGAGTGGAAGATCTTTTCCCGGTCTTCGCGGCTGATGCCAGGCCCGTTATCGTAGACACAGATCTGAATCAGCCCTTTCGCCCGACGGCGGGCGGCGAGAATCACGATCGGATGCTCTTTATCCGAATACTTGAAGGCGTTATTCACGAGGTTCCGGATCACGCGTGAAAGAAGTGCCGGATCCGTGTCGATCTTGTAGTCAAGCGGCCGGATCACGAAAGTGCCGCCTCGAGCCCTGGCGATCGGATCGCACTCCTGGCGCAGCTTCTCGAAATACTCCGGGATCGGCACGAGTTCACGCTGAATCGCAAGCGTATCCGCCGTGATCCGGCTCACTTCCAGAATCTGCTCCACGAGGTTTGAAATGGATCCCGCGCAGAGCGAGAGCTGCTGCACAACCGGAGCAATATCGGCCGGGGCCTTCTTCTTCAGAATCTGCAGGTAAATCGCCATCGCCTGCAGCGGCTGCCGGAGATCGTGATTCGCCGCACGGAAGAATTCCTGACGCTTCTGCCCCTCGCGCACCGCAGTACGGCGGGCGGCTTCCGCGGCATTCCTTTCCCGGGCCAGCTTCTGCAGCAGCTTCCGGTTCTCGGTTTCCGTGAGAATGGAGGAAAGAATCAGGTCGTGAAGCCGACGCCCCGAGTAAAGAATTACGCCGATCACGATAAAGAAGAAGATAGCGACAAAGCCCTGCGACGTATGGAAGTAATTAAGCAGGATCGAGAGACCGGTCGGAAAAAGCGCGAGGAACGTGAAGATCGCGAGCCCCGGGAGCCACATCGCGTAGAAAGGCCAGCTCCCGAGCGCCACGCCGATCACCGCGGAAACCGACGCCGCGAGCGTGTATTCGCTTCCGAGTGACGGAAACACCGCCCCCGCGAAACCCCAGGTGATACCGGTAACGAAGCTATGCGCGATTCCAACCCGAATCCAGCCGCGGATCCGGGCCACGCGGTTCTTATCCGCGAAGAAAAGGTGGTTGTATTCGATCGAAAAAATGATCGTGAGGATCACCACAATGCCCCAGGAGATAAGGAGCGCATGCGATCCGGCATTCCAGAGCGACGCGATGAGAAGCGCGGCGCCTGCCCCTTGGGCAATCAGCGCCACAGACATCACCCGCATCGCCTGATCGAGCTGCTGGCTGATCACGCGGGAGGTACGCTTCCCGAGCACAGCCCCGGGAAGCGATTCAGAAAAAATCCTTCGCACCGCAAGGCGGAAGGCGCTGAAACGGGCACCCATCAGTCAGTATCCTTTTCCGTTCAGAGCGGGGCGGAAGCCTCAGAAACCGTATGTCTGACGGCGTCGAGCGACGCCTGCAGAAGGTCGCGCCCGCGGCCGATGACGGGCACCGAGTCCGCGGACAGCTCAGCCCGCCCCGATTTCACCCTCAGGGTCCCCTTCACCCCAACCGGCACCGCGGAGAGTTTCCGGATGTGGCCGAACGGGAGCCCCGTCACCATGGCGACGCCAGAGCGAGCGAGCCGTTCTCTGAAGTCTGAAAGCACGTCCTCCAGTCTCAGGTCGAGGTCTCCTGTGACATGGCGGTCAGCATCCGTGAAGCAGCCCAACACCACGGCGGACTGGCTTCCAAGCACGCCGGCCTCCCAAAGCTGCAGCAGCATCCGGTCGATCCGGTACGGGGGCTCACCGACATCCTCAAGGAACAGAATCCCGCCCTTCACCTGTTCAGGCTTCGGGAACCACGGAGTGCCGATGAGTGAGGCTGCCATCGCGAGGTTTCCGCCCCAGATCACGCCCTCACGCTCCGTGTCCGCGTCAGATGCGCCGGCATTCCATTCCTGACGCCAGGATGCGGAGGTCAGCGCCTCAAGAAACGCGATCTGGGATTCGTGCGTCCGGTATCCGGGAGCGAGGCCTCCCGCCATCGGTCCCTGCCAGGAGGCAAGCCCGGCCTTTGAGAAAAGCGCGAGGTTCAGCGCTGTAAAGTCAGAAAACCCCATTGCGAGGGGCTTTCGTTCGGCAATCCTCCGGAAGTCAAGCGTCGGAAGGAGTCTCGTCATACCGTAGCCGCCTCTCACCGGCAGCACGAGATCCAGATCCGGGTCGAGAAGCGCCTGCTTCAGTTCTGCCGCACGTTCCGCATCTGTGCCGCCGTAGCGGCGCCAGTTTCTGAATCCCGCGGCGTCCCGCACCACGGTGAATCCCAGATCCTCAAGCCCGGTGACACAGCCGGCGAGACGCTCCGTATTAAGCTCCGCCGCGTCATCCTCCATCACATAGGTTCTGCTCGGCGTGATGAGACCGACTTTCGGTCTGAGAGACTGCATGACTAGATTTCCCCTTCGCGGGCTGTCCGCCGCGAATCAAAAAAATTCCGCAGAAGCGCTGCGGCTTCAGCCGCGCAGACGCCATGCGTCGCGCGGATCCGACGCTGAAGCGCAGGATCCGTTGAGAGTGACGTGGCTGAACCAAAAGCGCCGGCTTTTTCATCCGACGCTCCGAAAACCACCCGGGCGATGCGGGCGTGAGCAATAGCCCCCGTACACATCGGGCAGGGTTCAAGCGTCACGTAGAGCGTCGCCCGGTCAAGACGGTAGTTCCGCACGCGTGACGCTGCGTCGCGAATCGCCATGATTTCAGCGTGCGCTGTCGGGTCACAGCCGTGCACTGAAGCGTTCCGTCCCCGCCCGATGATTTCACCATCCAGCACAACCACGGCGCCGATCGGCACTTCGTCTTCAGGCTCCGCCTTACGGGCTTCAATGAGCGCCTCTTTCATAAAGCGGACGTCTTCTTCGAGCGCCGGCTCAAACCCGGCTGCCGGGCCGTTCACTTCACGGTTCTTCGCCTGAAGCTGCCCCCGGATCTTTTCCCGGCGTTCCGCACGAAGCGTCTCCGCAAATTCAATTTCAGCTTCGAGCCCCCGCTTCGTCGCTCCTGGTCCCACCGTAAAGTTCGCGGCGCCATCCGGCGCGAGCCATCCGTATTCCAGAGCGAGCTCCATCAGTTCTTCAGGCGTTCCGGAGAGGAAACTCCCGGCTCCGGCAAGGAACTTCTTCGCGGCGTCCGCCGCGTCCCCCTTCCCCGCCTCCGCATAAAGAGCGAACCCGGCGAGCACCGCGTGGCGGTCTTCAAACGGGGCTTTCCTGAGCGACGCGAGAGGCCAGCCGCGTCTCACCGAGAGTTCAACAAGGCGGGAAGCGTCCGCGGCATCAGCCCGCTCGGGCATTGGGAGCGGAGCCATCAGATCTTTCCTGCCGGCACACGGTACACCGCGCGGGAACGTTTGGAGAAGAGCAGATAAACCGTGCCGATCACCGCAACCCCGGATGGGATCGCGAAGTCAGCCGGCCCCGGCTGCATGCCAAAAAGCGCATAGGCCGGGATCGACACTACCGGGCCCGCGAGCCACAGCAGCGCGGAAGCCATTTTCGGAACCCAGGGCTTCCGCACCCAGACGATAAAGTAGATCGACAGCGCGTAGAAAAGGAACGAGAGAAAGGCAGGCAGGATATAACGCACTGCCAGCATTCCGCTCGTACTGTCCATCGCGAGACGGCGGCCAAGAGAAGAAAGCAGGACAATAAGAAGCACGAGGTTCTGAAACGCCATAAAGACGATCAGGGCCACCAGCGCGAGGAACCACCCCGTCACGCTGCCGTGCCAGCGTTCAAGATCCGTGCGTCCGGCATCCACCTTCGCGGCGCTGTTCTTCAGACTCACCACGAGAATGAAGAGCAGCCCGATCAGAATCGCAACGCCAAGCCACATCTGAAATGAACCGGCATAACTCATGCTTCTTTCCTCCTTTTCTTTTATTCAGCGGAAACCTTGAGCGGTCTCAGCGAGCGGCCGCGCCGGGTTCCGTAGGTCAGCGCCACACGGTCTGAGAACACGAGGTAAACCGTTGCGGCGAGCGCGTAGAAGAATGAGGCGAAGAGCCCCGTCACATTGAGGTCCGGGGTCTGGTAGAAGAAAAACGACCCCAGTGTCCCGATCGGACCGAGCACCCAGATAACGGCCACCGCTTCGGCCACCACGCGGGAGGAGCGCTTCATCGTCAGGCGCACGATCACCCAGCCGAAAATGAGGACAAAAAGCACATCCGGGATCATCGGCATCAGAATCTGCAGCGGCGTGTAGTCGACCGACATCAGAATAAACCGATAGGCCTGAGCGGCGTCAACCGCCGTCATGATGACCCAGTAGAGGAAGAAGAAAACGAGCGTCGCCGTAAAGAACGGCAGGGAGCCGGCAAATCCGCTCTTCCGTCCCTCACAGGTAAGAGCCGGCGGGATCTTGCTTCCCACAATCCAAAGAACCCAGGTAGGCAGGGCAACCGCGAGAAGCGCGATCACAATGTTCAGGATGACCTGAAGCGGCGTGAAATGAACCATCTTTTGACTCAGTGTCCAATAAGTAAATTAGCCGTGTGCGAGTTTAATGGATCCCGCGTCCGGTTTCCTCCCCGCCTCGGGGGCAGAAAGCTCCTGAATAATGCCGCACTGATGCCCCTGCGTATGACCGTGGCAGCTGTGCTCTAGCTCGTAAAGCTTTGTCTGAAGCTCGGTCAGCGCCCGGATTCTGGCATCCACCGCCTCAATCTGACGATGCAGAAGCTCGTGGATATGCCCGGCCTCCTCCGGCTTGCTGCTGTCGTAATTCAGAATCTCGCGGATTTCCTCAAGACTCATATCGAGTTTCCGGCAGTGAGCAATAAAGCGGAGCCTTGCGAGATGCCGGTCACCATAGGAGCGGTAGTTATTCTGCAGGCGCATCGGGGGCTCAAGAAGCCCCTCTTTCTCGTAATAGCGGATCGTCTCAACCGGAACACCGGTCTCGCGCGACAGTTCTCCGATTCTCATAGGGTTAATCCTTAATTCTGTTCGATCAATAACTCTTGACCCTGTAGCAACTACAGGCTTTTTAATTAATCATAACAAACATGAAACCATTCAAAGAGGAGGCCTGTCATGGCTCAGTCAGGAACAGAAGAGAAGACCGGAGAAAAACTGATCCGGCTTTCCGTTCTGGATATGGATTGCCCGGTGGAGGAAGGAGAAATCCGGGCGGAACTTGAAAAAATCAGCGGCATCAGCTCTATTGCCGCGGATACCGCGCGCCGGACACTGGAGGTCAGAACCGCGTCGGTGTCCGACGAGGATATTCTTGCCGCACTCGATCGGGCCGGTCATCCCGGGCAAATCCTTCCGGGCTCTCCTGAGAGAAGTTCGGAGCAGATCATCATTCTCGTGCCGGAGATGGACTGCGCGGTGGAAGCCGGAGAAATCGAGGAAGCGCTTTCCGCTCACCCAGAGATTCCGGACGGCGTCTTCGATACCCGTCGCCGGACGATTACGTTCCCGGTGGCGCGCGACCGCGCGCCGGAAATCCTTGAAGTCATCCGGGGAACCGGTTATTCAGCGCAGCTCGCGCTCCGGAAGTCGTCTGATCCGGTCAAGACCTCAATCCCGTGGAAGAAACTCGGCGCCGCGCTGGTGCTTGCCTTCGCGGCTGAGCTGATTCCGGATTTTGCTCCGGCAGGCGGCTCTGTTCTCACGGTGTTCGGGCATGGCTTCAGCGCGCCTGACCTGATCGGGCTGCTTCTCGCGGTGATTTCCGTGGCGCTCTCCGGCGTCTCAACTTTCAGGCGAGGCCTGATCTCGTTCTTCCACTTCAAATTCAATATGAGCGCTCTCATGGCGCTTGCGGTGATCGGCGCGATCCTGACCGGCAACTGGGCGGAAGGCGCTATGGTCATGGCGTTTTTCGAGATCTCGGAAGGGATCGAGCAGCTCTGCCTTGAGAAGAGCCGCAGCGTTGTGAAGTCGCTTCTCTCCATCGTCCCGAAGACCGCGGAAGTGAAGCGCGGCACAGGGTGGGAAACCGTTCCGGTTGAATCCGTCGCCATCGGCGAACAGATCCGAGTCAAAGCCGGGGAACGGATCAGCCTCGATGGACGGGTCGTCAAGGGTGAATCGTCCGCGGATGAGTCGATGATCACGGGCGAACCCGTTCCTGCGTCCAAGCACCCGGGCAGCGATGTCTATGCCGGCACGGTTAACACCACCGGAATGCTGGAAATCCGCGTTACGGCACCTTCCTCTGACACGCTCGCCGCCCGGATCATCGCGTCAGTCGAGGATGCTGAGCAGAAGAAGGCGCCTACGCAGCGTTTTGTCGACCGTTTCGCTCTTTACTACACGCCGATTGTCTTCGCGGCCGCCATTCTGACCGCGACGCTCCCGCCGCTCTTCGCGGGCGCTTCCTGGATGGACTGGATCTACAAGGGACTCGTGCTTCTGGTGATCGGCTGCCCCTGCGCGCTCGTTATTTCGACTCCGGTCACCATCATTTCAGCGCTGGCCTGCGCGGCGCGTGAAGGTATCGTGATCAAGGGAGGAAAGTATCTCGAGGAGGGACGTCTCCTGAAGAACGTGGCTCTGGATAAAACCGGCACCATTACGACAGGACGCCCGGTCTGCACGGACGTGATCCCTGTGTCTCCGAAGCTCTCTGAAAACGCGGCTCTCGAACGCGCCTCTGCCCTTTCTCAGCTTTCTGACCACCCGGTTTCCACTGCTATCACACATGCCGCGAGGAAAGCAAAGTCGCTTGGCGGCCCGGCGGAAGACCTGAAAGCGATTCCAGGCGCCGGCGTGGAAGCGAAGGTTGGCCGCGCGGTGCTGAAACTCGTGTCTCCCGCCGCAGTCAAAGGCGGAAGCCCTTCCTATCAGGCAGCCGTCCGGAAGCTGGAGTCTGAAGGCAAGACCGTTTCGGTACTCGCTGACCTCTTCGGACCGGTTGCTGTGTTCGGAGTCGCTGATACCGTGAAGAGCGGAGTCCGCGAATCCATTGCTGACCTTAAGGCCGCCGGAATGACGCCCTGGATGCTGACCGGCGATAACGAGCGGGCCGCCGGCGCGATCGCGGCCTCTGTCGGAATTGATCACGCCGAAGCCCGGCTCCTTCCGCAGCAGAAGCTTGAGAAGATCAGCAGTCTTCAGAAAGACGGCCTTACCGCCATGGTGGGTGACGGCATCAACGACGCTCCGGCTCTCGCCGCCTCAGATATTGGTTTTGCGATGGGAGTCAAAGGCACAGACACGGCAATTGAGGCCGCAAGCGTCATGCTGATGGATGACAACATCGGGAAGATCGCTTTCTTTAAACGGCTGGCAGCGAAAACCTACCGGTTCCTCGTCGCGAACATCGCATTTGCGATCGCCGTGAAGATCGTCTTCGCGGTGCTCGACTTCGCGGGCCTTGCCACCATGTGGATGGCGGTGTTCGCAGATACCGGCGTCACGCTGATTGTGGTGGCTAACGGCATGCGGCTTCTCCGCGCGGCGCCTGGAATCCATAGCGATATGGAGTCTGAACGTCCGGAAACCCACGCGGGAAAAGTGGCTGAAGATTCTCCTCTCAGCGCCGCTGCCTGATCTTTCCTGATATCACTTCATTAACCGGAGCGCCTCGGGAAGACGCTCCGGTTTTTTCGCATTTTTTTCCGGCTTCGTCACCCCGGAAAAAATGTCCTGATCTACCTCTTTTTTTCTACCACCCGAGAGCTTTGATTCCTCTGTATTTTTTCAGAGACAGAAGAAATCAGGATGATGAATTCACTACTCTGATATTACTTAAATAACTACTCAAGTTTAAAAAATTTTTTATTTTTCAATTACCTGAAATATTTAATTCATTAAAAAATTTTGGTGTTTTGGCATCTCTTTGCTAGAATTCGAGCTTCTCTTTCGGGAAAACCCTTTGCCGGCACAGCCCCGAGCGACGTGACCGGCGGATTACTCAACAAAAATAGGAGCTCTCGATATGTCCGATGAACTGATCCAGCCTGAAAAGAAGGTTGGGATCGGCGCTTACATCTCGCTGATTTTTGCCTGCGTGTTTTTCTCCGGCGCGTTCGCTTCGAATCACTGGTGGGGAATTTTTGACTTCATCACGCTGAATGGCACCTGGGGCAAGGTGGTGCAGAACGTCACCATGAATGACGCCGGCGCACTGCAGACCGTCCTCGGAAATTTCCGCGGCAAGGGGGGATCCGGCGCCATTGATGGATTCTGCTTCGCCCTTACCCTTATCCCGACCATCATGTTTTCTATCGCCATGGTGACGGTGTGCGAATACTACGGAGCGCTTGAAGCCGCCCGGAAGCTCCTCACCCCGATCCTCCGCGGTCTCCTTGGCATCCCGGGCAGTGCCTGTCTCGCCCTGATCGCCTCACTCCAGTCCTCTGACGGCGGCGCCGCCATGACCCGGCAGCTGAAGGATGAGGGGAAACTGACTGAAAAAGAGGTCACCATCTTTGCCACGTTCCAGCAGACAGCAGGTGCCGGTATCGGAAGCTTCCTCGCCTCAGGCGCAGTCCTCTTCACGCTGATGGGGCCTGATGGGAAACCTCTCCTTCCGATTGCGCTTGGTGTTGGGCTCGGGATCGAACTCCTTGGAAAAGTAGTTGCCGCCTGGATCATGCGGATCATCCTCTTCCGTGCCGGCAAAAAGTCCGCCTCTTAATAAAAACAGGAAAAGAAAAATGGCAGAAGAAAATATGGCGGCCGCTGTGCAGCCTGAAAGAAAGGAAATTGTGACGGAAGTGTTTGTCCGCGGCGCTAAAAAGGGCTGGGGGATCGCGATCGGCTCGATGCTTCCGAATGTGGTGATGGCGTTTGTCATCATCAAGGCGCTCAATATTACCGGGATCCTCACGCTCGTCGGTGACACCTGCGGCCCCGTGATGGAGATTTTCGGTCTTCCCGGAGAAGCCATCGTGGTACTCCTCGGCGCCTGGCTTTCCGCGGGCGGCGGTGTCGGTACGGCAATTGCGCTCCACTCGTCCGGAGCGCTGAATGGCACTGATCTCGCGATCCTGACTCCCGCGATCTTCCTGATGGGATCTCAGGTCCAGTACCTCGGGCGCGTTCTCGGCGTGATCGGTGTTTCCGGCAGAATGGTCCCGATCATCATGGCGGTGCCTGTCATCGTCGCGATTCTTTCCCTTTGGGTCATGCGGCTTATCGTGCTCGCATCCTGAGGTTCAGGTATCTCTACAATAAGCCGAACGGCGGAGCGCTCTCCCCGTTCGGTTTTTTCTTATTGACAGCAAGAAGGCATAGCTGAAGGAGCAGAAATGACAATCCTGCAGGATTTCCTGAAAGACCTCGCTGAACTCGTCAACATCGACGCAGGAACGAGAAACGCGGCTGGCGTTACGAAAGCCGCTGAAATCATGAAACGGCACTACGAATCAATCGGATTCCATGCGGAGCTTGTCGATCTGTCGCCTGACTGCGGGAAGGCTCTCCTTGCGACCAACCGCCCCGGAGCCGATCACTATGACATCATGCTGAACGCGCATCTCGACACGGTTTTCCCGGACGGCACGGCAGCCGCCAGACCCTTCCGGTTTGATGATGTCAAGGCCTACGGTCCCGGGTGTCTCGACTGCAAGGCGGGCGTTCTCTCGATCTTCTACGGCATCAAGACCGCCCGTAAGGAAGATATCGACCGGCTTTCAATCCTCGTCTGCTGCAATCCGGACGAGGAACTGAGCTCCCCCTGGTCTTCGGACTGGCTTCTCGCCCAGGGCAAAAAGGCGGATCGCGTTCTGATCTGTGAACCGGCCCGCGCAAACGGCGCCCTGGTCCGTTCCAGAAAAGGCTCTGCCTTCTACACCGTCACTTTCCACGGGCTTTCAGCTCACGCAGGCAACAATCCTCAGGAAGGCCATAACGCCAACATCGCTCTGGTGAGATTTATCAGTGAGATCTATCAGTACAACGATTTCGAGCGCGGGACGACCGTGAACCCTGGCATCATCGAAGGCGGAAAAATCGTGAACGCGATCCCGGATCTCGCCCGCGTTGAAATTGATACCCGATTCTGGAAGGACGAAGACGGCAGGTGGCTCGATCAGAAGATCCAGGAAGCCGCGAAGAAGGTTTGGGTTGAAGGGGTGACCTGCGAGCTGAAGCGCAACTCATTCCTTCCCGCCATGCCTCTTTCCGACGCCACAAAGGAACTAGTCGGCATTGTGAATCAGGCGGCCGAAAAGGCCGGCTTCACTGCTGAGTGGGTCGATGCGGGCGGCGGCTCGGACGGAAACCACATCGCGGAAAGCGGAGTTCCCGTGGTGGATGGCTGCGGTCCTGCCGGATCGGGACTCCACACTGAGCGTGAATATCTGCAGCTTGATACGGTGGAAGAACGTATCCGAATGCAGGCGAATGTTTACTCGCTGATCTGACAGAAATGACTTATGCGTCACAGGATTTAATTTTTTATTTGAAATAATGCGCAACTTCTTGTAGAATGCATAGTCTCTAGCGACGATTAATTTCCTCGCTTTCGGAGAAGTGGCCGAGTGGCTGAAGGCACACCCCTGCTAAGGGTGCAGATCAAATATAACTGGTCTCGAGGGTTCGAATCCCTCCTTCTCCGCCAAACACGTAAACCCCTGAACCCTTGCGGATCAGGGGTTTCTTCATATCCCCTGCATTATAAAGGGTTTCATGCTGTTTCACCCCGTGTCATACTGTCTCATGCTTTACAATGCTGTGCCAAATTTCAGGAAAATTTAGTGACCAGTGGTGGGACAACTGGTGGGACAAACTGAAGCCATGAGGAAAATTCGTAAGCAAGTGGGGGACAACCTGTACCGGGTTGATTTTGAGGATGGGCGAAGTTACTACTTCGTTCGGGTTCAGATCGACGGGAAGAGACGTGAACGCTCAATCGGTACCGTGAAGGAAATGACGCTCCGGGAAGCGAGAGAGAAAGCCCGGGAATTCATGTCGGAGAACGCTCCGGAACGGATCGAGTCTGATCTTTTCGGGGCTGTCTACGAGAAAGCGATTGCCGACATCAAGTCCGTGAAGCGTTGGCGAAATCCAAAGAGCGAGCATCAGTGGATCCAGACCGTCGAAACGTACGCCCTTCCGGTTCTTGGGAACTTAAGGATGCAGGCCATTGAGCGTCACGATATCCTGCAGGTTCTGAAACCGATCTGGGACACGAAGCCTGAGACCGCGTCACGCCTTCAGCAGCGGCTCGAGCAGATCTTCGATTGGGCAATCGTCCGAGGGTTACGGACAGACGCGAATCCTGCGACGTGGCGGGGAAATCTGAGCTTCTTCTTGCCGCCAAAGAATAAGGTGCGTGAGACTCAGCATCACGAAGCGCCGACGCTTGCGGAACTCAAAGCCGCAGTGGCTTATTTCCGAAAGAACCGGAATGCCGGTTCAGGGATTCTCTTATTCACAATCGCTACCGTCTGCCGGATCGGTGAAGCAAGGTTCGCTACCGCAGATCAGATTGATGGGGACTGCTGGAACGTTCCGCCTGAGAACCAGAAGATACCAGGCGTGCGGCGTGTCCCGCTTTCAACATTAGCGATGGAAGCGCTCACCATGGCTGAAGATAAGGGATTGCTGTTCCCGGGGCAGAGCGGGCCTTTGGCGATCGATACCCCACGGCTGAAACTCACTGCCGTAATCGGTCGCAAGGTGACCGTTCACGGCATTCGCAGCACTTTCAGAGATTGGGCGGCAGAGAACGGCATTCAGGACGCGGTCGCTGAGAAATGCCTTTCTCACTCATGGGGAACTGAGGTTACGAGGGCTTACTACCGCACGGATCTTTACGAGGAACGACGTGAAGCGCTTGAAGCCTGGGCACGCGCACTCTTCATAAAATGAAGTTGCCGGGGCATAATTTACTTACCGCTGTGTGTGCAATTTCACTTCCAGCTTAAGGGTTGTGAATTGTTTGTGCTGTGTGTGGTGTGATGTGATGCTTAATCCGTGTTTTCATTGGGGGCACACATAGCGGTACCCCATTTGAAAGAATTGCCGCAGTGAGCGAGTCCGTCCTGAGATGTGCCTGGACTCCCGGCTATCGGTTCTGGTCAGGAAGAACACGCCGCACTGCGGCGGTTTTGTATCCAGATCATATGTGCAAAATTTGCACATACACCGAATGATTACCCACTTCAGTTAGGGTACAAAATGTACCTCAACTGACCGGGCAAAAAAAATAGACCGGGGTAACGACCGCAAAGCCGTCACCCCGTTTTTATTTGTCTTTCTCTCGCTTCTCTAGGTTCAGCCGGTAGGTTTCGAAAACGACTGCGGCATAGAGCCACGGGAATATCACCGCCCCGAGCATCGGGGCGCCGGTTACGTGGTAAAGAGCCCACCACAAGCCGCTCAGCACTGAGAAAACGATCAGCGTACGATCGGGAGCAGGCTCTGGGTGATATGCGTGAGGTCTACGATGCTTGGGGAAAATTCTGCATGTCATTGGTTCATGTCGGATAAACAGGCAGTGCTATAAGCTTTAGGAGGGCTTCGCCATGGGAAATTCTTTAAGTTCAGGGACGATCGAAATCAACAATTTTGAGGAGTTGTTGGAATTTGCTGAAGCCGGCGTTAAACCAGGCCAAAAACAGCTTAAGCTATCTCCAGAGCTTGGGGTACTGGTTATCCACGTCGAAGGAGAAGGTTACGGGAACTTCATCCCTGGAGAACAATTACGGTCTCTGTGGCAAATCCAAGAAGATTTTTTCAGATTAGCGGCCTACGCTCTGCACAGAGCCCCTCCGGGATCTCAGGGGCCGGCAGGCACTATGCACGGAATGCGGCCGTTTTTTTCGGGATTGGGCGGATGCTATCTTCCCTATGGATTAGAACACTTATCTAAAAGGATAGCCAGTCTAAACAAACATCTTATCCAGGAAAGCCTGCTTTATGTTTTTAAGCATTTCCAGCTTTCGCTGATGGAGGGTAAGAATTGAATCCAGGCGCTTGAAAAAATCGCCGATCATTTTTTGCTCATTGAACTTTGGCGGCATCATTAGCGTCATAGCCGCCATTTGTTTCCCAGAAACTTCTACAAAAGTAGATCCGGCTCCAACGACTTCGCCATATTTTTTCAGTTCATGAGTTCTGGAAAAAATAAAGTAAGAATCAAGTTCATTGGCATGAGGCACAATCGATTGGAACCCTTGGTTAGTGCAACCTTCTGCCGATAGAATGGCCGTTTTGCCAATTCCAGCTCGTGAAGTAAAGAGCACGGTTCCCCTTGGCAGCATTTTGGCCGAACAGCTGCTATAGCCAAGTTCCGTTATTTTCCTTTGGCTTGAATTTAGAAAAATCTGATTTGAAATCTCTGCCGGTGAGTACCAATTAATAATGCCATCCCAGTAATCATTATTGCTTGTACTGGGGGTCCCCCCACCCGTGATATCTGCGATATCGCCTAATTTTCGCTCTTCCCAAGCACCAGTAAATCCTTTGAATCGAATTTCGGGGACAACCTCACCTTCTTTCGGAAACATTTTTTCGAGCATCGATTTCTTGATGTTCAGGAGCTTCTCATACTTACGCTGATGAAGGGTAAGAAGAGTATCGATCGCTTGGAACCAGCGCCCAATTTTTTGCTGCTCATTCAGGGAGCGCGGTACTTTTACAACAAGATTGGAAAGGGTTTTCTGGCTGACACCTTTAGCTGTACCTCCACTTGAGGTGCTTAAAAGGTAATTTTGGACTGGCTGGGATTTCAGCAGTACAGCTAAAAAATCCTCAGTCATTTTTCCATCATCCACATTAAAAGCAATCGTTCTCTGACTTAGAATATATTTTTTATCATCAGGAACTTGTGCTACATTACCCATAGGAGCTTCTGTTGTAAACAGAACTTGTCCTTTATGTAAATCATTACCTGACATCCATTTCCTATACAGGGCTTCATCCCCATAATGAGCTTCGCTACTGATATCAATATATCCGTCTTTTACATTAAGAGCTGATAAAGCCAGATACCCTGAATCAGCCCAATCCATTCCTAATTTTTTTGGGGTTCTACCTCGGAAATCGGTAATTTTGAGAACATTATCGAGTAAGTTTCGCTGTTCCCAAGCGCCAGTAAATCCGGCAAAACGAATCTCGGGTTCTTTTGCTTTTTCCTGCATTTTTAGGCCTCTCCCAGCAGTTTTTTGAACTCAGCGATGCCCTTTTCGTCAAATTCGCTGCCAGTCAGCTCATCCAGCATCCCCTGAAGTTCCTTCTCAGTCTGCTGAATCTGCTCTCCGAGAGCAGAAAGCGTAATTGAGTACTTCTGGGTGAGCGCATCAAGCTTCTTCCCAAAATCTTCAAGTTGGTCTGACTGCTGCTGCGCGAGTTCCTTCAGAAGCGCGTCAACCCACTTCTGCTTAACAAGCGCCTTGGCCTCATCGTCAGAGAGATGCTCAATGACTTCCTTCGTCTTAACTTCGAGGTCTTCCTTCCCCTTCTTCAGGTCTTTCTTCAGCGCCTTTTCTTCTGTGAAGAGCTTCTTCACATTTTTAAGAACGGCGAGCGTTTCATCGGACGCGGCTTTGGCCTTCAAGGTCTTATCAACTGCCGCGGGGACAAAGCTATCCTTAGCGTCATTCAGGAAGTCAGCGCCTTCCTTAACATCCTCATCAAGATCGTCGAGGAGGGATTCAAGAGACGAGCCGATTTCCTGCAGCCGATCTTCCCCTTCCTGAAGAGCCTGTACCTTATCCGTGAGAAGAGCGTTCTGCACCAGATCGAACGGCAGGACACGACCGCCCCACTCAAAGGACGACTTGCCGCCCTTCGATTTCGTCTCCGTCAGAACATCAACCTTTCTGATAATGTCCGGACCTTCTGTCTGGATCACTTCGAGATCCTGGCTGATTTTTCGCCAGGCCGTGTCAAGGTACTGATAGGACTGGTAGGGGTCGAGAATCGGGAGTCCCTTCATTGAATTGAAGAGTTCAGCGCTCAGGACGTCCTCTTCCTTTGCGAGAGGAACCGACATCATCTGATCAATCAGCTCTTTCGACATGAAAGAGTCAAAAGACTTCAAGATGCCCTGATACTGCTTCTGCCAAGCCTGGACATCCAGGTCCTGAAGCAGCGCGCTGTGAAGGTCCTCCGCGGACGGTTGATAATAGGCGCCGTTTTCTGTCGTGAAAAGTGTGGACTTCAGTGCCGGGAAAGCGTCCCAGTATTTCTGGAAGGCGTTCAGTTCATCTGCCGGAATGCCGCCGAACATAGAGGCGTAGATATCCCAGTTCTCCGGTTTTTCGGAGGTATCGACGTAACGCGGAATGTTGAGGTTGTAGTCGTTATCGCGGATTTCCTGACGGGATACCACCTTCGAGAAGTTTTCAACCGTCTGACGGGCAGATACCGTATCCACAATCTTCTTGATATCGCAGGCCCGAAGCTTATTGCTCTTCCCTTCTTTCTCAAATCCCTTAGAGGCATCAATGATCAGCACGTCGTCATTAGTCCGATTCTTTCGCAGAATCATGATGATTGTCGGAATGCCGGTGCCAAAGAAAATATTGGCCGGAAGCCCAATGATCGTATCGATGTTGTTCTGGTCGATCAGATTCTTTCGGATCGTGCCCTCTTCACCGCCGCGGAACAGCACGCCGTGCGGGAGAACAATCGCCATGATGCCGTCAGACTTCAGGTGATAGAGATCGTGAAGGAGGAAGGCGTAGTCCGCCTTGCTCTTAGGCGCCAGCCCGTATGACGCGAAGCGAGGATCGGTTTCCTTCCCCGTCGGATCCCAGACCTGGGAGTACGGAGGGTTCGACACGACCGCGTCGACATACAGACGCTTATAAGTGGCGTCAGGATCCTCATCCTCAAAGTACGGCCAGTCGTCTTCCAGCGTGTCGCCGTTTCGCGTCACGATGTTCGCCGCGAGGATCCCACGCATGATGAGGTTCATACGCGTGAGGTTATACGTGTTCTGCTTCAGTTCCTGGGCGTAGTACTTCACGCAGTTTTCCTTACCGATATATTTCGTGGCGCAGTGGCCGATATTGATAAGGAGAGAGCCAGAGCCGCTCGTCGGGTCATAGATCTCAATGTGATCACGATCTTTCAGATGACGGGCGATGATTTCCGACATCAGAAGCGACACTTCGTGCGGCGTATAGAATTCGCCGGCCTTCTTGCCCGCGTTCGCGGCGAAGTTGCTGATCAGGTATTCATAAATAAAGCCGAGGACGTCGTAATCCTGCTTCCCGTCCATCGGGATATCTTTGATCAGGTCGATAAGCTCACGAATGGCCTTGGTTTGGGATGCGGCGCCTTTGCCATCGCCGAGCTTTGAGATCCCTGTCTCCAGCGTATTGAAAATCTTGTCGTAAACGCGCTTATGGTACGGGTTGATCAGGCGGTTAAAAGCGCCAAGAGCGTCCGTCACGTCGCTTACCGTGAAATCGGCGCCCTTCTTCAGCCAGGTCGAGAAGAGATTGTTGTAGCTGATGAAGTAGCCGAGATTCTGCTGGACATTCTTGACCGTTTCTTTGTCATCTTCGGTCACCTCAGGCAGGAACTCATCCGTCCAGTCGATCGACTTCAGGTACCGGACTTCATTGTCTGACAGGAACTTATAGAAGATGAAGCCAAGGATGTAGTCCTTGTATTCGTTCGCTTCGATCTTCGACCGCATACGGTTAGCGGATTCCCAGATTTTTGCTGCCAGTGCCTGCTTATTCATGCTGCTCTTGCTCCGATTGATGAATCTTGTCTGAGAGGCTGAGAAAAACAAGAGCCGGATCAGGCTCCTGGCCGATCTTTTCAGCCTCTGCCCTGCGCTGTCGCTGACCCCGAGAAAGCGTATTTCTGGAGGGGTATTTCAAGCGCGTTTACGCGATATGTTATTACATACCTGGTGAAACTAGAAATCTTTTTTAATCGCAGTACCAACGGGAGATTGATCGTTATTTCGAAATGATGTTGGCTTCGTTTTTGTGCCATCAGATCCGGTTCCTGACCATCTGCCTGACTTACGACGCTCACACTGAGCGGAAGCATCTCTTCGGCGCTGCGAACAAGTGCTTATCTTAATGGGTCGGAGGGGATTTTTTGCGTTTTTTACGGAGCGAAAGTGACCCAGCATAGGATGCTGGCGGAAATTATGCGGAGGGATGCTGTTTTTAGCCTCTCTCCTGTTTCGGATTTCAAGACCCTGCCGTCAATCTTTTTGTTTTCTGAACCCTGAGCGGATTCTTTTTCTTTATAAGGGGATCATCCCCATGCGGCTTTGCTTATTAAGAATTCCCAGATCCCGTGACGTGTCCCGAGATCAATAGGAATTACACAATACGCGCATATAATTCAGCTTATGTAGCTGTTTTTTTGTATATCTTTTTTTATTGCGTTTCGTCGGTCTTTTATCGCTAATGCATTAAATAATTTATACAAACCTTTAGTTTCATTCCTGTTTGATTGTGTTCCAAAGCCTGAGGAGAGTGTAATGAAATTAAGTTTTGCCGCAGTTGCTGTCACTCTGACACTGTTTTCCGCAGCGTCATTTGCTCTGACACTCGGGACGTACCACGCTTCCTACCCAGGGATCAATGGAAAAGTACCGGTAAGCGTGTCTTTCTCGAAAGATAAAATTTTATCGATTACGGTAGATGGCTCTAAAGAGACCCCCGGAATCGGTCAAACGGCCGCGTCCACCCTTCCTAAGAAGATTGTGGAAGCTCAGTCTCTCGGCGTTGATGGCGTAAGCGGAGCCTCAATCACTTCCAAAGCCATATTTGACGGGGTGGCGGACTGCATCCGACAGGCTGGCGGTGATCCGGCGGCTTTCCGTAAAAAGGCTGTGGCAAAGCCCCACGCCAAGGCTCAAAGCGCGGTACAAAAGGTCAATACTGATCTGGTCATCGTTGGAGGCGGCGCCGCGGGCATGATTGCCGCGATCAACGGCGCGGATCATGGCCTGAAAGTTACTTTGCTCGAAAAAATGCCTTTCCTCGGGGGCTCCTCAGCGATCTGCGGCGGATCGGTCATCGTTACCGGCTCAAAACTTCAGCGTGATCTAGGCGAAAAGACAGACACCCCTGCCAAACTCGCGTATGACCTGCTCTACAACGGTCACCAAAAAAATGATTTGAACGCGCTTACGTTCTACGCGGATAACGTTGGAAAGTCGATTGACTGGATTATGTCAAAGGGGGTGCAGTTCACCGATAAATTCAGCTTCAGAGCTGAATTTCAGGTTCCCAGAATGGTTCCTCTGAAGGGAGGCTGCCCGCGTTACGCTCAAACCCTGCGGGATCTGGTTGCCAAGGAAAAAAATGTCAGGGTCATGCTTAATACCCGCGCAAGCGAGATCATTATGAAGAATGGTCACGCTGTCGGGATCCGGGCGAAGACCACTGATGGGACTCCGGTGGTTGTGAACGGACGCGCCGTTCTTCTCGCGACGGGTGGTTTCGGGAACAATAAATCCATGCTGGCCGGTGATCTGAAGAATGCCCTCTATTACGGTCCTGTGTCCTCGACCGGTGACGGGCATCAGATGGCTGAAAAAATTGGCGCCGATCTGCAGCTCATGGATTACGGCAAGGTCTACCCGCAGGGAATTCAAGTCGCTCCGGGACTTGCGAAATCCACTCTTCAGGGAAATATCGGGGCTTATGATGAGGCCGGTATTCTGGTGAATTCCAAGGGTCTCCGTGTCGTGAACGAAAAGGGATCCGGCATTCAGATGATGGATGTGATGCTGAAAGAGCCGAGCAAGACTCTTTACCTGGCCCTGGATCCCAAGAGCTACGAAGGTTTTCACCGTCTCATCGGCCGAAATGGGGTTTCTCAGCAGGAATTGGATCAATGGTTTGCGGCAAACGGAACCAAAGAACCGATCTTCATTCATGCCAAGAGCCTTGAGGAGGCATGCAGGATTGCCGGAATTGATGCCGCTAATCTTCGCCAGACAATCAAGAAGTACAACTCCTACGTGAAATCCGGGAACGATCCGGAGTTCCATCGCCAGCCGAAATTCATGAAGAAGACGATTGATGACAGCGGCGATTTCTACATCATTGAGCAGAAACCCCGCTTTGCCACAACCCTGGGCGGCGTGAAGGTCACCACCAGCATGGAAGTGCTGAATAAGAAGGGAGACGTGATCCCGGGGCTTTACGCGGCGGGGGAAGTCGCAAACTCAGTTCATGGCGATGATTCCACCCCTGGCGGTAATCTGTCGTTCGGTATTACGACCGGTAAAACGGTATCGGACGTCATCGCGGCCAAACTCGGGAAAAAATAAGCTCGCCTGAACGAGTAAACCCGTTCCGATGATTTAAAAATTCCGGATTTATCGCGAGATAACCTCAGCTCTGACTTAAGGGCTGAGGTTTTTTCTTCTCAACGCCACGGATACGAAGTCAAATGAATCGGCGGACCTGCCTGTTTCCCCCCGAGTCACCCTCGGCGGACCGTCGGATGGTCTCAATCCGCTTCCTGCTCGCCGCCCTCTTCCGCGTGACAAACCGAAGGCAAAATCTGATCCGCCGTCAGGAATTCATACCGGGCGGCCGTTTCATTTGGCGGGTCGCAGACTACCCGCTCATAAAAATGCCCCCGCGCCGGAATGAACCGACAGCGGAGGCACATCCTTCGGAGAGAAAGGAGGGTTACTTCTTCAGGCGCTTAGCCACTTCTTCAGCGACAAACTTGCCGGAGGTAGCGGCCCAGCCGACGTTCGCGCCCACCGGAGAGTCATCGCCCTGGACTACGTTGGACGCTTCACCGGAGACGAAGAGATTGCGGATAACCTTGCCGTTCTTATTGAGAACCTCAAGACCGTCCGTGGCGCGGATCGAACCGAGTGTCGTAGCGAAGCGGGGCTTCTGTTCGCAGATATAGTAGGGACCATGATCCGCGACCGTTTCCTTCATGTAAGCGGCGGGACGGCCGAAGTCTTCATCACGCTTCGCCTTTACAAAGCCGTTATAGCGGGCAACGGTCTTTTCCAGGGCTTCACCGTCAACCCCTGCCTTGGCCGCGACTTCTTTAAGCGTGGCTCCCTTCGCCACGAGCGGTTCGCCCTTTCCGTCATTGGCGAGCCATTCATCGACATTGGCCTCAGTAATCCCGTTCGTGGACAAATTGGAACGGAACGCCTTAAAACTGGGCTCGTCCATCACAAGATAGAACTCACGCTTCGGATCAGCCATCAGCTTTTGCTTAATGGTGTTGTTTGAGGCTTTTTCATCCACAACACGCATGCCCTTGCTGTTAACGATAATGGCGGAATGCAGAAGCGCCGCATTATTGCCAAACAATGTGGACTTCGCTTCACCCGGGGCAACTTCTACGCCGTTCGGATAAATCTTCCCGCGTTCCATATGAATGAGTTCAGCGCCAGCCGCGGCGGCAATGCGGTGCCCGTCGCCAGTTGCGGCTTTCGGCCCGTAATAAAGCGCACTCTTCACGGGTTCCTGAAGCATCGACTTGTTATTGCCGTAACCGCCGGTCGCGATCAGCACAGCTTTCGCCTTGATTGTCACCGGGGCGCCATCCATCACGGCCTTGACGCCGACAACCTTACCGTTCTTCACGATCAGCGATTCAGCTTTGGTATTGGTCATGAGTCGGATATTCTTGTCGCGCCTGAGGGCGGCTGTGTAAGCGGCCTCAATGCTTGGAGTGCCCCCCTCATAGAACATCACGCGGTTATAAACGTATTCGCCGAGACGCTGAAGACCGCGTTTCTTATCGAATTTGACACCGACATAATCCTGCAGCCAGTCGATCGTGGGGCCGACATGTGTCGCGTACATGTTGAGCTTCATGAGGTCATTCTTATAGTGACCATTCGCGAGGAAATCATGGATCATGGCGTTAGGCGAGTCTTCAGTGACGCCCATTTCCTTCTGAAGCTTCGACCCTTGGACTATCATCCACCCGCCGTGCATGGCAAAGGCGCCCCCGACCATAGGCATTTTCTCAAGGACGATGGTCTTGACGCCAAGTTGTCCGGCACGGATCGCGGCGATCTGACCTGAACCGCCGGCGCCGATAACAACGAAGTCGGTTGTGAGGTTCTGAGCTTTCCCGGTTTTCTTGGTTTTAACCGGAATCATAAGGGAATCCGGATTGACCCCAGCCTTCTTAATAGCGTCGGCGACAGCGGTTTTCACTGCGAAAGTGGAAACCGTGGCGCCAGACACATTATCCACCATGAGAGATTGGTTTTTGAGGATCCGTTCTGGAATCATTTCCAGAGCGTAAGAGCCGATGCCCTTGGTTTCCTTCTGATCAATTACCTTAATCGCGGTGATCCTGTCTTTACTCACTGTAACAGCAACTTTGACCGGGGCATTAATGCCCATAGCCGTACCTTCATAGGTGCCGGGTTTATAAGATGGAGCTGCGCTCACAATCGTAGCCGCCAGCGCAAGTGAAATAGCTAAAGCCGATTTGGTAACATTCATAATCATCTCTCCTCATTAATCGCTTATACCTATTAACTAGGTATATTTAATTGTATTGAGGCATTACTGGCAAAATGATCAGTCGTTATATGACAAATTTGCCTATAGTGGGGTGATATAGTTTACAAGTTGGTAGTTATATAAAATCCACGCATGACTAACGAAAACGACCTCAGCGCCTGGCGTCTTTTTCTGAAAATTGCGGAGACTAGATCTATCGGTCAGGCAGCCATCCTCCTCGATATGGACGCCTCAACCGCGAGCCGTAAGCTGAATCGGCTCGAAAGAGAGCTGGGCTTCCCGCTTTTTACCCGATCCACCCGCGCGATGACATTGACATCGGAAGGGAAAAAGGCGTTTCAGAGAATCGGTCACGTGATCAGGGGATTTGACTCCTCACTCACGGAACTTCGTTCACATTCCGAGTCGGCGTTTTCAGATATCACCCTCTGCGGTCCAGGCTGTGTCGTTGAGCACCTTATCACGCCTTGGGCAGCGGAGTTCTGCGCGCTTCAGCCCTGCGTTCGATTCCATTTTGTTATTGACGACGCTGCCGTCGATCCCAACCTCAGCGGTATCGACATGTCGATTCAATGTGGAGCGACAGCTATTGGCAGCGAACAGACCTGCTTTATAGGACACTTTTCCCGCAAAATGGTGGCGGCGCCATCATATTTGAAAGACGCGGGATCACCTCGGCAGCCAGAGGATCTGTACGAGCACTTCCTCATGGACTATGACGGGCAGATGGCGGATAGTCTTATGTTTTTTAAAGAAGGAAAACATTTTCGCCCAGATCGTGAAAGGGTCATGATTTCCTCCTCATCTACCGGGCCAGTGATGCGGCTGGCACTCCAGGGCAAAGGGATTTTGCTGACGATTCCAGAATTCATGTGTCACGAAGAGCTTGAGAGCGGGGATCTCGTTGAGGTACTGCCAGACTGGACTCAAGCCAATAAGGCCGTGCATGTCATGCTGAGCCGCCAGGCATCGCGACGCGCTAAAGTAACGGCCTTTGTTGAGTGGTGAATTATCAAATCAAGTGCAAAGTTACTGAATAAAAGACTTCAGCCGGACACTTCCAATTGAGACGTTTTCTG
>ENA-UERW01000778-UERW01000778.1-human-gut-metagenome-genome-assembly--contig:-NODE-778-length-25733-cov-4.337075_pt1 | contig 25733 bp, 19 predicted proteins | sample MGYA00242994_ERZ507995 | MGnify/ENA primary metagenome ERZ507995 (study PRJEB26167, sample SAMN06115492) | human gut metagenome | host: Homo sapiens | place: China:Chongqing | collected 2015-04-26...
CTCTATAAATCCTCTTAGCATGACTGCTGTGAACCAGATATTTCCTTTTTTCAGTAATTGAAATGTTTGTCCGTTCGGCGAGGTGAAATGAGTGAAAAAGTGCTTGTGACATGCTTCGGCTATATTTTGAGCATCTTCCAGATAGTTTTTCTGTACCCGAAGCTCCTTGCGGTCATAGCTTGCAAGGGCGACCTGCAGCACATCTGCCGTCCGCTCATTGTCCACGCCACGCGCCGCCTTCCTGTTCGGTCTGCTGTGCCGCATCCAGCTCTGCCACCACGTCCTGCCAGATCTCCGGCTGAACGCCATTCTCACACAGATATTGCAAAACACGGTAGCCAAACTCCGGTGCAACGGCCATATACTTGCTGTCCATGCGCTGGCTGCTGCCAGTACGGCAAAGCGTCAGGCGACAGCCGGTTTCGCCGTCCGGGTCAAGGGAGTAAACCAGCGTATATGCCTGCTGCAACCCGGCGATGGCAGAAAACTGCCGGACCATGGGTGAAAATGTACGTTCCATAGAAATTCCTCCTTGCTACAAGGCATTGCGACGTTTTTAGTGCATTTCCTTGTTTTTCCTTTTTTATTGTATGGAGCAGGAAGGAACCATTCAACCCCGAAAAAGTGTCTAAAAGTGTCAGACTGTTTTTCTGTTCGATTTTGCGTCGTGTTGTTTTGCTTTCCGACGTTTTTACAAATCATGTTGCCTGTGCTGCACCGTATTTTCATCGTTCTGGATGGTTTGCGCGGCTTTTTCAGTACCCTTACAATAACACGAACGCCGCAGGATTGCAACCCCTGCCGCCGGGTTGGGAATTTTTTCCTCTCTGACCCGGCCAAAACAGAGAATTTCTGCTTCCGCTTCCGGAAACACTTTCTTTTCCATACACAGTTTTTTCATATAGATTTGCTAAAATCATATCGATTCTTCTGTGCAGTCTGCGCGCCTTTTGGCCCGCAGCGGCACAGCTGTCCGTTCCTCACCTCTCCGGCCCCGGCCGGAACCTTTTCCCCAGAAAGGCACACACATGCTACAAATCAAACAGATCTGCAAACAGTACAAGACCGGCGATCTCGTGCAGAATGCGCTGAACAATGTCAGCCTGAACCTGCGTGATAACGAATTCGTCGCCATCCTCGGCCCCAGCGGCTCCGGCAAAACCACTCTGCTGAACATTATCGGCGGTCTGGACCGGTATGACAGCGGCGATTTGATCATCAACGGCATCTCCACCAAAAAGTACACCGACCGCGATTGGGACTCCTACCGCAACCACACCATCGGCTTTGTGTTCCAGAGCTACAACCTGATCCCTCATCAGACCGTTCTGGCCAACGTGGAGCTGGCCCTGACCATTTCCGGCATCTCGGGCGCAGAGCGCAAGCGCCGCGCCACCGAGGCGCTGCAGAAGGTGGGGCTGGGCAATCAGCTGCACAAGCACCCCAGCGAAATGTCCGGCGGCCAGATGCAGCGCGTTGCCATTGCCCGTGCGCTGGTCAACAACCCGGATATCCTGCTGGCGGACGAGCCCACCGGCGCGTTGGACAGCGAGACCAGCATCCAGGTCATGGAGCTGCTGAAGGATGTGGCAAAAGACCGCCTCGTGGTCATGGTCACGCACAACCCCGAACTGGCGGAGCAGTATGCCAACCGCATCGTCCGTCTGCGGGACGGCGCCATCACCGACGATACCCGCCCCTTCGAGCCGGACGACACAAAGCTTGCCCCTCCCATCCATAAGAACATGGGCCGTTCGTCCATGTCGTGGCTCACCTCGCTGGCCCTGAGCTTCAACAACCTGCGCACCAAAAAGGCCCGCACCCTGCTCACAGCCTTCGCGGGCAGCATCGGCATCATCGGCATCGCCCTCATCATCTCGCTGTCCACCGGCGTCAACGCCTATATCGCCGACATGGAGCGCTCCACCCTGAGCGAATACCCGCTGCAGATCCTGAGCAGCGGCGTGGACATCACGAGCTTTCTGTCCTCAGGCAGCAGCGGCGGCACCACAGCCACCGGCCTGCCCACCGACGAGGACGGCAAAAAGGACACCTCCGGCGGCGTGGAGGGAATGGTCTCGGTCCGCCAGCTCATCACCAAGATGGTGTCGGGCCTGACGTCCAACGACCTCACTTCCTTAAAGAAATATCTCGACAGCGACGAGTCCACCATTGCGGATGACGCCACCTCCATCGAGTATTCCTACAGCGTCTCGCCCCAGATCTACCGGCAGGACGCCGACGGCAGTGTGCATCAGGTCAACCCGGACTCCACCCTCTCGATGCTGGGTCTGGGAAGCTCGGGTTCCGGCTCCACCTCCGTCACCAGCAGCCTGATGAACAGCATGGGCAGCAACACCAGCGTTTTCTATCAGCTGCCCGCCAACAGCGACCTTTATAAGTCCCAGTACGAAGTCAAGGCCGGCCGCTGGCCCGAAAAGCCCACCGAATGTGTCGCCGTGCTGAGCAAATACGGCACTGTGACCGACTACGCCCTCTACTCCATGGGTCTGCGGGACTCCGCCGAGCTGGACAAGATGATACAGCAGTTTGCCCAGAACCAGAACGTCGATGTCCCCAGCGACTTCCGCACCTACAGCTACGACGAGCTGATGGGCCTGAAGTTCAAGCTGGTGAACAGCGCCGACACCTACGTCTACGACGACACCTACGGCATCTGGAAGAGCAAGGCCGACGACAAGGACTATATGCAGCAGCTGGTGGAGAACGGCGAGGACATCACCATCGTGGGCATCGTCCAGCCGGACTACACCGCCTCCGCTTCCATGCTCACCTCCGGCATCGCCTACCCCGCCTCCCTGACCGAGAAGGTCATGAAGGACGCTGCCGACAGCGACATCGTGAAACAGCAGATGGCCGACCCCGCCACCAACGTCCTCACCGGCGAGAGCTTCGGCAAGGCCGAGAGCCTCCGCGACTTCGATTTGACCAGCCTCTTCTCCATCGACACCAACGCCCTCAAGAATGCCTTCTCTTTTGATGCCGGTGCCCTCGACTTCGATTTGAACGGTGCCTTCGACCTCAGCAGCGGCAGCTTCGACCTGAGCAGCCTGCTGGACTTCTCCGACTTCTCCCTCAACATCGACGAGCTGCCCGACATCGACCTCAGCGATGCCTTTGCAGAGCTGGACCTCTCCGTCTCGCCGGAGGCGCTGCAGGAGCTCGTGCAGAAGATCTTCAAGGACTATAAAAAGTATATCATCGGCAACGGCATCCTCAACTTCAAGAAGTGGAGCTTCTCTGCCTACCTCAAGACCGAGCGGTTCCAGAAGCTGATGGCCGAGTCCATGAAAGACCTCGTTGACCCGGACAAGCTGCAGGGCCAGCTCTCGAGCGCTCTGCAGACTACCATCCGGACCGTGATGGAGACCTACTCCGACCAGATCACAGAGGTGCTGAAAAGTCAGCTGGACGCTGCCATCCAGAAGGGCATCGTCACCTTCCAGGACCAGATACAGTCCCAGCTCAAGACGGCCATCCAGCAGAACATCGGCAAGCTGAGCAGCCAGATGGAGAGCGCTATCAAGATCGACGCGTCGGCTTTCCAGAAGGCCATCCAGCTCAACATGACCGCCTCCGAGCTGACCGAGCTGATGCGCTCCACCCTCCGCTCCTCTTCCGCCACCTATGAGGCCAACCTGACGGCCTTCGGCTACGCGGACGAGGCCGCCCCCAGCCAGATCAAGATCTATCCGAAGGACTTCGCCAGCAAGGCCACCATCCTGGAAAAGCTGGATGCCTACAACGCCGGGATGTCTGCAAAGGGTGAAGACGAAAAGATGGTGCAGTACACCGACCTCGTGGGTACCCTGATGACCAGCGTGACCGAGATCGTGGACATGATCAGCAGCATGATGGTGGCCTTCGTCTCCATCTCGCTGGTCGTCTCCTCCATCATGATCGGCGTCATCACCTATATCAGCGTCCTCGAGCGCCGGAAGGAGATCGGCATCCTGCGCGCCATCGGCGCTTCCAAGCGGAACGTCTCCGAGGTGTTCAACGCAGAGACCTTCATCATCGGCCTCTGCTCGGGCGTCATGGGCATCGTCCTCAGCGAGATCCTGCTCATCCCCGGAAACATCATCATCCAGAAAGTCTCCGGCACTTCGACCCTCGTTGCCTCCCTGCCTGTGGATGCAGCCCTCTTCCTCGTGGCACTGGCTACCCTGCTCACCATTCTGGCCGGCATCATCCCGGCCCGCGGCGCAGCCAAGTGCAACCCCGTCAAAGCCCTGCGCGCCGAGTAAACCCCAGAGATCTCATTCCCGGTATCCTTTCCGCTCCGGCGGCAGGGATACCGGGATTTTTTCGGCTTATTTTTGCTCCGGCCCGGCGGTTCAGCTTGTATCCATCCTGCATGAGAACGCGCTTTTTTGCTATAAAAGTTACAAAAGAGTACGGTCGTCCCGGGAGGTTCTGACGTGTACCGGGAATTACCGGAAATCAATTTGCTTTTCGCTCTGTGGGCAAATCAACCTGCACAAAGGAGGGTCGATTTGTTATGCAATTCTGCCAAAAGTGTTTTGAGGTTATTGATTTATTCCACAAATTATGCCATACTATAGTCACTGAAACCGTTCCCGACATCGTTCCCGCACGATTTCAGTAAAAACCAGAACTTCGACCGAAAGAGAGGTGCTTCCCGGAATGCCGAACATGACCATCAAAGACATTGCCCGTCTGAGCGGCTGTTCCGTCAGCACCATCTCCCGCGTCATCAATGACCGGCCGGATGTGCGTCCCGAAACGAAAGAAAAGGTGCTTCAGATGATGCGGGAGTCGGGCTTCGTGCCAAACACCAACGCCCGGCAGCTGAAGATCCAGCAGTCCCGCAGCCTCGTCTTTGTGGTCAAGGGTACCCGGAACCTCTTCTTCTCGGACTTCCTCGTTCAGCTGCAGCGGGCCGCGACCCTTTACGGGTACAGCGGCATCGTCTCCTACCTGGACGAGAATGCCAACGAGATAGACGCCGCCCAAAAGATCCTGCGGGAGATAAAGCCCAAAGGCATGATATTCCTCGGCGGCAGCGTGGCGAACTTCCAGCAGGGCTTTGCGAACATCACCGTCCCCTCGGTGCTGACGACGCTGGTCTCCGACGAACTGGATTTCCCGAACCTCTCGATGGTGGGCGTGGATGACCGGGCTGCGGCCCGCACCGCCGTCTCCCACCTCATCGCGCAGGGCCACCGGAAGATCGCCGTTCTCGGCGGTCCGACCACCAGCTACCCCAGTCGGATGCGCCGCCTTGGCGCACAGGATGCCATGGAGGATGCCGGGCTCACCTTTGACGACCGGCTCTACGGCCTGTCCAACTACGATTTCGAGTCTGCCTACCACGCCATGAACAGCCTGCTGGCCCGTCGGGCCGAGTTCACCGCCCTGTTCGCCATGAGCGATGTCATCGCTTTCGGTGCCATCCGGGCGCTGGTGAGCGCCGGGTTCCGGGTGCCGGAAGATGTATCGGTCATCGGCTTCGACGGCATCTCGATGTCCCGCTACTGTGTGCCGGTGATGACCACCATCGTCCAGCCCGGCGAGCAGATCGCGCTCCAGAGCATCGAGCTGCTGGTGCGGCAGATCGAGCATGGCGCCCCGGCCCAGAAGATCACCCTCCAGCCTGAGCTGCAGGTCGGTGAGAGCGTAAGGGCTGTCTGATTTATTTCGTCTCATTTCCGCTGCCAGGCGGAATGTGTATATCACATGATGAAGAAGGAGAACAATTATGAAAAAAATGATTTCTCGTCGTAATTTCCTGAAGGTCGCCGGCGCTTCTGCTGCCGCCCTCGGTCTGGCTGCCTGCGGCGGTTCCTCCAGCAGCACCGCTGCTTCCACCGCCAGTTCTACCGCAGCTTCTGCCGCTCCCGCAGCTGCCGGCAAGGTCTACTACCTGAACTTCAAGCCCGAGCAGGATCAGGCCTGGCAGGATCTGGCTGCTTCCTACACCAAGCAGACCGGCGTGCCTGTCACCGTCGTGACCGCCGCTTCCGGCCAGTATGAGACCACCCTGATGAGCGAGATGGAGAAGAGCGAAGCTCCTACCCTGTTCCAGGTCAACGGCCCTGTGGGTCTGGCAAACTGGAAGGACTACTGCCTTGACCTGTCCGGCAGCGATGTCTACGGCCAGCTGACCAGCGACTCCTTCGCACTGAAGGACGGCGACGCCGTTACCAGTATCGCTTACGTCATCGAGACCTACGGCATCATCTACAACAAGGAACTGCTGACCGCCGCCGGCTACACTCAGGACGACATCAAGGGCTTCGATGACCTGAAGAAGGTCGCCGACGACATTCAGGCCCGCAAGGCTGAGCTGGGCGTCGATGGTGCTTTCACCTCCGCCGGCATGGACGGTTCTTCCGACTGGCGCTTCAAGACCCATCTGGCAAACCTGCCCATCTACTACGAGTACAAGGCTGACGGCATCGGCTCCACCGACGCCATCAAGGGCACCTACCTCGACAACTACAAGAAGATCTGGGACCTGTACATCACCGACTCTACCTGCGACCCCAAGCTGCTGGCTTCCAAGACCGGCAACGACGCTGTGGCTGAGTTCGTGGGCAAGAAGGCCGTCTTCTACCAGAACGGCACCTGGGCCTACAGCGATGTGAAGGATCTGGGCGACGACAATCTGGGCATGCTGCCCATCTACATCGGCGCTGAGGGCGAGGAGAATCAGGGCCTGTGCACCGGCTCCGAGAACTTCTGGTGCGTCAACAACACCTCCTCCGATGAGGACATCCAGGCTACTCTGGACTTCCTGAACTGGTGTGTCACCTCCGACGAGGGCACTTCCGCTATGGCCGATAACATGGGCTTCGTCATCCCCTTCAAGGCCGCCAAGGACTCCACCAACCCCCTCATCGCCATCGCCAACGATTACGTTGCCGCCGGCAAGACCAGCGTGGACTGGTGCTTCTCCACCATGCCTTCCGAGGAGTGGAAGAACGGCGTCGGCTCTGCACTGACTGCTTATGCAGCAGGCACCGGCAGCTGGGACGATGTGGTCACTGCCTTTGTGGACGGCTGGGCCAAGGAGTACAAGCTGGCCAACGGCTAAGCGCTCTCCTTCTTCCGCAATAGCTGGATAATGGGGAGGCGGGCGATGTGTTCGCCCGCCTCCCCTTCTTTTTCAGGAGGTATATCATGCAAAAGGCCATCAGTAAATATTGGCCGGTGTTCGTACTGCCCACCCTGCTGGCGTTCATCATCGGCTTCATCTGGCCCTTCATCTGGGGCATCTATCTTTCCTTCCAGCGTTTCACCACCGTGAGCAAGACCACCTTCGTGGGCCTGCAGAACTACATCAACGTCTTTTCGGATGAGACCTTCCTCCACGCCTTTGGGTTCACCGCTGCCTTTACGGTGGTAAGCACCGTGCTCATCAATGTGTGCGCCTTCGCCATCGCGCTGGTGCTCACCCGCGGCATCCGCGGCACCAACCTCTTCCGCACCGTCTACTTCATGCCGAACCTCATCGGCGGCATCCTGCTGGGCTACATCTGGCAGATCCTGCTCAACGGTGTGCTGGCCAACCTGCAGAAGCCTCTGCTGGCGCTGGACGCCAAGGCCGGTTTCGTCGGTCTGGTCATCCTGATGTGCTGGCAGCAGATCGGCTACATGATGATCATCTACGTCGCGGGCCTGCAGAGCGTCCCCGGCGACCTCATCGAGGCTGCGAAGATCGACGGCGCAAATGACCGTGAGATCCTGTTCAAGATCAAGATCCCGATGGTCATGCCCAGCGTCACCATCTGCACCTTCCTCACCCTGACCAACAGCTTCAAGCTGTTCGACCAGAACGTGGCCCTGACCGCCGGTGAGCCTGCCAACGCCAGTGAGATGCTGGCCCTGAACATCTACAACACCTTCTATGGCCGCTCCGGCGCTCAGTGGAAGGGCATCGGCCAGGCAAAGGCCGTGGTGTTCTTCCTCGTCGTCGTGGTCATCTCGCTCATCCAGCTCAAGTTTACCCGCTCCAAGGAGGTGCAGCAGTAATGCCGAAAGATAAAAAAATGTGGGACAACATCCTCACTGTCATCATGAGCCTGCTGTGCCTGCTCTGGATCTACCCCATCGTCCTGATCCTGCTGAACAGCCTGAAAATGGAAGGCACCTTCACCACTTCCACCGTCTTCCAGCTGCCTACGGCTGAGACCTTCGCGGGCCTTAGCAACTACATCTACGGCGTCACCAAGATGGGCTTTCTGTCCAGCCTGGGCTACAGCCTCGTCATCACCGTGTCCAGCGTGGCCCTCATCCTGCTGTGCTGCTCCATGACCGGCTGGTACCTTACCCGCGTGAACAACAAGCTGAGCAAGTTCATGAATCTGCTCATCGTCTTCTCCATGGTCGTCCCCTTCCAGATGGTCATGTTCACCCTGTCCAAGACCGCCGACACCCTCAATCTGAACACCCCCTGGAACATCTGCATCATCTATCTGGGCTTCGGTGCCGGTCTGGCCGTGTTCATGTTCACCGGCTTCATGAAGAGCGTCCCCATCGAGATCGAAGAGGCTGCCATGATCGACGGCTGCAACCCCATCCAGATCTTCTTCAAGATCGTCTTCCCCATCCTCAAGCCCACCATGATCTCCACCGCCATCCTTGAGACGATGTGGGTCTGGAACGACTACCTGCTGCCCACGCTGGTGCTGGACATCAAGAAGTACCGCACCATTCCCATGGCCATTCAGTATTTCCGCGGCGGCTATGGCCGCGTCGAGCTGGCCCCCATGATGGCCTGCATCATCATCGCCATCATCCCCATCATCATCCTTTACATGACCTGCCAGAAGTACATCATCGAGGGTGTCGTGGCAGGCGCTGTCAAGGGTTAAAACAAGGAGGTTCCAGCCATGCGTGCAAGCGGCATTCTGATGCCCGTCTTCAGCCTGCCGGGTCCTTACGGCATCGGCACGCTGGGAGATGAAGCCTTTGCCTTCGTCGATTTCCTTGCGGCTGCAAAGCAGACCTACTGGCAGATACTCCCCATCGGCCCTACGGGCTACGGGGACAGCCCCTACCAGAGCTTTTCTGCCTTTGCCGGCAACCCCTACTTTATTGATTTCCGTCTGCTGGCAGCGGACGGCCTCCTCACCGAGGCTGAGCTGCCCGCGCCCCAGCCGGTGGGTCCCGTCGATTACGGTGCGCTCTACCAGCAGCGGCCCGTGGTGCTCCATAAAGCGGCTGACCGCCTGCTGGCTTCCTCCACCCCGGCCTATGAGGCTTTCTGTGAAGCCCAGAGCGGCTGGCTCGAGGACTATGCCCTCTTCATGGCCGTCAAGGCCGAGCAGGGGCAGGCCGGTCTCGCCGACTGGCCCGACGACCTACGCACCCGGGAGCCTGCGGCCCTCGCCGCCGCCAAAAAGCGGCTGGCCGCCGAGGTGGACTACTACAAGGCCGTGCAGTTCTTCTTCTACACCCAGTGGAACGCCCTCAAGGCCTATGCCAACAGCCACGGCATCCAGCTGGTGGGCGACATCCCCATCTACGTCAGCCCCGATTCCAGCGACCTCTGGACCCACCCGGAGCTGTTCCAGACCGACGGTGCCGTCCACCTGACCAGCGTTGCCGGATGCCCGCCCGACGCCTTTGCCGCCGACGGTCAGCTCTGGGGCAACCCGCTCTACGACTGGCCCCGCCACGAGGCCGAGGACTTCCGCTGGTGGAAGCAGCGCATCAAACACGCTACTTCCATCTACGACGTCGTCCGCATCGACCATTTCCGGGGCTTCGAGAGCTACTACTCTATCCCCGCCGGGAACAAGACCGCTGCGGGCGGTCACTGGGAGAAAGGCCCTGACCGCGCCTTCATCGACGCCATCCACAAGGCGCTGGGCGAGGGCGGCATCATCGCCGAGGATCTGGGCTATCTGACCCCCGAGGTCAAGGCCATGCTGGCCGCAAGCGGCTACCCGGGCATGAAGATCATGCAGTTCGCCTTCGACAGCCGCGAGCCGGGCAACTACCTGCCCTACACCTACCCCCGCAACAGCGTGGTCTACACCGGCACCCACGACAACGTGACCGCCGAGGGCTGGCGTCAGAGCGCCAGCGCCGAGGATGTGGCCTATGCCTGCCGCTACCTGCGCTGCGCACCGGAAGACCTCACGGAGGCCATGATCTGCGCCTGCCTTTCCTGCGTGTCGGACATGGCGGTCATCCCGCTGGCCGACTGGCTCCATCTGGACGCTGAGGCCCGCATCAACACCCCCAGCACCCAGGGTGCCAACTGGCAGTGGCGGCTCACCCAGCCGCTCACCCCGGCCCTCAGCGCTCACATCGCTGAGCTGACCGCACTGTACCACCGTGTGCCGGGCGAAGAACTTTAAGCTTTCCCCATTTTTCTCCGATTCATCCTGATAGCAGCAGCGCCCTGCCTGCCGTTCCCTCACCGGACAGCAGCCGGGGCGCTGCTGTTTTCTCCGCCTTTTGCCGAAATTTTAACACAACATTTTTTCGGAGCCTTTTCCGGGGCATTCCCTTTATATTTTAGCGTTTTTCCGTCCGTTTCGCTTGATTTTTGTGCTTTGGCGTCCCAAATCCCGTTCCGATTCTGTTTCTGCGCTCTCTTGTTGTTTTTCGGCAGTTATGCTATAATCCAGATAGTTTAGTCTCCGTCTCCGGCGGAGCGTATGTGTGAAAGGAGCATTCCCCTATGGAACTTACATATCAGAGTCCGATGATGCCGGCTGCTTATGCCGTCATCTCTGCCGACGAGATGACCTACATCGACGGCGGTGCCCTTCAGATCGGTTCTTACCTCATCGAATTTCACCCCGAGAACCTCCTCACTGCCGCTGTGAACTTCACGGTCAACTTCGCCCAGCTGATGGGCAAAGCTGCCCTTACGGCGGCTGTGGGCGGTCTGCTTCTGATGCACGAGGACGGCCTGACCCTGTCCCAGTCGGTCTCCTATTACTGGGACGGCCAGAACAAGGCCGGCAAAGCTGCCACTGTGGCGGTCGGCGCTCTCGCTGGCTGGTACGGCGCAATGCAGGCTATCCAGATCTATAACACGGTCAAGTCCATCTTCATTGAGCTCAAGAATGCTTACGCCCAGACCAAGGCAAATATTGCCGCGTCCCAGCAGCAGAATGCCGGCATCACCGACCCCATCGTGGCTGCAGCTGCCTGAGTCTGTTTGATTTGACGGAGTGATAGAAAGGAGTCGTTTATGAAACGCATCCAGATGCCTTCTTCCTATGCTGTTGTAACGGACGGAGAAAAAGCCCTTCTTGGCGGCGGCGGCGCATTTCGTGACGCATGGACCTCATTTACGGACCATCTCCGTTTCACTGATTTCTTCTTTAGAGGTGGACTGCTCTCTCTCTCCATCTCGTTCATTCCGAAGCTGCTGTTCAATGTGGTCAAGGCCGGCTTCAATGCCGTGGAAGGCGTCCACACCTTCTTCTTCGGCGGCCCGAGCAAGGCTGCAGAAGACATTCAGGCCTACAAGAACGATATGAGCGCTCTGCGTGCAGACGCAAAGTCTCAGCGCGGCTGACCTTTCTAAAAAACAAAAGAATGCCCTGCGGCGGTGGACTCTCACCATGCCGCAGGGCATTCTTTTTGTGTTTTACATGACCCGCACGGCTCCCTGTTCCCGCAGCGAGAGCAGATAGCAGCAGCCCGGGCCGAACAGCGCCTCCATCGCGGCGCAGTAGCGCTTTACCAGCGCATCCGGTACAAAAGCCTGGATCGTTCCGGCAAAGCCGCCGCCCTGCATCCGCCATGCACCGCCGGTGCCTGCAAGGATGCTCTGGCTGATGGCCAGCGCCGCCGACAGCCCCTGATGCTTCGGCGAAGAAGCGCAGTAGACATTCTGGCAGCACTCAAAGGACGAGTGACCGCTCTTCTCCGCCAGCCGGGCAAAGGCGGCAAAGTCTCCCGCCGCAAGAGCAGCTCTCTGGGCAAGGGTACGGGCATTCTCCTCAAAATAGTGGATGGCACGCAGCACGGCGCGGTCGCCGCATTGTTCCCGCAGGCGGGGCAGCTCCTGCCAGAAGCGTTTCTCGTCCACCTCGCCCAGCACCTTGCCGCCCAGACAGGCCGCCACGGCCTCCATCTCGTTCCGGATGGCTGCGAACTCGCCGGTCAGCTCGCTGTGGCTGGCACGGGTATCGGTGACGCAGAGGGTCATGCCCTCGGGCAGGACGCCGTCGGCATGTATCTTCTCGATCTTCGGTGCCGTCGGGTCGGCGAAATCCGCAAAGAGCACCCCGCCCACGGCGCTGGTCAGCTGGTCCAGCAGGCCGCTGGGCTTGCCGAAGTAGGTATTCTCCGCAAACTGGCAGATGCGGGCCAGCGCAGGGGCGTTCAGGCCGCAGCCGTATTCTGTGTTGAGGATCATGGCCACGCCCATCTCAAAGGCTGCTGAGCTGGACAGTCCCGAGCCCCGCAGCACATCGCTGGCCGTGTAGGCATCGAAGCCGCCCACATCGCAGCCCTTTGCCCGGAAGCCCTCCGCGATGCCCCGGATGAGGCTGGCCGAGTGGGTGCTCTCCCCCTGCTGCGGCTCCGCTTCGGTCAAATCAATGACGTCCAGCTTGTTGAAGCCACGGGACTTGACCCGGATGAAGCCATCCTCGTTCCGGGATGCCACCGCCACAAGGTCCAGCGTGACCGCACCCGCAAGACCGTAACCGTGCTGGTGGTCGGTGTGGTTGCCGCCAAGCTCTGTGCGGCCCGGGGCCGAATAGACCTGCACCTGCCGCCCCGGCCCATAGTAAAGCTCAAACTGCTCGAGGGCCGCACCATAACGGCTGCGCTGGCGGGCCAGGACCTCTTCGCTGCCGCCGTAAAGCGCGGCCAGCGCGGCGTCCCACCTCCCCGCTGCGATCTGTTCTCTGAGCTGCCTGCTGGTTGCCATCCAGAACCCCTCCCTGCACTCTCTGCAATGTTCGGTTTGTTACCGCTATTGTAATGCATCCGCTGCCATTTTGCAATTTCAACCCGCAAAAAAAGTAATTTTCGGTGTCCAGCCCAAAGAATAAGATGTACTTTTGTTGAATTTGCGGGGGCAGATGTGGTATACTCAGGCTATAGAGCCAACAGGCAGGAGGGAACCGCAATGGCAGACGTCTACAAGCAGTCGTTCAAGCAGAACTACACCAACAACATCGAGCTGTCCATCTTCAACTGCGGTCTGGAGCGCTGTGCTCCGGGGCAGACCTGGGGTCCCGGCATCCGGGACCACTACCTTATCCATCTGGTCGTCTCGGGCAAGGGCGTGTTCGAGGTCGGCGGGCGCACCTACGAGGTCGTGCCGGGCGATCTGTTCTTTGCCCGCCCCAGCCAGCTCATCCGCTATACTGCCGACGAGGCCCAGCCGTGGGAGTACAGCTGGGTCGGCTTCAACGGTGCCTGCGCCCACAAGCTTGCGGCGCAGCTGCCTTTCACCGACGCTGCTCCCGTCCACCACACCCAGGACCTGGAGGGGATGCGGGCGGCCCTGAGCAGCATCTACTCTTCCCGCGGCCTGCAGCCCCAGGACGAGGCCGCGATGGTGGGCTATCTCTACCTGTTCATCGCCGCCCTGATGCGGGAGACCAGCGAGAGCCGCCCCCACAGCACCTCTTCTTCCAGCCAGTATGTCCTGAACGCCATCAAGTACATCCAGTTCAACTACTCCCACGACATCTCCATCGACGATGTCGCCAAGAGCGTCGGCGTCTCCCGGAGCCATCTGTACCGGGTGTTCATGCTCAACGTGGGCAAGAGCCCCATCGACTATCTGACCGAATACCGGGTCAACGAAGCCTGCAAGCTGCTGCGCAGCGGCACACTGTCCATCGCCGAGGTGGCGGCATCGGTGGGCTTCCTCGACCAGTTCTATTTTTCGCGGGTGTTCAAGCGCGCCAAAGGTGTGCCGCCCAGCAAGTATATGACCTCGCAGGCTGACGCAGACGTCCAGCCCGCCCCTGACGAGACATAAGGAGAGATCATTCCATGCCCTTACAGAAAAACCAGCTTCTCACCCTCCGCATCGAGCGTCTTTCCAGCGACGGCAGCGGCGTGGCCCACTCGCCGGAGGGCGAGGCCGTCTTCGTCCCGGGTACTGCCCCCGGCGATGAGGCTCAGGTGCGTATCGTCAAGGACTGCGGCCGGTATGCCTTCGGCATCCTGGACAAACTGCTCACTCCTTCGCCTGACCGCATCCCGGTGGACTGCGCTGTCGCCGGCCCCTGCGGCGGCTGCAGCCTGCGGCACATGGACTACGCCGCCGAGCTGCGGTCCAAGCAGGAGAGCGTCGCCGACGCCTTCCGCCGCATCGGCGGACTGGATGTGCCGGTGCTGGATGCCCTTTCCTCCCCTGAGGTGGACCGCTACCGCAACAAGGTACAGTTCCCGGTGGGCCGCGACAAAAACGGTGCGCCCTGCATCGGCTTTTACGCCGGCCGCACCCACCGCATCGTCCCCTGCCCCGATTGCAAATTACAGCCCGGCGTCCTGAACGACATCGGCAACGCGCTCTGCAGCTTCTTCGCCGCCCACGGCATCCAGCCCTACGACGAGGAGAGCGGCAAGGGCCTTGTTCGGCATATCTTCCTGCGCCGGGGTACACACAGCGGCCAGATCATGGTCTGCCTCGTCTGCACCCGCCCGAAGTTTCCCCACAGCGAGGAGCTCGTGGCCGCGCTGCGGGAGCAGTTCAGCGATATTGCGTCCATCCTCATCAACGTCAACGCCAAGAAGACCAATGTCATCCTCGGCGAGGAGACCATCTCCCTCTACGGCCCGGGCTATATCGAGGATACTCTCTGCGGTGTGCCGGTCCGGCTCGGCCCCCTCTCCTTCTATCAGGTCAACACACTGGCCGCTGAGCGGCTCTACGGCATCGCTGCCGAGTACGCCCAGCTGGAACCCTCGGACGTTCTGCTCGACCTCTACTGCGGCATGGGTACCATCGGTCTCTCCATGGCCGACCGCTGCCGTGAGCTCATCGGCGTGGAGATCGTGCCTGAGGCCATTGACAGCGCCAAGGCCAACGCCGCCCGGATGGGCGACGCCGTCGCCGCCAAGAGCCGCTTCTTCTGCGCCGACGCCGGTCAGGCTGCGGCCCGCCTCGCCGCTGAGGGCCTGCGTCCTGATGTCATCATGCTCGACCCACCCCGCAAGGGCTGCGACGAAACGACTCTTTCCGCCGTCGTCCAGATGTCCCCCCGCCGGGTGGTCTATGTCAGCTGCAACCCCTCCACCGCCGCAAGAGATGCCGCATGGCTCGAAGAGCACGGGTATCATGCGGAGAAGGTGCAGCCGGTGGACCTTTTTCCACGAACACGGCATTGCGAAGCGGTTCTCCTTTTGACCAAACTCAATGTCGAGCGGCACATCGAAGTGGACGTTAACATGGAGGAGCTGGATGTGACTGCTGCGGAGAGCAAGGCGACTTACAACGAGATTCGGGAGTATGTATGGGAACACCATCAACTCAAGGTTTCCAATCTCTATATCGCACAGGTGAAGCAGAAGTACGGCATCATCGAGCGGGAGAATTACCATAAAGCGAAAAACGAGAATGCAAAGCAGCCTAAGTGTCCGAAGGAAAAAGAGGATGCGATTGTGGAAGCATTGAAGCATTTTCAGATGATTTGATACGCAATCACCCCAGAGAGAATAGCCTCTTGTGCGTTCTCTCTGGGGTGATTTTTGCGTTATGCTACTTCCGGGTAGCGCATATATACATACTCGTAGATTTTCTTCTGGTAGGTCTGGATATCGCTTACATCATAGCTATTGGGAAGTTCTTGCCAAAGGGTATTGCGAATCAGGTTATCCACAATCGCCTTAGTTTCCTGCTTGTCCGTCCAATGGTCGAGTTTGGCGATCTGCTGTTTGATTTTTGTCAGCAAGTCCACGGACACCTTCTTGATCGTTTCAATTTCCTGCTTCGTGAGGTTCTCCGAAAACAGCAAATCATACACTGAAAGTTCCTCATCGCTGGAAAAGCCCTCACGCACATAGCGCTGCTGCTCCGTGTCCAGTGAATTTGCAAGCTCCATCAGATCTATGAAGGTTTTCTCAATGGTTGCCCGGTTCTGCTCTGCATTATAGGCATCTATGATCTCCTGATAGCGGTCATAATAATCAATGCGCTGCGGGTTTGCAAACAGCATTTTCGCCAATTGCTGATTCACCAGTTCATCCAGATCGCGCAGCAAGAGATTCTTCCGCCGGGTGTGGGCAAACTCCCGGCTCAGCAGGTCAAAATCAATTTTGCTGATGTCAAACTGCCGGGAAGGTACAGCCTCCTGATCCGGCTTTTCCACATGGATGTACTCGTTGACGATGCCGTTGATCTGCACCATCAGGTCCGTGTTATCTGCGTGTTTCCGCTTCTGCTGCAAGCCCTCGTAGATGGCGAGAATTGCGTTTTTCCGGGCGCGCACGGTATCGTCCACATCGTCACGGTCTGCGTAGCGGAACAGCCGCGCCAGTTCAGACGCATAGGTCTGAAAGGTTTTCTTGGTTTCCAATGTCTCGCACATTGCGTTGACCGCATCCTGTACAAGGCTCATCTTTTCAAAGTCCTGTGCGTCCACCAGTTCCTGCAGCTGGAACCCATGTTCTGCCAGAAAACCGTCCGTTTCTCCGATGACCGTACGGATACGCTGAATCAGCTCCGTTTTGTCCACCGTTGGGTCAATGCCCGCCGGGCTGTTCTTGCTGACCGTATAGTCCGCCAGAGCCTTGCGCAGCGCCTTTACGATACCAATATAGTCCACGATCAGGCCGTTGCTCTTGCCCTCCGAAACACGGTTTGCACGAGCGATGGTCTGCATCAGGGTATGGGCTTTCAACGGCTTGTCCAGATACAGGCAGGACAGACACTTTACATCAAAGCCTGTCAGCCACATGGCACAGACGAGCACCACCCGGAACGGATTCTTGCTGTCCTTGAATTCTTTATCCAGCTCCCGCTTTTCCATTTTGGCACGGTGCGGCAGAATATCCAGCCCCCACTTTTTGAAGGTCTGCACCTCGTTCTGCTCCTGACTGATCACCACTGCCATTTCGGTTTCTTTCATCCATGCCAGTTTGCGGGCAAGCTCCTGTGCTTCCTGCTGGGTCGCTGTACCCTGCCGGGCTTCCAGTTCCCTGATCTTTGCCCGCCAGTATTCCTGCACATAGTTGTACATCCGCACACAGGTGACCTTATTCAGGCAGACGAACATCGCCTTGCCGCTGGTCCAAAGGTCAGAGTAATGCTCCACAAAATCCTTTGCAATGGAGCGCAGCCGTTCATCTGCGGTGAGAATATGGATCTCCTTGGCAAATTCTCGTTCCAGCTTTTCCTCCTGCGAAGGATCAAGGTCGGCTGCTTCAATGGCATCCAGGATCCGCCCGGTGATCTCCGGCTTGTCCAACTGGGCGATCTTATCCGCACGGTTTTCATAATACAGCGGCACCGTTGCGCCGTCCTCCACTGCCCGCTTGAAATCATACACCGACAGATACCCGCCAAAGGTGCGCTCGGTGATATGGTCATCCGCCAGCAGCGGTGTACCGGTAAAGCCGATGCGGGATGCCGTGGGCAGCAGGTGCATCATGTTGTCTGCAAAAATGCCGTACTGGCTGCGGTGGGCTTCATCCGACAAAATCAGAATGTCGTGATCCGGGTAGATGGGCGGCTCCTTGGGCAGGTTGAACTTCTGGATCAGGGTAAACACAAAGCTGGGGTTGCCCTGCAGCTTTTTTACAAGGTCTGCACCGCTGGATGCAATGAACTGCGAAGCCTTGGTTTTGCCCAGCAGACCGCAGTTTTCAAAGGTATCGCTGATCTGCCGGTTCAGCTCGTCACGGTCGGTCAGTACCACAATAGTGGGCGAGCCTGCAAACTTGCGCCGGATCTTCTGCGCCAGAAAGACCATGGAGTAGCTTTTGCCTGATCCCTGCGTGTGCCAGAACACACCCAACCTGCCGTCTTTCAGCTTGCGGTTCTCGTAAGCACTGACGGCCTCGTTGACGCCGAGGTACTGGTGGTTGCGCGCCAGAATCTTGGTAGTGCGCCCGCCAGAATGGTCGTAAAGGATGAAGTTTTCCAGCAGATCGAGGAAGGTCTTTTTCTCGCAGATGCCCCGCAGCATGGTTTCCAGTTCCACGCTGCCCGCATCGCTTTCCTTTAGACGCTTCCACTCGTGGAAAAACTCGTACTTGCTGCCAAGCGTACCCACCTTGGCTTCCAATCCATTGGACAGCATGAGAAAGGCGTTGTAATAGAACAATTGCGGAATGGTATCGAGGTAATCCCGATAGTTGTCTATGTAGGCGTTCTGCACATCCACGGTGGGCTTTTTCAGTTCGATGAACAGCAGTGGAATGCCATTGACAAAGCCCACAATGTCCGTTCTACGGCGGTACAACTGCGAGTGGATCTTCATTTCTTTTACGGCGAGGAAATGATTGTTTTCCGGTTTTTTGAAGTCGATCACCGCCGCACTCCGCGTTTCGATGCGGCCATCCGGCCGCTTGACCGTCACCGGGATGCCATCCCTCAGAAGAAAATACTTTTCCTCGTTGATCTGCATCAGGGATGCGGTGGAAACGTGTGCCGTGAATTTCTTCTGCACCTCGTCCAGCTGGTTCGGGGTAAGCCACGGGTTCAGCCGCAAAAGCGCCTGCCGAAAATACCGGGTCAGCAGCACTTCCCCATAGCTGGTGCGGCCCAACGTCCCATCCGGCCCCAGCTTTTCGGAGTTGTAAGCCAGCACCACCTCCCAGCCCAGAACATTTTGCAACAAATTGCCCGCACTGTTCTGGACAAGGACATTTTCGGAGTATTCGTGGCTCATAGGATCACCTCATTTTATCCAAGTGTTCTTAATATTTTTTCATTCAAATCAAAAAACAAATCATATTCATTTTTTGTACACTTTTCTTCACCAAATTTCTTTGTAATATGTTCTCTCATATCGTATGGCGTTATATATTCAGTTCCTTTATCAGAAAACAGTTTAGACATATCCCGTGTAATAAATGCTATGTCATTCCAGCTTTTCATTGTATATGTGCGAAAGCATGCAATATTTCTTTCTTTGCAAAGTTTTTCTATTCTGTTTGCCATCGTTCGTTTCATGTTTTCGCCGACAATAACTCCCAAAAGTTCTTCCACTCCGTAATTCAAAAATCCCGCCTCGTCTTTTTGAATAAGTCTCCATTCATTTTCATAGGCCCAGTCTCTTCTCTTAAACTGTAATGATTCCTGAATAGCCTGGGACATATCTTCATCTGAAAACTCTCCAAATTCAAAGGTTAAATCCGTATATATAACCGGTCTAATATCAGATAAAGTTTTTTCAGTTGAATAAATAAGACAGCACCCGCTATATTCTCTCGCATAGTGTGCCCACATAATCATTGAATTTGGTACAGCCGACAATGAGAGCACTCTGTACTCTGCTTGTTTACTCTCAATATATGAATGTATTTTACCGCAGTCTCTTATATAGCCAGAACCAGCAACTCCAAGACTCATTTGAACAGAATTTGCTTCCATTGGGTCGTTCAGCATTAAAGGTGACGGCATATAAATATGATTATTAAGTATTATGTCTTTTAGTCTTTCAAAGTCCTGTTTAGTTGAAACCGATTTATATTTATATACTATCATTGGGCGAACCAGCATCACTTTCTCTCCTTATTCATGATGTGAATACTTACCTTTAATATACTTTCCCGCCCCATCAATTCCCGGATAAATATATTTCTCGCTAATACCACAAAGTGAAAGCTGTCCTAGAATAGTCTTTTTGTATCTAGCTTGAATATCAATGCAAGCAATCAGTCCACACTCCCTGTTATCAACTTTTTCATCCTTCATAATATCATCCGGAGGAATCATATCAATCAGCGACCTATTATCCCATCCCCAAAGCATAAAAACACTAGCTTGCGTATTCATACGTTCTTCTCGATAATGGGGTTTATAAATCCATGGATATTGAGCACATCCATTACTTGCCGTAGCTGTATATTGTCCGACAATTTGTGTATTGATTATATTATAAACTACCGCCTGCGAGCCTGATTCTAGTACAACTGTTGGAATATTGTGCATCCTGCGAAAGTATTCCGGCTTATTCACAAGCCAAACACACGCATCTTCTTCATTCGCCTCACAGCACGCAAAATACAATGCAACCAACGGATTTTCTGTAAAATCGAGCAATCTTGTCGGTGCTCCAAAATGCTGTGCAATTTCAAGCCATGCTGAAATATCATTTTCCGGAATATTCTGAACAAATCGACAAGTTTCTGCAATAAAATCATTTAGTATATTATACTCTACCTGTGCATACTCTGTAACCCATGTTCCCGCCGAAAGACTTTTTGTTCGTAAGACTCCTGGAAGTAGCTTATAGTTTTTTCTTCCATGTCCTCGATAAATAAAATCCGGTATATGTATTTGTTTTCCAAATGTTGGATTACCTGCAATTGGCTCATCATATGTGTATAATTCTTTTAGTCTTTCTAGTAATGTAATATAATCTTGTACCGAATGTATTTCCATAAAATCACACCTCAACTTCCCCACTCATCAATTCTGGCAGTAACCTATCTCGTGCTTCTATTAGCTTCTTATTTTTAGAATCCAGATTTTCTATTTGTTTATCCATCTGTGATACTATTTTCTCAAATTGCATCATCAAATTCCGTTCCGGTATCAAAAATTTCTGGTTTAACAGTTCATCTTTCGAAACAGACGCAAAGATAGAGCCATTTCCAACAATATTATCTTTGAAGAACTTGTTTTTCAATAGGTAATACAGATAGCTTTGACATCCATCCGTTTGATTTATTGCCGCAAGACCTCGTCCAATCACAACTTTATTCTTAGTAATATTCAGTCTTCCCACTGGTGCCCGAACACTAAAAAGAATACTGTTTGGTTCTGCTATTCGAGTATACGATGTAGAATAAATATCATCCATCACGAACCGCACACCATAGCTGCCAACCCTCTGGTGAAATGGTAATCCTTTTTTCTCCGAATTATAAAACTCAGACTTTGGACTTTGACCCATAATCACATTTGCAACCTGAGACAATGTTTTTTCATTCCACCCCTCCGGCACGCCATCCACAATTTTCGTGTTTTCATGCCCCGGAATGTGCAAATCCACAAACCACTCTTTATAAAGCCGCTGAGCGGCTTCTTCCAGCAGTTTGATTTGTTTCTGGTTGTTTTCAATCAGATCGTCGTAAGCAGAGAGAATGCCTGCAATTTGCTTTTGAATTTCTATTGGCGGAAGCACCATCTCAATTCCACTCAACAATCCTGTATTTAGGCTAGGCATTGTTGCGCCTATCGAAACTTTTTCAAGCCAACGTCCGATATGTTCACTTCTTAATTGGTAGTAGATAAATTTCGGGTAGCATTTTGATTCATCAAGAACAACCTTTAAGCAGTCACTTCCAGTCATCCATCCGTTTTCATTCGCTGTAATATAAGCACACTTTCGGACATCGCCTTTTCGAGCAACCATCAAGTTTCCTTCATATACTTGGTGCCTGCTCAATCTTTTAACGTGTTCTTCTGAAACTTTCAGCAACCCTGAATGTACGATTGCTCCTCCAACTATATCTTTGGGCATAATAATCGGTGTGCCCTCTTTTGAATAGTCCGAGTTATGTAGTTGCGAACCAAACGGCCCTGGCTGGATACACGTTGCAATATCCCCCAGTTTCACTTTTTCCCACATCATACCCCCATCTCCTCCAGATTCTTCGAGATGGTTTCCATCAGGCGGTTGGACTCTGCCTGCAATTCCAGCAGTTCCTTGTGGATCTTTTTCATCCGCTGGGCAAAATCCACACCGTCATCCTCCACAGGTGCAACGCCCACATAGGCACCGGGCGTCAGGGATGCGCCTTTCTCGTTGAGGATGGTGTCGCGGCTAGCCACCTTGCACAGACCGGGAATGTCCTGATAAACGCCCTCGCCAAACTTTTCGATGAGCCAGACGGCCTCCTTGGCAACGGACAGCTTCTCGCTGAGGGCTTCCAGCGCCTTGTCGAACTTTTCCTGCGTGGCCTTGCGCTCTTTACGGGGTGCTGCCTCCACAGCGGCTTTGGCTTCTTCCCGCTTGGCCTGCACGTTTTGTTCCAGTGCGGCCTGAATCTCTGCAAAGGGACGGTCGTCCGCCAGTTCTGCGTGATACTCCGCCAGAAGCACCTTGTACTTGTCCTCTTCACCGCGATAGAGCCAGACAATGGCGTTGAGGTTCTTCAGCTGCCAGTCGCTCCACTCATTCTGGGTGCGGTCCACCACGGTATAATAGTTGCGGGCGTCGATGAACAATACGGTGTCCAGCAGATGTTCCGGCTTGCCCTTATCCAGAAACCACAGCGAACAGGGCAGGCTTTTGGTGTAGAAGAAATTGTTGCCCACGCTCATCATCACGTCCACATGGCCGGTCTGGATGAGCTTTTCACGGATGTCCTTGTCTTTGCCCTGACTGTCGGTAGCCGAGGACGCCATCACAAAACCCGCACGGCCATGCTCGTTCAGGTAGGAGTAGAAATAGGACACCCACAGATAGTTTGCGTTGCCGATCTCCTTGGCCTTGTTCACACCGGGCAGGCCAAAGGGCAACCGTCCGGCACTCTGCGCCGACTCCGACTTGACCTTATCCACGTTAAACGGCGGATTTGCCATCACATAGTCGCAGCAGCCGTTCAGGTTGTGGGCATCGTGATAGAAGGTATTGGCTTCATCGCCGGACTTGATCACGCCGGTCAGGCCATGCACGGCCATGTTCATCAGGCAGAGTTTGGCGTTGTACTCCACCTTTTCCTGTCCGTAGAAAGTCATGGTGTTGTTGGCGATCATGCCCGCATGGTTTACAAAGTCGCCGGTCTGCACAAACATACCGCCGCTGCCGCAAGCCGGGTCCAGCAAAATACCGTGCGTCGGCTCCAGTACATTGACGATCATCTTCACCAGCGATTTCGGCGTAAAGAACACGCCGTCATCCTGTGCCACATTCTTGGCAAACTTATTCAAAAAGTACTCGTAGATACGGCCGATCACATCGCCGCCCACATCGTCCAACGCATCATTGTTGAAGATGCGCAGCAGTTCCCCCAGCAGTTCATCCGAGAAGATGGTGTAGTCCTTCGGCAGAACGCCCTGCAGCTGCTCGCTCTGCTGCTCCACCAGTTCCATGGCGTTGTTCACCACTTCGCCCAGACTATTCAGAGGATTGCCCTCGATGCCGGTCAGCCCCTGCTCCGGGATGTTGGCGGGCAAATTGACTAAGTAATTGTACTGCGCCTCCTTGGGCAGAAACAGTGCACTCTTTTCGGCAAAGTCGCTTTGCTCCACCGGCAGCACCCGACCGCCGCGCACGGGACGGTCTTTCAGGATCTCCCGCTCCACCAGTTTGAAGCGGCTGTACGCATACCGCAGAAAAATCAGTCCCAACACCGGCATACAGTATTGGTTCGAGGTGAGTTTAGAGCCTGCACGCAGCAGATCTGCCGACTCCCACAGGTCAGCTTCCAGTTTTTTGACGTTCACGTTGTTGGCCACGAGGGGATTCCTCCTGTTGTTTGGATTTTCATTTTCTATTGTATCACATTTTTCTGCAATGTTCATCTTTAATCATCGCTATTTTCTTTTTTGACTGGAAAAAGTTGTTTACCAATGGCTGACAATGTGTTAGAACCATATACTTTCTCATTTGGAGACGCTAATCCTGCATCCAACGGATGCAGTTCAAGGGTTTGGGATTTCCCAACAAGTATTTTGCAACGCAAATGGTGTTTGTATAGACAGACACATTGCTTGCAGATGCAGACGATGTATATACGTCTGCCCTGCTTGCGGGCGCTATAAAGCCTCTCAATGTGCCTTCCAAATTTGAAAATCATTTTGCAATCAGGACCGTCAGCTTTCAAGTTCAACTTGAAGCTGGCGGTTATTTTTCTGCACAAAAATTTTCGCATTTGCAACCGCCGCAAGCAGGGCGAGTTGGTACCAACTGGCAATTTTTGAATCCGATTTTACAAATCCAGCTTCAAAACATTTGTTGGGCTTCGCCCAAACCCGATGTTCAGCACAAGAATGCGCTAGTTTCGCACCTTAACGACCGCTGAATAAGCAAATTTCTTGGAGAAAAATTTGTTCTATGAAAATCGGCGTTGATTCATTCAATATTGCATCAAACCGGAACTATTACTTCCGGTTTTGAAGGCAAAAAGCGGAAGTATCACCTCCTAAAAATTTGAGTGATATTATGATATGCTCTATCCAGAGCCGTTCACAAGAACCGGACCTCCCAAGTCCGGTTTTCTCCCTCAAAACCGGACCTGATACGTCCTAAAAACGCTTGTATGATTGTGCTATGCTTTCTACAGCTCCTCATCGAACCTTGAAAACTGAATGACTGTCTGCATGGGATACCCGGCCATGACCCCCAAGTGGGAGAGCCGGAAAACGCCGCCGAAAGGGGGCAGGAACACCATGCAGAGAGAACGGTACTCAAAATTTGAAATTACGTTGATACGCAAAACCAGAACCAATAGTTCCGATTTTTGCCTTGAAATTCACTTCGTATTTTTTAAAAACCGGAACTACCAGTTCCTAAAAATAAAATTTACGATGTGATACAATTTTTTCAATGGTTTACAGCAGAAAACCGGAAGCACTACTTCCGCTTTTTTATAACCAAAAACCGGAGGTACGACCTCCTAAAAAATCTTCTATGAATGTGTTAATCTAATTTCAGAGCCTTCATCGAACCTTGAAAACCTCATGACCGTCTGCATGGGATACCCGGCGAAGACCCCGCAAGAGCGAGCCGGAAAACGCCGCTGGAAGGGGGCAGGAAATCCATGCAGAGAGAACGGCGTAAGAACAATGATATTCTATTTCATTTCAGAAAGGATGGTTTGCCTATGACAAAACTGAGCCAGCTTAAAATCGATCCGGAGTTCCAGAATCAAATCAACCCTCCGTCGTTTGAGGAAACCCACCAACTGGAAATGAACATCCTAAAAGAAGAACGTGTACTGAATCCGATCATCACGTGGAACGGCTATATTGTGGATGGACATACACGCTATCAAATTCTTCGGAAATATCCATTTATTCCATTTGAAGTCATCGAAAAAGAATTTTCCAGCCGTTATGAAGCACTCGTATGGATCTGTAAAAATCAGCTTGGGCGGCGAAACCTGACCCCAGAACAGAAAAAGTTCCTGATCGGAAAGCAGGCAGAAGCGGAAAAGCAAATCAAATCGTTTCACGGCAATCAGTATACTTTGGCATCTGAAAGTGGTCTGGTTCAAAATGAACCAGACCGCACAAAGCACGGTTCACGGTCGAAGGTCGCTGCGGAACATGGAACATCCGAAAGTTATGTTTACCGTGCAGAGCAATTTGCAAAAGGTGTGGAAGCTGCGGAGGAGGCAGTACCCGGAGCGCAGAAAGAAATCCTGAGTGGAAAGATCCGGGCAACCGACCGTGAAATTTCCTCGATTGCAAAGGTTCCAAAGGAAAAGCGTCCCGAAGTTGTGGCAGAGCTTCGTAAGCCTAAAGGCGAACGGGATTCCAGTATCACGGATTCGTATTCTTCGCCTTCAAAGGGCAATGAGTTTATAACGACCTTCAAGCAAGACATTCAGGGGCATAAGAAAGGACTCAACAAGGAAGAAAAACAGAATCTCAAGGATGCCGTCAAGAGCATCTATTCACCTCGCCG
>ENA-UERW01000781-UERW01000781.1-human-gut-metagenome-genome-assembly--contig:-NODE-781-length-25714-cov-3.799509_pt1 | contig 25714 bp, 24 predicted proteins | sample MGYA00242994_ERZ507995 | MGnify/ENA primary metagenome ERZ507995 (study PRJEB26167, sample SAMN06115492) | human gut metagenome | host: Homo sapiens | place: China:Chongqing | collected 2015-04-26...
GCGTTTGCCCGGAACAATAAGTTTATATGGTTGGACTGTCGTCATCTTTATGGTACAGAGGGCTACTGTGACAGGGAATGACTATGAATTGAAAAATGCCGAGACTGCTGACATCTCTCTGGCGGAGGAGAAGGAACCGGATATGGCGGGGCTGGAACTCTTAGAGGATGAGGATGTTCTGGAACAGTCGGATTACAACAGTATTTCCCACGGCTATGCACTGGTGGACAAATACGATGCCTCCGATATTTTACGGGCTTCAGAGGAAATTGTGAGTGAAAATGGCCGGGAGACCGGAACAGGCAGTGATGCGCGGGAGACTACAGAACAGCAGGAATGCCGCTCCGACGACTGGAGACTGGTTCTGATCAACAAGCAGAACTCCATTCCGGAGGATTATACGTTCCAGCTTGGCACCATCAGGGGTTCCATGCAGTGTGACAAGAGAATCTTAGAAGACCTTCTTGCCATGCTGGAAGCAGCGGAAGAGGATGGTGTGAACCTGACGATCTGCTCGCCTTACCGGGATCTGGAGTATCAGCAGATGTTGTTCAACCGGAAGATCAAGCGCTATATGAACCGCGGAATGTCCTATATGGAAGCTTATCAGCTGTCCAGCCAGGCAGTGACGGTACCGGGAGCCAGTGAGCATCAGATCGGTCTGGCACTGGACATTGTCTGCAACGACTATATGTCGCTGGACGAAGGCTTTGGAGATACGAAAGCAGGAAAATGGCTGGCAACCAACAGCTGTCGTTTTGGCTTTATTTTACGATACCCTGAAGGCAAGGAAAACATCACGGGAATCGAATATGAACCCTGGCATTTTCGTTATGTGGGCAAGGCCGCAGCAACGGTAATCATGGAACAGGGAATCTCGTTAGAAGAATTCTGGGAGGAATATGTAGAAGATGTATCGATTGATTAAACAGGAAGGACGTGCCAAGAGAGGCGAATTTACCACTGTACACGGCGTGATCCAGACACCTGTATTTATGAATGTGGGAACTGTGGCTGCCATCAAGGGCGCTGTGTCCACAGCAGACTTAGAGCAGATCGGGACCCAGGTGGAACTGTCCAATACCTATCATTTACACGTAAGACCGGGAGACCAGATCATCAAGCAGATGGGCGGCCTTCATAAATTTATGTCCTGGAACAAACCGATCCTGACGGATTCCGGTGGATTTCAGGTATTTTCTCTGGCGGGGCTGCGCAAAATCAAGGAAGAGGGCGTAACTTTCCGCTCTCATATCGACGGACACAAGATTTTCATGGGTCCGGAGGAGAGCATGCAGATCCAGTCCAATCTGGGATCTACCATTGCCATGGCTTTTGACGAGTGTGCCCCCAGTAAGGCAGACCGGATGTATGTACAAAATTCCGTGGAACGTACCACCAGATGGCTGCAGAGATGTCAGGCGGAGATGAAGCGCCTGAACAGTTTAGAGGATACGGTGAACCCACACCAGCTGTTATTCGGCATCAATCAGGGTGCTATCTATGAAGATATCCGTATCGAGCATGCCAAGCGGATCGCTGAGATGGATCTGGACGGTTATGCGGTCGGCGGTCTGGCAGTTGGCGAGACCCATGAGGAAATGTACCACATTCTGGATGAGGTGGTACCTCATCTCCCGGTGAACAAGCCAACCTACCTTATGGGTGTGGGTACCCCGGCTAATATTCTGGAGGGTGTAGAACGTGGTGTTGATTTCTTCGACTGTGTATATCCGACGAGAAACGGACGCCATGGACATTTATATACCAACCATGGAAAGATTAATCTGTTTAATGCCAAATACGAACTGGATGGCAGACCCATCGAAGAGGGCTGCAACTGTCCTGCCTGCCAGAGATACTCCAGAGCTTATATCCGTCATCTGTTAAAGGCGAAAGAGATGTTGGGTATGCGTCTTTGTGTACTCCACAATCTGTATTTTTATAATACCATGATGACGGAGATCCGTGATGCCTTGGATGCAGGCCGTTTTGCAGAATATAAAAAACAGAAGCTGGATTCCATGGCTACACCGTTAGAATAAGTTACAACTGTCGGAGTTTAGAGGAATTTCATACAATTTTGTGCAAAAAGACTTGCCCCTTAAGCTATTTTTGTGTATCATACTTACTTGTACAGAAAGTTTTACAGGCGTAACACGCCGGAATGGAGGAACAAATGGGTATTTTATTAACTGAGTCAGAGGCTGCTGCAGCAGGTTCCGGAACCAGCATGATCGTTATGCTTCTTGTATATGCAGTATTGATCGGTGCAATGTGGTTTTTCTTTATGAGACCGCAGAAGAAGGAACAGAAGAGAGTAGCTGCAATGCTGTCCAACTTAGAGACAGGTGACTGCGTTCTGACCACTTCCGGTTTCTATGGCATCGTGATCGACATTACCGATGATACTGTGATCGTAGAATTCGGTAACAACAAGAACTGCCGTATCCCTATGGAGAAATCCGCTATCAGCAAGGTGGAGAAGGCTGGAGAGAACTAAGAAGAAGTGAAAAAGGAGCAATGCCGGGATAAGGTATTGCTCCTTTTTGCATATACGGCACAACTAATGACTTGATCTATTTTAATGTCCATAATTGCATTTATGTTAATTTTCAATGTTGAAATTTAGTACTGTATCAGTTATTATGAAATAAGTATTTTACGTAAAAATACAGGAAATATCACAGGAAACGAGGAAAATAACACTATGGAGTTACATATTACCTGTATTCCCGGCGATGGCATCGGACCGGAGATCGTCAGGGAGACGAAAAAAGTTTTAGACAAAGTTGCGCATAAATATGGTCATAAAATGATCTATAAGGATATTTTAATGGGTGGAGCTTCCATTGATGTTCATGGAGTCCCTCTGACAGAGGAAGCGATTGCGGATGCCAAAGCAGCAGATGCGGTGCTGATGGGATCCATTGGCGGCAACACTACTACCTCTCCCTGGTACAAGCTCTCTCCCGAGAAACGTCCTGAGGCGGGACTGCTGGCACTGCGTAAGGCATTGAATCTGTTTGCTAATTTAAGACCGGCAGTGCTCTATGATGAGCTGGCAGCGGCGTGTCCGCTGAAGGAGGAAATCAGCAAAGCGGGATTTGATATGCTGATCATGAGAGAATTGACCGGCGGACTTTATTTCGGTGAACGCAGGACCATCGAAGAGAACGGCGTGAGAAAAGCTATCGATACCCTGACTTATGATGAAAATGAAATCCGTCGTATTGCCATCAAGGGATTTGATATTGCCAGAAAGCGCAGGAAAAAAGTAACCAGCGTGGATAAAGCCAATGTCCTGGATTCCTCCAGATTGTGGAGAAAGGTCGTGGAAGAGGTCGCGAAGGATTATCCTGACGTTACTTTGGAACATATGCTGGTAGACAATTGCGCCATGCAGCTGGTGAAGGATCCTGCACAGTTTGATGTGATCCTGACAGAGAATATGTTCGGAGATATCCTGTCCGATGAGGCAAGTATGGTGACCGGTTCCATCGGAATGTTAGCCAGTGCCAGCTTGAACGATACAAAGTTCGGTCTCTACGAGCCCAGCCACGGTTCCGCTCCGGACATTGCCGGTAAAGATATTGCAAACCCTATCGCCACTGTTTTAAGCGCGGCTATGATGCTTCGTTACAGCTTTGACCTGGATGAAGAAGCAGATGCCATCGAGGCAGCGGTGAAGAAAGTATTGCAGGACGGCTTCCGCACCGGCGATATCATGTCTGAGGGCTGCACGCAGGTAGGCTGTACCGAGATGGGCGACCTTCTGGCAGAGAGAATCTGATGCCATTTGCCCCGGAAGCACAGTTATCCGGTATAGAGAAAATAAGGAAGAGAAAATAAGCAAGAGAAAGAGAGATATCATTATGAGAAGTGATTCTGTAAAGACAGGAACTGCCCAGGCACCCCACAGAAGTCTGTTCAATGCCCTGGGATTTACCGAAGAAGAGAGAAGACGCCCTATGATCGGTATCGTCAGCTCCTTCAATGAGATCGTACCCGGACACATGAATCTGGATAAGATCACCGAAGCTGTAAAAATGGGCGTAGCCATGGCCGGAGGTATGCCGGTGGTATTCCCCGCCATTGCTGTATGCGACGGTATTGCCATGGGACATGTGGGAATGAAGTATTCCCTGGTGACCAGAGATCTGATCGCCGACAGTACTGAGTGTATGGCTATGGCACACGGCTTTGACGGTCTGGTATGTATCCCCAACTGTGATAAGAACGTTCCCGGTCTGTTGATGGCAGCAGCCAGAGTGAATATTCCTACGATCTTCGTATCCGGCGGTCCCATGTTAGCCGGACATGTACACGGACAGAAGAGAAGCCTGTCTTCCATGTTCGAGGCAGTGGGAAGTGTGGCAGCAGGTACCATGACCATGGATGAACTGGCAGAGTTTGAGGAAAAGGTGTGTCCTACCTGCGGTTCCTGTTCCGGTATGTACACCGCCAACTCCATGAACTGCCTGACGGAGGCCATCGGCATGGCCCTCCGGGGCAACGGCACCATTCCCGCCGTGTACTCCGCCCGGCTGCGGCTGGCCAAGCAGACCGGCATGAAGATCATGGAGCTGGTGGAGAAAAACGTCCGGCCCCGGGATATTATGACGGAAGCCGCCTTCCACAACGCCGAGACCGTGGACATGGCGCTGGGCTGCTCCACCAACACCATGCTGCACCTGCCCGCCATCGCTCACGAGGCCGGGGTGGAGCTGGATCTGCGCATGGTCAACGGCATCAGCGACAAGACCCCCAACCTCTGCCATCTGGCTCCTGCCGGTGACACCTATATCGAGGATCTGGACCGGGCCGGCGGCGTCTGGGCCGTGATGAAGGAACTGACCAAGGCCGGCCTGCTGGATACCTCGCTGCCTACCGTGACGGGTAAGACCGTAGGGGAAAATCTGGAAACGGCGGAGAATCTGGACACCAGTCTCATCCGCCCGCTGGAGGAGCCTTATTCCAAGACCGGCGGCATCGCCGCCCTGTTTGGCAATCTGGCCCCGGACGGCTGCGTGGTGAAGCAGAGCGCCGTGGCCCCGGAGATGCTGCGGCACAAGGGTCCAGCCCGGGTGTTCAACAGCGAGGAGGAGGCCATCGCCGTCATCTACGCCGGGGGCATCCGTCCCGGTGACGTGGTGGTGATCCGCTACGAGGGACCCAAGGGCGGCCCCGGTATGCGGGAGATGCTGAACCCCACCTCCGCCATCGCCGGTATGGGACTGGACAAGGACGTGGCCCTCATCACCGACGGCCGGTTCTCCGGCGCGACCCGGGGAGCCTCCATCGGCCACGTCAGCCCGGAGGCTGCCTCCGGCGGCGTGATTGGTCTGGTGCGGGAGGGGGATCTCATTGAGATCGACATTCCCGGCCGGTCCATCCACCTGTGCGTGGAGGACGCGGAGCTGGCGGAGCGCCGGAAAACCTGGGTCTGCCCGGAGCCGAAGATCAAGAGCGGCTATCTGACCCGCTACGCCAAGCTGGTGTCCTCTGCCGACAAGGGCGCTATTCTGCAATGAGGGCGGAACTTATGCACACAGTTGAGGCATTAGACAGCCTGATTTTGTTCCGGCAGAAGCCGGACAGCCTTCTCCGGCGGCTCATGGCGACGGAGGAAGCCGTCCGCGTGGCCGCTCAGGGGGAGCTGGTGGCGCTGGCCGTGGAAAACGGCTGGCAGGGCGACCTGTGGCGCTGCTGTATCGCCCGGGAGCTTGTGTCAAGCGAAAACCCTTTCTCCCTCGCGTGGGAGCGGCATTCCGGCGGACAGGACACACTGGAAGCATTGGCACTGGCAGATATGAAGCTCTTTTTTGAGCTGTTGAACGCGCCGCTGGAGGGCGGGGTGTGGCCGCTGCTGCGGGACTTCCGCCACGAGAGCCGCCATACCGCAGATTGCGCCTCGTTTCTGGCGTTCAGTGGGGAACTGGCCGCCGCCAATTCCCCGGAGGGGCTGCTGGACCGCCTGACGGCGTTCTACCAGACCCGGGGCGTCGGTCTGCTGGGCATGGGGCAGGTGTTCCGGGCCAGAAGGACAGGGAACGGCGCGGAGCTGGTCCCCGTGGAGGACCGTCCTCCTGTGCGTCTGGCGGATCTGGTGGGCTACCGGCAGCAAAAGGATCTGCTGATCCGCAATACGGAAGCCTTTCTGCGGGGGAAGGGCAGCAACAACGTGCTGCTCTACGGCGATGCCGGTACCGGAAAATCCACCAGTATCCAGGCCCTCGTCAACGAGTACGCCGATCAGGGATTGCGGCTCATTGAGCTTTACAAGGAGCAGTATGACCTGATCCCCGACATTCTGCGGCAGGTAAAGGGCCGCAACTACCGTTTTCTTCTGTTTCTGGATGATCTGTCCTTTGAGGAAAACGAGACCTCCTATAAATATCTGAAGGCCGTCATGGAGGGCGGGGCGGAGGCGCCGCCGGAAAACGTGCGGATCTGCGCCACCTCCAACCGCCGCCATCTGGTGCGGGAGGTGTGGAGCGACCGCGGCGATGTGGAGCACAACGGCGACATTCACCGCTCCGATACCGTGGAGGAAAAGCTGTCTCTGGCCAGCCGCTTCGGCTTGCAGATCTTCTACCCGGCCCCCACCTTCGAGGAATACCAGCAGATCGTCTCCGCACTTTCGGAAAAGGCGGGGACGGACCTCCCGCCGGAACAACTCCGGGCCGCAGCCGCCACGTGGCAGGTCCGCAGCGGCAGCCGTTCCGGACGGACGGCCCGGCAGTTCGTGGACCAGCTGGAGCATTGAACTGATTAGATGTAATTGCGAGGTCCTCTCGGTCCTTATTTCGGTGTATCTGCACGTTTTTGGGAAATGAAAACGGTATAAGCACAAGGGGCATAAAAGAAAAACACGGCATGCTTGCCGTGTTTTTCTTTGCGCTTTTTCACTCTAAGCCGCGCCATTATCAGAGAAATTCCGAATTTGCGGTAAAATGTGCGTCCATTTCCGCTTGCGCCTGCGCAAGGGCCTCCTCCGGCGTACAGACGCCGAGGACTGCCCGCTGCACATAGGCTGCCAGGATATTCTCCATTTGCAGCTCGCTGAAGTTGCTGTAATAGGCACTTCCACTCCGGCGCTGGGCGCTGGGAAAGCTGCGGCGGGCCGCAGACAGCCAAGGATACCGCTCCTTGATGTCCCGGTTGCTGTATGCCGAACGGCAGGGTGACAACCCGCCCAGTAAGGTGAACGCCGGTGCGGTCTGGTTGGAATACAGCCAGGACAAAAACGCACAAGCCGTTTCCGGGTGCGCGCAGCTTCGGGTGATTCCCACCACGCCGCCGCCTGACAGGGGCTTGCCGCCTGGTACCGGCGCAAAGCCAAGCTTGCCGGCGATGCTGGACATCTTGGAGTTTAAAATGTGGGAGGCATAGTTGATAAACACCACTGTCATGGCGGCGGAGCCATCCGCAAAGCCTTCCAGCACGTTTTTCCAGATGTCATGCACGGTCCTGTCGGAGCAGGCATACGTTTCCCGGTAGTTTTTCAGGGCTGCCAAGGCTTCCGGGGTGTCGACAGTGATCTGGCCTTTGGCGTTGAACAGCTTTCCACCCTGCTCAAACAAACGGGGCAGAAATTCACTGGGGCTTACCACCACGTTGCCGATGGCTACCGTCGTACCATACTGCACAGGGGAAGCCGGATTGAGGCTGCGGGTGAAAAAGCCTGCGATCCGATTGTAGTCTTCAAAGCTCTTTGGAACCTCCAGTTCCCGCCGGTAGGCTTCAAAATACATTCGCTTGTAGGTGGGGTCGCAAAACAAATCCCGCCGGTAAAACATAAGCTGTGTGCTGGGATCGTAGGGGACGCAGATGCGCTCTCCGTTGACGGAGGTATAGCTGTCTCCGAACTCCGGCAGCGTCTGCGCCAGCAGACGGTCCCAGTCAAAGGGAATTTGATGGAGCGGCCGAAACAGCTTTTTAGCAAGCTCGTCCATCCAGGCCACATCCATCCGGATCAGATCATACCGTCCGCTGCCGGAGGATTGGATCACCTCGTAGACATCTCTCAGGGAAGGGAGCACCGTCAGTTCCAAATGAATCCCTGTGCTTTTTTCCAGATGCGGCAGCAGGCGTTTCAACGCTGTGGTGGAAGGGGACGCCATCGTGAGCATCCGCAGGTTTGATTCCGTCAACTGCGGCACCGGCATCTGATTTCGAAAACCATTGTTCTCCATAAAAAGGGTCGGCGGCAGGGGGGATCGCGTTTCCAGACGTGCCAGCAGAGCCTTAACGATCCGGTGCGCCAGACGCTTGTAATCCAGCTCATATGCCAACGCCAACGGATCGGTCACAGCAGACCGGGGGGCAGCAGACACGATCAGCGGCAGCGGCCGACGGCTGGCATAAGCACAGGCCGCCCGGACAGCCGATTCCCGGCGCTGATCCGTGCATACGATGGCATCAAACGGTTCGTCCTCTTCAAAAAGCTCAAAGGCCCGCAGATCCACCTGATGATTTGGGCAATCCAGAACACTTGTCTCATCCGCGCAGACCGTCCGGAATCCATTTAGAAACAGCGCGGTATCCGGAAATGCGGCGGGCTCTGTAAAAATACCAATCCGCCGCAGTCCTTTCCGCCGCAGATGCCAGGCGATGTCTGTTCCCATTCGCTCGGGATCGAACGCGGCATACATAACATTTTCGAGTGCACGGCTTTCCCGAGAAAGGAGTACAATTGGAAGCTCCGGGGCCTCTGCCCGATAATACGCTGCGGCATCCAACAGACACGAACGGCTGATGACCGCGCTGACCCGCTCAGCCAGAGCGGCAGCCAGCAGTTCTTTCTCGGTGGTCTCCATAGAGCGGGTGGAATATAGCTGAACTGAGTAGCCGTGCCGGATAAACTCGTTCTGGAATACCTCATACATGGCCGCCCAGCGGCGGTCCTCAATGCTCGGCAGAAGCACCGCAATGCTGCGGTCCTGACCCTGCCGGAGGCTTTGTGCCTTGCTGTTGACCTTGTAGCCCAGCTTCTCCGCAGCCTGCCACACCAGTTGTATCTTCTCCACGCTGACGTTGCCCCGGCCGTTGATAACGTTGGAGACCGTCCCGTGGGAAACACCCGCCTCTCGGGCAATATCTTTGATGGTGGGCATACGTCATCCTCCCCCTATGCTTGTGATACATTTATTTTACTATGTTTTTGCTGCTGCTTCAAGTCAATGGGCGCAAGAGCGCACTGTGCAATGCGCCGATTGTTGTTCATATTATATATGCATAGCGACGAAAGCTCATTCAGATTTTGCGAAATGTCAAAAATATAATTGACACGTTCCAAAATATTTGGTACGGTATAGATACAGAAACGCACCGCGTTTTCCTCAAAATCAATATGATGAAAAGGAGCTGTGTCCCATGAAGAAGTTTTTGAGCTTAGCACTGGCGCTGACTATGGCGCTGACTCTGGCCGCATGCGGCGGCAAAACGGATACCCCTCCCGCAGACACGAATGACGGCAGCACCGCAGGACAGACCGGCGGCAAGCTGGTGGTCTATTCCGCACTGAACGAGGACAATACCATCGCCATCGCAGACCAGTTCAAGAAGGATACCGGCATTGAGATCGAGTACATCTCTCTGGGCGGCGGCGATGCCGTGGCCCGTGTGCAGGCAGAGATGGCCAATCCAAAGGCAGACATTCTGGTAGGCGGCTCTGTGGACCTGTATGGCTCTTTGGCCACCGCAGGTGCTTTTGAGGCATATGACTCTCCCAACAATGACAGCCTGGATGCCCGCTTTAACGATCCCAATCATTTCTGGCAGGGCTGGTACATGGGCGTTTTGAGCATCATCATCAACGAGGAGCGCTTTGAGAAGGAATTGACTCCCAAGGGTGTCAAGATGCCGGAAACCTGGGATGATCTGCTGGATCCCAACTATAAGGACGTGTTCGTGTGGGCCAACCCCACCACGGCCGGCGGCGCTTACATCGCCACTGCCTGCCAGATCTTCCGCTTGGGCGAGGACGCTGCGTGGGATTATCTGAAGGCTCTGGATCAGAACGTACATCATTATTATAAGGGTGCCGGCGATGTCATCAGCCCTGTGGCTACCGGTGAGTTCATCGCCTCCATCGCCTGGGCTCATGATAGCTTCAAGATCCAGCAGCAGGGCTATCCGCTGAAGCTCATCATCCCCAAGCAGACTGCTTATGAGAACGGCGGCCCCGCCATCATTAAGGGTGGCCCCAACACCGAGAACGCCAAGGTGTTCATCGACTGGCTGCTGACGAAGGAAGCGCAGGAACTGAGCGTTGCTACTTCCTACCGCTATCCTGTCCGCGCCGATGTGGCAGCCCCTGCCGGTCTGCCCACTCTGGAGGAAGTAGACCTTGTTGACTATGACCGTGATCAGGCCGCTTCTATGAAGGAAGCCGTTCTGGAGAAGTTCGACGCTGAGATCATTTCCAACCGCGCCTGATTTCATTTCTCATTTACCCTTGGGCCGCCTGCCTGCGTTGTGGGCAGGCGGCCCATGCTATTTTTGATAGACCTTTGAGATACCCTATGCTTTCAATGAACCTCTTTCATCACCTTATCGGAAGGAGCTGATCCTTATGGCCTCCGGTGTTGCGCTCCGGGAATCGGTCAAAGAAATGAAGCGGCTGAAAAACGAACCGCTTTTAATGCTGGCCATTATCGCGATTATCCTTTTCGTTGGATTCTTCGTGGTATACCCGGTGATCCGGGTTATCACGTTCCCCAGCGGACAGGACTATATGCAGTTGTTCCAGAAAGCCCGCTGGTTCACAGCCCTGAAAAACAGCCTGTTCATGACCCTGATCTCCACGGTGTCCTGCACGGCGGTGGCATTCCTCTTTGCATACGTTATTGCCCGACTGGATGTTCCTTGTAAAGGCCTTTTCAGATTTGTGACGCTGCTGCCCATCGTGTCCCCGCCTTTCATCGTGGCACTGAGTTATATTCTGCTTTTCGGCGTACAGGGTATCGTCACCAAACAGCTTCTGGGGCTGCATGTTGATATTTATGGTCGCCTGGGCCTGTGGATCGTCCAGACCGTCACGTTTTTCCCGTATGCCTATTCTGTCATTTACGGCGTGATCCGCTCCATTTCCACCAATTTGGAGTACGCGGCCTATAACATGGGCGCTCCCCGCTGGCGTGTATTCAAGGATGTCTTCTGGCCGCTGTGCCGCCCCGGCGTGGCTGGCGGCGCATTGGTGGCTGCCATCAATGTACTCACCGACTTCGGCAATCCCCAGATGATTGGCGGAGACCTGGCCCTGTTACCCACAGAGGCCTATATGCAGATCTCCGGTTGGTACGATATGAAGACCGCCTCTGTGCTGGCGGTGGCACTGCTGGTCCCTGCGGTGGTGTTATTCCTGGTGAAGAACTTCTGGGTGGGCAAACGGTCTTATGTGACGATCACCGGCAAGGAGATCTCCTTGAACCCCTTCCCGGTCCCCAAGTGGGTCAAATGGGGGCTGTTCAGCCTGACGATGCTGATCTCCCTCTTTATCCTGCTGGTCTACGGCACGCTTTTCTACGGCGCGTTTACCAAGACCTGGGGCTATGACTGGTCGCTGACCATGAAGAATATCCAGTATGTATTCCTGAAGGGAAAGCAGATCTGGAACTCGATCCGCTATGGCTTCCTGGCTTCTCTGGGAGCTTCGTTCCTGGCGATGGTCCTGGCCTACATCGTGCAGAAGAAGCAGGTGGGCATTAACCGCCTGTTGGATTTCCTGGGTATTCTGCCCGGCGCCATTCCCGGTATGTTCCTCGGCATCGGCTTCGTGATGGCCTTTAATGCGCCGCCCCTTGAGCTGACGGGAACCTCCGTGATTATGGTTCTGGCCCTGCTGTTCTGGAATATTCCCACCTGTTACAGCTCTGCCACGGCGGGGCTGCAGCAGATCGGCGCATCTGTGGAGGATGCGGCGCTGAATCTGGGAGCCAACAGCTTCCGTTCCTTTAAGGACGTCATCATTCCCTTGCTGAAAGCGCCCTTTATGTCCAGCTTTGTGTTGTCCTTCCTGCGGTCCGTCACCTGCCTGAGCGTGGTGATCTTCCTGTATGCGCCCTCTACTACTGTGGGTACCATCTCGGTTATGGTGCTGGTGCAGAGTGGACAGTACGGTGAGGCGGCAGCCTTTACCATCGTACTGATCACCATTGCGTTCACCGTTTTGAAGCTGGCGCAGTGGGTTTTGGGTAAGCAGGGCATTGAGCTGGAATTGTAAACAGGAGGCGAAGAGATATGAGACCTTACATTGAATTTAAAAATGTTGTTAAGCAGTTCGGAAACTTTACGGCACTGGATCATGTGTCTCTTGAGATCCCAAAGGGTGCTTTTGTGACGCTTCTGGGCCCCTCCGGCTGCGGTAAAACGACCCTGATGCGCCAGTTGGCCGGCTTTTCTGAGCCGGAATCGGGCGATGTGCTGGTAGACGGCAAACGGATGAACGGACTGCCGCCTTTTAAGCGCAACACCCCTCTGGTGTTCCAAGAGTACGCACTTTTTCCCCATATGACTGTCTATGAGAATATTTCCTATGGCCTGAAGCTGAATAAAACTCCTAAGGAAGAGATGGACCGCCGGGTTCAGGAAATGCTGAAGATGTTTAACCTGGTAGGGCTGGAGAAGCGATTCCCCAAGGAGATGTCCGGCGGTCAGCAGCAGCGGGTGGCCTTTGCCCGGGCACTGGTGATGGGCCAGGAGATCCTGCTTCTGGACGAACCCCTTTCCAACCTGGATGCCAAGCTGCGTGTGGACGTCCGCACGGAACTGCGGCAGATCCAGCAGAAGCTGGGCATCACCACTATCTATGTTACCCATGACCAGGATGAGGCACTCTCCATGTCCGACATCATTGCGGTCATGCGCAGCGGACACATCGAGCAGATCGGCTCTCCTTGGGAGATCTATTTCCGGCCTGCCAACCGCTTTGTGGCAGATTTCGTGGGCACGGTCAATTTCCTGACCGCCAGAATTGTGTCTGCTGAAGGCGGCACTGTTGCCGCTGACCACAACGGGATGCTCCTCCAGATTCCCACGGAGGTCCCTGTGGAACCTGGCGAGACCGTGACGCTGGTGGTGCGGCCGGAGTGCATCCGTCTGGCGGAACCCGGGGAGTCTGTGCCGGAAGGGAAGAGTCTGGAAGGTCAGATCGAAAATTACAGCTTTCTGGGCCGCATAATCCGCTACTGGGTGCGGGTCGGTGAGGAACAGTTTATTATCGACGATGCCAATGTGGACCTGAGCGGAGCCAGAAGTGGAGCCGTGCAGCTCTGTCTGGATACCCGAAAGCTCCACATCCTGAAGGATGGAGGGAGCCATGACACTTGATTTTATCAATGTGGGCTATGGGGATGCCATTTTGATTCGTAGCGGCAGCTTCACCATGCTGGTGGACTGCGGCGATTGGACCGTCGGCGATGGGGGGCCTGATTCTCAGCGGATCTCTGCCGCGGACTTCCTGCGGCAGGAGGGAATAGATACTCTGGATCTGCTGGTGCTGACCCATCTTCACAGAGACCACAGCGGCGGTCTGACGAAATTGCTGGAGTGCGTTGCGGTCAGGAGCTTCCGGTGCAACTATCTTCCGGACAGAATCTTCTGGGGGAAACGTGTACCGGTACCGGAGGGATTTTCCGCCGGAGCCAGATGCCTGCTGGAATCTCTGAATGTATTCTTAAGCGCACTTGCGATTATGGAACAGCAGGGAACAGAGGTTTCTCTTGCGTCCCCCGGCACGTGGCCGCTGACACCGGAACTGACGGCAGAATGCTTCTTGGAAGCGCAGCCTATTTTTGAGCGTCAGGCCGCCATCTGGCAAAATGTGCTGGAAGACCGGGCCGACAACAGAGAGCTGGAAGAGTTGGACGGCTTTATCAACAACACCAGCATCCGCCTGCGGCTGATCTGCAAGGAAACTGCCGTGGAGCTGCCCGGCGATATGTATGCCGACTGCTGGGAGAAGCATGAGATCCCGCCCTGTACACTTGTCAAGCTACCGCATCATGGCCACCGGGATTCCATCACCCCACATCTGCTGGATATGCTGGCCCCGAAGACGGTTGTGATCTCTGTCTCCAACACCCGTACCGATGATTGTCCCGCTGCCTCCGTCCTTCAGATGGTGCGGGAGAAGGGCTGCGCGTTGTATGTTACAGATGCGATCCCAGATAGTAACGGGCACGTGAGTAACCATCCAGCCATTCATTTTGACATCTAAACAGGCGGTTGTCTCCGCTCCGTTCAAGCCGGATCAAAAAGTCGGCGATCAATTAAAATACTATTACCGCCAAAACGAGCAGCGTATAAAATTACCCTGCCGATTCCGGCCAATATCAGTAAGTTAAGCTGACAAAACCTCCTACCCTCAGAAATGAGAGGGTAGGAGGTTTTTTTCGTAATAATTCAAAACAGGGCTTGACAAAAGCATCATTTCGTGCGGCCATTTTGCTAACCGAAGTTAGCAAAATGGCCTTTGTAGTTAGAAGCGTGTCCCGACGCGCCAAACTACGAGGAGGCTTACTTGTGAATCCAAAAACTGCAAAAAAAGCACTGAAAGATGCAATTCAAGCTACGAATCTGGATGCATCCGCTTTCCCTTTACATGATATTAAGAGGCTTTATGCGATGCGCTGGGGTATTGAGAAGCTAACGCAGAAATCTTCTGCCAGCTTCACCTATAGAGTAGCATAATTCATGTGATTTGAACATTCTTTTTAAAGCGGATTTTCCGATCCGCTTTGTTGTCATGCCCTGATGTCGCAAAAAACAGCACACAGCTTGCTTTCGCTTTGCTGTGTGCTGTCTTTGTGAGGTTCCTTACTTGCTAACTAAGTGACATTGCCGAAACCGGCAGGGTAATTTTGTGGGCTGCTTATTTTAGCGGTCAAACACGGTGATACGAAAGCGCCCCGCTGTTACAGGATCAGACCGAAGGCGATATAGAGGGCCGCTGTGCACACCGCAGTTACCAGCGCATAGGGGAGCTGCGTTTTTACGTGAGAATACAGATCGGTGCCTACGGACATGGAGGACAGGATCGTGGTATCGGAAAGGGGAGAGCAGTGGTCACCGAAAATGCCGCCGGACACCACTGCGCCGATGGTCAGCAGGATGTTGCCGTTCATAGCCACTGCCATGGGGACCGCAATGGGCATCATGATGGAGAACGTGCCCCAGCTGGTTCCCGTGCAGAAGGCCATCAGTGCGCCCATCAGGAAGATGATGGCCGGGCAGAAGGCGCCGTCAATGCTGTCACCCAGCAGGCTGGCAAGGAACTGGCCGGTCCCCATTCCCTTGATGACTCCGCCGATGGAGAAGGACAGCACCAGAAGGATCACCAGACCCATCATGCTGCTGACGCCCTTCATAACGCTGTCGCCGAACTCCTTGGCGGTCATGATCCCCTGCTTTGTATACATGACGCACATAATGAGCAGCGTGATGACAACAGAGTAGAGGATCGCCGTGGTTCCGTCGCCCGCCGCCAGATTTCCTCCGCCGGTGACCAGCAGGCCGATGAAAGCATCGCCGATCAGGGTGATGAGCGGGAACATCATGTTCCACTTGTTCTCTCTGCCTTCCTCCACCAGCTCTTCAAAGCCGTCATTGTCATTGAGCAGCGGCGTTACCCCGTCATCATACAGCTTGCCGGTGTTCCGCACCCGCAGCTCTGCCTTTTTCATGGGGCCCCAGTCTTTCCCGGTGACAATATAGAACAGCACGAACAGCAGGGAGAGGATGCTGTAAAACTGGAAGGGAAGGCTTCGGATCAGCAGATTCATAGGCTCGCCCTGGATGTATCCGGAGGCGATCTCCGCGGAGATCAGGCCCATCAGCATAGCACCCCAGGAGTTCAGGGGAATGATGGCGTTGACGGGCGCGGAAGTCGCGTCGCAGATGTAGGCCAGCTTTTCACGGGAGACCTTGAATTTATCGATCAGCGGGCGGGTCACCACGCCGGTGAACATGATGCTGAGCAGACCGTCGATAAAAATGATGATGCCGATCACATAGGCAATGAGCATCGCCATCCGCGGGCTCTTCACACGCTTGCTCTGCTCGGTCAGGTAATTGACGAAGCCCTTGACGCCGCCGGAGATGCGCACCAGGATCACAAACGCGCCCATCAGCGCCGTGAACAGGAAGGTTTTCAGATTCCCGGTGTCGGCGCAAACACTTAAAATGCCGTTGACGCTTTCGTTGACAGCGGTAAACGGATTCCATCCGCAAATAATCAGTTGTCCGGTAAAAATGCCCACCAGCATGGCCAGCGGCACCTTCCGCGTCGCAATGGCCACTGCCAGCGTCAGAATCGGAGCAACCAGAGTCAAATAGCCGTAATCCATAAGTTTTTCCCTCTTTCTCGATCAATACTGTGCAAATAAGGAGCCGAGCCCGCCTGTATGCAAATAGCAGACGGGGCCGGACACTTTTTCCTGTTCGATCCAGTCCATCATCCCCACCAGGACCTTGCTGGTATAGACGTTTTCGATGAAGATCCCCTCGCTGCGGGCAAAGGACAGGACCGCCTGCTGGCTTTCCTCTGTGTTTTCACCCCAGCCGCCGCCACGGTAGGCGTCTGTGATCTCCGCCGCCTGTTCCACAGGCACGTTCATGGGGAGCCCGGTGATCTCCTCCGCTTCAGAGATGGTGGAGCGGATATGCGCCGTCAGCGTTTCCCGGTCGTCCTCGACGCTGACGATCACAATGCGGAAGGGCTGGCCCATCAGCTGATTTCCGTAGATCAGCCCGGCTGCGACGCCGCCGTTTCCGCCGGGGGCGAAAATCGTCATGCGGCCGATCCCAAGATCCTCGCACTGCCGCTTCATTTCCACCACCGCGGCGGTATAGCCCAATGCGCCCCGGCCGGTGGTCGCGCCGTTGCGGACCACGTAGACCTGTTCGCCGGCGGACTGGTAAGCGGCGGCCAGCTTCTCCATGCGGCGGTTTCGAACCGCTCCGTCACAAGGGCCGAGGAAGTGTATTTTGGTACCCAGCAGCTCCTCCAGCAGGAGATTTCCCTCTTTGCGGGCTGGCTCCGCCGCGTTGATGATAAGCTCACAGTCCAGCCCGGCCTTGGCACAGGCCGCCGCGGTCAGAGCGCATAGATTTGATTGCTCCGGCCCCGCCGCCAGGATTTTGGATGCCCCCTTGGATCTGGCTTCCCCCAAGAGGAACTCAAGGCTGCGGATCTTATTTCCGCCCGGACCGACACCGGTCATGTCGTCCCGCTTGATGAGGAGGCTGACATCCTTTCCTGAAGGCTGGTAATGCATGGGATGCAGGGGTGTTGGCATAGGCATGAGCGGCACGCGGTCTGTCTCACGCAGAAAACGTTCGATCGGTTTCATGTTCTTTCTCCAATTAGCCAAGTAGTAATTTACTTGCTTAAAGAATAACAGGCATTTTGCCGAATGTCAATCTTTTTCGGGGGCTCGCCGCCAATTACCATGAAACGCACAGAAACCTCCCGGACTGGGATCTATTTATTAGGAAATATACGTAGCCGCAGACGCTCCTAAATCAAGAGGGGACCCTGCGGCTGTGTTTGCTTCAGGGGGCCAAACAGTGTGAAAAAAGGTAGAAGAGGGAGGACCGTGCATGGCCCCGCTGTCACTTCGTTTCCGCTGCGCTTTTGGGATGGTTGGACTGACGGTTCGCTTCGTGGGGGCGGCGCTGTTTCTCCAATGCCCAATATATCGGTATATACGCATAATATGTATACTAATGCAAATATACTGCATAGTATTTATATTTACTTATAACACCCGCTACGCGCTTATACGCATGAAACACAAATACTTCCGGTGCATACAGCCATATTCTCGTATATATTTACAATAATTGAATAATTATACATATTTTTGCAAATTTGCTATTGACTTTCGGTGTGAGAAAATATACAATCCGTTCATCCGAAGCACACAAACGGTGCAAGCGAGAAGGAGGAGAACGCCATGGGCATTACAGAGATATTTTTGAACTACTACCAATACTTCCTCCGAGGAACGCAGACCACCGTCATCGTTTCCCTGATCACCGTTCTGCTGGGTACGGTCCTTGGCTGCCTCATCGCACTGCTGCGATTGTCAAGATTCAGGCTGTGCTCCGGGTTTGCCAAGCTGTATATCACCGTCATCCGGGGAACACCGCTTCTGGTGCAGCTGTACATCGTTTACTATCAGCTTCACTTCATTCCGTGGCCGGAGGGTTCCATTCTGGGCGTGGAGCTGGCACGGGTCATGCCCTGCATCCTGGCCCTGTCCATGAACTCCACCGCCTATGTGGCGGAGGTCATCCGTTCCGGTATTCAGGCGGTGGACTTCGGGCAGACGGAGGCCGCGCTGTCCTGCGGTATGACCCGGACACAGGCGATGGTGAACATCATCCTGCCGCAGGCGGTCAAGAACATTCTGCCGGCGCTGGGCAATGAGTTTGTGACCATGATCAAGGAGACGTCCATCATCCAGTATCTCGGCGTCGGCGACCTGATGTACAGCAACGGCATCGTCGTCACCGCCACCTACAACCCGCTGCCTTGCTACTATATTTCCGCGATTATCTACCTGACCCTGAACATCGTGCTGGGGAAGGGGCTGGATCTTTTTGAGAGGAGGATGAAGTGCAGTGACCGCTGACAACGTTCTGTTTGAGATCAAGGGACTGAAAAAGAATTTCGGCGATCTGGAGGTCCTCAAGGGCATCCACACCACCATCCGAAAGGGGGAGGTCGTGGTGGTCATCGGGCCCTCCGGCTCCGGAAAGTCCACCTTCATCCGATGCCTGAACCTGCTGGAGACCCCCACGGAGGGCCAGATCATTTTTGAGGGCAGCTGCATCACCGACAAGGGCTACGCCGTCCATAAGCACCGGGAAAAGGTGGGGATGGTGTTCCAGCAGTTCAATCTGTTCAACAACCTGACGATCCTGGAGAATGTGACCATCTCCCTGAAAAAGGTAAAGAAGGTCCCGGCACCGGCGGCAGAGGAAAAAGCCAGAGCGCTGCTGCGGCGCGTCGGTCTGGAGGACAAGGCGGACGCCTATCCCGCTCAGCTGTCCGGCGGACAGAAGCAGCGGATCGCCATTGTCCGGGCTATGGCGATGGAGCCGGACGTGATGCTCTTTGACGAGCCCACCTCCGCGCTGGACCCGGAAATGGTGGGGGAGGTGCTCTCGGTCATTCAGGACCTCGCGAAGGAGGGCGTCACCATGGTCGTGGTCACCCACGAGATGGGCTTCGCCAAGAAGGTGGGGACCCGCATCCTCTTTATGGACGGCGGCGTGATCGCCGAGGAGGGCACGCCCCAGCAGATCTTTGAGGACCCGCAGAATGAACGGACCAAGGACTTTCTGTCCAAAGTCATCCATGTAATCTGAAACAACACAGCCGCATCAGCCGGCTTACAAAAAAATTGGAGGAATTTATTATGTTAGGTACGATCAATCCCGAAATTCTGTTTCTGCAGCAGGAAGACCAGATCAAGGCCGGTCTTTTGGATATGAAGATGATCCTGAAAATCACGGAGGACACCTATAAAATGCTGGGGCAGGGCCAGATCCAGAATCCCCCGAAGGTCCATCTGGGCATCCCGGAAGGGACGGAGTGGGAATCCTTCTTCAACACCATGCCCAGCTACATCGGCGGCGATCTGAATATCGCCGGCATCAAGTGGGCCGCCGAGTCCAAGAAGAACGCCACCACCCCCGGTATCCCTTACGGCATCGACATTTCCATCCTCAGCGACCCCGTCACGGTCCTGCCCTTCTGTATTCAGGACGGCACCATCATCACCGCCATGCGGACCTCCGCTGTGGCGGGCTTGCAGGCAAAATACTGCGCCCCCTCTGACACGGATACCGCGACGCTGATCGGCGCGGGCGTCATTGGCCGGACCATGATCATGGCGATCTGCGAGGCGATCCCCACGGTCAAGACCATTTACCTTTGCGATCTGGATCTGGAAAAGGCGCAGCAGGTGGCCAAGGAGTCTGAGGGCAAGTACGGTGTGACCATCATCCCCACCTCCGACAGCAAGACGGCAGCGGCAAAGTCCCAGCTGATCGTGGGCGAGACCACCGCCAGAACGCCCTTCATCGACAAGAGCTGGGTGAAGCCCCACAGCGCCATCGTCTGTGTTTCCAACGAGGCCACGACGGACGTGGTAAAGGTTGCGGACGTGAATGTGGTGGATTACTGGAAGCAGATCATCACCTTCAAGAACAAGGCCATCACGCAGGTGTTCGACGCCGGTGAGATCACCAAGGAGGAAGTGCTGGAAACCAGCGACCTGGTGCTGGGCAAGCCCTGCAGAACCTCTGACGAGCAGTTCATTTACGCCTGCTCTCTGGGTCTGGGCGCGTTGGACATCACCGTGGCCTACGCCCTGTACCAGAACGCGGTCAAGCTGGGCCTTGGCACCAAGGTCAAGCTGTGGGACAAGCCTCTGTGGGAATAAACGCCCCGGTCGAAAACGAGAAGAGGAGAGAATATCATGAAAAAAGCGATTGCTTTGCTGCTGGCGTTGGTAACGCTGCTGTCCCTGACGGCCTGCGCCGGCAAGGAGGATACGGCGTCCTCCGCACTGGATCAGATCAAGCAGAAGGGGGAGCTGGTGGTCGGCACCTCCGCGGACTACCCACCCTATGAGTTCCATACGGAGGTGGACGGGAAAGACACCATCGTGGGCTTCGACATGGAGATTGCCCAGGCCATTGCCGACAAGCTGGGTGTACCCCTGAAAATTGTAGATATGTCCTTTGACAATCTGCTGATGAGCCTTGCCAATGACGAGTTCGATCTGGTCATCGCCGGCCTGACCGCGGATGAGGAGCGGCGCAAGACCACCGATTTCTCCGATCCCTATCTGGAATCCAAAAACCTGATTTTGGTGCGGGCCGAGGATGCGGACAAGTACGCCAGTCTTGACGATCTGAAGGGGGTCAAGGGCGGCGCGCAGACCGGCTCCAAGCCCTATAACAACTGCATTACTTACTGCGGCGAGGAGACCACGGTCGGCCTTGCCAAGGTACAGGATCTGGTCATGGAGCTGGAGGCCGGAAAGCTGGATGTCGTATTCCTGGACTATATGACCGTGCTGTCCTATGCGGACGCCAAGGAGGATCTGGCCGCCGTGGATCTCGGCATCCCGGAGACCAGTGACGGCTACTCCATCGCCGTCAAGAAGGGGAACACGGAGCTGGCCGAGTTCATTAACGGTGTTCTGGCGGAGCTGAAGGAGCAGAACGCCATCGAGCAGTTCATTGTGGAGGCCAAGAAGCTGGAAAGCGCGGCGGAGTAACGCCGGGATCAACGATTCAGACTTGAACTGACAGAACAAAAAGAGCCGCGAATGCGGCTCTTTTTGCGTCTTATTCTTCCAGTTTGGCTGAGTATTCGCCGATCACGCCGCTGCCGTCCGGCAGGGGGGAGAGGGGTTCTGCATCGAGCGTGGGTTCCGGCGGCAGAGGGGCGGCCTCCGCTGCCTCAGGCTTGGGCGCCGGGGGCCGGAAGGTACCGTCCAGCTTCTGAAAACAGCGCCGGTAGGCCGCCATATCCGGCGGGTAAGGGGTGGGCCGGTAGTCGTTCCGGTTGGAGACGCTGCTGATGCAGCAGGGGATATAGGACATCTCCCACGAGCGGTCCCCGCCGGTGCCGGACACAGTGAGCTGGGCAATGACCGTGTCCTTGTCCGACGGATTCCGGTTGCCGCCGAAGCAGAAATTGCCGATGCTGTACAGGATCACGCTGCCCTGATAGACTTCTATGGGCTGCAAAACGTGGGGGTGGGTCCCCACCACCACATCTGCGCCGCCCTTCACAGCGGCATGGGCCAGCGCCGTCTGCCGCTTGGTGGGGACGTAGGTTTTTTCGGCCCCGGCGTGCATGAAGGCCACAATGATATCCGCCCCCTCGTCCCTGAGCCGTTTGCAGCCATCCTCCATCTGCTTGGCGGAGCCGTTGAAGGGGTGGACGTAGGCCCCCAGCCGCAACGTGTCCCCATTGCCGTGGCGTAGCTCGAAGCACTGCCCCTGATTGCCGGGGATCCCGGCAACGCCATATTCCGCCAGCGCGGCCTCAGTGTCCCGGAGGCCGGCGTCACCGAAATCGCGGGTGTGGTTATTGGACAGGGTGACAGCCTCCACACCGCCCAGCACCAGAGCCTGCACATAGTTGGGATCGCCGCAGAAGGCGTATTCCGAGTCGGACTCCAGACGGCGGGGGGAAAAGGAACATTCCAGATTGGCCAGCGTCAGATCGTCAGCCAGCAGAAGCTCCGCCACGTTGGAAAAGGGATAAGCGTAATCGTCCCCCACCAGCTTTTCAAAGTGGTTGGTGTGGTGGCTGGAGGTCAGGGTGCAGTCCCCCAAAAAGGAAATGACAAAGGGCGTCGGTTCGGCCGAAGGTTCTCCATCCTGCGGCGGGGCCGGGGGGATCTCCGGCTCTGAGGAGACGTCCGTTCCCGCAGGGCCCTCCGGCAGAGTGACCGTTCCCCCTGACGGAACGGACGCACCAGAAGAGCGAAAGTGCCAAAAAAGTGTCCCCGCGAGGAAGCCTGCGGCAAAGATCAGGACAAACAGCAGGATTGGCGGGCGCTTCCGGGGCAGTTCCCGTTTTCCGCGCATGGAGACCTCACTTCCTTTCTGACCGGCCAGCTGAACCGTGTCGGCAGATGCGTTTCAAATTGCCCGGCCCTCAGAAAACCGCAGTTTCCAAGCGACACATCGGGCAGTTGAAATTATATCATGCTTTTCATCAAACGGAAAGATGATCGTAAAAAACAAACATAACTCTGTTATCCCCGAGACTGTCAATAAAGTGGCAAATTCTCCGCGACGGTAAGGAAGGGTGTGCGCGGGAAACCCAAGAAGGGATACACCGTCGGCTCAAGCCAATCAGCGGATACTTCATATCCGCTGATTGGGAGCCTTCCTCGAAACAGGCTTGCCTCATCCGCCACCGGCGGCGCTTCGCCTGTTTCCCTACGCCATTAAAATCTTAAGTTTTCAGAACTTTTATAAAGTTCTGAAAACTTGCTCAGCGGGGAGAAAAGGCTTTTTCGACACGCTGTTATCCCCGTTTGCTGTCGAAACGGGGATAATTTTTTGCTATAATTTTTGAAACCGTGTAACCTGGCTGCCCCAAAGGGTGCTTATATGGGTGAAGGCCCTTCAATCGAAACCGGAAGGAGATGAACGCCATGGATGACCGCAGCATCGTCGCGCTGTACCTGCGGCGTGACGAGACAGCCATCCGGCAGACCGCCGAGAAATACGGCAGCCGTCTGCGCGCGCTGGCCTACGGGATCGTCAATGACTTACAGACGGCCGAGGAATGTGAAAACGACACCTACATGGAGGCGTGGCACACAATCCCGCCCCATGAGCCAAGCGATCACTTCTACGCCTTCCTCGCCCGGATCACCCGGCACATTTCCCTGAATTGCTGCCGTGACCGCAGCCGCCTGAAGCGCAGCGCTTTTATCTGTGAGCTCAGTGCGGAAATGGAGCAATGCATCCCGGCGCCTGATGACAGCTCGTGCCGCATGGATGATCTGGCACTTCGGACGGCCATCAATGACTTTCTCGGCAAACTGGATGAGGAAAAACGGAACATCTTCGTCCGCCGTTACTGGTTTCTGGACTCCGTGGCCGATATTGCCAAACGCTATGGCATATCCGAAAGCAAGGTGAAAACAACGCTGTTCCGCTGCCGCAACCGGCTGCGGGAGTATCTGAACAAGGAGGGTTACACAGTATGAGAGGAAACGAACTGTTAGATAAGATGGAACTGATCGACCCCGCCTATATTGAAGCGGCGGACACCGCGCCGAATAAGCGGAAAAGTGCTTGGGCGAAGTGGGGGGCGGCAGCGGCCTGCCTTTGCCTGATTTGCGGACTGGCGGTTCCCACCATAGCGGCTTTCAGCCCGTCGTTTTACGAGCTGTTGTACGCCGTCTCCCCCGCCACGGCCCAGTTCTTCAAGCCGGTGCAGCGGTCCTGCGAGGATAACGGCATCCGCATGGAGGTGACGGCGGCTTACATCCACGAGAATACCGCCGAGATCTATCTCTCACTGGAGGACCTGACAGGAACGAGCTTCGATGAAACGGTGGACCTTTTCGACAGCTATCGGCTCCACACGCCCTTTGACTGCACGGGCCACTGCCAGTTGGCCAGCTACGACCCGGACACCCACACCGCCACATTTCTTGTGACCCTTGAACAGTGGGACCGGCAGAGCATCGAGGGCGAGAAGCTGACGTTTTCAGTCCGAAAGCTGTTGAGCGGCAAGAAAACCTGGGAGGGTACCCTTGACGGCGTGGATCTGGGCGGCAGCCTGACCTCCGCCACGCAGACGGTCCAACCCCGGGGTCTGAGCGGGGACCTGTTCGGCTCCGACGGCGGAAAAAGCGTGACGGTGCTGAAACCGGGCGACGCGATCGCATCTCCCGTGGACGGCGTGACCCTGACGGGGATCGGCTATGTGGACGGATGGCTCCATGTGCAGGTGTATTACGCGGACATCCTCAAAACGGACAACCACGGCTCTATTTCTCTGGTAAACCGGGAGACCGGCGAGCAAATTGAGTGTGACGGTTCGGCGGCCTTCTTCGATGATGCGGGGACGGGCAGCTATGAGGATTATGTGTTCACCGGTATTGAGGCCTACGCCCTTGACACTTACGCGCTGTACGGGATGTTTGTCACATCCGCTGGGCCTGTGGAGGGAAATTGGAGCGTGACGTTCCCGCTAGAGAACACCGCGGGCAACTGAGGGACCGGAGCGTACCCAAACCGGTTTCTTCTTCATTCTTCTGTTTCACTGTCCTATAGCGGCAAAAATCCGACGCTTTTCAGCGTCGGATTTTTTGTGGGAGAAAGCCCATACTTTCCGGAGACTGTGGAGGGGGCAACAGGCGCAGACCGCTTCTGCCTCGTCACCCTCACAGAAGGTGAAGCAAACCCCGCTCCTCTCACCGGGACGCAGTTCCTTGTGCTGGCCGTCTCGCCCGGCCTCGGCTGTTTGACAGGCCGGATAAAGGCGTTCCTTCTGTAATTTTACGGCCAGAAAAGGCAGAAAAATACGGATGATGTTTACACTTACGGCTAAAACCGGTATAATTACATACAAACCGAAACCGTTATAGACAAAGAAGCCTGTTGAAGCGCATCGGAGGGCGGAACCATGCCGAAAGCGAAATGGAATCTGAATACCATTTACATATCCGAGCGGCTGCAGGAGAGCCTGCGGCCCATCTCCCGCTGCGCCATGACCACGGTGGTAGCGCCCATGGGCAGGTGAAGGACAACGGACAGATCAACATGGCGCTGTGCTGCGATTTTCGGTGCGGCACATCTCACTGTGTCACTTCAATCCTTTCGCTGACGCTTGTTGTGCGCTGTGATTCAAAAAATTCAACCAGGTCTTGACAAGTAACCACTCGGTAACTATAATAGAAGTTACCGAGTGGTTACCTGCCAAGGAGGAATATTATGGCTGGAGATACGAAAGAACGAATTTTGGAAACAGCGCTGGAATTGTTTGCGCAGAACGGCTACCTTGGAACATCTATGAATGATATTGCCCAGCAGTTAGGATTCACAAAAGCCGCCCTGTATAAGCACTATACCAGCAAACAGGAGATTTTGGACAGGATTGTAGAACACAAGCAATAGACAGTACCTTGATAAAGGCGAATGCGTCCAT
>ENA-UERW01000808-UERW01000808.1-human-gut-metagenome-genome-assembly--contig:-NODE-808-length-25161-cov-5.200327_pt1 | contig 25161 bp, 34 predicted proteins | sample MGYA00242994_ERZ507995 | MGnify/ENA primary metagenome ERZ507995 (study PRJEB26167, sample SAMN06115492) | human gut metagenome | host: Homo sapiens | place: China:Chongqing | collected 2015-04-26...
AAAACAAGGCAAAGCAATGAAACAGAACTCGTTATGCCGTATATACCCCGTTTCGGAACCGGTAGCTGTTTAGTAGCTGAACTTTGTCCGAAAGGGGTGTTTTCAGGCTTTTTATGCCGAAGTCCGTTTCCACCCGCCCTGCATACAAGATGCTGACCTGCATTTATTTATGTAGAACTTTGCTTTTCTTTGCGCCTTATGCCGATTTTTTATTGAAAAACCGGCGTAAACCCATGCCAGCAACGCGGCGTCCCGGCCTTCCTGGTTCGTTCTACCGGTTATTCCGGTAAAATAGGCGAGCTCTTCATGGGTAATCTTCCGGTCTGTCCCTTTCCAGAGTTTAACAAGGGGTTTTACTTCATCGACGTTTATTTGCCAATGCCGACACATTTCAACAATTTTCCGCCCTGTTTCCTGATTGCGTCCCGCATTGTTCCCTTTTGCGGCGGCAGACGCTTTTGTGTCTTTAGGTTTCAGATGCCAATTACCCTTATTCATCCATCCGGCCTCGACAACCACAAGGAGATTGAGCCCGGAAACTTCCGCCTGTCTTTTTGCGCATCTCAAATAATCCAGCAAATCGGGAAACGAGAGAGTTGTTATTTCCAGCTTTTTGTTTTTACAATTCAGCAGAGCAACCCCGTTTTTTTCCACGTCTGGGTCAATCCCTATTATTATGTCCAGCTTTTTTATCCTTAAATTCATCTAATTATCTGATAATCAATTAAATATACTTGTTTGTGGTCATTTGCATAGAAAGAGAAGAAAAAGAGGGTAAAAAATCTCCCTTTTTCCTCCCCCCCTATAATCCCCCCCCTCCCTTTTCCCAAACTACGGAGGTTTTTTGAACAATCTACTGCGTATTCTTTTCCAGAAAATAGGTCGCTGAAAACTGCGCCTTTTCTCGTAGGGTTTCAACCGGCTCTTGAACGTGCAGTATTCCGGTTTATCTTTTATCCTGATGTGTTCGTACTGCATTTTATCAATCATCTCGTCCCAAGCCTCGGCAATCTCTTTTAGGCTTTCTGACGCAATTTCGATAGAGCAGGAGAATGAGCCGTATGCCTTTGCTACCTGGCGAATGATATTTTTAAGCTCTTCCAGAGGACAGCCGGTTATCTCGGAGAGGTTCTTAATCTCCTCAAGGCTGTTCTCGTCGAACTCAATAGTTTGTCCTTTGAAAATCGCTTTCATCATGACTGTTCGCTTTTTACGAGTTCAAATTCATATCGCCAAACCCAGGGGTTTTTGTCCCAAGTTCCCTTACCGGAAATTTTATCTATGAGGGCGGAGAACGCTTCACGCGGAGAACGCGGCATGTCCTTCCAAGAAAACATTTCAAATCCGTCCGCAAGGTCATATTTGAATACTGTTCCGTCTTTTGTGTATTTCCGAATGCCCTCTTTCAAGCAATCCTCGTCTGATATGTCCTGTAAATGCTGTATGCCAACCTTATTGATTTTTATGCGATGGGGCATGTGTTTTGCCTTGACAAACATCTTGTTTCTCCATCCGGCACTTTTGAGCGGTAGGTCGTCCATTGAAACGCGGCTGTAAATGTCGGGGATGTCGTTGTAACATTGCGCAATTGCAACAATATCGTCCCATTTGTATGGCGTTCTGCACCACTTCGTGAACTCCTTCGGATTGTCTTTATTCACCCAGCAGAAAGCTCCGTATAATGGGGAGTCCTCCCTGTCACCCGCGAATACAGGAAAAGCGATTTCGTTGCGTTCGTACGGAGGCTGGACAGAACAAATCCTCCTCGTAACGGTTTTTACTCCTTTCAGAACGGCGGTTTCCAATCCGTACCTCTCGTTAAACATTATTTTCGGCATTCTCATTTTCCCCTCCTTTCAGGTAGTTTGTATAATCAATTTTAGCCTTTTCAAAGAACTTGAAACCGGTGTCAACAAGCATGTTAAACAGAGTATCAGGATTGTTTGCGTCCATTTGTTTTATAAAATCCGACTTGGTTTTTTGGGCATCCCATATGGCGTAACCAACCGCACCCCAGTACCGGGATAAAGTGTCATACTCGTAGTTTACGAGCCAGGCGAGAAAATCATTTAACGTTTTCATAATCTGCATTTATAGGGTTTGTACTTCCGATTTCCTCTAATAGGCAAGAGTATCTCAATTCAAAGAACTCATTCCTTTTCTGCATCAATCGCTCTTTCGCTCTCCTTATTGTAATTAGGCTTAGCTCTTTTAAATCAAGGAAATAACCGCATTCAATCCAATATATCTCATACACGCTATACCCGCTATAAGTATCAACTGCGCATACGCTATCCTCTTGCTCCTGATAGTACGTAAAAAACGTCTGGCCGAACATGACGAACTCGTCAATTACTTCAACGGTTTTAACTCCGTCCAAAGTCATAACTTTCTTTTTCATAGCTCAATCCTCCTTGTCTTTTTTGTAGCGATAGTTGTTTATTTCGATCAGCTTAGTGTTCATCAGCGCATTCGCGATAATGGCAAGAAGTATCATTGAACCGAGCCAGTGACAGAAGTCGGTAAAAATAAATTTCAAGATTTCAAGCATGATGTTTCTGTGTTAATTAGTTCAACCTCGGTGCACCTAATCCATGTATGAGGATGAAGGCAAACCGTATTATTATTTCTATCCAGGTCGGCAAGCTTGTATTCCTTGCCTTTGTACCGGACGATAGAGCCTATTTTGGCCTGGGTTCTGAATACGTTTATTTTCATTTGCTATGTTCGTTGTAATAAATCATTTCTCTGTCCTCAAACATGCCTTTTGTTATGGCACTTTCAAGGCTATCAAACAGGTTGTAGTTTTGTATCTGCATCTGTTTCTCCGTTAGGTCGCTGTAAAAATTTCGGAAGGCCTTCAAACCCTCTTGTATTTTCGCGAGTTCTGCTTTCTTTTCAACGCTTTGAAAAAGTGAATGCTTTTCAAAAAAGCTGTTTGCCATGTCAGAATAGAAGAGCGCTAAATCAGCCAGTGATATAGTCAGTCCCATCGTTTTAGCGAGGAAGGAATTGAGAGTTTTGTTGCTCGATAGAACCTTGTAGGCCTCCTCTACGTTATCGGTCATGTTGAGCATTTTTTCAATCTCTTTTTTCTTTCTCATAAGCTCCTGGGCTTTAACGTAATTCTTTGCTCTGGAAAGCTTCGCAATTCCTCTGTCGCATGCCGCAATACACTCCTGCAGGTATTCCCGGCTCATTTTGTATTTTTCAGTTTTATCCATGTCTTAAATCGTAATTGTAGTTGTCGTAATCATCCGGTTCGTAACCGGGGTTATCATCTCCAAAATCCATTATGCCACCTTTCTTTTAAGTTCAACCAGCCTTTTGCATAGAGCCTCGCAGAGAACGCGAGCCATGTTCACCTCGACGGCGTTTCCGATAAACTTTTTCTGGTCGGCCTGCGTTCCTACCAAAACGTAATCCTCCGGAAAACCCATTATTCGTTTCAACTCAACTATCTTCAACATACGCATCTTTATGTCGACTATTCCATGAGCGGCCATAAATTCTTTGATTTTACGAACCATTGGGCTGTCGGTTTCGTAGACCTCGATAGCGATATCGCCGGTTTCTGTAACCACCAGATACGGAGGCTTTTTATCCATTTTTGCTATAAGCGTGAAACAGGGGTTATCAATTCCGCAGCCGGAGGACGGTGCAAATTGAGGGTTCATCAGATAGTGCCATTTCCGGTTGGCCGTTATTGTCTGGGCTGGTTCGTCGATTTGGCTCCCTACGTTGCTGAAACTTGTATTCATAACCCAGGGTTTTACGCTCACAAGGTTGTATTTCGGGTTGGCCGTTACGCAGCCCAAAGGCTGGTCGGTTCCGGCGGGTTTGCTTTGTCCGAATTGTTGGTCAATAAACACCGGGGAAACAAGGCGCTGCTTTGGAACGGTTGTAACTGCCGGGCATGGCACTTCCGGGCTTGAATGCTGTCCGCCTCCTGAATAGTAATTTGCCAGGAACGGGGAAACCAATGAATATCTGTCTTTCGTCAATAGGGTAGGGCATGGCGCGTTTATATCCTTCCCTGCGTCCCCGAAATTGAAAGAGCAAAGGAATTGAGGCGTAACGTAGTTGAACCTGTCTTTCGTCGGGACGGTAGGGCATGGCCTGTCTATTCCGCTCACGTTTTCCCCGTTGGAATAGTATGCAGCCAGAAACTTTGCGCTAACAAGCGAATGATTGTCTTTGCACTTAATCGTGTGCGCCGGGCTATCTACCGGAATATTTTTAGACATAGGGTGTCCGCTGTAGTATTTTGACAGAAAATGCGTTTGCACAACTCCCAATCTCCCCTGGCAGCTAACTGTCGGGCATGGTTCATCAACTCCGGGAGGAACATGTTTCCCGGTTTTTCCATTAATGGAGTTGTATTTCAGCATCCATCGTTCTTTTTCATCGGAGCCGGAGCCAAAACGAACCAGGCCGGCATATACTCGTTCATACGTCTTTTCGGATAACGGCTTTTTTCGCGTGAATATGCTTGTTCCTTCGTCGCTGAAATCGAGGACGTCTTTAACGGCTTTCCATTTTTGACGGGAACCGAACAGTGTGTTTTCGGCCTTTTTTGCGTGCGTAGGTGACGGGAAAACGATAGGCAACCCCTTCTTTGCGAAGATGCCAAAAAATCGCTTACGGCTTGTGTATGCGCCGAAATCGGCTGCGTTTAAAATCCTATGGCTAAAGTCATAACCATATCTTTTCACGTTGCGAACCCAGCGCTGGTAGCTCTTCCCTTTGTCCATGCTGATAGGTTTCCCGTTTTCGTCAACCTCTCCCCATGACATGAACTCCTCGACGTTTTCAATCATGATGTAATCGGGTTCTATGGCTTCTATGTACCGGAAAAGATGTTCCGCCAGCGTTCTGCTGTCCGGGTTCCGAGCCTGTCCGCCTTTTGCTTTTGAGAAGTTGGTGCACTCCAACGAAGCCCAGAGAACAACTGCCGCCTCCGGGTGTTCCTTGCGGCATTTATGCAGATGGGTTTTCAGCGGGGAAAGCTCAAGCGTGCGTATGTCCTCGGTGAAGTGCATCGCATCCGGATGATTTGAAGCGTGAGAAGCGATTGCGTTTTTATCGTGATTGACACAAGCGACAACCTTTGCGCATTTTCTCCCAAATATCCGAGCTTTTTCGACTCCTGTGCTGGTTCCTCCGGCTCCGCAAAAGAGGTCAACATAAAGGGCGTCAATCTCTTCAATGCTTTGATAATTTACATTTTCGTTCATTTTGTTGTTGTGGATTAAGTTGTTATCGTCTAAGGCTTTCGCCTTTGAATTTCACTATCTTGCAAAGTCTTACAATCCTATCCATCGCCCGGACGCCATAGCGGGTTTGTATCTTTTTTCCGTCCAGGTTGGTAGAGATAAAAACCGGTTTTACGCTTTTCTCTGCATCGTCCAGAATATCGTTGAAAAGCTCCGTTTTCTCTCCGTAGTTGTTGAATTGTGGTTCTACGCCAATTTCATCAATGCAATACGACCACCTACCGATAATTTCCTTGCGTCTTTCAACCAATTCGCGAGCGGAGAACGGCTTAACTATTTTCCCATATGCGAAATCAAATATCACAGGCACAACGCCTGTCAGAATAGTTGTTTTTCCCCTTCCGCAATCTCCGGTCAATATCAGCCCTTTTCCCTCGGTGTTGACCATCCAGTCAATTATCGTTTCGTATTCCGGCAATTCCTGTATTACTTTCGCCGTCTTATCGACAGTCTGAAAAACTTTGTAGAAAAGTTCCTTGCATTCTTCCTTCGTTCCAAAGGAATAGCTAATACTTTGTCTTTCAAGTTCAATACCTTGCGTTCTGAACTGTTTTATGACATCTTCAATCTTTTTTTCCATCTTCCGCCGCTTTATTGAATTTATCCAAGAAATAATCATTTTCAGGGGTGATAATTTGCCCCTCCCTTTGCCCTTTTGCTGCCCCTGTTTCCGCTTGGGAACCCGGAACAGTCCGGTTGTTATCGTAATTTCCTTCGTAGACTTTCACCCAGTTTTTGCCGTTTTCAAACACCCAGTCAAAACCGGCCTTCCAGCCTCTATGATTGTCGCCTTTTAGGAAATTGCTTGCCTGCATTTTCTCGAATAGGGTTTTCAAAACATTCATTCCGCTTTGCTCTCCTCCCATTTCTTCAAGGCGTATGCGAATTTTGTTTTTCCTGGCATCGGACAGCTTGAATATCTTTGGATAACCCTTGCATATCTCATTCCACATTTCGACAATCTTTTGCGCTGGTAGAATATCCGGTTTTACCGGCTTTCCGGCCGGAGGCGTTTTGGGCTTAGGCTCCCTTTGGGGTTTTGCTTCCTGGGGAGCAGGCTGCTCCGGTTTATCTTCGGGAAGGGATGCGTACAGGTTTTCCAGTCCGGTTCGGATGGTTTCAAACAAACCTCCTTCGCGCGTACGCGTATAGAGGCTCTTATCTTTGATAAGAGAAATATTATTTTTAATAATATTATTATTATATATTATATTATTCTTGTTTACGTCCGTTTGTTGTTCCGTCTGTTGTCCTTCCTGATGTACCGTTTGATGTCCGTTTGTTGTACTATCAGTTGTATTATCTGATATACTATCTGTTGAGCCGTCTGATGTACTTTTAGTTGTATTATCTGTTGTACTGTTATATTGGTACAAGTCGTAATTAACTATTGATATTAAAGTAATTAGGCGGCTTTTCTGTTGTACTATTTGCCCGCTCTTTTCAAGCTCTTCAAGAAAGCGCAAAACTTTTCCCCTTGACCAATTCCAACGTTCAGCCAAATTGTCTTTGTTCTTACCTATTTGGCCTCTGCTAACTTTGACTTTATTGCCGCGAACATAGATGAAACTTTCTCCGCTATTAGCGATAATAAGCATATCAATCCATGCTTGCATACGGGTGAAAGGCTCCGCGAAATAAAGCGGGTTTTCAGTAATCTTTCTGTATATTTTTATCCAGCCGTCCATATTCTTGTATGCTTACATTGTAAGCGCTTATTTGTAAAATAAACATTAGTAAGCTGTTTTCTTTGATTGAATACAGCCCAGATACCCGGCTTTGTTTCTATGAGTTTTAAATCCTCTACAGCTCCAAATCGGTTATAATTGTCGCAAAGGTCTACAATCCATCCCTGCTTGTTTTCGTGCGGCCTTATGGCTCTCCCTACCATCTGATAATAAAGAGCAAGGGACATAGTAGGACGGGCGAGAACAACAGTAGATAACGCTGGGAAGTCAAACCCGGTAGTCAGAACACCGACGTTCGCAACCACCTTTATATTTCCGGCCTTGAATGCTTTAAGTATCGCTTTCCGCTCCTCCTTCGGGGTGTTGCTGCTTACTATTGCCGAGGCTCCTCCTATCTTTCTTATGAGAAAATCAGCCTCCTCGATAAACCGGGTAAAGACGAGAATAGAACCCCTGCCGACTGCAAGCAAACGGCGTACAATATCCTCTAAATGGTCTGCAAAGTTTATCTCCTTGTAATACCTTCTCACGCTTGCGTCTGTGTAGTCTGCGCCTGTACTGTTAACCTTTAGGCGTTTAGCGTCAATAAGGTTGATGCGATAGTAGTTTAGCCGAGCCAGATAGCCTCGCTCAAGTAGGGTTCTAACCTGGACGTTAAATATCACGTCTGTGAATATACGGGGTTTGCTTCTGGTGATAAATCGGAGCATTGAGCCGTAAAATTGGGATGAATACAGGCGGTAAGGGGTAGCTGTCAGACCGAGTACCTTGCATTGTATCGTATTGATAAAATCTGCGTACATTCCAGCCTCTGCGTTTACAAGATGGCATTCATCAATAATTGCATACCGGAACCGGCGGAACATATCTTTGTTGTTCTTTACGCTCCCTATCGTTGCAAATGTTATCCTGCTAATCTGTTTTGAATTAAAGGACGCAGAATAAATCGAGCAATCCCATACACCGTACCCCTGCAATTTTGAAAAGTTCTGTTCCAGTATTTCCGCGGAAGGCTGAAATATAACGACGGGCTCACCCAAACGATAGGCGATGTCGGCAATAACAAGGCTTTTCCCGCTTCCGGTAGGAAGCACAATGATTGAGTTGTTCTTCTTCGGAGAGGAAAAGAAACGTATTGCCGCGTCGCTGGCTCCTTTTTGATAATCCCTTAGTTCGTACATGGCATTAATTGAAATAATCAACTACAACCGGACAGCTCCCGGATATGGACGATATAATATTTCCGCCTTTGTCGTAACACTGATAACAGCCTTCAAAATACCTGCCGGAACAGTCTGTAAACCCTCCCGAATACTGAATGCTTGCTATCTTTGCGTTATCCTTTTTGGGGTCGTGTTGCTTTCCGACCTCGTATGTGTCTACGCCTTGCGCCGATACGATGGTTATTTGTCTGATTTCTGGTGACTTCATGTTTAAAATGTATATTGTTACAGGTAATACCCTACGCCGCGATATACGACGTAGGGGAGTGTTTAATTGAAAGTTATTTCTCGATAATTACGATATGAGGACAAACTTTCTGAATGCGTTCCAAAACAAGGTCAATCTCCTTATCTCTCATTTCTTCTAAGAGGTCGTTAGCCTCCGGAGAAACAAGCGTGCAGGAGAGGTCTGACGGGTTGATGTAAACTTCTGCCTGTATGGTTTGCTTTGGAGTTCCTTTGAAAAGAGGAATAATCAGCGTAAAGGCTCCGGTAAATGAGATTGAACAACCTGATTGACCAAAACTCGGCGGTCACCCCGGTTATTGTTTGAACTTTCAAGTTCCTTATCAACCTTTGCTTTGAAGTTCTGCAACTCCGTAACAAGCTTCATGGCAACTTGCCGATTTTCGAAATACGAGCGGTTCATCTTGATAAGTTCCGCCATATCGAAATTGGTCATATATTCGCCGGAGTTGATGCCAAACTTTTTATATTCCGGGGAAACGATAAGTTTTCCAGAAATAAGGCTACCGTAATGGTTGTTTTCGTTGCATTGCAGAGTAATTGACAGGTTTTCCCGGTCAACGAGAACATGACAGGCTTTTTCGTTTACCATTTCAAGCGGCATACGGGTTTCCAGCCAGCGTGCGGCGGCATCCAGAGTACCGGAAATTACAACCTTAACAGGTTCGTGAATTTCAACCGCTTCCCCTTCGCGAATGATAATTTCGCCAACTCCTGCAGGGAGGTTATTTACCATAGCTTCCGCAATTTCTCTTTTTACTTCTTTCTTTACTTCTTCTGGTGTCATGATTATTAATGTTTAAAAGTGACTAAAATGTTTGTTTGATTAACCCTCTGTTCCTGTTCGGCGCATTTGCATCTGAATTGTCGTCTGCATTTCATCCGGTCTGGCGGGGCGGGAGTAGGCAAGCTTTCCTTGTTTGTCGTAATATGCTACGGTTCTTTCCTCCTCGTAGATGATTTTGTAGCAATTTTCGCTGACATACTCGGCTTTCTTTTGAAGGGTGTCGGCAGCGTTGTCGATTTCATCGCAAAGTTGCTTCATCTGCTCCTTTCTCTGTCTGTCCTGTTCTTTGTATTCCTTATCAGCGGCTCGCTTGTCAGCGCGAACGTCTTTCAACTGAATACTTTTCTCCGTAATGCTCTCCTTGAGTTCTTCACGTCTTTCCCCGGTCAAGGGCTTAGTGTAGTCAAGCATCTCAATTGCATCGCAATTGTCACGTAAGAAATTTTCTCTTTGAATACCTTCCGGGTATTCCTGGCCTAATTCTTTGTCCATGATTATGTTGTTTTAAAATGGAAGGCATTGCTGCCTCCCGGTTAATAAAAATCGTTGAAGCGATAAAGGGGTAAAGAGATTATAAAGCTGCAAAAGCCCGAACCCGACCGCTGAGGTTCTTAGTGGTGGTGCTCACGCTACCACCTGACCAACGCAATACCCAACTGCCGTAGGACGAGTACTGGGTAGAAGTCCAATACCAAGCGCATTGAAAGGGTTTTCCTCCGGCCATAACCAGAGCCGCGTCAACCAATTCGCGGTACTTGTTAACGAGCTTCATTTCTCCGGCGGAAGGAAGATGTTTTCCTCTTTCGGCGCAATACTTAGCAGCAGGACTATTTTCTTTCAGAAGGGCATTTGTATTATCTTTTCCGTCGAAATCCTGAACGGCCTCATTCCTTGTGTCGAACTCTTTTCCAGTGCTCTTGTATTCTTCAAGCATACAGAGTTCTTCTTCGGACTCTTCAAGGTCAACAGCAATCTTTCTTCCGGCATCTATTACCACTATTGCATGAACTGGCTTACTCCCTTTGTGCATACCGAAAAAATCCGGCTTGATTAGCTTTTGATTATCGGTAAGCATGTAGACGCCATCCGGGGCTTTGTCGATACTTAAAATTCCATCATCCTTTATCTCTTTTGACGTTGATGTTAGGATTGATGCTAACAATCCTACGGGTAACATACCTGTTGATGATTGCGGTAATTGAATGTTTACATTCTTGATGTTAATCGTTGTTCTCATTTGAAATACTTTTTAATAGTTGTTGTGAAATACGCTTTGCTTTATCCAATTTCTTTAGTGTTAGACCCGCCCGGCGTTGCAGGTTGTACACTCTGTTATCTCCGGGCGGGAGGCTTCTAAAAGCCTCAAGGAATTGCTTTATTTCCTCGACTTGTTGATTGCTGATAACATACATACCCGTTATTTGAGTAGGAACCTGCGAGAACCCGCCTTAGTGAATATGTATTCTTTGTACAAATCCGGGTGTTCGGTGGCAAAAAGGCTTTCATTGAATTTTTCGCTATCTTTTGCCGCTTTCCAAGTCGCAAGAACGGTGCAATTGCCTTTCTTCTTCCCGTAATCGTCTACATTCACCGCGAGAGCTTCCGCGTCGCCTATTGTCATTTTTATGCGCTCTTCAAGTTCTTCTTTCTTTTCCGATAGGGTCGAAAGCTCCTCTTTTACTTCTTTCAAAGTTGCGCAATCCTGTATCAGGCTCTCGTCTGCTTCGATAGCTTTACCGACAACGTGGCGGGGATTTTTAAGGAGAACATCATCAACGTTGTAAAGGGCTGGCTCCTGATTTCCGAGGATATTGTCAACCCAGAAGCGCTCAACCTCCTCTGTCATGAAATCAAAATACTCTTTGTCGAAATAGATGTCTTTGAAGTCGAACTCACGACCGGAAACAAGCCAGGCAAGGGCGCCCTCTTCAAGTTCTGCAACCCCAAGTTGATACTGTAATTGACTAAACCAATTCATCGGAAGGCTATCTTTGTCGATGTCAAGCTGCGTCGTTTTACATTCGAGAATGCCTTTATTGCGGTCGCTTTTCGGTCGTCCGGGTATCCAAAACGTTCGGTCAGGAGAAACACGCATGAAGCTTCTTTCTTTGTTTACTATCAGCCAGTCGCCGGAGGAGGCTTTAATTATTTGCTTTCCGGTTTCGTCTGCGAAAAAGAGGGAAACAGCATCTTCAAGATAATGCCCGGCTTTCATGGCGAAAGTTTCCGCTTGCGGAGCGTCAATACCTTTCTTTTTTCTCCATAACTGATACGGGGTTTCATACGGGTTCAATCCGAGGATTGTTCCAACTTCGGAGGAGCCGATACCGCCTTTGCGGTATTCCAGCCATTCTCCCCTGTCTTTTGGTCTGATGATTGTGTAACTCATTTCATTTCCTCCACCATTTTTTCAATAAGAATATTAGCCCTTGTGTGTTGATAGATTTCTCTAAAGGCGTTGTTCTCTCTCTTGTCTGTAAGGACTTGTTTTAGAGCGGTTGAGCACAGACCTTCGTTTCCATTTACAAGCGACGTAATTTCAGAGCCGTAGTTGCCTTCGTCGTCTGTTTCTCCTCTTTCGATGGTAATAAGCATTACAGCTCTATTCCCTTCATTCTCTTCCGCCCATTGGAGAGCGCATTTTTTCAGTTCTTCTATATTCATTGTTGTTGTGAATTATGCCGCTTGAAAGCGACGGTTATTTATTAGTTTCATTGAAAATCTCACCTGTTTTAGGGTCAACCTTTTCCCCGTTTACCTCCGTCGTTTTTGTCTTGGCGGAAGTTTGTCGGCTTTGAGCGGCGGCGGCTTTCGCTTTGGCCTCTTGAGCTTTTTTCTGCGCTTCTTCGGCGGCTTTCTTTTCCTGCTGGGGTTTAACGAATGTTTCCTCTACTGTCGTCGTCCCTTCTTTAATGGCATTCCAGAGAGCTTTTAACTCAAAGAGCATTTCTTTGTCAATCTGTTCCCTCTTGGAGATACCCAGGTATTCAAAAAGCATCTGTTCGTTTACGCCAGCTTTCGTATAGTTGAGTATGGCGTTTTGTCGCCCGGTTTCCAAGTCGATTGCTTGACCAATGGCAACCTGTTTGACATTAGCGATGATTTTTTTAGTTACGGCCTTCGGAACAACAGCCAGAACGGCGTTTCGGAATGCGATTGAAGCGGCCGCGTTTCCGGTGACAACCTGCATATCGTCAGAGAATGTTTTTCCATACTTATTTGTAATACGGCGTTTCACTTCCTTTGATACAGCAACATTAGTTTCCAGGTCGTGACAGATGCCCTGTGCGGTAATAAATCTACCGTCGTTCCCGATTATTCGGGTTTGAACCCGGAGATTTCCCCAGGCGCTGGCTATGATTTCAGCCATTCTAACCGACAACCCTTCGATTGTCTGGTTTTCGCCATTAGCTCCCTGACGACGGAGCGCATAGAAACAATCTTCTGCGGTTTCCGTATCCATAGTGGCATACGTTTCAATCTTGTTTAGTACCGTCGGTAAATCACGCGGGTACTGTTTCGCTGTTGCAATCTGCATGTCAATCTCACTTTTGTTGATTGCTTGCAGGATTTCTGCTTGCTTTACTTCAATAATTTCAGCTTCCATTTTGCTAATCTATTATTCGGCCTCTTTTAGCTTCCGCCATTGCTTGTGAGTAGCCGGGAGTCGAACCCGGAGCGCGTATGGGTGATGATGAATTGATTGTATTTTGCGCTACCGCTCCCGACGCTTCGGTGAGCCTACCCATGTGCCGGGGCTTTCACCCGGCGGCTTTTTGTCTAACCTAAATCAAATCTAATACCATGAAAAACTAACTAATACCTCCCGGCATTTGTGGACGGCGCCGGCATCGAACCAGCCTCTTTGCTTTGTGCGCACTCTGCAACGTTTCACCCCTTATCACTTGCCGCCCGTTTGCCGTCTTTCCGGCTGTCATCGGCGTTGCATCCGAACCACTCGTTCACCCATGAGCTTACTCTGGGGGCTGTCTTTCCAGCCTGTCAGTTATTCATTTTAAAATTCTATATGGCTTGCCTGCCTCCCGGCGGTAGTATCTTTAAAGCATCCCCGCGCTTGCTTCTTCCTGGTGGTACTTGTGGTTTTGTATTCTCGCAAGCTTCTGAACTGTGTCCATATCCGTAGCAAGGTCAATAAGTTCGTCGATAGCTTCCCAGCAAGGGTAGGGGACACTCTTTGCTTTTTGTATCAAATCATCGCTGCTCATGCTGCCTCCTTTCTTTTTCTGGGTTTTCTGAAATTCAACTGCGCATATTTAAGCACATCGGCCGCGTTGCAGAACCATTTCCCGTTTTGCTTATTTGTCGGCTTATTGGCGCGTATCTTTTTACCTTCTATCAGGCGGAGTAGTCTACCTCTGCCGCCTACAATCTCCGCAGCGAGCCTCTGCCCGAATGTTTTGTCATTCATGATTAAAAGAATGTCCTCGAACTTTGAATTGAATACCTGTGCTTCCATATCAAAAACTCCTTACTTCATCATAGGTTAATTTTGCCAACACCAAACTCAAAATAAAGAATAGGATATATTCAATGATAGCGAACGTTTTCCCGAACGTTTCCTGGGAAAGTATCGCATGTACAAGCAATCCAGCCGTACAGCCAACGATTATTACCGAAAAAATGAATTGAATTAATCTCATGTTGTTGTGGATTTAAAATGTTAAACTACTTGCTTTTCTTCCGCTTCTTTGTCAACTTTGTTCCGTTGTACAGTGAAAGAGGTTCCGAAACTGTCAGACTTGATAGTGAATGACAAACCTTCTTCTCTTTTGAGCCTTGAAGCGACTACCCTTGCAGTGGCAACAGAAAAGTCGTAACAAGTAAAAGACTGGATTTCTCCCGGCTTAATACTCTTTAGGGTTTCCGTAACCGAAACTTTTGTTACTACCCGCGCTTTTTTCTTCAAAATATTTTTCTTTTCTAACATAATGTATATTATATGCAGAAATGAAAAATAAAGCCCCGTTCACGCTTGTAAACAGGGCTTTTACTATACATTAATAAATATGGTTATCTATCTATTCTGAAATTATAGATTTCTTCCTTGGTTTTCATTACTACTGTAACGGTGTCCCAATAGGGGTTCTCTCCTCCGTATATTCTATCAGACCATTTAAACGCTATATTGGCAGTATCTTTATGTCCTTCTATAATACCAGAAGTTTCATTGTATTTAAGATAGTTGCTCTCACACCAAAGTAGTAGGTCTGCATTTTTGCACCCGTTTGTTATAGTCAATTTATATGGCTCCGACTCCCCACTTGTAATGGTATTATTTTCATTACCATCTTGATTGGAACAGCCAAGTAAGGTTATAAATAGTATTGCAAGATATAAATGTTTCATTGTCTTATGCTTATTGTTTATAAAAATCAGAATACAAATCTTCTATCATATTCTTGTAGTAATCAATTTTTTCTGCGGTTTCATGTATATTTTGAGCAGAACCAAGATTATCTCGACACAACTCAAGAAGTTCAAGCATTTTTATTGTCCGATTATCTTTAGCCTTATCCGTTTTAAGCAGTGAAATGGTCTTTATGTATTCTTGGTAATTGTATTCTATCAATCGAATTAGATTATTATTTAGGTATTCAAAAAAATATATCCTATCAATTTCCCTTCCGCTGCTTGATGAGATTGTTACAGGAACCCCGGATAATCTCATATTTTCATACCAATCAAATATATTAAGTAAATCCTTTTTCCTTGATAGCATTGTGTTGATATTATTTGTTTTACCTACAATCTCCATGCTATCTTTAAAGATACGATGATTGTTGTCAACCTCCGCCTGTATCTTTGTGGTAGACAATTTCTTGAGTAAGGCTTGCTTTTCTATCTCAATCCGCTTCTCGGTTGGGTTACTTATCAAAACCGACACCAAAAAAAGAATGATTACCAATATGATAACCCCGATAATAAGAAAAGTCATTTACTCCTCTCCAATAATGTTAACAATCTATCTATCTGCTCGTCTTTCTTCCGGAGAAGCTCATGACAGGCGTTTAGAGCCTCCAAGAGCTTGTCTGTTTCCGTTTTGTTTACCGTAACAGATTGCCCGTTGATGTTATCTCCATTTTGGTTGTTTTGGAAAATAGATGGCTTCATCATTTCTCCATCCCCGGTCAATAACCAATTTGGTGATATTCCAAACGTATCTCCCCACTTTTGGGCTGTCTTTTTACCAAACTGCTTTGTATTATTCAAAAGAGCAGCAATATACGACTGATTTACGCCTGTCATATCGGCAATTTGAACCTGCGTTATGTTCTTTTCCTTAAAAAATTCTTTTAGTTTTTTTCCTATATTATCCATCTGATTATCTGTTAGTTATAAAATATTTTACTTTTATACCCAAAAAAGTTATATAAATATTTTGTTTATATCCAAAAAGGATATATTTTTGTACCGTATTAATAAACAAAGAAACTAACGTTTTTTATTAACATTATTAATCTGCGAATATAATATACATTATGTTCGGTTATTTCTTTGTCCCTACCCCACTAAAACAAGGCGTTTAAATCACTTTCTTATCAAATTATTTGCTGTTTTGTTTATTAATTAGTTAATTTACGTCGTTAATTATAAACCAATCAGTTTATGAATGAAAGACTGACCAAATTTATACAATATAAAACAAGCGGACACCAAGCGGAGTTCGCTAATATCATGGGCTGGTCGCCTCAATACTTAATGAAGCTAATAAAAGGGGAGGGGTTCGGCATTCGTCCAGTAATATCCTTGATTGAGCGGTTCCCGGAGCTTAACGCCCGCTGGCTGCTTACCGGAGAGGGAAGCATGCTTGTTACTTCTGCTGTGGAAATGTCTATCAAGAAACGCCTAATGCGCCTTCTTGAGTTGGAAAAGTACATTCCTTTCATGTCGGCGGAAGAACTAAGGCAGGTTACAGAAGGAGATAGCCTTGATTTCAGCCAGGAGCGCATAGAAGTTTGGCAACAGATGTTCGTCGAGAAGGATATTGAAAGAAAGGCTCGATATGCCGCGGCAATGGAGAAACAAAAAGAATTGGCAACCAAAAAATCAAAAAGAGATGCAAACCCCGGATAGTCAAATAATCATACAGCGTTTTTTTGATGCGCTACAGCGATTGAAAAGCGACAAGAAAATAAGAGGAAAGCAAACGTTCTGTAACAGGTACGGAATAAATAGGCGGAATTTGTATCAACTTGAAATTAACTTTGAAAAGGATATATTTCAGGTTTCTTGGCTGGCTTATCTGGTGAAAGATTACGATGTTTCCGCTCTTTGGCTGCTTACCGGGAGCGGTGAGTTTTACCGGAGAAAACCGGAGTAATGTTCTAAAACTTATACTTTATATAAAATGTAACATAGGATAAGGCGCTCTTTCTTTGTCGATTAACCTATAATTGAGATAAACATTCGTAATGCGTAGGTCGCCGGTTCAAGTCCGGCTTTCGGCTCACAAAATCAAGCAGTTATCTTTTTAGGTAACTGCTTTTTTTATGGTGTTTTCTGTGGTCAAAGAGTAACTGGTCCGGAACATGCCATAAACTATTTCGGAAGTCATAGTAAACTAATTCAAAACATACTGCATATTATTTATATGTAGTTACTATCTATCGCGAATATGTAGTAACTACTAATTGATGATAGATAGTACTACGTATAAGCAACAGGTAGTAACTACCAATAAATACTTTACTATATGTTCTGATTTAGTTCTTGGGGTGTTTTGACTTAGTTGATGGCATGAAACGGGTTAGTTGGCTGCTTGCCTGAGAGAGGTTTCAGGTAGTGCCGGTAAGGTATCATGTATAACTTTGGCTGTTTACGTTTCTGATATTCTTTGTTTTTTCCTTCGAATCTTTACTATCTTTGCAGGCAATTTATCTTACACAGACAAAATAAATGAATGAGACCATATTAAACGGTTTATTAAATCTATTTGCTATTTTCGCTTCCTCCGTGCGGATTGAAAGGGAGCAGGCAAGTCGTGCCGTTCATTCTTATCTCTCCAGCCACTTCGGGGTACGTTCCCATAAAGAGTATATTGAACTTTACAACGCATTGCGCGATATGTATGACGATTCGCTCTTTGTACTGGACAAAGAGCAGATTGTTCGGAATATATGCGAACAGATGAAAGTAAAGTTGAGAGCCGAAGAACAATTGCTTTTGCTGATCCGTTTCGTGGAGTTTGCCTATACGAACAGCGAGGAGGCGGATCAACATCTGGTTCTGTTCCGCCTGGTAGCTGATATTTTTTCGATCCCTCAGGAAGAATTTGACGATGCGCTTGCCTTTATCACAGGGCAAACTTCTTTGTCTTTGCTGACGATCAGCGGAGAGGAGGAGGCGGAGGTCAACCATATCACGCGGAAAGGGATGGAAGGGTTCATCCGTGTGCTCTATATCCGTCGCTTCGACAAGCATATTTTCACCTATCATGGGAACGGGCAGGTATTTATGAATGATATTCCGCTTTCGTCGGATATGTTTTATGCCTGGCAACATAGCAGTGTGCTGAAAGGGCCTTTGTTCCTGCCGGTTTATTACAGTAATCTACTTGCCGTTTTTAATAAGAACGAGCACAAGGAAGTCATTCATCTGGCCGGACGTGATATTGATTTTACATTTAAGAACAGCCATAACGGGTTGCATAACTTCTCTTTCAATCTCGAATCCGGACAGCTTGTTGCCATTATGGGCGGGAGCGGGGTCGGGAAGTCGACATTGTTGGGAATCATGAACGGTAATATTCGTCCCGATAAGGGAATGATCACCGTGAATGGCCATCCGCTCGACTCTCCGGATGCACGCCAATTGATCGGTTTTGTTCCGCAGGATGATTTGCTGATAGAGGAGTTGACCGTTTATCAGAACCTTTTGTATACGGCACGGCTCTGTTTCGCGCGTTTGACGGACGAGGAGATTGGGCAACGTGTGGAAAAGGTTTTGAAGGAGTTGGACTTGGAAGAGATAAAGGGGCTCGAAGTCGGTTCCCCTATTCGTAAGACGATTAGTGGAGGTCAGCGAAAGCGTTTGAATATCGCCCTCGAACTGATACGTGAGCCGGCTATCCTGTATCTTGACGAGCCGACATCGGGATTGTCGTCTTCCGATTCCGAAAAAGTAATCATGCTCCTGAAGGAACAGACTCACCAGGGTAAATTGGTGGTGGTGAACATACATCAGCCTTCGTCCGAAATCTATAAGTTGTTTGACTGCCTGTGGCTACTTGACCGAGGAGGCTATCCGATCTATGACGGGAACCCGATAGAGGCAATCACCTATTTCAAGCAGGCGGCCAAGTATACTGATCCGGATATCAGCGTGTGCAGTGTCTGTGGTAATGTGAATCCCGAATTGATTTTGAATATCATTGACTCTAAGAAGATCGACGACTCTGGAAACCAAACGAATATCCGAAAGTTCACACCGGAGGAATGGCATGCCGAATATCTTGCTTCCCGTCCCGCTTTTTCGCCTGTCGAGGAGGAAGCATTACCGAAGAACCAGCAGAAGAAACCTTCCTGGTTCAAACAATTCCTGATCTTCCTGGAAAGAAATATACGTACGAAGCTGACGAATAAGCAATATTTGGCTATCACGCTATTGGAAGCCCCTTTGCTTGCGCTGATCGTCGCCCTTCTGACCCGCTATATGGACGGGGATGAATATACGTTGCTTGCCAACAAGAATTTCGTGTCTTATATCTTCATGTCAGTCATTGTTGTCTCCTTTATGGGATTGAGCATCAGTGCCGAGGAGATTATAAAGGACCGGACGATCCTGAAGCGCGAACATTTCCTTCGGTTGAGCCGGAGCAGCTATCTGACATCCAAGATGGTGTATCTATTGGCTGTGTCGGGGCTGCAATCGCTTTTGTTCATCGGGGTGGGGAATACCATTATCGGAGTGGGAAGCGAGATGTTCGGCACGTGGTGGAGTATTCTGTGGGCAACGTCGTTCCTGGCGAATCTGACCGGGCTGATCCTTTCGCAGACGATGAGCTCGGTTGTTGCGATCTATATCACGATCCCGCTTCTGTTGATCCCACAGATATTGCTTTGCGGCTTGGTCATCAAGTTTGACGATCTCAATACACGGGCTTCGGATGAGAACATCGTGCCGTTGATCGGCGAGGTGATCCCTTCGCGCTGGGCTTTTGAAGCGTTGATGGTGGAGCAGTTCTGCGACAACGCTTATAACCGTCCTTATTTCCCGATTGAGAAAGAAAAGTATCTGGCGCAATATTACGAGAACGTTCATTTACCGGAGGTGCGCAGCTTGGTAGAACAGATTGCGCTAAAAGATGATCCCGATAAGCGGAAAACGGTCGAGAACGAGCTGGCCGTATTGAGCCGTGCAGCCCGTATCGCTCCCCGCATGGAGGGAGAGGGATATCTGGCATATCTGGACAAAGTGGATGCCGCTTTGCACGAACGGGCGCACAACTTCACTGCCTATCTCGATCAAATCCAGCAGGAACGCGGCCGGAAAGAAGGGACCGGGCAACTGATGAAGATGAAGAAAGCCCATCATAATATGGCAATAGAAGACCTGGTTATGGGGACTGGAGGACGTCATCTATATAAGGAAGCGAACCATCGTATCTACCCAGCGATCGGGCAAGTTTATGTGGAGCCTGACAACCGTTTCGGACGTGCCGCTTTCTACAGCCATGAAAAAAATTGGGCCGGATATCATATTTCTACTTATAAATTTAATTTATTGGTTATAGGTTTCTTTGCATTATTGTCGATTATCGCTATATTCGCAGAGTTTCCGGGACGTTTCTTGAAACGGAACGAATTTTAAGACTCGAAATAATAAATTATTAAATTATACAATATGAAAAAGAGTGTATTAAGCATGCTCGCCGTAGCAGCATTAGTGTTTGGAATGACTTCCTGCAACGGAGCCAAGAAAACAAGCGAAGAAGCTGAAAAGACTGAAGAAGCTGCTGTTATAGCAGGTAAGGCTCCGAAAGATCTGTTGACTGAGGAGTTGAAACAAGAGACAATTCAATTGTTGAAGGATATGCCGGATTCTGATATTCCTTATCGTCTTTCTACAGGTGAAGTAAAAGTAAATGTGGGTGATATCAAGTATATGATGCCGGTTGGCAAGGCTGCTGAATTGAGCACACCGACACAGAAAGCCCGTGCATTGGGTATGTATATGGCTGATTATAACGTATTGAAAGCGATCGGTAAGCCGACAGCCGAAGTGGAAGGCGTAATAGCCAAGTTGGCTACAGACCTGAATGTGTCGTTTGTTTTGGATATCCTGAAAGAACAGGCTCCGAAAGATGCAACTAAAGAACAATTGCAGGCTTTCTTGAACGCACAGGAAGACAAGATCATCGAAAAGATGGCTGCTGAAAACAAAGTAGATGCCGAAATTGAAATGTTGGGTGCTGCTTCTGCCGAATATGCTTGTTTAATTGCCAATCCGACATTGGTTGTAGAAGGTGATGCTACTTCTGCCGGTCTTTCAACAAATATGGAAAAACGTGTCAGCATGTTGGAAGAGGTGGTTGCCGATTTGGCTGCTTACTATCCTGATTTGAAACAGTTAGGTGAAACGATTGCTCCGCTGAAAGAAAAGGTCGCTTCTATCCAGAGCGCTCGTGCTGCTAATGCCGAGATCATGGGGATCCGCGATGCTTTGCTGAAGTAAACAAGATTTCTATACATAAAAAGATAAGTATCCCGGCTTCCTATTGGAGGCTGGGATATTTATCTTTTGGGGGAATCCATTTTCATGAGTTGGTAACTCGTGCGTTTAATTTGGTCAATTCATTTTCGTCACCCTTTGTAACTGATCGAAAGCAATGTAATATCGTCCGATTGGACAGCACCGACGACAAATTCGCCAACCGTCTCGGTTATCTTTTCCACAACCTCTTTCGGGTTCTTTCCGGCAAGTGTCCGGCAGTTTTCGAGCAGCCGTTGTTCGCTGTATAGTTCATGCTTCGTATTCATCGCTTCTGTTACCCCGTCGGTATAGAGAAAGAGATTGTCGCCGGGTGACATCTTCAGTTCCTTTTCGTGGTAGCTGGCATCGTTGATCGCCCCCAATATCATGTCGCCTGTGGACGGTACTTTGGAAACGGAACCGTCTTTTTTCATCAGGATAGGCGGGTTGTGCCCTGCATTACTGTAGGTGACGGTGCCTGTATGAATATTCAGGATACCGTAGAATACGGTCACGAACATGTCGTTTACGCTTTCTTGGCAGAGAATGTTGTTGGAACGTTGCATACACATGGAAGCTGAGTTTTCGGTCAGTGCGATGGCACGTATCACAGTCCGGCTGATAGCCATGAAGATTGCGGCGGGAACACCTTTGCCCGACACATCGGCAATGACGAAGCCCAAGCGGTCCTGGTCGATGCGGAAGAAATCATAAAAATCCCCTCCTACATATTTGGCTGCGTTCATATAGGCATACAAGTCGAACGATTTCAACTCCGGAAACGGAGGAAATGTCTTGGGCAGGATTGTTTGCTGGATTTCCTGGGCGACATGCAGGTCGTTCTGGATGGATTCCAATTGTGTGTGTTCCCTTTGTGCCTGCTTGATGAAAGCGATCTGCTCGGCTGCCTTTTCAATGGTTCGTTCGAGGTCTTCGAGATTGATTGGCTTGGTCGTGAAGTCGAAGGCTCCCTGATTCATGGCACTACGAATATTCTCCATATCGCCGTAGGCCGATACCATAATGCATTTTAGCGCAGGGTTACGCATCTCGTTAATCTTTGTGAGTAACGTAAGTCCGTCCATTTCCGGCATGTTGATATCGCTCAGGATCACGTCGAAGTCCGGCATGGCAAGCAGCATTTGGAGTGCTTCCAGTCCGTTGTGGGCGAAATGGAATTCGTATTCACCTTTCTTTATTTTGCGCCGGAAATATTGAGTCAGCAATATTTCCAGGTCAAGTTCGTCGTCTACACTTAATATTTTTATAGCCATAGTAGCGTTGTTTCTCTGATTATTTAATCGGAATGGTGATTGTGAAACGGGTGAATTCGTTCGGCTCCGATTCCATCTCGATCGTTCCGTTATGTTTTTGTTCGATGATCGACTTGGTGATAGAGAGGCCGAGACCGGTTCCTTCTCCGACCGGTTTGGTGGTGAAGAACGGCGTATAAAGTTTCTCTTTGACCTCCTTCGTGATTCCCGGGCCGTTGTCTTCGATAACCAACCGTACCCGGTCGCTGTCTTTTGCCAGTCTTACCTTGATGGTCGGACTATAAGGATTTTCAGCGACACCTTTGGATTTGCTGAAGACTGCATAGCAGGCGTTGTTCATCAGGTTGAGAACAGCGCGGCTGAAGTCCTGCGGGATTACTTTGACCAACGGGAGTGTATTGTCGTATTCTTCTATGATGGTAACATTGAAGCTCTTGTTATTGGCGCGGACAGCATGGTAGGAAAGCCATACATATTCTTTTGTCAGCTGGCAGAGGTCGGTCGCTATATATTCATCGTCTTTGCCGCGGGAATAGAGCAGGATGCCTCGGACGATACTCGATGCCCGGTTGCCGTTTTCCTCGATCTTGCACATGTTGCTTTTGAGGTCGTCCATGATTTCCCTAATCTCCTCGTCCACCTCGGCAGAGAGCTTGCTTTCCAGTTCGTCCAATACGTCTTCCATATCTTGCAGCAACTTACATGATAGTTTGCTGAAGTTGATCACGAAGTTGAGCGGGTTCTGTATCTCATGTGCGATACCTGCGCTCAACAGTCCGAGTGAAGCCATCTTTTCCTGTTGGCTGATCTGTTTTCTCAGACGTTCTAACTCTTTCATACTGTCCTCATTCATTGTTGTTGCTTTTTTGATAAATAGGAATCGTAATCATAAACTCGGTAAAGTTATCCTTTTCACTTTTTACGATGATGGACCCTTGGTGGTTCAGGATGACTTCACGACAGAGGTACAAACCGACACCCGCAGCCTCGGCAGTGGGCTTCGTGGTGAAGAACGGTTCGAATATCTTGGCTTTGATGTTGTCCTCGATGCCGATGCCGTTGTCGCGGATGCAGAGGAAGATTGTCCCGTTCAGTCTCTTTTCTACGTGTATGTTGATGATTGGCGTGAAGTCCTTTTTCTGTAACTTTTTCAGCAATGCGTAAAGGCTGTTCTTGAGTAGGTTGAGCATCACTTTGTTCATCTGCTCAATGTTGATCTCTGCGGTCGTGGGTTCTGCCGGACAGTCGAGTTCGATCTGTATCTGCTTATTCTCAATGTCTTCTTTGAACTGCTTGCGGATCACGTCTACGTTCACTTTGCAGAGGTTGCAGATGTCCGTTGGAGTGACGTCGCCGTGACGGTCTTTCAACAATTCTTCCATTGCTTTGACGATCCGGACAGTGTTGCAGCCGTGTTCGTTTATCTTCTGCAAGTTGCTGTTGATCATATCGAGAATCTCGATGCTGTCGGCGTAGTTCTCTTTTGACATGATCGCCTGCTGGTCCGTAATGTTTTCTTTCAAGTCTTTGATCAGATTGGCGGAAAGGCCGGCAAAGTTGTTGATGTAGTTGATCGGGTTCAGGATGCGGTCGACCAGTCCCTGCGTCAATTGTCCGACTGTAGCCAGCTTCTCCTTGCGGACCAGTTCGTCCTGTGCTTTCGCCAGAGCGTCGAGGGCGTCGGATAGTTTCTTGGATTCATTCAGCACTTGGTCGCGCTGGATACGGAGTTCGATTGTTCGCTCTTCGACCACTTTGGCGAGATACTCTTTTTGTTTCAGTTGCTTGCGCAGTTTCGTCTTGTAGATATACAGGATGATTTGAACGCCGATCAGGCTGGCTATCCATCCTCCCCAGTCGTAATACATCGACAGGATAATCAAGATCCAGTCGGCCAATACGAGCTTCTCTATGATTTGCAGCTTTACTTTGAGCGCTGCAATATCTCTAATGTCGAAGTCTGCCATATCAACAAATGTCTTTTGCCATTGTGAGTATATTTTTCCCGGCTGAACGACTATAGCTGACTTCCGTCATCAGTTGCTTGACCAGATAAATTCCGAGGCCGCCTGTCGGGCGTTCTTCCAGTGAGAGAGTAAGGTCCGGCTCCTGTCTTTCGAGAGGGTTGAAACTGATGCCGGTATCGGTTATGACGATTGTCAGCCGTTTGTTCTCGTAGCTCATGTCGATACGGATGTCCTGGTCTTTTTTGTCGGGATAGGCATACTGGATGACGTTGGTCACGGCTTCTTCGAGTGCCAGTTTGATTTGCATCGACTGTAGTTCTCCCAGTTCATAAGTACCGGCTTGCTGGTCCAGAAACGCGTATAGACGGGTTAGCTGTTTCAGCTCATTCTTTATATGTAGCGTATTTGTCATCTGCCGGAATAAAGATACTTGTTATTCGATCGTGAGGATGTGAGAGAATCCGGTAATATTCAGGATTTCCATAATCTCATTCTGAATATTCTTCAGCCGGAAAGAGCCTCCTTTGTTCTTCATCCCTTTTTGCAGTGTAAGGAGCAGGCGGAGTCCGGCACTGCTGATGTAGGTCAGTTCCGCACCGTCGAGCACTACCGTTTGCGCTTCCCCCTGCAGGATGGGAGCGATCTCTTTTTCAAGATCGACGGAGGTTAACGTATCCAATTGTCCGGAAAGATTGATGACTGTTTCTTTCCCGTTTTCTATTGTTATCTTCATAATCTGTTCCTATTCTGATTTTTCGTTCAAGCAAAAGTATAGATAATCCATTACGTGAGCAAGTTATTGTATAAAAAAGGTTGTGCCTGTATTTGGCAAACTTTTTTTGTTTGATAATTGATTGATAACCAGTAGTTAGTTTCGCTTAAAAAAGCTAATCTCTACTTATAAGCATACATAGAGGGTTTCAATAACCAACTGATACTGAAGACAAAAGTATATAAAAAAGTCGGATTGTAAAACACTGGAAAAGAA
>ENA-UERW01000816-UERW01000816.1-human-gut-metagenome-genome-assembly--contig:-NODE-816-length-24902-cov-4.476737_pt1 | contig 24902 bp, 13 predicted proteins | sample MGYA00242994_ERZ507995 | MGnify/ENA primary metagenome ERZ507995 (study PRJEB26167, sample SAMN06115492) | human gut metagenome | host: Homo sapiens | place: China:Chongqing | collected 2015-04-26...
ACTATAGTGGTACGAAAAAAGATTTGCATACAAAGTTATTAATATTAAAGAGAAAAGGGTTAACCTTACGAGGTTTTTGCGTTAATTATTTATTTCCAGCCGCAATTCCTCTTGCATCACCTTGCTTTTCCCATCCTTTGTGTATCGGTACGACAGCAGAAATACATTATAAGTATGACCGAAAGATTCCTCTACCTTGAATGTATTGGGGTATTTGGAGTCACCGTCTATCTGAGTTACCTCAATATCCTTGTACGGCTTTATCGTGACATGATTGTTTTCCTCCACTTGCAGTATGATGGCGGTTTTGTTGATGTGATCCACATTGCTTTCAAAAGACTCCGTTCCGGCTATCACGCGTACGCTGTTGTGGGTGAGTGGAAACATCTTCTTGTTACCTGCGGTTGCCATCCCGTCTGCCAGACCGGTCATTGAATAGTAAACGTTTTCGCCCTGCGTTGCATAATCGTTCTTGATAAGTATCTGATATAGAATGGTGTTTTTGCTTTCATTAATCTCGACGCCGGAGATATCCGTAGCTTTTAATCCTACGAAGTAGGTAGAATCCGGCGACAGTCCTTCGGGACGTATCCTGATCATGGTTCTGCCTGTCCGTTCGCCCACATTGATCTGAATTTTGTAATCTACAATCTCGTATTTGTCACTGGACAGGAATTTGGCATAGCAGGCTTCATCGACGTCATAAAGAGACCGGTTGTAGAATTCCAGTGAAGTCAGGTCTTCTTCCAGCCCGATCACCATGTCTTGTTTCGGGGCATGGGTACCTCCGGTGCAGGCTGCGATATATCCTGTCGCCTCTTCTCCGGTAGGGGACAAGGTGACCACTTCTTCAAACGTGTTATAGTAGTCACTGCTGATTAGGGCCACTACATTCTTGTACATTTCTTTCTCAAACAGCGCATCGTCATTGCATGACGAAAGCGCTGTCATAAGTGCGAGTATCGTTATAAAATCTCGTTTCATTTTCTTTTTTGTTATTTAGATTAATAACCCGGATTCTGGTCGAGAGAAGGCAGTCTTCTCATTTCGTTACGTGGTATGGGCACCCAGACAGACCTTTTGTCAACCACCCTCGTCAGGAATGAGGAAGAACTAGGGATGACACGCTGGTAGTAGGTCTCTTTGGTTGCGCCGTCGGGATTCATTCCACGGATAGGTTCCTGCTCTGTCTCTTCATAAATACCCCAGCGGCGGACATCATAGAAACGTCTGTTTTCCCATAAAAACTCTACCATACGTTCGCGTTCTATCTGTTTCTGTACTTCCGGCGTACTGTTGAGTTGATTGGCTGTCAGCCCCGGCAGTCCGGCTCTGTAGCGGACTTGATTGAATGCTTTTTTAATTTCCTCTTTATCTCTGCTCATGGTATAAGGCTGACCGTCCAGTTCTACGGTGTGGGGGCCGGTCAGGTTGTTGAGTGCCTCCGCATATGATAGCAGGATTTCCGCATAGCGGATGATGGGATAGGCTTTCTGGATATGGCGGGCTCCGGTGCCGGTCCAGGCATCCATCGGGTTATTGTACTTTTTGATTACGTATCCGGTGATGGGATAGTTGGGTGAGGTGGCGGTAACACCGCCACGACCGTCTTCATCCTGATAGTAGTACTTGGCTGTGTGGTTGTTGAGAGTCGAACTGGACAATGCCTGCCATACTGCCTCATTGAATCCTACAGATGCGTAGAACCGCATTTCACGATTGGCGTACATCTTATATACACCGGCGTTGAGGGGATAGCCGGAAAAGTTACGCGGTTCGGAAGTGAAGCCTGTCTCCGAGTAATATCCGTCGGCGGCGGCTTCTTCTTTCGTACGGCCGTCGTCCATCAGATAGGCGTCTACCACTTTCTGAGTGACGCAGAAACGTCCCCATCCACCCATCGAGGGAGGGAAAGAACCTTTGCTGATGGTTTCGTTGAGGTACGTCGTGTTTCTTCCCCAGATCAATTCCGGGTTGATGGACGCTACGGCTTCGCCGGTAAAGATGTCCGAATAAGATTTGAAAGGGTCTATTCCGTTGGCTCCGTTCGGGTAGGCGTCATAGAAATTGGGGTCGGAAGTGACTCCGGCGGGAAGCTCCGGCGTGTTGTCGTCTTTTGCATACGTATAGAGCTTGTACGCTCCCATATCCATCACCCGTTTTGCGGCGGCGGCAGCTACTGCCCACCGACTTTCGTCATATTGCTGGGAGACATAATGCACACCGTCGGTCTTGCGTTTCCAGTTGCCGAAATAGGAGCTGGCAACAGGCCCCCCGTTGAATAGCGGGCTGGCGTGTATCAATCGCAGGCGGGCTACCAGGCCGAGTGCGGCTCCTTTGGTGGGGCGTCCGAAGTCCAGCGTGGAAACATCCTGAGGCGAGGGCAGCAGCCGTGCCGCTTTTTCGAACTCCTCACAAGTATAGTTCATTGTTTCGTCATAGGTGGCCCTGGGGCGGTCGTAGTATTCGATAGGTTCGTTGGTATTCACTACTTCGTCTCCCAGCAAGATTGCCGGACCGTAATCGACCAAAAGATTGTAGTAGGCGAAGGCACGGATAAAACGTGTGTATCCTTCCAGTCTGAGCCGTTCCGAGTTTGTCAGGTCTTTCGGGCGGTCGAGGTTTTGCAGGATGCTGTTGCACTTACGGATAATTTTGTAGTATTTGCCCCATTGGTTCAGGTTGGGGGAGCCGTCTCCGAGGAAATCCTGTGTGATCTTTCCGTTGGCGAAATCCATGCCGTGATAGATATTGGCCGTTCCGCTTCCGGTCAGTCCGTTAAATCCTTCGTCGGTCGCCATCGGTCCTGGTGTGTACCCGTTACGGATGGTCTGTGCCTCATCCGGGAACATGGCTGCCGCTCCCCACATATACGCTTCCATATATCGGGCATTGGTGAAAACCGAGTCGATGTTGAATTCATCATCAAAGTAATTGTCTATGTTTAAGAAGTTGCTGCAAGACGTTACTAACATGACTGCCTGAACCAAGAAGAACGTTCTTGCTGTTTTTTTTATTAAGGATGTTTTCATTTTATCGTTTATCGGATGATGTATTTATTAGAGATTGACATATAATTGCAGGGAATAGGTGGAAGGGATGGGATATACACGGCCGTTCCAGCGTGCCTGCTCCGGATCGAAGAGTTTCACTTTATCCCATACATAGAGGTTGTTACCTACGAATTGGATATCCAGTGAAGAAACACCTATGCGTCTCAGAAAAGCTGTCGCAAGATGGTAGTTCAGGGTGATTTCCTGCAGGCGTATGTAGCGTGAATCGCCCTGCCAAAAGGTGGATAACTGGCTGTTGTTGCTGTTATTTCCATATTGCAGGCGGGGGAAACGCGCGTTCGGGTTTTCGGCAAGGGATGGGTCGATCCCGTGTGCAATGGCATAATCTCTGGGAATCCATCGGTTGACTGGATTGGCTGCCAGGGTGAGTACGTTTCCGGTGTTACCCTCGAAGAAAGGCATGTACCCCATTCCGTTGAGGCGGGTTTCGTCGTTCACTGTCGTCTTTTGACCTACATAGAAAAAAGAGGTCTTGCCGGTTCCCTTGAACAATACACCCAGAGTCAGATTCTTGTAGCGGATTTCTGCCCCCAGGCCGTACATCAGCAGCGGATAAGTGCTGTGTGTCAACGGCACCATGTCCAGCTTGTCCACCATACCGTCTCCATTGATATCCTTATATTTGATGTCACCGGGCATTACCTCTCCGAAAGTCTGCTTGGGACTGTATTTGATGTCATCTTCGTCCTTAAACAGTCCGACTGCCTGATATCCGCGGATGGAATTGTACGGGAAATTATTGTATTCCAGATAGGGATACTCCAGATAAGCCTGCTCCCAGTTCTGTACTTTATTTTTGGAGTAAGTGAAATTACCCCGTAAGGTGAAGCCGAAATCGGGAGTGAAATCCTGCGTGAAGCTGATGTTTCCGTCGGCACCGTAACTTTTCATTTTACCCACATTCGCGTATGGATTAGAGACCACTCCTACGAACTCGGGCACCTGTACCCGTTGCTGGAAAATACCGTTACGCTGATCATGGAAAATATCGACAACGAAATCGATCTTGTTATTAAACAACTTTCCTTCAATACCCACATTGGACTTGATGGCCTTTTCCCACGCCAGATTATCAGCTCCGATACGTGTCTCACCGATAATCTCGATGTCGGGAACGCCCCAAGCCGATCCGGTGCCCTCGTTCACTTTAGTAAGGTAGGGGAAGCGGACATCGGTAATCCGGTCGTTACCTACCGAACCATACGAAGCTCTTATTTTAAGATAGTCGAGCCAGGGGAGCGCCTCTTGTATAAACTTGTAGCCGGTAGGTACCCAGCCCAATGCGACGGACGGGAAGAAACCGTATTGTCTGCCGGGCTGGAAGTTTTCGGAACCGGTATATCCGAAGTTGACGTCCAGCAGGTAAGTATCCTTGTAGCCATAAGTAAACCGGCTGGATACTCCCTGATAGCGCAAGGGAATGGCCGATAAGTTGCTTGTAGCGTCGTCCGTGTCTTTAGAATCGCTGATGTAATAATAGACCAGCGCGGATGTCCGGTGATCTGTACCGAAAAGCCGGTCATAATTGAGCGTAGCCTCAAAGTGGTATTTGCGGTACTGGCGGGTGGACTTGCTGTACGAGGCTTTTTTCTCCTGTACGGTCTCCTGCATGATGAGTGATCCGTCGCTTGCTCTGCCCAGCGCATTGTAGAGGGCCGGCTGCACGCTTCTCCGTTCATTGAAGTAGCTGTGGATATCGTATGCTCCCTGTACACGTAATTTAAGCCCGTTGATCAATTCGGAAAAGTCCTGATTGATTGCCAAAGTTGATTTGCCCTTGTACACTTCGTTGGCAGCCTTTCCCGTATGGTTGATCATGACATAAGGCGATGACAGCTCTCCGGCACCGCGTCCGGGCAGCATACCATTGGAATATTGGGTGGGAATGGACAATGGAGTAAGCCGCGACTGTGCTCCCCATATATATTCGGTATTGGCTACGCCGGGCTGATTCAACTGGGAGAGGAATCCGTCAGAACCCAAATAAACTTTCGTTGATTTGGTCAGGTTCACGTCTAGATTGATACGGTAATTATAGGTGTTGTAGCTGACGTTCGAACTGTATATACTGTTCTTGTCTACCTTGTAGGCCGCACTTTCGTTTTTACCTCCCAGGCTCAGAAAATAACGTGCCACATCGCTTCCGCCACGTCCGCTTACATAATAAGTGTGCCGCCAGAATGTTTTGTTGAGTATCTCATCCTGCCAGTTTACGTTGGGATAGAGGTCGGGGTCGAGACCGTCGCGTATAATTCCCATTTCCGTATCGTCATACAAAGGTGTTTCGTTCCGTACTGCTCTGGCTTCGTTTGCTAACTGCGCATACTCATAAGCTCCCAGATATTTCGGCAGACGGTTGAGGACGGACAGCGTGGTGTTGAAACGTCCGGTAATCTGAATTTTGCCCGAAAGGCCTTTCTTGGTGTTGACCAATACGACTCCGTTGGCTCCCCTTACTCCGTACACGGCAGTTGCCGACGCGTCTTTCAGGATGGAGAAACTTTCGACATCGGCAGGGTCGATGGTGTTGAGGTCGCCTTCCAGACCGTCAATCAGTACAAGGGCACTGCTGTTGGCTCCGAACGTACCGATACCACGTACCCAGAAATCGGCGATATTCTGACCGGGCTCGCCACTGCTCTGCAAGGAAATGACACCGGCTGCCCTGCCTCCCAACAAGTTACTGATGGAAGGGGAGGGGGACTGGATATCTTTAGTGCTGACCGTCGTAATGGCACCTACCGAACTGATTTTCCGCTGAACGTTTCCCAGTGCGACGACAACCACTTCATCAAGGGAATTGTTGTCTTCAAGCAGTGTGACCGTTAAGTCGGTTTTGGGCTCGATGGCCACGTGCTCCGATGGTTTGAAGCCGATAAAAGAAAATATCATTTTGTCTCCATAAACCACTTTCAGCTTGAAATTACCGTCATTGTCGGTTGTGGTACCTTTGGAGGGCTTGTCTTTGATGTATACCGATACGCCGGGCATGGATAGCTTGTCCTTATCCACGACAGTTCCTGAAACGGTAAATTCCTGAACTTGCTGCGCGAAGGTTGTTGCCGAAAGCAATAAGCAGAACGACATTAAGTATAAAATCTGTTTGATTTTCATTGTGAGTTTACTTTGTTATTCGATAACCAATTTGCGAATGCGTGCATTACCCCAGTCTGCAATGTAAATGTCTCCCTGTTCATTGACAGCCACTCCCCAGGGATTCTTGAATAAGGACTCTACCGGTCCTCCGTCCTTGTATCCGGCGACGCCGGGCTGTCCGGCAACTGTCGTGACGATATTGTCGGCAGATATCATGCGGATGCAATGGTTGCCATAGTCGGCTACGAACATATTGCCGTCGTTGTCAAACTTGATATCCTTGGGATAATTGAACAGGGCATCTTCAATCGGACCGTCACGGAAAGCGCTGCCGCCGGGAGCATTGAGACGCTTAAATCCGCCTGTCCCATCCGGATCGCGGAGGTCGAGCACCGAAATCCCTTGTCTGTATGCGGTAGGGGCGTTGGAGTGAAGCGTTATATACAAAAGCCAGGGCTTCGCTGGATTAATCGCCTGTCCGTATTGTGATCCGCTGGGACCTTGATGGATAATGTGTCCTTCGAATGTGTTGGGATCTATTTTAGCGATCTTTCCATCACGGTATCGTGTATATAGATAGCCGTCATAAGGGCAGAAGGTGACGAAATTCTTGTATCTGTCGGCATCTACGATTGAGTTCAGATCCGACTGTGAGTATTTTATGTTACGCTGGCGGGGATACCAGGCTTCACGCGGATCGAAGGTAAACGTCACTTCTTTGACCGATTCGTGCGCGGCGGTCAGCATTCCGGTGGCACGGTCCACCGTTAAGCCGTTGGCATATAAGATACGGTTGGCAGCATCTGCTTCAATGAGAGGAGTCACAATGTTCTGCTGTTCGTTTATCCGGGCGATTCCAAATGTACCGCCGTCACGCCATGACATGAAAAGATTGCCTTCGGCATCCAGATCAAGATATTTGCCATATACCTGAGCGGTGGAGAGTGTTCCGGCAAGGAAGCTCGTTTCACCGTTTCCGGTGACCGTGCTGACCAATGCCTGTGTATGATAAGCATATGTTTCTTCGTAAGCGACGGAATCGGTGTCGACCACTACGGAGATACGGGGATTATCGCCCGGAAGGCGCGGTACAATGGCATAAATACGGCTTCCGCTTGATGAAACGACGGAGGCTCTGGCATTGTTGAAATATACTTTGATTTTACTCACATCGGTGCCGAAGTTTTTTCCGTCCAGAAGAATTTTGTCACGTGCTCCGCCTTCTTTGGGATAGAAGGAGGTCAGTACAATCGGTTGATCGGATTGGTGTTTTTTTTCGGTGGGCTCACTGTAGCTTTCGCAACTTGATAAATAGAAGAAAGCTACCAGCCAGCAGGCTAGGGATAAGTAACGATTCATAAAGTAATAATTTAAAATTAAACGATTATCCGCATGTAGTCCGTCGGATATCTTGATATTACATGGCTTTGATGACTGGAACTTTATAGTTTGATGGTGTAATCCAAACCTTTATCGGGGGCTACGATGAAGTTGGTAACTTCAAAATTGCAGTCACCTCCTTTGATACCGTTTTCAAACTTCACAGAGATTGTATGCTGCGTATGTGGTTTCAATGTCATTTCGCGGAAATAGACCAAAGAAGGATTATGTGCGGTCTTTTTCAGTTTCAGTACCAGATCGGTAGCGTTCATGACAGAAAATGTCACTTCTTTTTCGGTGCGTTTCACTTCTTTTATGTCTACGCATTTTTCAAAGAAGGGACGGAGGATTTCTTCACGCCCGATCACCAGTTCGCGGTAATAAACGGCAGTGCGGCGATTGTCGAGTGCTTCACGGATACCTTCCGGAGAACGTTCTTTGGCAAAGACAAACGTCATCGTGCGGTGTTCGCCTTTTGAAAAATCATAGTCTGTCTGGATAGGCTGGTGGATATCGGAAGTTCCTATCATGGTCAGATTCTTGTCCAGACACCATTGAATGGCTTCGGGCATGAAAAGACCACCGTTGGCTACTTCAATGCCGTGCATGCAGCCGTCATTGTAGAGTTGTGTATGCTCAGGCCACCACAGGGTGGAGTCCGGCTGCTGGCGTGCCCAGCCCGGATGATTCCAGAAGATAAAGGCTCCTTGTTTTTTTGCCTCATTGAAAGCGTCTTTATATGCCTTTTGTTCCAATGGATTGGAGTCGTTCAGGAAGATTGCATTAAAATGTCCCGGAGGCATGGAACGGGTGATTTCACTGCCTCTGATTAGAAGTATTCCTAACTTCTTCGCCTGCTTCTGAGACAGTTCATAAGAGCGGTTATGATCTGCTATAATGTCTTTTTTGTGCGGGCGGTACTCTATATGTTCTGTCAGAGAAATGGCATCCAGTCCTTCTCGATATGCTTCGTCTACACGTACGGTAGGCCATACCAGACCATCCGAAAAAACACTGTGCATGTGAAAGTCACATTTTAAAGTAGTGTACCCGTTCAGATTGGGAACTTGAATCTCATTGCGGCGTTGCGCTTGTGCGCTCATTAAACACATTGCTGCCAGTGCAACTCCCATCAATACTTTTTTAATTTTCATTTCTTTTGCTTTAAATTAGAGATTTGGTTTTCTTTTGGAATGCCTCTGTCCGGTCATTGGAAAATGGTACTAAACATAGGCCCCTGTGTATTTTGGCGCAAATGTATATGCAAAAAAAAGACCTGCAATAGGCGCAGTAAAAGCTTAACGGGAACTTCACGGAAAAGAAATGTAATCGTTAACGTCTGTGAAAAATGTAACGCCTTTGTAAAGTGTGAGTGTCCTTGTAAACGGACATGAGTTGTTTTGTCTGTGTGGAAATAAAAAAGAAATGGATAGTCAATTTTATGCTGCAACGCATAAATTGGCTATCCATTTCTTTGATTGAGTTACTCTTTATTTAAGAGGCTTTCTTCTCTTTTACATCACTGCTGGCTTCTACCACATTCACTACATAGTCGCCCAGTTTCTCACATTCGGCGATAATATCCATGTAATAGACTCCCATCTGATAATCATATTCCTTGTTGTTAACATCCAGAATATTCTGATTTTTCAGTTGGTTACGGTAGTTATTGATTTCGTTTTCGATGTTGAAAGACTTGTTGATATCAATGCTTTGGTGTTCCGGTTTCTCTACCACCACAATCATTTGTGCGAGGGCATCATCGGTCAGCTTCATCATGAAGTGGATGTGCTCGTATTGCTTTTCGGTAAAGTCCTGATTCGTCTGGCGTTTCCGGTTGATGGTGCGTGCCAGGTTGTAACAGCTGTCGCCGATACTTTCGATTTCCGTCACTTCGCGCAGCATGGCACGTATCTGCAACTTACTTTCAGAACTCAGACGCCCTTCGGATACCTGATTCAGATAATTGGCTATTTCAAGTTCCATGTTGTCGCTGATGTTCTCGTACTTTTCTACACGGCTGAACAGCTTGTTAAAGTCATCGTCCTTTTCGGTGTGCATCAAGTCCTGCACCATTCCGAACATACGGTGGGTACGTTCTGCAAACAGGTGGATTTCCTTGCGTGCCTGCAGGATAGAAAGCTCCGCAGTAGAAAGCATACCGCCGGTGATAAACCGAAGGCGAGGTTCCTCGTCTTCCTCTTTCGGGTGGATTAATGCGCATACGGTGCGTTCGATCAGTTTCACTCCCCATATCAGGATACATACGTTACAGATATTAAAGATAGAGTGGAAAGCGGACAGTTTATAAGAAATGGCTACTTCCGGATTATTGCTTTGGAAGAAGGTATCCACTACCCAGTTGACCAGTTCCATGAAAGGATGGAAGATGATCAATACCCAGATCACACCGAACACATTGAAAACAAAATGGGCCAATGCTGCCCGCTTAGCCTGTGTGTTGGCTGTTAATGCGGCAAGATTGGCCGTGATGGTAGTTCCGATGTTTTCGCCCAGTACGAGCGCTGCTCCCAGTTCCAGACTGATCCAGCCGTTGGCGCACATAATTAATGTGATTGCCATCGTGGCGGCTGAGGCCTGTACGATCATAGTCAGTATGGTACCGATGAATAAGAACAGGAGAATGGAGAAGAATCCCATATCCGTGTAGTTCTGTACGAAGGCGAGCATTTCCGGATTGGCGTTCAGGTCGGGAGCATTTGCTTTCAGGTAAGAAAGTCCCATGAAGAGGAAGGAAAAACCGAAAATGAATTCACCGATGGACTTGCGGTTGCTCTTGCCGGAGAAGATGAGCGGAAGGGCGATGGCCAGAAGTGGAAGAGCGAAAGCGGCCATGTCAACCTTAAATCCGAAAATTGAAATAATCCATGCCGTAACCGTCGTACCGATATTGGCACCCATGATGACGCTGATGGACTCGGCCAGTGTAAGCAAACCGGCGTTGACGAAACTGACGACCATTACTGTTGTCGCCGAGGAGGACTGGATAAGGGCTGTGATCAACACTCCTGTTAATACCCCCGTTACCCGATTGGTGGTCATAGCTGTCAGGATACCTCGTAGCCTGTCACCTGCGACTTTTTGTAAGCCCTCGCTCATTATTTTCATGCCATAAAGGAAGAGCCCTAACGAGCCTATGAGCTTTAAAAAATCATAAAAAGAATATTCCATCTATAATAATTTTAGTGGTTGTTTGTTCTCTATCTGATTACTAAGTATATTTAGTCCCATGTTATTCACCTTATTAAAAAGACTACGATGAAACAGATGTTACAAATATGTTGCAAAAATAATAATATTTATAAAGAATTCCCTATCGGAAGCTCACTTTTGGATATTTATTACGGTTTTAATCTTAATTTTCCTTATCAGGTAGTCAGTGCCAAGGTGAATAACCGTTCCGAAGGTCTCAATTTCAAAGTATATAATAACAAGGATATAGAGTTCCTGGATGTGCGCGATTCATCCGGTATGCGTACGTATGTGCGGTCACTCTGCTTTGTCTTGTTCAAGGCTGTCAGTGAGCTTTTTCCCGAAGGAAAGCTGTTTGTGGAACACCCGGTATCCAAAGGTTATTTTTGTAATCTGCGGATCGGTCGCCCTATTACATTGGAAGATGTGACGCGTATCAAACAGCGTATGCAGGAGATTATCGCAGAAAATATCTCTTATCACCGCATCGAATGCCATACGGCTGAGGCTGTACGGGTGTTCAGTGAACGCGGGATGAATGATAAGGTGAGGCTGCTCGAAACTTCCGGTTCACTATATACCTATTATTATATGCTGGGCGATACGGTCGATTATTATTATGGTAATCTGCTCCCCAGTACCGGATATATCAAGTTGTTCGACATCGTGAAATACTATGATGGCCTCTTGCTGCGCATTCCCAATAAAGAGAACCCGGATGTGCTGGAGGAAGTGGTGAAGCAGGAGAAGATGCTGGATGTATTTAAGGAGTATCTCAACTGGAGCTATATCATGGGACTTAATAACGCCGGCGACTTTAACCTCGCCTGCGAAGAAGGGCACGCTACGGATTTAATCAATGTAGCGGAAGCATTGCAGGAAAAGAAAATAGCCCAGATTGCCGATACGATCTTCCATCGTGGGGAAAACGGCGACCGGGTGAAACTGATTTTGATTTCCGGTCCGTCCTCTTCGGGAAAGACCACGTTCAGCAAACGTCTTTCCATCCAGTTGATGACGAACGGGCTCAAACCCTTCCCGATCTCCTTGGACAATTATTTCGTAGACCGTGAAGAGACACCTCTGGATGAAAACGGTAACTATGATTATGAGTCTCTGTATGCGCTCGATCTGGAATTGTTTAACCAGCAGTTACAGGCTTTGCTGCGCGGTGAGGAAGTGGAGCTTCCGCGCTTTAACTTCTCTCTGGGGAAGAAGGAGTATAAAGGTGATAAACTGAAAATTGAAGATAATACGATTCTCATTCTGGAAGGTATTCATGCGTTGAATCCGGAACTGACACCGCATATCCCGGATGAAAAGAAGTTCAAGATTTATGTCTCGGCATTGACCACTATTTCTTTGGACGATCATAACTGGATTCCTACGACAGACAATCGTTTGCTTCGCCGCATTATCCGCGACTTTAATTATCGGGGATATTCGGCCCGCGAGACTATCTCCCGCTGGCCTAGTGTGCGTGCCGGCGAAGATAAATGGATATTCCCTTATCAGGAGAATGCGGATGTGATGTTCAATTCGGCGCTGTTGTTTGAATTTGCAGTGCTTCGCCTGCATGCGGAACCTATTTTGATGGGTGTTCCGCGCAATTGTCCGGAATATTGTGAGGCGTACCGGTTGCTGAAATTCATTAAATATTTCGTTCCGGTGCAAGATAAGGAAATTCCCCCGACGTCTTTACTCAGGGAGTTTTTGGGAGGAAGTAGCTTCAAATATTAGATAATAAATTTATTTAAGAGAATTATTTTGGAATTTATAGTTATTGTATAAATATAAGTTCGTAACTTCGCGCCGCAAAAAACAAGCGTGGCAATATGTTGTTGTATTCCAGGGAAAGGAAATAACTGTAAGATTAGACTTAAATAATGAACATTTGTACGTTCTTTCCGTTTATGTTATTACACAGCAAAAAAAGGGTATATGATATTTTATAACAATTTACTAGCGAAATGCTTTTTAGGGAAAAAGAAGCATTATTTTATGATAGGAGGGTTATTCTTTACTCGGTACAAGTATTTGGAAGTTTGGGAAGAAATGGAGTTAAGAATACATGCACGGCAATTCTGGGAGTGTTTTTTATTGACTTTAATCCCAGCATTGGGTTTATCACTATGGTTCTCATGGTGGTGGATGGTGCTTCCGTTCATGACATATCACTTGCTTTACTGGTTTGAAAAAGCAATTAGTTCTCATTCGGTTTTTAACTGGGAGGCATTGACCTATTGTGGTGATGCCGTTTATATGAGAAAAAGAAAATCCTATGCCTGGATGAAATGGTATGGGAAGAAAACTTTTCCGAAATCGGAATGGGAAGATTAAAAGAATAGAGAGACGTTAAAACTCTCTTGCGGATTTATTCAGGCACGGCTTACACAGATTAATATGGTTTCGATTAAAACAGAACCGTAAAAACTCTGTAAGCCGTGCCTGAATAATGATATGATAACAGTTACTTCCGCTTTCGGCGGGTTTTCCTTTTCTACTGCTTTTATTTCAGATGTTTCTTTATCCAAAGCAGATGTCCGTACTCTGTGTCACTGGAGGTCCAATGTTCATTAATAGGAGTGATCAATGCTTCTTTCGGGCAATTCAATACATTATATACAATGTAGCTGGTAGTCGGTGGACAAACGTCATCATTGAATCCCCATGTCATATAAGTATCCGCCTTGATTAATTGGGCAAAGTTCACCACATCATAATAGGCCATTGTTCTGATTTTTTCGGGAGTATCCATATCTACGGTATTTCGGAAGAAATGGGGATAACCTCCGGCACGTCCGGCTTTGTAACCTGCCATATCGCTTAGAGCCGGATGATTGGCTACGCAGGCCGTTACCCGCTGATCCAGTCCGGCGGTGACGAGTGCTAATGCTCCTCCCTGGCTGCCGCCTTGAACGATTACATTCTTTCCGTCCCATTCCGGTAGTGAGGTCAGTAGGTCGATGCTGCGGACACAGGCCAGATATACCCGTTTCATGTAATAGTTGTCGCGGCTGTCCAGACCGTTGGACAGGTAGCCATTTTCTCTGCCGTTGAAAGCGGCACTGATTTCTTTGAATTCTTCTTCGCTCATTTCCGGGTTCAGCCCGTGAATCTCTATTTCAAAACGGATGCAGCCTTGTTCGGCGTAATACTTATGTCGCAAAGGTTCCTTGATTGTTTTGATTCCTGCGCCCGGAGGACATAGTACGACAGGGTATTTGCCTTCTTTCTTCGGATAGAACAGGTAGCCGTAGATACTTTGTCCGCGTTGGTTCACCTGCAACTTGATAAGATAGCAGTCTATTTGGTCGGTCGAGTATTTCTTTACGTGCTCTTTGGTGTATGTCAGCGGAAATTTGGCCAGTTCCGCCTTTTCGTTCTCCCAGAATTGCTGAAAGTCGGCAGGCATGGTGGTATACGGACGGAGCTTTTCCGGCGAGAAACCCACTTTGACGTGATGGGAGTATTTCTTTCCGTCTACGGTGGTGGTCAGGCGGCAGTCTCGGAAGCCCGGTTTCTTCATGGTGCCTACGGGGATTGTTGCCTTTCCTTTTCTCATGATGACTGTTCCTTTGGTATCGGCAGGCATCATTTCTCCGCCTATTTCGAAATTAATCGCTATGCTATCTCCCGGAATGCCGTATTTGTAAAACTGTACTTCTACATTTGCCTGTTCTCCAGTTTTGTAAAGCCAGTCGGCATGATCGGGTACGGTTACCCAAAATACGTCACTCCGGTAGGGATTATTTTCGGCAACCGCGAGCAGCGTTGTCAGTAACAACGCTGCTGATACACAAAATCTTCTCATATTCATTTTACTGTTCAATATAACTGTCATTCGTCTTCTCATTCTATTTTCCATCTGATCGGTTTGTTAATTACGCCGCAATATTAGGAAAGATTAGAAAAACAGAGGTCGATAAAATGTTCTATTAAGTGTAAATTTAGAGCAACTTCCACTCGAATGTATGTTTTCCGGCTTCTAACTCTATGACACGTTCTCCTTTCACAGTATCGGGCACGTATAAAGTGGCACTGCTGTTGGCAGGAATCGTCACGCTGTACACAACACTCTTTTTCTTACGTACCCATTGGGAATGAATCTCTCCGTAAGGTGAATGGTGCCTGGCCTCAAACTGTTTTAAATCACTGGGGAAGTTGGGGCGCAGGAGGATATGTTTAAAGCCCGGCTGCTGTGGGTCGGGGAAGATACCGCCCAAGCCTTTATAGAACCATCCTCCGATTTCTCCGAACATCATGTGGTTGTCCGAAATGTCACGTGTAGCATTTAAATCCCAGTTTTCGAGCAGGGTGGTGGCTCCGTTGGCAATCCAGCAGCCCCATGACGGGTAGGTGTCTTGTGCGGCTACTTTATAAGCGGTTTCGGCTTCTCCGTTTTCACTCAGGGCGTTCAGTATGGCTTTGGCTCCCAATACACCCACATCCAGATGGAAACCGGCTTCTTGCACCTTCTTCGCCAGGTTGCGGGCTACTTTTGCTTTCATATCCTTGGGGACAATACCCCACATCAGTGGTACGCTCAGTTCCGTCTGAACGCCGCTGGCGTATATGCCGGTTTCCCTGTTCAGATATTTGTCATTGATCGCTTGCCTGATCTTTTCCGCAAGCGCCTGATAATGTTCGTAATCTTCCTGCTTGTTGAACAGCTTTGCGGCATTGGCCAGTATTTTAGTATCTACATAGAAGTATACCGATGAGGTCAGTTCTTTGGACGAATGCGATTTCACGGGAACCCAGTCTCCTCTTCCCCATGAAGTCAGTCCGCTTGGGCTGGTACGGTCTACGTAGTCTACATATCGTTTGATGTTTTCGTAGCAGTCGGCTAATAATTTGCTGTCTCCGTAGAACAGATAAATATTCCAGGGAATAATGGCGATTGTACTCGTCCAGTCCAGACCGTTGTCCGTGCCGTATCCCCATCCTCCGGTCGGAATGATGTCGGGTAATACTCCGTTGGGTTGCTGTTCGTCACGGTGGTCGGCTAGCCATTTTTCGTAGACTGTGATGCCGTCATAATTATATAGTGCTGTTTCTATCGCAAAATGTCCGTCTCCCGTCCATCCGTTTTTCTCCCGTTGGGGGCAATCGGTGGGATACCCCATCAGATTGGACAGATAGGCGTTGTTGGTAGCCCACCACAACCGGTTCACGAGTGGGTTTGACGTGTTTATCTCTCCTTTTTGCGGAACGTCGCTATGAACGAAATAAGCAGTCAGACTGTTTTGATCGAGTGCGACAGGCTTACTGCTTGTCACTTCTACGTATCTGAAGCCTTTGTAGTTGAACCGTGCCATAAACTCGTCTTCTCCTTTTCCACTCAGGATGAGAATATCCGTCTGGAATGGGTCTTTGTCATCTACCGGACGATGGTATACGTCAATGTTTGACATATTCACCCGTCCGTTGTCATAGATGCGTTCGCCGTGTTTGAGCCTTACTACCGTTCCTTCTTCTCCGGATACCTTGATGCGGGTCACTCCGGACATATTTCTGGCAAAGTCGAATACATACGTCGTGTCGTTCACTTTCTTAAGCGCTTTTGCCGGTATTGTTTCTACGATACGAATCGGTTGTACCTGCTGGGATACGACGTTTTGAGAAGGTACAGCTCTGTAACCAGCTTCCTTCCATTTCGAATCGTCAAAATCTGCTGTATTCCAGCCTTTCTGTTCCAGGCGGGCGTCATAATGTTCCGCTGTATAGATGCTGTTGAAGATCAAGGCGCCCGATGAAGTCTTCCAGTCTCTTTCGGAGCGGATTACTTCTGTAGTGCCGTCTTCGTAGGTAATTCTCAGGTCCATGCAAAAAGCGGGGCGGTTACGCCACGGTGCGCGGTCAAAGTCCCAGACTGCTTTTGACTGATGGTTGTACCAGCCATTCCCCAGCAGTACGCCAATCGCGTTTTTACCTTTCTGAAGTTGGTTGGTCACATCATAAGTCACATAGAAATTCCGTCTGTCGAAACGGGTATACAGCGGGTCTAGCCGATGGTTTCCGATTTTCTCTCCGTTGATGTATAATTCGTATAAACCGGCGACGGCGATGTACGCTCTGGCGGATTTGACTTTCTTTTGGGTGTCGAATGTTTTTCTGAAATAGGGGGCGGGCTTATAGTTGATGTCTCTGTTGTCGCCAATCCATGCGCCCTGCCAGTTCTCCATTCCCATCATTCCGGTTTCGAAGCTGTTGATGTCCGAAGAAGCCTTTTTGCCGTCCTTATCCCATACATTCACTTTCCAGTAATATTTGGTAAAGGGTTGAAGATTCTTTTCCGGATAGGTGACAAGGATTTGATCCGATTCTTTTTTCCCCGAGTTCCATATTTCCCCGTTTTCGTTGTTTGCTTTCAGTGAGTCTGTGCTGACTATTATCTGATAAGCAGTCTGCCGGGCTCCTTGTCGGGCATCGTTCAGCATCCACGACAATCTGGGATTGGCATTGTCGATGCCCAGCGGATTGATCAGGTGGTCGCAATGAAGGTTCACGGGCTTGCATTCTTCTTGCTTTTGTGCAAGGGTGGGTTGCAGTGCACAACATGCAAGTGCAGTCACTAAATATATTTTTTTCATTCTGTCTATTTGTTTTCCTTTTTAACCACAAACTGATATGTACCGGACTGTAGTTCTAATACTGCCTTTCCATTCATGAAAGTAACCGAAGAAACTCCTTCCGCTTTCACGGCAGCTTTTCCGCTTTCTTCTACTACATAGTCGAGAGTAGGTAATAGTAAGTGAAGAGTGGCGGTGGTGTTGGCAGGTATCGTCACTTGGTAAGAAACCGTTCCGTCATTTTCTTTTTTCCAGCTGCTCTTGATATCTCCATAACAGGAAGGGAACGAAGCATTTACCCAGTCAATCCGTTCCTGACCGGCGGCAACTTCCGGACGGTTGTCCGGAATCGGCTGTAATACGATGTGCTTGAATCCCGGACGTGTTTCGTCGATATCTATACCGCCCATTGTGCGGTACATCCATTCGGAGACTGCTCCATACGAGTAATGATTGAACGAGTTCATCGATACGGGGCCAAAACCTTTCTCTTTGGTATACGAATCCCAGCGTTCCCAGATAGTGGTTGCTCCCTGGTCTATGCTATATAGCCAGGAAGGGTTGTTCCGTTGCAGCAATAGATCGTAAGCCGTATTTGATTCTCCGAACTGGCTTAATGTCTGATTCAGGATGGCTGTACCTACGAATCCTGTACTTAGGCGGTTGCCGTTGCCGGCAATCTTGCGGACCAGTGTTTCCACTCCTTTCTTCCGTGCTTCTTCTGTCGGGAATAAATCCAGTTTCAAGGCAAGCAGATAGGCCGTCTGGCTCTTTTGCTTCAAGTCTCCGTCTGCATCGACGTAGCGTGTCTGGAATTCTTTCTTGATTTCCTGTGCCAGCTTTCTGTAAGCCTTTGCTTTGGAAGCGTAGGCATCACAGTCGTCCGTTTTCAATGCTTCCGAAATTTTGGCCATCAATTGTGCCGTATATGCGTAGTAGCATACACTGACATAGCGGCGTTCGGTATCTTCGTACGATAGCCAGTCGCCATAATTTGTTCCGGCACCGTTATAGTTATAACCGTCTCCTTTTTGATGGGACAGGAACTCCATGTATTTCTCCATAGATGCATAATTGTCCTGCAATATCTTTTTGTTGTCGTACATCAGATAGATAGTCCAGGGAACGATGATACCGGCATCAGCCCAGGCTGCCTGTCCGTAGCCTACCCATGAGTGAGGAGCTACATCCGGATAGGCGCCGTCACTTCGCTGACCGTCACGCATATCTCTCATCCATTTTTCGAAGAAGGCGGATACATTCGCATTATAAGAAGCGGCACGGCAGAACACTTGCGTGTCTCCGGTCCAGCCCAGACGTTCGTCTCTTTGCGGGCAGTCGGTAGGGATGCTCAGATAGTTGCCTCTTTGTCCCCACATGACATTGCTGTATAACTGATTGATTGACCGGCTGCTGGTGACAAACGAAGCTCCCTCTTCGGTAGCGGAACCGACCACTTCCCCTATCAGGGAAAGTACCTCGATGTCTTCACTTGCCGTTATCTCACAATACTGAAAACCGAAGAAGGTCATAGACGGATGGAATGATTCGCCTTCCTTGCTTCCTTTCAGGATATACTTCAATGTTGCTTTTGCACTTCTGAGGTTGGCGGTATATATACTTCCGGCAGGACCGTCGTCTCCGCGCGATTTATCTCCCGTGTCGTTCAGCATCTCGCCGAAACGGAGTTTCATCTCCGTTCCCGATGCACCTTTTACTTTGAACCGAACCCAACCGACCATGTTCTGACCTAAGTTGTAGACGGCCGTTTCACCTTTCTTTAGCCGGATAGGAGCCGGTTTGTCCGTAACACTCACTACATTGATTTTATCGTCTTTTTCACCTTGGTAAACAGTAGTGGACAAAGGGATACGGCTCAGATGCGGACGTACCTGAACGGTGGGGCCGGCAAAGGCGATTAACTCTCCATTGAAATGAGGGTTGACAGCCGTCTTGTTCCAGTTGGCAGTATTATATCCGGGCTTCGTCCATGCACTTTCTTTGCGGGCGTCATAGGTTTCTCCGTGGTAGATGTCTCCCATTCGTATGGCACCGTCCATGGATGACAGCCAGGAAAGGTCCGTTACTACCGTTTCCGAAGTGCCGTCCGTATATTTCAGTAAAATCTTTGCGATGAATCCTACTTCGTGGGCGCCATACTCTCCATGAGCGACATCACTGTTCCACCAGCCGGAGGATACCTGGGCGCCGACTGCGTTTTCTCCTTTCCGGAGCAAATCGGTGATGTCATACGTCTGATAGTGGGCTGTTTTGCTGAAATCCGTCCATTCCGGCTTCAATTCGTCATAGCGTATGCTGCCGTCTTCCATCTTGTTTCCTACCCGTTGTCCGTTGATAAACAAATCATAGACGCCCAGAGCCGAACTGTAGATGCGGGCGGATGCAATCTTCTTTTTTGCCTTGAATTCTTTACGGAACATGGGTACTCCGCTCATGTCAACCTGCAATACCCGATAATCGCCGGAACCGGAAACCATATTCAGTTTACGATTACCTCCCACAGATACGATTTCTCCGCCTTCAAAAGCGGACTGAGGTTTCTCGAAATCCTCTTTCAGAACGACTTTGGCTTCTTCCTTGTCGCCTTTCTGTTCGTACTCTGTCAGTACGATATTGTCAAACATGGCCGTTTCGTTGGTGTTATTTCCTCTGAATGCCCGGAAGCCGATATATCCATTCGATAGTTTGGAATCGGTGTCGGTATAGGTATCCACCAGTACCTTGTCAATATAAGTCTTGACCACTCCATCTTTTGCTTCGATTGCCAGATGGTGTTCTTTATTCAGCAAGTCGGATTTAGTGAAGAATTTGCCGATCGGAGTATCCGAACTTTGCAGGCGTCCCCTGTCATAAATATGTCTTCTGATCAAAGGTTCTTTTTCATTGTCCAGCGTATTGACAGACCACATGAATACGTTGGAAGCATCGCGTGCGCCGAAAAGAACGGATGCGTTGCCGGAAGTCAGTGTGACATCCATTTCCAGCAGCATTCGTGCCTTTGTCTGTTTCTTGTCTTCCGGATTGATTTTGGAATTCTTGTTTATTTGAGTTGCCTTGATCCATTGCGCTCCCGACCATCCGTCGGACAGCAGTCCTGTTTCGAAGAAAGCCTTTTCCGTCGAAGTCTCTTCTCCGGTTTTGTTGTTCCACACGGTTACTTTCCAATAATAGCGGGTGGAAGGGGTGAGAGCCGGTCCTGCATAACAGATGTGCAATGATTCGTCAGATGCCACCTTTCCGGAAGTCCAGACCGGATTTAGACAGGCTGCATCGGTCGCTACCGTGATTTGATAGGCTGTTTGTCTGACTCCTCTTTCCGCTGACTCTAGTTGCCAGCTGAATCGGGGAACTGTTGTGTCCAGCCCGATAGGATTGGTCAGATATTCAACCTGTAGTTTTTTGATTGCTGCATTCGTGGGCAGCAGAAAAAGAATAGATAAAAGTAACAAAGTAGTTCGTGCCATTAGTTTAAAGTATTAATAGTTTGTTATGATGGGGGATACTTGCAAATATAGTGCTTATTGTCTTGGATAGACATAAGAATTTTGACACTAATACTTAAAAATATGACCGTCCCCTTGAAATAATAAATGCCTATACTTGTTGTAGTACAGGCATTTATCGTTTTATGTGAATTCCGGTGCCATCTGTGAATAAAGTAGGGGTTATCTTAAAGCTTCCACTTCTTCGGGTGTCAGCGGAATTTTCTTGCCGAGTCGGCGGGCACCTGTCTCCGTGATGAGATAATCTTCTTCGTTGCGGATACCACCGAAGTCTTTGTAATTTTCCACTTTGTCGTAATTGATAAAATCGGTGAACTTCTTTTCTGCTCTCCACATATCGATCAGTTCGGGGATGAAGTAAATGCCCGGTTCTACGGTATGTACGAATCCCAGTTCCAGTGGACTGGCGAGGCGTTGCGACTTGCGTCCGAACTGCGTGCTCTTCGGTTGACCGTTGTATCCTACCCATATCTCACCCAGATTTTCCATATCGTGAACATCCAGTCCCATCATGTGTCCTAATCCGTGCGGATAGAACAGGGCATGCGCGCCTTCGCGGACAGCATCTTCCGTATTTCCTTTCATTAGTCCGAGAGTTTTCATGCCGTCTACCATGACGCGGGCGGACAATTCGTATACATCCATATAAGGAATGCCCGGACGAAGCGCCTTGACAGATTCCAGATGCATCGCATTCTGGATTTCGTAAACTTCGCGCTGGCGGGTTGTAAATTTCTTATCCGCAGGAATCGTGGACGACATATCGCCTGCATAACCCGACTCGACTTCCGCACCTGCGTCAATCAGGAACAGATCGCCCGGTTTCACTTTATTTCCGTGATAATGGTTGTGCAGCGTCTGCCCGTTGATGGTGGCGATCGTTGCAAACGACAGTTCGCAGTTGTTGGACTCTGCCACGCGATTCATTTCCGCTACTACTTCATATTCGTACATTCCCGGACGAAGCACCTTCATGGCGGTGATGTGCATATCGGCAGTCACGTCACAGGCTTTTTCTATTTCTACGATTTCTTCCGCCGACTTGTAGTTGCGCTGAGCTATGACGGCACGGATGAAAGGTACGGAACCTTCCTGACGTGCAGGTGGTATTCCGAGCCAGTCCATCAGTTTCAGTTTATGTTCGGGGCGGTAGGGAGGAAGATAATGAATTGCTTTTCCACTCTGGACGCATTTGTGCAGATAGCCGACGATATCGGCGGAAGCCATCATTTCCCTGATGCCGACACGTTCGCATTTTTCGCGTAACGTAGGCTGTGAGCCCATCCATACGATGGCATCGATGGATAATTCGTCACCGAAAATAATTTCTTTGTCTTCGTCAATATCGATGATGGCCGAAAGTCCGGCACACGAAAGACCGAAATAATAAAGAAAAGTGGAGTCCTGACGATAACGGAACGTGTTATCCTCATAATTCAGCCCGCACTCGTCATTTCCCAGAAATAACAAAACTCCGGAGCCTAAATTCTTTTTCAGCAGGGCTCTGCGCTGCATATACGTCTCTTTGGCAAACATACTGTCCTAATTTTTAAGTTCGTGCAACAAAGATATAATAAAGAATGAAATATTACATAATCAACAAGTGACAATTAAGCTACGACTTACATAGAAAATTCTTTTTCTAATTCCTTTGTTACAGCTCTGTTGATAAATTCATTAATAGTAGTACCTGCGTTAGCGGCGGCTGTTGCTACCATTCCGTGCAGGTCGGAAGGCATACGTAGGACTAATTTTCCACTATACGGTTTACTTGGCTCCACTCCACGATCTTTGCAACTTGCCAAATAGTCGTCAATAGCCCCTTCAAAGTCACTCTTTAATTCACTGATGGTTTCACCTTCGTAAGTGATGCAATCTTTTTTAAGACCGAGAACTTTACCGAACAGGCAATTATCTTCTTCGTTGTATTCTACGCTACCAGCGTAACCTTTGTACTTTAACTGTCCCATAATTACTTTATTCTTTACTTTGTTCATATTTCTCAATCAGCTTGTTCTCACGGATATAAGCAAGTAACTGCTTCATCACGTATCCTTTAATAATATTAGACGGATGCGGCTTATGCATGATATACGAGCTTTTGTTATCAGCGCTTATAAATTCAACCCGTGAACCAGAAGTATTTCCTTTTTTTCCTTCACTATAACCAAATAACCCAAATAACCGTTTTACTTCATCGTAAGTGAAGTTCTTAGGCAATGTAAGGAAACGTTCTATTAGCTTTTCTTTTGTACCCATAATGTATAATGGTTTATGCAAAGATACTAAATTTAGTATCATGCTCAAGTGCTGGCTTTTCTTTTTATTAATTGATACTGATATTTAACATTAAAGCAAAGTAGATAACAGTGATTTTGAACTTAATTTGTTGTAAATTAAGATTTAATCTCTTATCAATCTGTGTTCTTTTCTACAATGATTTTAGGTAATACAATCTTAACCTCTTGTTTGTCTTTCCGTCTTTCCCAATATACTACGAAGTTGACAGCTGCCTCTTTAAGTCTATATCCTTTTTTATCTAACTCTTCAAGTGTATTTTGGAATTTTCTGGAGAAACGTAATATCTCGTTACCATGAAAGTCTGTACAGCCATTTGCTTTTAGCTGTAAAGGCATTCCACTTTTTAGATTATATATAGCGGCCTGACAATATGAGGAAATAAATGTGTCTAGATTTAAATCTTTGTGAGTTAATAAATAACATAGTCTTTGAGGTATAGGATATTGATTGTTGTCAGTCCGAATTTCTGTTAGTCCATTGACAATATTATTAAAATAATGTCCATTTAGATGGATAGATATGTTTTGTTTTGCACGAGTGATGGCAACATATATTTCACGTTTCTTTTCATCTGAGAGTGAGTTACCATTGTTAAGGAGTAAAAAGACATTGTCGAACTCCTTTCCTTTTGCTTTGTGGATGGTGGAGACAATAACTGTTTCACCTTGAGCTGAATAAAAGTCTTCTAGATTGGATTCAAATAGATAGGTTTTCCAGTCCGACAAATACTTTCGGGAGTAGATTTGTTCGAAAGTAAGTATGATGGAACGACATATTTCCCACGAAGAAGTATTGCCGAATTCGTATTTCAGCTTTCTCTTAGCTACTTCCCATCGTTCATTGTCGATAATATGGGTATCCTTAGTAAGATTTAGTACTTGGGTGAAATAGCGGATTTCATTTAAATCGCCTAAATAAAAATTACTGCTATTCGTTTGAACTAGTTTGGTGGCTATACCCTGTTCCTGTAAGAGGCATGATATAAAAACTGCTTCTTCGTTTGTTTTGGTGAGTACACCAGTCGTGCCTGCAAGCGGGCTTTCAACTACATCCTTTATTAAAGGAATAATTAAATTGTTTGATGGGTAGTAGGTGATACGAAGCGAACCATTCTCCGGTTGATGAGAGACAATAGGATTGTGCTTCATCCGATGAGGTATTTGATTGACAAATGAATTTGCGAATGTCACAAGATTGCTTTTACTTCTGAAGTTTTCATATAACTCATAAAAGCGTGCTTGGTATTTGCTGATGAGGTATTGCATATATTTGGAGTCTGATTTACGAAAGGAATAGATGTTTTGATCATCATCTCCTACAGCTATGACCTTTAGAGTTTCATTTTTATCTATAAGAGCAGTAATGAGATTGAATTCATCCTCTGTCATATCTTGTGCTTCATCAATTACAAGTACGCTTTTGGTGATACGGCTTATTTCAACTTCATCATTCTTGATTTTGTCTATTGTATCTTTAATGACAGATTCTGATTTCTCAATCGAACCTAGTTTGCCTAATAAGTCGAAACAATAGGAGTGAAAGGTCTTTATTTCAATGTAACCTACTGCATTTCCTATTAAATCATGAAGCCTTTTTCGGAATTCACTAGCTGCTGCTCGTGAGAAGGTAAGCATGAGTAACTGTTCATGTTTTACGTCTTCCATTAATAACAGAGAAGCCAGTTTATGTACGAGTAAACGGGTTTTGCCACTTCCCGGACCAGCTGCGACAACAATGTG
>ENA-UERW01000826-UERW01000826.1-human-gut-metagenome-genome-assembly--contig:-NODE-826-length-24633-cov-4.699300_pt1 | contig 24633 bp, 20 predicted proteins | sample MGYA00242994_ERZ507995 | MGnify/ENA primary metagenome ERZ507995 (study PRJEB26167, sample SAMN06115492) | human gut metagenome | host: Homo sapiens | place: China:Chongqing | collected 2015-04-26...
AATCCGGCTTGAAGGCCCAGGGCTGCGGCAAGCTGAAAAAAGCCGTGTTCACCATGGAGCTGGACCCGGACGAGGAAGACGAGACCGAGGCCGAATAATTCCTGAAAGCACGAACTCCACGTAGCGTAGGTTGCGTGGAGTTTTTTGTTGGGTTATACTTTGTAACAACAACCCCACCGCAATGACTGGGGGGTACTTCAGGAGGGCAACACATGAACACATACGTCACAGGCAGCACCATCCGGCAGCTGCGGGAAGCCAAAGGCCTGACCCAGGCAGAGCTTGCCGGAACGCTTTCTGTCAGCGCCAAGACCATTTCCAAGTGGGAGACCGCCAAGGGTCTGCCCGATATCTCCCTGCTGGAGCCTCTGGCTGCGTCTCTGGGAGTCAGCGTGCTGGAGCTGATGCAGGGAGAACCCATCATCAACCGGAACCGGGCAGCCAACCTGCTGCGGAGCAAGCTCTACGTCTGCCCTTTCTGCGGCAATGTGCTTCACGCCACCGGACAGGCTGTGGTGAGCTGCTGCGGCATCGCCCTGCCTGCGCTGGACATCGCCGAAGCCGAAGATGCCGACGAGCATCATCAGCTGACCGTGGAGCGGGTGGAGGACGAGCTCTTCGTCACCCTGCACCACCCCATGGAGAAAAACCATTACATCTCGTTTCTTGCCTACCTCACCGGGGATAAGCTGCAGCTGGTCAAGCTCTACCCCGAGGGAGATGCCTCTGCCCGCTTCTCCCTGCGGGGCGCAGGTGTGCTTTACTTCTACTGCAACTGCCACGGCCTGATGAAGGCTCCGGATTTCCGCACCGCCACCCGGCGCACCTCACCCCAGAAGATCCACCTGCGGGAGCCGGATGAGGGCGACCGGGAACAGGTCATGGCCTACCGGGAAGAATTTTTGGCCATCGGCTCCCGGATGGACGGAACCTCGGCACTGGACAAATACGATGATTTCGATGCCTGGCTGGCCCAACTCCGCAAGCTGAAAGACCCAGCCACAACCCCCGCCGGTCTCGTGCCCGCCACGGAGTATCTGGCTCTGGACGAGCATGAGCATCTGGTGGGCATGACCAACCTGCGCCACCGGCTCAACGATTACCTGCTGACCTACGGCGGGCGCATCGGGTACAGCGTCCGCCCCTCGGAGCGGCAGAACGGCTACGCCACCCAGATGCTTCGCCTGACGCTGGAAAAGGCAAAAGAACGAGGCATCGAAAAGGTACGCATCTGCTGCGACCACTACAATGTCGCCTCAGCAAAGACCATCCGCGCCAACGGCGGCGTGCTGGAGGACGAGCAGTTCGATTCCTCCGATGGAACGCTGACACAGCGGTATTGGATCCAGAACCGTTGATACGAAAAACGCCCCGGCATCTGCCGGAGCGTTTTTTCTGTATTCTTCTTGTTTAACCGAGGTGGAACATATCGATCAGCACCACGGCGGCCAGGCCATAGTAGACCACCACCGCCACCAGATCATTGATGGTGGTGATGAGCGGGCCGGAAGCCACGGCGGGGTCGATGTGGATCTTATGGAACAGCATGGGGATGACCGTGCCCACCAGGCTGGAGATCACCATGGCCACGACCAGAGATACGCCCACACAGCCCGAGAGCAGGAAGGCTTCACCCCAGGCGTAGGCCTTGAAGAAGTGGATGTAGCAGCCCAGGAAGCCCAGCGCCAGCACGGCCAGCAGTGCACCGTTGGTCAGGCCCACCCGCATTTCCTTCCAGAGCAGCTGGAGCTTTTTGGCAGTGGTCAGGTTCTCGTCCACCAGCACACGGATGGTCACAGCCAGCGACTGGGTGCCCACATTGCCGGCCATATCCAGCACCATGGACTGGAAGCAGATGACGATGGGCAGCACCGCCACCACCGATTCAAACGCACCCACCACCGAGGACACCAGCATCCCGAGGAAGAGCAGAGCGATCAGCCAGGGCAGGCGCTTCTTGACACTCTCGAAGACGCCCTCGTTCAAATCTTCTTCGCTGGTCAGGCCGCCCAGCTTTGCGTAATCGTCGCCCATCTCGTCATCGACCAGTTCGACGACATCCGCCGAGGTGATGATGCCCACCAGCTCGCCGGCATCGTTCAGGACAGGCAGAGAGCGCTCGGCGTAGTCTACGATGCGGTCGATGCAGTCGCTGATCTTTTCGTGGTCGGTCACATAGGGGTAGGACCGGGCAATGAGCTTTTCGAGGCGGTCCTCCGCACGGGCGATGATGAGGTCTTTCAGGTCGATGGCGCCGTAGAACTTGTCGTTCTCGTCCACGACGTAGAGGGTAGAGATGTTGTCGTTCTCGCCCGCCTGCTTCACCAGCTCACTCATGGCCTGCCGGATGGTCATGTCCTTCCGGATGCAGATGTAGTTGGTGGTCATGCTGCTGCCGATCTCGTCCTCGCCGTAGGAGAGCAGCATCTTCACATCTTCGGCGGAGTCTTTGTCCAGCTGGCCGACGATCTTGGCTTTATCCTCTTCTTCGAGGTCATCCAGAGCGTCCACGGCGTCGTCCGAGTCCATGTGGGAAACGACGTTGGCGGCCTTCTCGCTGGGCAGTTCTTTCAGGTAAGGTTCTGCGTCGTCCAGATAGGAGAAGATCTCGGCCACGGTATCCACGCCCAGAACGGCATAGAGCTTCTGGCGCTCGTCGGGCGTCAGGGCTGCGAGGGCGTCGGCAAGGTCGTTCTCGTGGTAATCCGAGAGCTTTTCGGCCAGCTCTGCCTGCGGCAGGCCGCTGTGGATGAGGGCGAGTATTTCCTGCTGGTAGTTCTTCTGCTGCATCTTGGGTTCCTCCTCCCCTTTTGGGGCATAAAAATACACCGCGTCGTCTTTTGGTCAGACTCCTGCGGTGTATCATGGGCAGATGCATTCAGGACGCGGCAGATTTGATCCATACTGCCCGCATCGCAGGAGGAGCGTTGTTTGGGGTTGTCTAAATGGTCGCCGGACATCGTGTTCGCTTCCTCCTGTAAAGTATTTGCCTTTTTCGGCCCCGTCATCATACTACGGCTGGACGATTTTTTCAACCCCTTTTACAAAATTTTTACCAGATTATTGCCAGATCGCACAAAAGAGCAGCCGCTCTCCCGTGAGGAAAGCGGCTGCTCTCAGTTGTTTTGCAAACGTTTCGCTTAGTATGCGATGCCCCAGTAGACCATGGTCTTGGCGGGCTTGCCGCAGCAGGGGCAGACATCGCTCAGGTGCTCCTGCTCGAAGGGCATGCAGCGGCTGGAAAGGCCGACTTCTTCCTTCATCTTCATCTCGCAGGCCAGGTCGCCGCACCACATGGTCTTGATGTAGCCGGTGCCCGCCTTGGCCAGCTCCTTGACCTCGTCCATGGTGGTAGCAGCCCAGGTGCGCTTCTCACGGTTGGCAAGAGCGCGCTCGTACAGGTCCTTGCGCAGAGCCTCCAGCTGGGCCGGGATCGCGGTCTCCAGCTCGTCCAGAGAGACGAACACCTTCTCGCGGGTGTCGCGGCGGACGAGGACGCACTGGTTCTTCTCCAGGTCCTTGGGGCCGATCTCGAGGCGCAGAGGCACACCCTTCATTTCCCACTGAGAGAACTTCCAGCCGGGAGCGTTGTCGCTGTCGTCCAGCTTGACGCGGGCGTACTTGGAGATCTTCTCGGCCAGCTCAGCAGCCTTCTCGGAGACGCCGGGCTTGTGGGCAGCGATCGGCACCACCACGACCTGGATGGGGGCGACAGCCGGGGGCAGGATGAGGCCGTCGTCGTCGCCGTGGGTCATGATGATAGCGCCCACCAGACGGGTGGAAACGCCCCAGCTGGTCTGGAACGGATGATGCAGCTGGTTGTCGCGGCCGGTAAAGGTCACGTCGTAAGCCTTGCTGAACTTATCGCCGAAGTAGTGGCTGGTGCCGCTCTGCAGGGCCTTGCCGTCCTTCATCATGGCTTCGATGGTATAGGTAGCCTCCGCACCGGCGAACTTCTCCTTATCGGTCTTGCGGCCCTTGACAACAGGGATGGCCAGGTCCTGCTCGCAGACGTCTGCGTAGCAGTTCAGCTGCTGCTGGGTCTCAGCCTCAGCCTCGGCAGCGGTCTCGTGGATGGTGTGGCCCTCCTGCCACCAGAACTCGCGGCTGCGCAGGAAGGGACGGGTGGTCTTCTCCCAGCGCACGACGCTGCACCACTGGTTGTACTTCATGGGCAGCTCGCGGTAGCTGTGCAGCACGCGGGACCAGTGGTCGCAGAACATGGTCTCGCTGGTGGGGCGGACAGCCAGACGCTCTTCCAGCTTGTCGGAGCCGCCCATCGTGACCCACGCCACCTCCGGCGCGAAGCCATTGACCAGCTCGCCTTCCTTCTGCAGCAGGCTCTCAGGGATCAGCACGGGCATTGCCACGTTCTCATGGCCGGTAGCCTTGAAGCGGGCATCCATATCCTTCTGGATGAGCTCCCAGATCGCCTGACCATAGGGGCGCAGGATGATGAAACCCTTCACGCTGGAATACTCGACCAGTTCTGCCTTGACGCAGATGTCGGTATACCACTGTGCGAAGTTCTCCTCCTGACTGGTGATCGCCTGTACGAGCTTTTTGTTGTCTTTTGCCATTTTAATCTTATCCTCCCAAGGCCGTGCGCCAAACGCTCATCGTTCCGCACGAACCCATATATAAAGCCCCGCCGCCTACTCTGCCGTGTGCAGAGGCGCGGATGCGGGGCTTTTTTGCTTGTTGGTCGCTCAGCCCTTGTGGCTGTCCACAAACTTCACCACATCACCCACCGTGCGCAGGTTTTCGATGGCGTCGTCCGGCACCTCGATGCCAAACTCATCCTCCAGCGTCATCACCATATCCACGATGTCGAGGCTGTCGGCCTCAAAATCGCCCATAATGTCACTGTCCATCGTGATCTTAGCGGGGTCGATGTCCAGCTGTTCTGCCAGCAGTGCGCGGATCTTCTCAAACGTATCCATGATAGCGGTCTCCTTTTGCTTTAATTTCGCATCTTCACGCTGCGCAGACCGTGGCAGCCCTTCCCGCCTCCCCTTTGGCGGGCAGACTGTCTCCCTGCGCAGAACGCTCTCTTTCTTTATATCCCATGATATGCTTATTGTCAAGCCCCGTTTTGCATCCGGCATGGTTTTCCGGGCAAAAATTCCGCTCAAAATCTCTCTGCCAGCCCTTTTCTGCTTGACAGACGGGGGCTATTTTCTTATCATTATAGAGTGGCAAGTTTATGGGGACTGACCAGCAGCCCCAAAGGAGTTTTCAACATGAAGCTTTCATTCACCAAAATGCAGGGCTGTGCCAACGATTATATCTATCTCGACTGCCGCGAAAGCGGTGTGCCGGAAAACATCGCAGCCCTTTCGCAGGACCTCTCCCGCCGCCACTTTTCCATCGGCGCGGACGGCATCATCTGCATCTGCGCCCCGGTGACGGCCGGCGCAGACGGACGGATGCGCATCTTCAACGCCGACGGCAGCGAGGCCCAGATGTGCGGCAACGGCGTACGCTGCGTTGCCGAGTGGCTCTACACCCACGGCGTCGCCAAAGAGACGCTCGTCGTGGACACGGGCAGCGGCCCTAAGACCATCACCCGCAAGGGCCGCCAGCTCTGGCAGGTGGAGATGGGCGGATACTCCGCCATGGCGGCGGCTCTGCCCGCCGTGAATATGGGCGAAGGCCCGCTGGTGGACTGCCCCCTCACCGTGGAGGGCAGGACCTGGCGTGTCACCTGCATCAGCGTGGGCAACCCCCACTGCGTCACCGTCGTGGACGATGTGGACAGCCTCAAGCTCGAGGACATCGGCCCGGCGTTCGAGAAGCACCCGAACTTCCCGGAGCGGGTCAACACCGAGTTCGTGCAGGTGGTGGACTCCACCCATCTGAAAATGCGGGTGTGGGAGCGGGGCAGCGGCGAGACCTGGGCCTGCGGCACCGGCACCTGTGCCACCGTGGCGGCGCTGACCGAGCTGGGCGTCTGCCCCGCCGGGGAGGACGTCCACGTCCAGCTGCGCGGCGGTGAGCTCATCATCCGGGTGCTGCCGGACAGAAAACTGCTGATGACCGGCAGCGCGGTCACCGTATGCGAAGGCATCGCTGAAGTTTAAGCATCCCTGCCCTCTCCGTTATGTTTTTGGTTTTCCTTCTGAGGGAGCCGGACGCGGAGCGGCCTGAGAGGGCAAGCCACTTATAAAGAAAGAATTGAGGGAAAGTATCATGAAAATGAACAAACATTACAATGAGCTGAAGGCCAGCTACCTCTTCGTGGACATTGCCCACAAGGTCGCCGCCTATCAGGAGGCACACCCCGAGAAGGAGATCATCCGTCTGGGCATCGGCGATGTGACCCAGCCTCTGGCCAAGTGCGTCGTGGACGCCATGCATGACGCCGTCACCGAGATGGGTACCAAGGAAGGCTTCCACGGCTACGGCCCCGAGCAGGGCTACCCCTTCCTCAAGCAGGCCATTCAGGGCTACTACGCAGGCCGCGGCACCCAGCTGGCTGAGGACGAGATCTTTATCTCCGACGGTGCCAAGAGCGACCTGGCCAACGTGCTGGGCCTGTTTGATGTGGACAACACCGTTCTGGTTCCGGACCCCGTTTACCCCACCTATGTGGACGACAACGTCACCGATGGCCGCAAGATCATCTATGGCCGCACCAGTCAGGAGAACGGCTTCCTCGGGATGCCGGACGACAGCGTGAAGGCTGACATCATCTACATCTGCAGCCCCAACAACCCCACCGGCGCTGCCTACACCCGCGACCAGCTCAAGGCATGGGTGGAGTACGCCAGAAAGAACAACGCCATCATCCTCTACGACGCCGCTTACGAGTGCTTCATCTCCGACGGCGAGCTGGCCCGCAGCATCTTCGAGATCGAGGGCGCCCGCGAGTGTGCCATCGAGATCTGCTCCTTCTCCAAGATCGCAGGCTTCACCGGCACCCGCTGCGGCTACACCGTCGTGCCGAAAGATCTGGAACGTGACGGCATGAACATCAACAAGCTCTGGCTGCGCCGCCAGACCACCAAGTTCAACGGTGTGCCTTATGTCGTGCAGCGCGGCGCTGCCGCCGTCTTTACCGAGAGCGGCATGGCTGAGATCCAGCACAACCTCGACTACTACCGCAAGAACGCCAAGGTCATCGCCGACGCTCTGGACGAGTGCGGCGTGTGGTACTGCGGCGGCAAGAACAGCCCCTACATCTGGCTGCGCTGCCCCGGCAGCATGAAGAGCTGGGAGTTCTTCGACTGGCTGCTGGAGAACTGCGGCGTCGTCGGCACCCCGGGCGTGGGCTTCGGCGAGTGCGGCGAGGGCTATTTCCGCCTGACCGCTTTCGGTGACGCCGAAAAGACCAAAGAGGCCGCCCAGCGCATCAAGACCGCCATCAAGGCTCTGTAAATTTTATCGCACAAAAAGAGGGAGGCACCCCGCCGGGGTGTCTCCCTTTTTGCTTGCAGTTTAGCGGTTGAAGGTCGTGCTGAGGGTCGTGCTCCACTCCCCGCCGGGGGCGAGGCAGGCCGCAGCGGCACGCTGCTCCCACTCCTGCGGGTCGTCCACCGAGGCGGGCAGCGAGTTCCACGGCTCGATGCAGACAAAGCGCAGGGGCTTCGACAGGGCCGACCAGATGAGGGTGTAGGGGAAGCCGGCCACATCGCAGACGATGCTGCGGCCCGTGTCCTTCTCGTAGATGCCCAGCGTCCTGGTGCGCAGGCCCGCCATGCAGAAGCTGTCGTTGTCGAAGAGGTCGTTGGTCAGCTGGATGGCCTGCTGGTTCTTCCACTGGTAGTAGCATTTGCCCGTCAGCAGGCCGCCCCCGCTGGCGTCGAGGATGACCGGGCTCTCGGGCTGGTCGAAGCGGAACTCGTAGTCCTCGACGGTGTGGCTGTCATCGAACGGCACCTGAAAGGCCGGGTGGTAGCCGATGCCGAACCGCAGCTCTTCGGCACCGGGGTTCGAAACGGTGAGGGTGTGGTGAAGGGTCTTTCCGTCCAGCCGGAAGGTGCTGGTGAGCACGAAATCGAAGGGGAACTTCTCCGCCTTCATGGCCTCATCCGGGCGCAGCTCCAGCTGGATGGTGTCGCCCTCGGCCTCCAACAGAGTGTGCTCCACGTCCCGGGCAAAACCGTGCTGGCCGCCCTTGTAGGTCTTGCCGCCATGGGTGAAGCTGCCGTCTTTAAGCTTGCCCGTCCATGGGAAGAGGATGGGCGCGTGGCGCTTCCAGACCGCCGGATCGGCCTGCCAGAGCAGCTCCTCCCCCGCCGCGTTCTTCAGGCTGACGGCCTCGGCACCGTGAGTGTCCACCGTAAGGCTCAGAAATTCGTTTTGAATGGTCGCCTGCATTTGTCTGCACTCCTTTTCGTGTGTGTTTTGCTGATCCCAGTATACTCCCCCGTGTGCCAAAAATAAAGCCCCCCTTCCCATGCTTGCACAAATCGTCACTGGGCAAAAGCCTTCACCCCTTGGGGACAGATTTCCCCCGACCGGGGGAAGCCTTTATTCGGAAGCACGATTTCCATGCTCTGCTTGCTTCAACAGGGCTGTGCCAGCGGCAGGGTGACGACAAAGGTAGTGCCGTTTTCGCTGCTGCTCTCCACAGTCACACTGCCGCCGTGCAGTACGGCGATCTCCCGCACAAGGGCAAGGCCAAGCCCCACGCCGCCCATCTCCCGGCTGCGGGACTTATCCACCCGGAAAAAGGGCTGGAAGATGCTCTCCCGGCAGTCTGCGGGGATGCCCGGGCCGGTATCCGCAACGCGCAGCACGGCAGTTTGCTTTTCCCGCCGCAGAGTGACGCGCACCGCACCGTCGAGGCGGTTATACTTGATACCGTTTTCCACCAGATTGAACACCAGTCGGTAGATCAGCGCATCACTGCCCACCATGCCCAGTTCCGCGCAGTCCTGCTGCAAGGAGATATTGTTTTTCTGGGCAAGGGGGGTCAGGTCGGTCAAAATTTCCTCCACCAGCGGTGCAAGGGCGATCTGGTCAGTACGGGAGATCGATTGCAGATTGCTCATCTCTAATAAAGTGCGCACAAGGGCGGTCAGGCGATCCAGTTGCTCCCGCAGAGAGCTGACCAGCCCGGCAGTCTCGGCATCCATGGCTGGGTGCTCCTCTGCAAACAGTTCCAGCTTCGTCTGCAAAATAGCCAGCGGGGTGCGCAGCTCGTGGGCTGCGTTGCCCGCAAACTGCCGTTGTAATTCAAAGGACTGTGCTAGGCCATCCAGCATCCGGTTTACCGACCGGCTCAACTGCCCGAATTCCTGCACGGTATCTTCGTCCAGACGGACGGTAGCAATGCTGTCCTGATCGACCCGCTGCGCCTGCTGCGCAAGCTGCTGCAACGGTTTCAGAGCTCTGCCGCTGACAAAATAAGCGATGGCCGCGCTGAGGATGGTGACCACAGCAGTGATGCACCAGCCCTTGCGGCCAAAAACCACCTTTGCATCGTAGACTTCCTGTGAAAAATGCGCCAGCAGGCTGGACATTTCCTCCTGCGGGATCTCGATGGTCAAGGAATCCTCACTGCCGGGCTGATACTGCATCATAAAGCCGTTGAGGGCATCCATGCCGGTTGCACCGGTGCGGTATAAAAGCAGGTTCATGCACACGCAGGCACAGGCGATGAGCAGCGCCGTCAGCAGGGTGATGCGCCATTGCAGGGACAACCGTTTCATTGTACCTCTCCTCCGATCTCGTAGCCTTCCCCGATGCGGTTGCGGATGGGGTCGTAGCCCAGCACCGCCCGCAGCTTTTTGCGCAGGGCAGAGATATGTACCCGGATGGAGTTGCTGAAGCTGTCCACGCTTCCGTCCCAGACGTGCTCAATCAGCTCTTCCTGACTGACCGGGCGTCCCTGATGCAGCAGCAGATATTCCAGTACGCCGCTCTCCTTCCGCGTCAGGGCAAGGGTCTGACCATCCACCGTGGCAACGCGGCTGCGGGTGTTGAAGCTGAGCCGCCCGCAGCACAGGCAGACGTCCTGCTGGATGAACTTGCGCCGGGTCAGGCTGCGCACCCGGGCTTCCAATTCTGCAAGGTGGAATGGCTTGGAAAGATAATCGTTCGCCCCGGCATCCAGCCCCTCCACCTTATCTGAAATTTCACTGCGTGCTGATAAGATCAGCACACAGGTCTCAAGGTCGTGCTGCCGTAAGCTGCGCAGCACCTGCATCCCGTCCACCTCGGGCAGATTGAGGTCCAGCAGTACAAGGTCGTACCGCTCTGCCGTCAGCGCTTCCAATGCGGCTTCGCCGTCTGCACAGGCGTCCACCTCGTACCCGGACAGCCGCAGCTTCCGGGCAATGTCCTCCCGCAGGGAGTGCTCGTCCTCTACCACCAAAAGGCGCATTTTGTTTTCCACCCTTCCCGTAAAAAATCCATTTCTTGCGTTTTTCTTCATTATAACAGATTATAGCAGACGGTGTTAAGATTCGTGTTAAGATTTTCTTAGCAGAAATTTTATCCCGGATAGTGTATACTGGTGCCATCAAACAACAGGAGGCTATGATGTTCATGACAAAAAAACAGGCGCAGCTGCTTTTGCTTGCTGCCGGGGTACTGATGCTGCTGTTCGGCGTATGGCGGGGCGAGGCAGACACCGTATTTTCAAAAGCCATCCGGCTGTGTATGGAGTGTGTGGGCATTGGATAAGAAAAAATTAAATCCCCTTGCCCGGTTCCGGGGCTTTATACAGGCCGGAGCGACCCTTTTAACCAACATCCACCTGCCCAACTTTGCTAAAGGAACGCTGTATCAGGGCAATGGAAAATACGTCTGCGTCCCGGGGCTGAACTGCTATTCCTGCCCGGGCGCTGCCGGTGCCTGCCCGGTGGGGGCGTTTCAGGCGGTAGTGGGCTCTTCCAAATTCCGCTTTTCCTACTACATCACCGGCATTCTCATCCTTTTCGGGGTGCTGCTGGGACGGTTCATCTGCGGTTTCCTCTGCCCGTTCGGGTGGTTTCAGGAGCTTTTGCACAAGATTCCCTCTCCCAAGCTTTCCACCAAAAAGCTAAAGCCGCTGCGCTATTTAAAGTATGCGGTGCTGCTGGTCATGGTGGTGCTGCTGCCATTGCTGGCGGTCAACGAGCTGGGCATGGGCGACCCCTTCTTCTGCAAATATCTCTGCCCACAGGGCGTGCTGGAAGGCGCCCTTCCCCTCTCCCTGACCAATGCTGGCATCCGCGCCGCGCTGGGCAAGCTGTTCACATGGAAAGCCTGCATTCTGCTGGCAGTCATTATGGGCAGCGTGGTGTTCTACCGCCCCTTCTGCAAGTGGCTGTGCCCGCTGGGCGCGTTTTATGCGCTGCTGAACAAGGTCTCGCTGTTCCAGATGCGTGTAGACACCCACAAATGCGTCTCCTGCGGCGCCTGCGCAAGGGCCTGTAAGATGGACGTAGACATTACCAAGACCCCCAACCACGCCGAATGTATCCGCTGTGGGATGTGTATGAAAGCCTGCCCCACGGACGCCATCCAGTACAAGTTCGGGCTGGGAGACCAATCAAACACCGAAACAACAAAGGAGTAAAACCATGAAATTCAACCGTGTAACCGCACTTTTGCTCAGCCTTACGCTGGCTTTCAGCCTTGCCGCCTGCGGGCAGGGCGCGTCCTCTGCATCTTCTGCATCCTCTTCTTCTGCCGCTTCCTCTGCGGCAGCGGAAACCAAGACCGAGGAGCAGCTGCTGGCCGAGGAAAACGAGATCCTTTCCGCAAACGATGCCCTGTGGGAGAAGGTGTTCGCTTCCATGGACAAAAACATGACTGAGACCACCCTCAGCACGAACTACGGCGATTTTCTGCGCAGCTCCGTGGAAAAGACAAAGGACCAATTCTCGGATGAGGAGTACAAGACCCTGACCGCCGATGCAGAAAAAATCCGTGCCATCGAGGAGCAGATTGCCACCCTTGCCCTCGCGGACGCGGCCGCTTCCGGCGCTGCCGCACAGGGCACTGCCTTCCCCCAGTTTGAGGGCAGCGATTTAGAGGGCAACCCGGTGGACAACAGTCTGTTTGCGGGCAACGCCTTTACGGTGGTGAACTTCTGGTTCAACGGCTGCAAGCCCTGCGTAGAGGAACTGGACGACCTGAACGCCCTGAACGAGAAGGTCAAGGCACAGGGCGGCGAGGTTGTCGGCATCAACACCGAGACGCTAGACGGCAACCAGCAGGGCATTGATGCCGCCAAAAAACTGCTGGCTGCAACGGGCGCAAGCTACCGCAACATCTACTTTGCCTCCGGCAGCGACGCCGGCAAATTTGCGCTGAACATCATGGCCTTCCCCACCACCTACGTTTTTGACCGGGACGGCAACGTTGTGGGCCAGCCCCTGCTGGGCGGCATCGACAAGGAAGAAAACCTTGCCGCCCTGCAAAAAAATATTGACGCTGCCCTTGCCAAGGACAACGCCAAATAAGCTATTCTCCCCTGCCACGGAAATCAACTTTTAGAGTTCGTCCCAGAGCAGCCGGATGAGGGGCAATTTCCCGTAAGCTGCTGCTCGTTTGCGCCCTCATCAGTCACCTGCGGTGACAGCTTCCCCCCCAACCGGGGGAAGCCTTTAGAGAAAATTTGATTTCTGTAATTCCCTGCCGCCTACGGGCGGCTTTTTTTGTTTGCACCGGGCATTGTCATGCACGCCCGGGCGCCGGACGGAATACGCTGGGGCAGAATCATACTTTTACCAGCAAAGGAGCGTATCTCCATGAAGAACACCGGAACTCTCCGCATCCAGGCCTTCGCGGCCCGTCAGTCCAGCCCTGTCGAGGGTGTGACCGTCACCGTCAGCGGCAACGGCTTCACCGCCACCCGCCTGACCGACGCCGAAGGCAACGCCGACGACATCACCCTTACCACCCCAGCCTGTGCTCTCTCGCTGGACGAGAACAACACCACGCAGCCCCCCTACGCGGTCTGTGACCTCGTGGCCTCCAAGACCGGCTACCGCACCGTCCGCATCCAGGGCGTGCAGGTCTTTCCCGGGCAGGTGACGCTGGCCCAGCCCGAGATGATCCCCGACACCGAGGAGATGCGGGACACGCCCAACGTCCCCATCGTCATCCCACCCCACAGCCTCTTCACCGGCGACGGCGGCAGCGGCCCGAACCCGTTCCTCGCCTGTGTGCCGCGGGTGCTGGACCGGGTCATCATCCCGAAGAACATCACCGTCCACCTCGGCAAGCCCGCCGCCTCGGCCCGGAACGTCACCGTCTCGTTCCGCAGCTATATCGCCAACGTGGCGTCCAGTGAGGTGTATCCGACCTGGGCTGACGAAAACAGCCCAACGGGGCAGTCGAACTGTCTGCCGACTCAGAAATTCCATTCGATCGTGATTTTTTGTTCTCCGGTAAGCAGATCTTTTGGGCTGACAATGACCCGATGGACCAGCAGTACAACTAGTTCGCGGGTCAGGTACGAAACCTGTGCCAGTTCACGGACACGCTGCCTCTGCGTCTGGACTCCACCGGTTTCTTCCTGCTGTTGTTCCAGTTCCGCTTCCAATGTATCGATCCGGGTCTCTGCCTTTTTCACTTCTTCCAGAAAGGTCTGGTTCATTTCAGAAAACTGAACGGCATCGATCAAACCTGACACCTTATCCAGATACAACTCCTGCATGGCCTTGCGCCGCCGGGCTGCTTCGCTCTTCAACCGTTTCAGCTCGTCACGCCTGGCCTGCTCTCGCCGCCGGATGGGGTCATCCTGTTCTGGAAGGGGAACTTTTTCAGGGTCAAAATAGTCTGCCGCATACGCCCGGATACGTTCCAGTACCGCATTCTCCAACGCGTCCATATCGGTACAGGTCTTGTTGCCGCACACTTCCGGTGCGCGCTGGTGCATCCGGCAGCGAACATAGCGTCTTTGTGTTCCATCCGCTCTCGGCTGACGGCCAGTTTGCTCCATGATACAGCCGCAGCATCCACAAACCACTTTTTTTGCCAGCGGATGGATCGTTCCCTTCTCGCCGCTCCGGGTGCGCTCCTGCATCATCCTCTGGACCGTTTCAAACATTTCCCGCTCAATGATCGCTTCATGGGTATTTTCTACAACGATCCACTGCGATTTTGGAAGCCAAATCGTCTTTTCAGACTTGTAACTTATCTTTTTATGCTTTCCCTGCACCATATTTCCGATATAAAGCTGATCATGCAGTATTTGATATACGGTGGGACTGCTCCAAAGAGCCGCATTTGTATTCTTCAATGCACTGCGGTAATGGATGCCATGCAGCTGCTTATAGGCCGTTGGGCTTGGAATTTTTTCGTCATTCAGGATGCGTGCGATCTTGTGTGCGCCGATTCCGTTAAGCGCCATGGAGAAGATCCGCCTTACCACCTCGGCTGCTTCCGGGTCGATGATGAGTTTTCCTTTTGCATTTGGGTCTTTGCAGTATCCATACCGTGCAAAAGAGCCGATGAACAGCCCCTCTTTCCGCTTGTGGTCAAGCACCGAGCGGACATTGGTGGACAGATCTTCCAGATACCACTCGTTGATCAGGCCGTTGATCTGGCGGGATTTTTTGTTCGCAGTATCGTTGGTATCCACATGGTCTACCACCGCAATGAAGCGGACGCCCCACTCCATGAACTTTCCGTGCAGATACTTTTCCACGAGCTCCATGTCACGGGTGAAACGGGATTGCGTTTTGGCCAGTACCACATCAAACTGATGTTCGCTTGCGGCTTGCAGCATCGAATTGAATGCCGGACGGTTCCGGTCGATGCCGGAATAGTCCTCATCCGAATAGATCTGGTAAATATCAAATCCTTTCTCCAGGGCGTACTGGAGCAGCATCGACTTTTGATTCTGAATGCTCTCCGATTCGCCAATTTTATCTTCATCTTCTTTGCTCAGGCGGCAATAAATTGCTGCTTTCATGATCTGCCCCCCTCTTTTTGTACACGAGCATCCATGCGCAGCATCACGCATCCCTCCTTCCAATTCAGGGATGCCGCATCAGGCGCAGGATCTTGGAGGAACCGCATTGAGCAATCCATCGATGATATATCGCTCAAATTCCTTTTGAAACCGTTCTTTGCGCTGTTCGTTGTTGTCCGAACGAAATTTTTCGTGCAGAATAAAAGGAGTTTTTTTCATCGAATCCCCCTTTTCGGTCCATCTGGTCGTGATCTGTGTCACTTCAGTCTATTTCCAGTCAGCGAAATTCAGAACTTTCCAGATTTTTCATGCAAAATATTTCAAGACGTTCAAAATCAACTTGAAACGCTTTTGCCGCAATGGTACAATTATACTGTCATTTTATGGAAACTCGGTGCAAAGCCCCGTGCGGACAGGCCGCAAGCGTCGGAGTTCCTGTGGGATGTGCCTGTGGGATGTGTAAGAATCGCTAAGGCAGCACTGCGCTGCTGCACCTGCGCAGTATTGCTTTCCGAAAATGTGAGAAAGTATATTTATATGATGAAAAAGATCTCCCGCCGCTCGTTTTTGCAGGTCTGCGGCATTACTGCGGCAGCGGCAGCGATGACGGCATCGGCATGAGCATTGATACTGAGTCGGATCATGCGCAGAAGGTGCAGGCTCTGCCGGAGGAAGCAGAAGAAACTTCTCCCCTGTCCGGCATGAAGTTCCTCTGCGCCGAGGATAACGCCATCAACGCCGAAATTCTGGAAATGCTGCTGGAATCCAAGGGCGCAAGCTGCACCATCTGCTCCAACGGACAGGAGATCGTGGATGCCTTTGCCAGCGTCAAGCCCGGCGAGTACGACATGATTTTGATGGACGTGCAGATGCCGGTGATGGACGGCCTGGAGGCCACCCGCCGCATCCGCAATGGCGAAAATCCGCTGGGCAAAACCATTCCCATCCTTGCCATGACCGCCAACGCCTTCCTTGAGGATATGCAAAAGAGCAAGGAAGCCGGCATGGACGAACATCTCTCCAAACCCGTGGACATTGCAGCACTGGAACAGACCGTAAAACGCTTCCGCGTTACCTCCCCCCATTAAAAAATAGCGGAAAAGCGCGTTTCCGCAGATGAAACACACAAATGATGTAAATGATGTAGAAGAGGGTCAGAACGTGAATACACTTTCCGAGATCGAGGAATATTACAAAGCGCGTGAGCAGCAGCTGTTGAAAAAACTTCATCAACAGGGAGCCGCTCTTGCCGCAGCGGAGCAGGCGCTGAAACAACTGACCGAAAATCAGAAAGTATCGGAGGACGAAACAGCCCGACAGCGCGCTGCACGGGAGCAGGCATTCGAAGAAAAGCTTTATCAGGATCCGCTGACAGGAATTTACAACCGCCGCTATTACGAAGAAGTTGCCCGCAAAACCATCGGCCCGGCGGGTGTCGCACTGATGGATGTGGATGATTTCAAGATCTGCAACGATACCTATGGGCATTACGCCGGAGATATGGCACTGAAAACGGTGGCAAACACCATCCAGTCCTGCATCCGGAAGTCGGACCTGCTCATCCGCTACGGCGGGGATGAGTTTTTATTGGTTCTGCCCGGCATTCCGGGAGACTTTTTGCAGACCAAACTGGAACAGATCTGCACCGCCGCGCAGATGGCATCTGTACCCGGCTATTCGCATTTCCGTATCTCGCTGAGCATTGGCGGAACGATACAGTCCCTCGCCGACCCTATGGATAACATCGTTCGCCGGGCGGATCGGCTGATGTATCAGGCAAAGTGCCGCAAGAATGCCGTCATGGTGGAGGTTCCGGGGCATAACCCGGCGGCTTTGGAAAAACTTTTGCAGAACAAGCCACAGATCTTACTTGTGGATGACTCCGCAATGAACCGCATGATACTGACAGAGATCCTGGGAGACAGCTACCACATTCTGGAAGCCGAAAACGGACGGGAATGCATGGAAAAATTGCAGGCAGAAGCCGGAAACATTGCACTGGTGCTGCTGGACATCAATATGCCCGTTATGGACGGCTTTGAAGTGCTGAAAGCCATGAATGCCAACCACACCATCGAGGATATCCCGGTCATTATGATCTCCAGCGAGGACTCCGATGCGACGATCCGGCGTTCCTATGAGCTGGGCGCAAGTGATTATGTCAATCGCCCCTTCGATGCTCGTATCGTGTACCGCCGTGTGACCAACACCATCAAGCTGTACGCCAAGCAGCGGCGGCTGGTGCAGATGGTCTCAGAGCAGATCCGCGCCCGTGAAAATAATACGGATATGCTGGTGGGTGTACTGAGTCATATCGTAGAATTCCGCAACGGTGAAAGCGGCGCCCATGTGCGGCACATCCGTATCATCACCGAACTGCTGCTCCGCCGTCTGTTGGAGATCAGCAGCAGATACTCGATCACTGCGGAACAGCAGGATATGATCCCGCTGGCTTCCGCCCTGCACGACATCGGAAAAATCGGCATTGACGAAAAGGTCCTCAACAAGCCCGGCAGGCTGACCCCGGAGGAATTCGAGGTCATGAAGACCCACAGTATGCTGGGAGCCAAGATGCTGCATGATCTGGATAATTTTGCAGAGCAGCCGCTGCTGCAAACGGCCTACGAGATCGCCCGCTGGCACCACGAACGCTGGGATGGGCGCGGCTACCCGGATGGGCTGAAGGGTGATGAGCTCCCCATCAGCGCACAACTGGTCTCGCTGGCTGATGTGTACGATGCACTGACCAGCGAACGCTGCTACAAAAAAGCCTTCTCCCACGAAAAAGCCGTGCAGATGATCCTGAACGGCGAGTGCGGAGCGTTCAACCCGCTGCTGCTGCAGTGCCTGACAGATATTCAGACTGACCTGAAAGAAGAATTACAGCAGCACAACTGAGCAATGGATGCAATAAAACAGGAGAACAAAAAGTCCAAATGAAACACAGAATCTCACGCCGTGCATTTCTGCGCGGCTGCACGCTGCTGGCGGTATCTGCTGCCGTCGGCAGTCTGACTTCCTGCGGCGGCACGAATGCGAAGGACAGCGGTCTTCCGCAGCTCATTGTGGGAAGCGATACCTATCCGCCCTATATTTATCTGAACAATGACGGCGTTCCCGCCGGGATCGACGTGGAGATCGCCACCGAAGCGTTCCGCCGCATGGGATATGCTGCCCAGTTTGAACCGATCGATTGGGAGCAAAAAACAGATCTGGTGGAAAGCGGTACCATCGACTGCATCTGGGGCTGCTTTTCCATGGATGGGCGCGAGGAGGTATACCGCTGGGCGGGACCCTACATGGTGAGCCGTCAGGTGGCTGCGGTGGATGCCGACAGCAGCATCCGGACACTCGGCGACCTTGCCGGAAAGACCATCGCCGTGCAGAGCACCGGCAAGCCGGAGGAGATCTTTCTCAGCGGCTCCGACCCGCGCATCCCGCAGACCGTCGAGGTGTTCAGCACCGAAGACCGCAGCGTGCAGTATGCGATGCTGGCCTGCGGCTATGTGGATGCCATCGCTGCCCATGAGACGGCCATCCTGCAATACATGAAGGACAATTCCGTGGAGTTCCGCATCCTCGAAGAACCGCTGCTGGTCACCGGGCTGGGCATCGCCTTTGCCAAAAACGACAGCCGCGGGCTGGACATCCAGCTGAACGCTGTTCTTGCGCAGATGCGCACAGACGGCACACTGGAGCAGATCCTTGGCAAGTATCTTGAACATCCTTCGCAGTATCTGGAGGTGGACACCATTGGCACGTAAAAACAAAACCATCTCAGATACCTGGAGATGGGGGCTCTATCTGATCATCGGCGTGCTTTTTATGGCCGGCGTCGTTTTTTTCTCGAGTTGGCAGGCACTGCGTGCAACGGAGGCTCGTTTCTGCCAGATCCTTGATTTTGTCAAATCCCAGTCCACCAGCTTTGAAAAGCACAACGATACGATTGTGGCCAAAGCGCTCCGCCGCGCGGCGGTATCGGTGCATCAGCTGGCACAGGACCCTGCGCTCGACCTTTCCGACCCGGAATGCCTGAACAGGCAGGCAGAGCTGCTCTGGCTCACAGGTATTTCAGTTCTGGCCCCGGACGGTACGCTCCTGTGCGAATCCACAACGAACGGCATCGGCTATGCCCGGTTTGGAGAACCGCTCAAAAATGATGCCGTTCTGGACGTTTTCTCTTACCCGCAAAAAACCTACCTGAAGCGGATCCTGCTGGAGGATGGGTCTGCCGTGGATGTTGCGGCACACCGGGCAGAAAGCAAAGAGGTCATCCTGCTTGCCTACCGCTATACCCCGGCAGAATTTATAGAGGGAACGGCTTTGTCCATTCAGAGTGTACTGGACGGTTACTCGGCTGAGACCAGCGGCACATTGTTCATCGTGCAGAACAATCAGGTCATTGCCTCCAACCGCCCGGAGCTCATCGGGCAGGATGCTGCGGACAGTCTGCCGGTGCGGGAGATCCGCAAAGCCGGGGCTGCCGAAACGCTGACCCATACCCACGATTGGAACGGCTCCGGCTGCTATTTTGGAATGTACTGCCACGGAAGGTCTTTCGATCTCTACGCGTATACGGATGAAAGATCCGTCTTCCGTGAATCGTTTCCGCTGATTTTGATGGCGCTGGCCGGTTACATCCTGCTTGTAATGGTCCTTCGGGTGCTGCGCAGACGCTCCGTGCAGGAGATGGAGCAGCAGAAGAAAGAGCAAGAGAAGAAGTATCAGGCTCAGCTGGAGGAACAGAACCGCAAACTGGAGATCGCACTCCAGCACGAGGGTGCGGCAAACCGTGCCAAGCGGGAGTTCCTGTTCAATATGAGCCACGATATTCGCACCCCCATGAACGCCATCATCGGCTTCACCTCGCTGGCTGCGACCCATATTGATAATAAGGAACAGGTGCTGGACTACCTGAAAAAGATCTCTACCTCCAGCCAGCATCTGCTTTCCCTCATCAATGATGTGCTGGATATGAGCCGCATCGAGAGCGGAAAAGTAAAAATTGAAGAAAAAGCGGTGCATCTGCCGGACCTCGTCCACGATGTGCGCTCCATCATCCAACCCGATGTTTCGGCAAAGCGGCTGTCGCTTTTCATCGATACCATGGACGTGGAGAACGAGGACATCATCACCGACCCGCTGCGGCTGAACCAGATCCTGCTGAACATTTTGTCCAACGCCATCAAGTTCACTCCCACAGGCGGTACGATCAGCATCCGCATTGCCCAGAAGAACGGTGCGCCCAAGGGCCGTGGCTGCTATGAGTTCCGCATCAAGGACAATGGCATTGGTATGAGCGAAGCGTTCCAGAAGCACATCTTTGAGGCGTTCAGCCGGGAGGAAAGCTCCACCGTCAGCGGCATTCAGGGTACCGGCCTGGGCATGTCCATCACCAAGAACATTGTGGATATGATGGGCGGCACCATTGCGATCGAAAGTGAACCGGGCAAGGGCAGCGAATTCATCGTAGATCTCTGCTTCGCACTCAGCGGACAAAGGGTGGAGCCCAGGCAGCTCCCACAGTTGGAAGGGCTGCGCGCATTGGTAGCAGACGACGATACCGACACCTGCCTGAGCGTCAGCACCATGCTGTCCAAGATTGGGATGCGGCCGGAGTGGACGATCTCCGGCCGGGAAGCAGTGATCCGCACCCGGTACGCCATGGAACAGGGCGACGAATTCAGCGTCTACATCATCGACTGGCTCATCCCCGATATGAACGGCATCGAGGTCGTGCGGCAGATCCGCAAGCTGATCGGGAAAAGCTGCCCTATCATCATTCTGACGGCCTACGATTGGACGGATATTGAAGAGGAAGCCCGCGCTGCCGGAGTGACCGCCTTCTGCGAAAAGCCGCTGTTCCTTTCCGAACTGCTCAGAGTGCTGGCAGAACCGTACGGTGCAGAGCCTGCCTGTAAGCCAGCGCAGCCAGATTCCTCCGAGCTCAGGGGAAAGAAACTTTTGCTGGTGGAGGACAATGCCTTGAACCGTGAGCTCGCACTGGAGATCCTGAAGGAAGCGGGCTTTGCGGTAGACACTGCTGAGGATGGCGAGATCGCTGTCCAGAAGATGAAGCAGGCGGCCCCCGGGCAGTACGATTTGATCTTAATGGACATCCAGATGCCCAAGATGGACGGTTACGAGGCAACGCGGCAGATCCGCGCCCTGCCGGATGCTGCAAAGGCAGGCATTCCCATCTTTGCAATGACGGCAAATGCCTTTGAAGAAGACCGTCAGAATGCATTGAAGGCCGGTATGGACGGCCACATTGCAAAGCCGCTGGATATTCCGCATCTGCTGCAGGTCCTTGCAGATGTACTGAAATCATAACGGCTGCCAGCCGACAAAAGCAAAAGCGCCCGCAGCAGGCTTCGCAGAGGCTCTTGACCTCAGGAAGCGAATGCTGCGGGTGCTTTATTTCTTTTCTGTCTGACAGGCGTTTGGCTTACAGGATCTTGTGCAGCTCCTGCACGAGATCGCCGATCACGATGGGCTTGGACAAAAAGCCGTTCATGCCGCTTTCCAATGCGTTGCGGCGGTCCTCGTCGAAGGCGTTGGCGGTCATGGCAAGGATGGGGAGCTTTGCCCGGGCAGGGTCATCCAGTGCGCGGATCTTCCGGGTGGCGGTGTAGCCGTCCATCACCGGCATCTGCACATCCATCAGCACCAGATCATAGCTGCCCGGCGCTGCGGTGCTCACCTTTTCCACCGCCACTTCACCGTTTTCCGCCGTATCGACCCGGAAGCCGTACTCGCGCAGGATCTCCTGTGCGATCTCGCGGTTCAGCTCGTTGTCCTCTACCAGCAGGATGTGTCTGTCCTTGAAGTCGGCGTTCTTTTCCGGCAGAAGCTCCTGCGACGCATCTGTCAGCTTCTGGCCGAGGGCGCTCATCAGGGTCTCGCGCAGGTCAGATATGAACATGGGCTTGGAGCAGAAGGCAGTCACACCGGCGGCCTTTGCCTCCACCTCAATGTCAGACCAGTCGTAGGCCGTCAGGATAATGATGGGGGTATCGTCGTTCAGGCTGCGGATCTGGCGGGTGACCTCGATGCCGTTCATATCCGGCAGCCGCCAGTCGATGATATAGGCGTGGTAGACATCGCTCATCTCGATGGACTGCCGCGCGCGCAGCACCGCTTCCTTGCCGGAAAGGGTCCACTCCGCCCGCATTCCCACCTTGACCAGCATCTTTGTCACGCTGTCGCAGGTGTTGAAATCGTCGTCCACCACCAGAGCCTTCAGGCCTTCCAGCTCGGTGATCTTTTCCACCGGGCGGTGCTCTGCCTGCACCCGCAGCGGCACACGAATGATAAACTCGCTGCCCTTGCCCTGCGCTGTCTGCACCTCAATGGTGCCGCCCATCATATCCACGATGTTTTTGGTGATGGCCATGCCAAGGCCGGTGCCTTGGATACGGCTGACCGTGGAAGTGCGCTCCCGCTCAAACGGCTCAAAGATTTTTTGGGCAAATTCCGGGCTCATGCCGATGCCGTTGTCCTTGATGCGGAACTCGTACTGCCCGCAGCCGCGCACCTGCCCGGCAAGCTGGCGCACCCGCACCGAGACCGTGCCGCCCGCCGGGGTGAACTTGATGGCGTTGGACAGCAGGTTGAGCAGGATCTGCCCGAGGCGCGTCCGGTCGCAGCAGACGTCCTCGTCCGTCACGTCGATCGCGTCCATGTACAGCTCGAGCTGCTTGGCGTGCACCTGTCCGCTGATGATGGTCTTGATGTCGTGCAGCACATCGGACAGGCTGACCTCGCTCTCTTCGAGATGGAGCTTGCCGCTCTCGATGCGGCTCATGTCGAGCACGTCGTTGATGAGCGAGAGCAGGTGCTGGCTCGCCGTCGCGGTCTTTTTCAGGTAGTCGAGCACCTGTTCGCGGTTGTCGATATGGGTGGCCGCGAGCGAGGTGAAGCCGATGATGGCGTTCATCGGGGTGCGGATGTCGTGCGACATATTGGTCAGGAAGTCGCTCTTTGCGCGGCTGGCGGACTGGGCGGCCGCGACCGCGTCCGAAAGCGCCTGATTGACCTCTCTGTCGGCCGTGCGGTCGGACAGTACGAGGATATACTTGGTCCGGCCTGCCGTCTCGGTGCCCATGGCGATGATATGGAACCAGCGGCGCTCGCCGGTCGCTTGATGGACATAATCCACGTCCCATTCGCGCTGCTCGCCGCGCTGCATCCCCTCGAGGAAGTTCTTGTCGCGGTCGGGGGAGTCCGCGTCGTGCAGCAGCTTCAGCACATGGACGTCCTGCCGCACCTGTTCGAGCGGCACGCCGAGCAGACGCTCGATGTTCGGGCTGATATAGTCCGCGTGCGAGGTCTCGCCGTCCAGCATGAGGAAAACGTCGTCGACGCTGTGCGAGAGCCGGTTGAACAGCTCGTCCCGGTACGAGATCTCGGTATTCTTCCGGCGCAGGTTCGCATGGCCCCTGCGCACGATCATCAGAATGACCAGCACGGCAATGCCTACGGTGATGCCCGCCACGATCTGTATGGTATGGAACCACAGCTTATCCAGACCGGCATTGACGACCCTGACCGGCACAAGCCCCAGCATCGTCCAGTTCTGGACCGCCGTGCCCTCGTAGACCAGATAATAGCTGATGCCGCCCAGCGTCACCCTCATGTTTCCGCTGCTGCCCTGCGCAAAGGCATCCGAAAGAGCAAGGACCTGTTTCTCAGAAAGGTCGGAATGAAGTTGTAGACCGTTTCCTTGCGGTTTACGGAATTGTCGATGATCACCCGGCCGTCCGGGTAGATGACATAGTTGCTGGCATTGCCCTCAAAGGCAGAGTTGTCCAGCAATTTCAGCACCGCATCATTGTAGTAGGCGATGGCAATGGCATCATAGGCAAAGCCCCGGTAGCTGCCCTGCGTTTCGGGACAGATGAAAGCAAGCATCTGGGGCTTGCCGGGCAGCGCCGTGTTCATGACGATATCCTCGCCCTTGGAGAGCTTTTCGTCCAGATTGGTCTGTAAGCCAAGGTAGCCGGTCTCCCCCGTCACGGTCATGTAGTTGCCGTCGTAGGTAAGAAAGTAAAAGCCGACAAATCCGGTCGACTGCTGCGCTTTCTCGATATACGCCTGAATTTCGGCTTCATCGGAAGTGTTTTCCAAAAAGTCGTTGTACAAGTGCAGATAGGTCAGGTTTTTGCGCACCATCTCCTTCAGCATATTGTTGGATTTATGCAGCACTTCCTCCAGATGCGAGGTGCTTTCCTGATAAATGGTCTGCGACACAAACGAGATGTACCGGACGCCAAAACCGACTGCCAGCAAAACCAGAAGAAGGATTGCGGCAGCGGCAGGCAGCCACTTTTGCCAGGGATGGCAGTTCCGTTTGGGTTTACGCTTTTCGTCTGCCATTCCGCTCACCTCAACGTTATGTAGTTTTCCGGCTCTGCAAGCGCTGCGCCGCCGCCGGAAACATGATTGCGCCATGTGTTTTTCACCCATGTATCTTCGCCCGCAGACGTTCCGCTTTCACTCGCAGGCAGCGCTGCCATCTGCTTTTCCGTTGCCAGACAGGTCACGGTAACGGTGTCGTCATCCCCCAGCGGCTGCCCGTTGCGGGTGATGCCGGTCAGGGTATAGCTGCCGTTTTCTTCTTTTACCTCCAAGGCAATGCCGCTGACCACCGGCAGAGAACCACGGTTGAAGGGCACAAAGCCGCCCTCCCAGCCTTCCACAAAGGCGCGGACGGTCTCCTTCAGCTCTGCGCCGGTCATGGTGCGCTGGCGGGACATCAGACCGTTGGGCAT
>ENA-UERW01000835-UERW01000835.1-human-gut-metagenome-genome-assembly--contig:-NODE-835-length-24524-cov-106.434491_pt1 | contig 24524 bp, 18 predicted proteins | sample MGYA00242994_ERZ507995 | MGnify/ENA primary metagenome ERZ507995 (study PRJEB26167, sample SAMN06115492) | human gut metagenome | host: Homo sapiens | place: China:Chongqing | collected 2015-04-26...
ATAGGAGGCGAAGTCCGATTCGACCTGACGCAGCGTCTTGGCGAGCGCTTGACGGAACCATTCGATTGCCAGGCGGTTGTTTTCGCTTTGTGCCAGGGTGTCGTCGATCGTCCAGCCGTTGACCAGTCGGTAGGCATTCCAGATTTTGTTGCCGAAATTGCGTCCCTGTTCGCAGAGAGCCTCGTCGAACATTACGTCGTTGCCCGCTGAGGAGCTCAACAGCATCGCTACGCGCATGCCGTCGGCGCCGAACTGGGCGATCAGGTCGAGCGGATCGGGCGAGTTGCCGAGCTGTTTGGACATCTTGCGGCCGATTTTATCGCGCACGATCCCCGTGAAATAGACGTGACCGAAAGGCTTCTCACCCCGGTATTCGTAACCGGCCATGATCATGCGGGCCACCCAGAAGAAGATGATGTCGGGACCGGTTACCAGATCGTTGGTCGGATAGTAGTATTCGATGTCTTTGTTATTCGGGCGGCGGATGCCGTCGAATACCGAGATGGGCCACAGCCACGACGAGAACCAGGTGTCGAGCACGTCCTCGTCCTGCCGCAGATCGGCGAGCGTCAGCGAGGCGTCGCCGCTCTTGGCCCGGGCTTTCTCCAGTGCCTCGTCTGCGTTGAGGGCCACTACGTAGCCGCCTTGGGGCAGATACCAGGCCGGAATGCGCTGGCCCCACCAGAGCTGGCGCGAGATGCACCAGTCCTTGATATTCTCCATCCAGTGACGGTAGGTGTTCTTGTATTTTTCGGGAACGAGCTTGATTTCGTCCTCCAGAACGGCCCGCGTCGCCGGTCCGGCGAGCTTCTCCATCGAGAGGAACCACTGCATCGAGAGCTTGGGTTCGATCGCTACGCCGGTACGTTCGGAATAACCCACGTTATTGGTGTAGTCTTCGGTTTTCTCCAACAGGCCGGCCGCGTCGAGATCCTTTTCGATCTGTTTGCGCAGGGCGAAGCGCTCCATACCGGCATAAAGCCCTACCTTGTCGTTGATCGTGCCGTCGTCGTTGAAGATGTCTATCGATTCGAGCCCGTATTTTTCACCGAGCATATAGTCGTTCACGTCGTGCGCCGGAGTAACCTTCAGGGCACCCGTGCCGAAAGCGATGTCCACGTACGTATCGCGGATCACGGGCACCGACCGGCCCACCAGCGGGACGATGACCCGGGCGTCTTCGGGCAGCCAGGCGTAGCGTTCGTCGTCGGGATTGACGCAGAGGGCCGTATCGCCGAGGATCGTTTCGGGCCGGGTCGTGGCGACGATGATCGTGCGGTCGGTGCCTTCGACCCGGTAGCGCAGGTAGTAGAGCTTGCCGTGCGACTCTTTGAACACTACCTCTTCGTCCGAAAGGGCGGTCTGGGCCGACGGGTCCCAATTGACCATGCGTACGCCCCGGTAAATCAGCCCCTTTTCATAGAGGTCGCAGAAGACCCGCAGGACGCTTTCGGTACGGGCTTCGTCCATCGTGAAGCAGGTGCGCTCCCAGTCGCACGAGGCGCCCAGCTTGCGCAGCTGTTGCAGGATCACGCCGCCGTATTTCTCTTTCCAGTCCCAGGCATGACGCAGGAACTCTTCGCGCGAGAGCGACGATTTCTCGATCCCCTCGGCCTTGAGTTTGGCCACCACCTTGGCTTCCGTGGCGATCGAGGCGTGGTCGGTGCCCGGGACCCAGCAGGCGTTCTTGCCCTGCATGCGGGCGCGGCGCACCAGTACGTCCTGCAACGTGTTGTTGAGCATATGTCCCATGTGGAGCATACCCGTGACGTTGGGTGGCGGGATGACGATCGTATAGGGTTCCCGTTCATCGGGTTCGGAATGGAAAAGGCGGTGCTCCATCCAGTAGTCGTACCATTTGGATTCGATCTCCTGCGGGGAGTATTTGTCGGCGATTTGCATGATATTGTATGCGGTATTTATAATAATTTGTACAGGATTTGCAAAGTTATGAACATTCTGCTAATATGAAATAAAATTAGGAGGAAAATCGTTATCTTTGCAAAATCTGTAATTTTTTAAAAAAAGTAGATGTTTTTCGTACTCAAAACTTTCCCGGTCAAGGAAAGGAGGAGCGAGGGGAAAGCGGTCGGGGTCGGGAGTTTCCGAAGGGAGAATTTATCCGACGATACGGAAAACACTTCGATTTTTAGCCACATAATAAAAAGAATATGAGTAAGAAGGATAAAATAAAGAATATCGACATGGACGATCTGAAGGCACTGCCCGATGTCCTGGACGGACGCCATCACGTCATTCCCATCGTAACGGGCGGGGACGAGGTGTTGGAAGAGGTCAACGTGCCCGAAATATTGCCGATATTGACCTTGCGCAGTTCGGTGCTGTTTCCCGGAGCGATCACGCCGATTACGGTCGGCCGAGAGAAGAGCATCCGGCTGGTGCGCGAAGTGAACGAGCGCAACGGATTGCTGGGGGCCGTGCTGCAACGCGAAAGCGAAGTCGAAGATCCGGCGCCGGACGATATGTACAAGGTCGGCACTGCGGCTCGTATTATCAAGATTCTGGAGATGCCCAACGGCAACCTGACGGTGATTCTAAACGGACTGGAGAAAATCGAGGTGAAGGAGTATGTCTCCACGGAACCTTATTTCCAGGCCAGCGTGACGCCGTTGCGCGACTCTTCTCCCGATGTAAAGAGCCTGGAGTTCGAGGCTCTCGTGGATTCGATCCGCGACATTGCGCTGGGTATCATCGCTATTTCGCCGGACATGCCCAAGGAGGCGGCGTTCGCCATCAAGAATATCGACTCCAAGCGGGGAATCATCAACTTCATCTGTTCGAACCTCGAGCTTTCGGACGAAGACCGCCAGTCGCTGCTGGAGTCTCCCGGTCTGCTGGCCCGTGCCCGCAAGTTGTTGGAGATTCTGGTGCGCGAGCAGCAGCTCGTCGAGCTGAAGAACGAGATCCAGAGCCGTGTCAAGCAGGAGATCGACAAGCAGCAGCGCGATTACTACCTGCAGCAGCAGATGCGCACGATTCAGGACGAGCTGGGCGAAGGTGCCGACAGCGAGCTGGAGGGATTGCGCGAGAAGGCGTCCAAGAAGAACTGGCCCAAGGAGGTGGCCGAACTTTTCGAGAAGGAGATCACCAAGCTCGAACGGCTCAATCCCGCCGTGGCCGAATATTCGGTGCAAGTTACCTATCTGCAACTGATGCTCGAGCTGCCCTGGAACGATGTGACGCAGGATAATCTCGATCTGAAATGCGCACGCGAGCAGCTCGACCACGACCATTTCGGGCTGGACGAAGTGAAAGAGCGTCTGTTGGAGCATTTGGCCGTCATCAAGCTGAAAGGCGACTTGAAATCCCCGATCCTCTGTCTGTACGGCCCTCCGGGCGTAGGCAAGACCTCGCTGGGCAAGTCCGTGGCGGCGGCGCTGGGACGTAAGTTCGGCCGTATTTCGCTGGGCGGTCTGCACGACGAGGCCGAGATACGCGGTCACCGCCGCACCTACATCGGGGCGATGCCGGGCCGGATCATCCAGACCATCAAACGCTGCGGGTCGTCCAATCCGGTCATCATCCTCGACGAGGTGGACAAGGTGACCGTAAGCAATCACGGCGACCCGTCGAGCGCACTGCTCGAAGTGCTCGATCCTGAACAGAATACGACATTCCACGACAACTACCTCGATACGGAATACGACCTTTCGAAAGTGCTTTTCATCGCCACGGCCAACAACATCGGCAACATCAATCCGGCGCTGCGCGACCGTATGGAGATGATTAACATTCCGGGCTACATTCTCGAAGAGAAGGTGCGGATCGGCCTCGACCACCTGCTGCCCAAGCAGATGACGGCGCACGGCATTCCCGAGGGGCAACTGGTGCTGACTCCCGAGGTCGTCGAGCAGGTCATCGCGGGCTATACCCGCGAGTCGGGTGTCCGTTCGCTGGACAAGCACTTGGCAAAGATCGCCCGCTACCGGGCCAAGCAGATTGCTTTCGAGGAGGCTTATACGCCGGAGCTTACGCAGGCAGATGTCGAGAAGATTCTCGGCATCCCGAAATTCCTGCGCGAAGAGTACGAGGTCGGGGATATGGTCGGCGTAGTCACCGGCCTGGCTTGGACCGAGGTCGGCGGCGACATCCTCTACATCGAGTCGGTGCTGACCCCCGGCAAGGGCAAAGTGAGCCTGACGGGTAACCTGGGTGAGGTGATGAAGGAGTCGGCGACGATCGCCCACGAGTGGGTGATGGCGCACCACAAGGAGCTGGGTATCGATCCCGAAATGTTCGAGAAGAACGACATCAACATCCACGTACCGGAGGGAGCCATTCCCAAGGACGGTCCTTCGGCGGGTATCACGATGGTTACCTCGATCGTTTCGACCTATACGGGGCGCAAGGTGCGCGAGCGTATCGCCATGACCGGAGAGACGACCCTGCGAGGACGTGTAATGCCGGTGGGCGGTATCAAGGAGAAGATCCTGGCGGCCAAGCGTGCCGGTATCAAGGAGCTGATCCTTTCGGAAGACAACCGTAAGGACATCTCGGAGATCAAGGCGGAGTACATCGACGGTCTGACGTTCCACTACGTGCGGACGAACGAGGATGTGTTGCGTTTGGCTCTCGAGGAGAAGAAATAATCCGTGTTAATTTGAAAAGCGGGACGCAATGTCCCGCTTTTTTCGTATTTTAGCGACTTGAAACAGATAGAGTCACGAGTTATGGAGTTTGTTGCGATCATTCCCGCCCGCTATGCATCGACCCGCTTCCCGGGCAAGCCGCTGGCGATGCTCGGGGGAAAGCCCGTCATCCGTCGGGTGTATGAACAGGTGACCGGCGTGCTGCCCGATGCGGTCGTGGCGACCGACGACGAACGGATCCTGCGTACCGTCGAGGAGTTCGGCGGCCGCGCCGTGATGACTTCGTCCGAGCACCGCAGCGGCACCGACCGTTGCTGGGAGGCTTATGGAAAGCTCGGCCGGGAGTACGACGCCGTAATCAACGTGCAGGGCGACGAGCCTTTTATCCGTCCGGAACAGCTTCGGGCGATCATGCGCTGCTTCGACGTGCCGGGTACGGACATCGCTACCCTGGTGCGTCCCTTCGCCGAGTCGGACGGACTGGCGGCGCTCGAAAATCCCAATTCGCCGAAAGTGGTGCTCGACGGCGAGTCGCGGGCGATCTACTTTTCGCGCTCGGTGATTCCCTACCTGCGGGGTGTGGAGCGGTCGGAGTGGCTGGCGAAACATACTTTCTATAAACATATCGGTATGTATGCCTTTCGTACGAAGGTGCTCGCCGAGGTGACGGCCTTGCCGCCATCTTCGCTGGAGAAGGCCGAGTCGCTCGAACAGTTGCGCTGGCTGGAGAACGGCTACAGGATCGGCGTGGGTATCTCCGACGTGGAAACCATCGGCATCGACACGCCCGAAGATCTGACGGCCGCCGAGGAATTTTTGAAACGAATGAAGCGATAGAATCATGGATAAAAAACCTCTCTTTATAGCCGGTCCCTGCGTGATCGAATCGGCGGAATTGCTCGATACGGTCGCTGCGACGCTGGCGGACATCAATCGTCGGCTGGGCGTCGAAATCATTTTCAAGGCTTCGTTTGACAAGGCCAACCGCACGTCGATTTCGTCGTTCCGGGGGCCGGGGTTGGAAAAGGGCCTTCGGATGCTCGCCGACGTTCGGTCGAAGTGGGGGCTGCGGCTGCTGACCGACATTCACGAATCCTGTCAGGCCGCTCCGGTCGGCGAAGTCGTCGATGTGATCCAGATTCCGGCGTTCCTTTGCCGCCAGACCGATCTGTTGGTCGCTGCGGCCCGTACGGGACGTACGGTCAATATCAAGAAAGCGCAGTTCCTTTCGGGTGAAGATATGCGATACCCTTATGAAAAGGCGATGAAGGCCGGTGCCGGTGAGGTTTGGCTTACCGAACGGGGCAATATGTACGGTTACAACAACCTGGTGGTCGATTTCCGCAACATCCCCGATATGCTCGGTATCGCTTCGACGGTCGTCATGGACTGCACGCATTCCGTGCAGCGGCCCGGCGCCGCCGGCGGCAAGACGGGCGGTAACCGCGAGTTCGTACCCGCCATGGCCCGGGCAGCCCGGGCGTTCGGTGCCAACGGTTTTTTCTTCGAGGTGCATCCCGATCCCGATCGTGCCTTGAGCGACGGACCGAACATGCTTTATCTGAATGATTTGGAAAACGTAATAAAATCTTTGCTGTAATATGACCGCAGACAAGCGGGCCGACATCCTCTCGCTGGCCCGAAAGACGATCCATACCGAAGCGCTGGCGCTCAAGCATCTCGAACAGACGCTGGGCGATGACTTCGTGTGCGCTGTCGAACTTATCCTGCACAGCCGGGGCAAGCTCGTGGTGACCGGAATGGGGAAATCGGGGCTGATCGGCCGCAAGATCGCCGCGACGCTGGCGAGCACCGGCACGCCGAGTTTCTTCCTGCATCCGGGCGAGGCTTTTCACGGCGATCTGGGAATGATCTCTCCGGAAGATACCGTGCTGGCGCTCTCTTATTCGGGCGAAACGGATGAAATCCTCAAGATCGTGCCATTTATCCATACCAACGGCAACAAGCTGATTTCGATGACGGGCAATCCCGAATCGACGTTGGCCCGCAATTCGGACGTGCACCTCGACGTGGCCGTACGCCACGAGGCCTGCATCCTGCACCTGGCGCCTACCACTTCGACTACGGCGCAGATCGCCATGGGCGACGCGATGGCCGTAGCGCTGATGAAGCTGCGCAATTTCACGAGCATCGACTTCGCGCGGCTGCACCCGGGCGGCAGCCTGGGCCGCCGTCTGCTGATGACTGTCGGCAATGTGATGCACAAGGAGGGTTTGCCCGTAGTGGCTCCGGACTGTTCGGCCAAGGATATGATCCACGCCGTCAGCAAAGGCGGTCTGGGGCTGATCGTCATTTGCGAGGGGGACAAAGTGCTGGGGATCGTCACCGACGGGGATATCCGCCGGGCGATGGAACGCCGCGAATCGGAGTTTTTCTCGATCCGGGCCATGGACATCGCCACGCTCAACCCCAAGACCATCGGACCCGATGAGAAACTGATCGCTGCGGAGAAGAAGATGACCCAGCATAAGATCAATTCGTTGCTGGTGACCGACGACGAAGGCAAACTCGTCGGCGTGATCCAGATTTACGACATAAAACTTTGAAAACTATGTTTCTGATTATCGTCGATTACAAGAAGCCGTTGGAAGAGGTGGAGCGCTATCTGGCCGAGCATCGGGCTTTTCTCGACCGTTATTTCGCTCAGGGCAAATTGCTCTGCACCGGGCCGCAGAATCCCCGTACGGGCGGTGTGATCGTTTCGAAAGCCGCGAATCGTGCGGAAGCCGAAGCCTTTACGCGGGAAGATCCGTTCTTCCGGCATGAGATCGCTGATTATACGATCGTCGAGTTCGAACCGACCAAGTATCTTCCCGGATTCGAGAAGTTCCTATAATACAATAGATATGGAGAAACCCCATAATTCGAGATAGCCCGCAATCATTGCGGGCTATCTCGTTTTCGAAAAGTGAAAACAGTCGGTTTTGCATGCTCTTTTCACCTTGCTGCGGAGATCGGTTGTTTTCCGTTTGGGATCGAGGGAGATTTTTTGGTAGGCATGCTCCGTTGGCCGGTTCTTCTCATCCGGTTTGGCCGAATGGGAGGCGTCTGTTTTCGGCAGGAATTTTATTATCTATTATCCCCGTATGTAATGCGGCATTTCGGCGGGAATCGGCATCGACAGTTCGATGATACCGCCTACGGTGCCGTCCTCGCGGCGCCAGGCTGTTTGGTAGATCATTTTGCGGATCCCTTTTTTCTCGATGGTGTAGGCATTCGTGTCGCCTTTTTCGAGGATGCGGGCGATGATCCCCTTCGAGCGCTCGTTGTGGCAGGGTATCATGCTTTTGCCGCGATAGTCTCCGTTGACGGAGATGGATTGCTTGTTTTGGTAAATTACCACGCCTTCGGTGTCGCATACCGTTATAGCGCAGTTCGTGTCGTCGGCCCAGTTGAAATTCATGGCATTATCTGTTTTTATGGTTTCTTCGGTTGTAGAAAGCGAGGCCGGGGCCGTATTTTATTGCGAGATTTTGACCAGTTGTTCGCGGTAGGCGGTCATGATTCGCGATTTGGAGATGTAGCCCAGGTAGTGTTTCTCCTTGTCCACGACGGGTAACACCCAGACGTGGTTTTCGTCGAAACGGCGCAGTACGCTCTGGATCTGTTCATGTTGCAGGATCGTGTCGGGGGACAGGAGCATGTAGCGTGTGATCGGATTGCCGTACTTTTGCGGATTGAACAGGTCTTCCCGCACGTCGTTCAGCCGGACGATGCCCAGCAGGTGTTTTTCGTTGTCGAGAACCGGGAAATAGTCGTCGTGACGCTCCCGGGACATGATCTGCACGATGTCGCCCAAAGTCTGGGACGGGTGGATGTAAACCCCGTCGTCCTGAATCAGGTCGTCGAGCCTCAAAAAGACGAAGACCGATTCGTCCTTGTTGTGGGTGATCAACTCCCCGTTCTGGCGCAGTTGCTTGGTATAGATCGAGTCGGGATCGAGGTAGTAGTCGATGGCGAAGGCGATGCAGGCGGTGATCATCAGCGGGATGAAAAGGCCGTAACCGCTCGACAGTTCGGCGATCAGGAAGATCGAGGTCAGGGGAGCCTTCATCACGCCCGACATCACGCCCGCCATACCTACCAGGGTGAAGGAGACCAGCGACAGGTTCCATCCGAACAGGGTGTTGCAGACCAGCGCCGTGATAGCGCCCATGAATGCGCCGACGAACAGCGAAGGGGCGAACGTACCGCCGACGCCGCCCGCAGCGTTGGTCGAGGCCATGGCGATCACCTTGAAGAACATCGTGCCTACGATGAAGAGAATGACCACCCAGTCGATCTGGCTGAAACGGTAGAAGAGCGAGTTGTTGAATAGCTCGGTCGTGTTGCCGTGCATGAGCGACATGAAACCTTCGTAACCTTCGCCGTAGAGGGGCGGGAAAATGTAGATCAGGATGCCGAGTACGGCACCGCCGATCAGCCACTTCTTGTAGGGGTTGTCGATCTTTTTGAAGAAGGCCCCCACTCGGGCATTGACCGTGGTGAAGTAGTAGGACATCAGCCCGCAGAAGATACCCAGCAGGACGAAAAGCGGAATTTGGTTGAGCCGGAATGCGTCGTCGGGAGTCAGCGAAATGGCGATAATCGGGTCGAATCCCCTGATCGTGAGTGCGATGGCGGCGGCCGTGATCGAAGAGATCAGCAGCGGTACGACCGTGCGCGAGGTGAGATCGAGCATCAGAATTTCGAGCACGAAAACCACGCCCGTGATCGGGGCTTTGAAGATGGCTGCGAGGGCTGCCCCCGCGCCGCAGCAGAGCAGCAGGGTGGTGTTTTTGTAGTTCAGGTGGGCCAGGCGGCTGACGTTCGACCCGATGGCCGCACCCGTCAGGACGATCGGGGCCTCGGGACCGACCGAACCGCCGAATCCGATGGTGGTCGCACCGCCTACGACCGAAGTCCAGCAGTTGTGGGGGGCGATGTAGGAATTTTTGCGCGACATGGCGTACAGCACGCGTGTAACGCCTTCCGAAATGTTGTCTTTGACGACGTATTTGACGAAGAGCGAAGCCAGGATGATACCGATGACCGGGTAGAACAGGAAGAGGAAATGCGACTGTTCGACGGGAAACCAGTGGGTCAGTCCGGCTTTGATTCCGTAAAGCAGCAGCTCGAACAGGCAGGTGCCCAGTCCGGCCAGAACCCCTACGATGATGGCCAGCAGCGCCATGATCTGCGTACTGGTGAACCGTTTGGTAAGCTCCAGGAAACGGATGTAGATACGTTCGCCCCAATCCGCGATCGTCTGCGGTGTTATGCGTTTGAACATTTCGGGTACCTTGTCTGCTGGTTATGCGCGTTATCGCTGTTGCTGGTATTGGCGAGCCTGCTCGGCGATCAGCTCCTTGTCGTCGAAGTAGTCGATCCGCATGGCGTGGCGCACTTCGCCGAGCGTTTGCGCGGCTGTTGCCCGGGCATGCTCCGAACCTTTGCGCAGAATTTCATAGACCTCTTCGATGCGGCCTTCGTACTGCTTGCGGCGCTCGCGGATCGGCTCCAGCGTTTCGTTCAGCACGGCGATCAGGAACTTCTTGACCTTCACGTCGCCCAGCCCGCCCCGGCGGTAGTGCGCCTTCAACTCGTCGAGCGAGGCGTAATCGGGCAGGTATCGCTGAAAATGTTCCGGGCGACTGAAGGCGTCCAGGTAGGTGAAGACGGTGTTGCCCTCGACCTTGCCCGGGTCCTCCACCCGCAGGTGGTCGGGATCGGTATACATACCCATCACCTTCTTCTTCACTTCATCGGCCGAGTCGGAGAGGTAGATGCAGTTGCCCAGCGATTTCGACATCTTGGCCTTGCCGTCCGTACCGGGCAGACGCAGGCAGGCCGCGTTGTCGGGCAGCAGAATTCCCGGCATGACGAGTGTTTCTCCATATACGGAGTTGAATTTGTGGACGATTTCGCGTGTCTGTTCGATCATCGGCTCCTGATCCTCGCCGACCGGTACGGTCGTGGCCTTGAAGGCGGTGATATCAGAGGCTTGGCTGATCGGGTAGGTGAAGAATCCGACCGGAATGCCCTGGCGCTGCGATCCCTCTTCTTCGTTGCCTTCGGCGAAGCCGCGCAACTGGATTTCGGCCTTCACCGTCGGATTGCGCTGCAGACGGGCTACGGTCACCAGGTTCATGTAGTAGAAAGCCAGCTCGCAGAGTTCCGGCACCTGCGACTGGATGAAGAGCGTCGATTGCGCGGGATCCAGTCCGCAAGAGAGATAGTCGAGAGCGACCTCGAGGATGTTCTGCCGCACTTTCTCCGGGTTGTCCGCATTATCGGTCAGCGCCTGTGCGTCGGCGATCATGATGAATATTTTCTCAAATTCGCCCGAATTCTGCAACTCCACGCGGCGGCGCAGCGAACCTACGTAATGTCCCAGGTGGAGTTTGCCGGTCGGACGATCTCCGGTGAGTATGATTTTTCCCATCAGTTAAAAAGTTTCTAATAATAAATAGTCTGCAAATGTACGAAAAACTAAACCGATGGTCGAATAATAATTGCGAAGTATCGGTTTTTTTTATATTTTCGTGCGTGCAAATAAGATAAACTATGACTATCATCCAACTCGAATACCTGCTGGCGGTAGCCAATTGCGGTAGTTTCTCTCTGGCAGCGGAACACTGTTTCGTGACCCAGCCGTCGTTGAGCATGCAGATCAAGTCTTTGGAGGAAGAATTGGGCGTGGTGCTGCTCGATCGCAGCAAGAAACCGGTCATTCCGACCGAGGCGGGCGAGGTGGTGCTTGCCGAAATCCGGGAAACCCTCCGGGCTTACGATCATATCCGCGAAGCGGTCGCGGAACTCAAAGGCGAAACTTCCGGTCGGTTGCGGCTCGGCGTCATTCCGACCATCGCACCTTACCTGTTGCATAAGTTTATTCCCGATTTTGTGCGGGACTATCCCAAAGTCGAACTGGAGATTGCGGAGATGGTGACTGCCGACATCGTCGATGCGCTGCGCCGCGACCGGATCGATGCGGCATTGGTCGCCGGCGGAACCTGCGGCGAGGGGATTCAGGAACACGAGTTGTTCGACGACCGGTTCCATCTTTATGTGTCCCGGGAGAATCCGCTTTTCGAACGCACGAACGTCCGTATCGAGGATATCGACCTCAAGGAGCTGGTGCTGTTAAGTCCGGGGCATTGTATGCGTGACCAGATCATCGAGCTGTGCCAGGCCAAACGGGAGGTCCCCTCGCACTATACGTTCGAATCCGGTTCGCTCGATACGTTGATGCGGATCGTCGATTGCACGCACTGTGTGACGATTATTCCCGAAATGGCCGTCGAATACATCCCTTCGGAGCATCGCTGTCAGGTCAAGACGCTGGCCAAGGGGGCTACTTCGCGCAAGATCGCCGTGGCCGTGCGCCGGACCTACGTCAAAAGTTCGATCATCAAAGCCCTGATCGATACTATTTTGTCGAAAGTTTCTCCTCAATAGGAATTCGGGACGGATATTTGCAGGGAGGGTTTCGAAATATTCAATACGTTTTTGCCTTTGCGGAAAAAGGCAGGGAGTTCCCGGTATAAAAAAACCGACCTGTTTGTTTTTTTATGCCCTCATTTTCGCTACCTTTGCAAAGTTGTATTGACAGGTAAATTCAAACTATGGAAAAATTGATAGACACGATAATTCGTGCGATCCAGGATAAGAAGGGTAAGAATATCGTATCGCTGGATCTCTCGAAAACCGACGGAGCGATCTGCTCCTGCTTTATCGTCTGCAACGCCGATTCCACCACGCAGGTCGCGGCGATTGCGGCGGGTATCGAGGAAAAGGTGCTGGAAACTCTCGGCGAGAAGGTTTGGCGCGTGGAAGGACAGCAAAACGCGCTGTGGATCGCTATGGACTACGTGGATGTAGTGGTGCATATCTTCCAGACCGAATTGCGTGAATTTTACAAATTGGAGGAGCTGTGGGCCGATGCCCCGGCGACCCGCTACGAGTATGAGGAATAATAGTTTATGGCACAACAGAAAATAAACAATAAAATGAATATGCCCCGTCCTTCATGGATGTGGATATACGGCGTCATCATCATTTTCATCGTCGGTTATTGGATGTTCGGTTCCGGCAACGGGGTTCCGGTCAAGAGCGACTGGAATACCGTAGCGCAGATGATCGAACAGGGCGATGTGGAAAAAATCCAGGTCGTCAATCGCGACCTGGCGGAGATTTACCTTAAGAAGGAGGCTGCGGACCGGTATCGTAAGGATGCCGCAGACAAGCGTTTCCGCAACATGCCCGAAACGGGGGTTCAACTGACTTTCAATATCGGTTCGGTGGATACGTTCCGTCAGGATTTGGATAAAGTGATTGCCGAGTCGGGTAACGACGTGGTGCTAGTGTATGAAAACCGGGAGAATTCCTGGACTTCGATCCTGCTTCAGATGCTGCCCTGGGTCATCATTATCGGCGGCTGGTTCTTCCTGATGAGCCGTATGTCGCGAGGAGCCGGAGGCGGTTCGGGCGGTATTATGAACGTGGGCAAGGCCCGGGCGCAGGTCTTCGACAAGGAGAACTCGAAAAAAGTGACTTTCAAGGACGTTGCCGGACTGGAGGAGGCGAAGGTCGAGATCATGGAGATCGTCGATTTCCTCAAGAAACCCGACAAATACAAATCCATCGGTGCGAAAATTCCTAAGGGCGCGTTGCTGGTAGGTCCTCCGGGAACTGGTAAAACCCTGTTGGCGAAGGCGGTGGCGGGAGAGGCCAATGTGCCGTTCCTGTCGATTTCCGGCTCGGATTTCGTGGAGATGTTCGTGGGTGTGGGCGCTTCGCGCGTGCGCGACCTTTTCGAGCAGGCCAAGCAGAAAGCTCCCTGCATTCTTTTCATCGATGAAATCGACGCCATCGGCCGGGCCCGTGGTAAGAATGCCGGGTTCTCGGGCAATGACGAGCGGGAGAATACGCTCAACCAGTTGCTGACCGAGATGGACGGTTTCCAGACCAATACGGGTGTGATCGTCCTGGCGGCGACCAACCGGGTCGATATTCTGGACAAGGCGCTGATGCGTGCCGGACGTTTCGACCGGCAGATCGAGGTGGGACTGCCCGACGTGAAGGAGCGAGAGGAGATTTTCGACGTGCATTTGCGTCCGTTGAAGCTCGATCCGGAGCTGGACCGTACTTTCCTGGCCAAGCAGACGCCCGGCTTTTCGGGTGCCGACATCGCCAATGTCTGCAACGAGGCGGCGTTGATCGCAGCCCGTCACAATAAGAAATATGTGTCGCGCGAGGATTTCCTGGCGGCGATCGACCGCATCATCGGCGGTCTGGAGCGTAAGAACAAGATCATTTCCGACGAGGAGAAGCGGGTGATTGCCTATCACGAGGCCGGACACGCTACGGTAAGCTGGATTCTGGAGAATGCCAGTCCGCTGATCAAGGTGACCATCATTCCGCGCGGCAAGTCGCTGGGTGCGGCCTGGTACCTGCCCGAAGAGCGGCAGATCACTACGCGCGAGCAGATGATGGACGAGCTGGCTGCGATGCTCGGCGGCCGGGTTTCCGAGCAGATCAATTTCGGCGAAGTTTCGACCGGAGCGCTCAACGACCTGGAGCGGGCGACCAAGATGGCGTATGCTATGGTAGCTTATTACGGTATGAGCGAAAAGGTCGGGACGATCAGCTATTACGACTCTACGGGCCAGAGCGACATGGCTCTGACCAAGCCCTATTCCGAACTGACGGCCCAGCAGATCGACGCCGAGGCTAAAAATACCATTGCCGAAGCTTATGCGATGGCGGCGGAGGTGCTTCGCAGCCATGCCGACGGTTTGAAGGAGCTGGCCGAACTGCTGTTGGAGCGCGAAGTGGTCTTTACGGAGGATGTGGAGCGTATCTTCGGTAAACGGAAGAAGGATATTCTGCGGGAACGGAAAGAGGCCGAGCAGAAGGCTTTGGCAGAGCGGAAAGCGGCATCCGGCGATGCAGAAGAGGCCGTAGGGAAAAAAGAGGCTGCGTCGGCCGATGTCCGAAAAGACGAAGAGACGGTTTCTGAAACCGCCGCATCCGCTGTGTCGGACGGAAAATCGTCTGCGAAAACGCCCGAAGTTTAATGAGATTTACCCGAAAAAGGTTGAATTATGTCTGATAAAATGAGGAATCTTCTGGTGCGGACGTTGAGCGGGGTCGTTCTGACTGTCGTGGTGGTCGGAGCGGTGCTTTGGTCGCAGTGGAGCTTCGGAGTGCTGTTGCTGGCGATTCTCGTCGGCGGTATGTGGGAGTTTTACCGGATGGCCCGCCGGGAGGATATTTATCCCCTCAAATGGCTCGGACTGGTTACGGGTGCGGCTCTTTTCGTGGCGAGTTTCCTGCTGGCGGTTTCCGCAGAGCAAGTGACTTTGTTGTCAGGGGCGATCTCCGTACTCTTGTGGTTGTTGCCGGTTTTTATTTTGCTCATACCGCTGATGTTCGTCTGCGAACTGTTCCTCAAACGCGCCCGGCCCGCCGCCGATGTGGGGGCGACGCTCGGAGGCGTCTTTTATGTGGCCGTGCCGTTGTCGATGATGGCCTATCTGCCCCTGCTGACGGGGGAGGGTGGCTGGAATCCCTGGGTGATTTTGGCCTACATCTTCATTATTTGGGCCAACGACGTATTCGCCTACCTGGTGGGGGTCAGCGTCGGCCGACATCATCTTTACGAGCGGATTTCGCCCAACAAGTCGTGGGAGGGGTTCTTCGGCGGCATCGTCGGTGCGATCGCCATGGGTTGCCTTGCCGCATGGTGGCTCGACGGTAGCTATTGGCTGTGGTGCTGTTTAGCTGCGATCGCTGCCGTGAGCGGTGTGTTGGGAGATTTGATCGAGTCGATGTTCAAGCGTGCGGCCGGCGTGAAGGATTCGGGCAATATTCTGCCGGGGCACGGCGGTTGGCTCGACCGTTTCGATGCGCTCATTTTCTCGTTGCCGTTCGTGGTCGCTTATCTGGTATTGCTGTATATTTCATAAGAAAACTTACTATCCGAATATGAAAATAAACAAGGAAGGCTACAAGATTATCGGGCTGACAGGAGTCGTTTGTTTCCTGCTTTGGGCGTTGATGTACTATCTGATGTCGCGCCATGCCGAAGTGGGGCTGCTCTGGTTCGGATCCATTCTGCTTGTGCTGTTTTGGTTCTTTATCGTGGCATTTTTCCGGGAGCCGCGGCGTGTGAAGATCCATGATGCGGAGTTGGTCTTCGCTCCGTGCGACGGCCGGGTCGTAGTGACCGAAATGGTGCACGAGAGCGAATACCTCGATCGGGAGATGCTGCAGATTTCGATCTTCATGTCGATTACCAACGTTCACATGAATTGGGTGCCGGTCGGAGGTACCGTGGAGTATTTCAAGTATCATCCGGGGCGTTTCCTGGTGGCGTGGCATCCCAAGTCCTCGACCGAGAACGAGCGGACGACGACCGTCGTGCGAACCCCCGACGGCAAGGAGGTGCTCTTCCGTCAGATTGCGGGTCTGATCGCCCGTCGTATCGTTTCCTATATGAAAGTCGGCTCGAAGGTGGAGCAAAATTCGGTTTGCGGGTTCATCAAGTTCGGCTCCCGCATCGACATCCTTCTGCCGAAGGATACCGAACTGCTCGTGGAGATCGGGGATCCTGTCGTGGGATCGCAAACTCCCATCGCCCGGTTGAAATAACTTATTGGCGGCGGTTTTCGTGTTGCGGTACGTATGAGTATTACACCTCAAACATTGCTTCGTTTTACGGTGGGGGCGGCCATTACGGCCGTCGTCCTCTTTTTGATGTGGTACTTCAGCTCCATCGTGATCTATATTCTGGTTTCGGCGGTGCTGGCCATCATGGGACGCCCGCTGGTAGCCCGGATATCCCGAGGCAGGATCGGGCGATGGCGTGTGCCGCGCTGGTGCGGAGCGCTCGTTACGCTGCTGGTGATCTGGATCGTTTTCGCGGTGATGTGCGGGCTTTTCGTGCCGCTGGTGACCAACAAGCTCTACCAGTTGGCGCACCTCGATTTTTCGACGGTGCTGACTTCTGTCGAGGAGCCGCTGCAGCGTATTCAGGATTATCTCACTCACTTCTTCTCGTTGCCCGAAACCCAGGTGTCGTTCAAGGACACGCTGATCTTGTTCCTGCAGTCGCTGATTAATTTCGACACGATCAATACGGCGTTTTCATCGGTGGTGAGTTTGGCCGTTTCGAGCGTGATCGCCTTTTTTTCGATTTCGTTCATCACGTTCTTTTTCCTGCGGGACGACGGACTTTTCTATGCGATGGTAACGGCACTTTTCCCGGATCGATACCAACAGAACGTGACGCATGCCCTCAATTCGGTTACAGTGCTTCTGTTCCGCTACTTTCGGGGGATTTTGGCCGAGAGCTTCCTGTTGATGTTGGCCGTATCGCTGGTGATGATGGCTTTCGGCATGAGGGCGCAGGATGCCTTTTTCATCGGTCTTATCATGGGGGTTATGAACGTCGTGCCATACGCCGGTCCGACCATCGGCGGTGCTGTTTCGGTCTGCATGGGTATCATCACCCCGATCGAAGGGATGTCGATCGGCCATACGATGCTGGTCATTGCAGGATCGCTGTTGATTTTGAAGGGGCTGGATGATTTCGTGCTGCAACCGACGCTCTACTCCGAGCGGGTCAAGGCGCAGCCGCTCGAGATATTTCTCGTGATCCTGATTGCAGGGTCGTTGGCCGGGGTGATAGGCATGCTGCTGGCCATACCGCTTTATACCGTGCTGCGGGTTTTCGCCAAGGAGTTTTTCTCCCAGATTTCCCTGGTGCGCAAGCTGACCGAAAAGATTTGAGGCTATGTCTGTCTGGATCGAAGGAGAGGTGATGCACGGACGGCAACTGGGCCGTGAGTTGGGATTTCCGACCGCCAATATGGAGGTTGCGGATGCGGATACGATCGAAAGCGGAGTGTATGAGTCCTATGTGGAGATCGACGGTGTGGAGTATAAGGCCATGTCGAATCTGGGGAGCAACCCCTCGGTGGGCGGAGGTCCCCGACATCTCGAAACCCATATTTTCGACTTTTCGGGCGATCTCTACGGTCGGAGACTCCGGGTCGAGCTGCGGCGTAAGATCCGCGACGAGCGCAAGTTCGATTCGCTGGAGGAGTTGCAGCGCCAGATCGAACGGGATCGCAGCTGTATTTTGAGTTCGGAGAATCGGCGGCGATGACCGTGCGGCGGTTTATGCCGTTTTTCGGCCGGAGGCCGTGTTTACCGCTTTGTGGCTTCGATTCCCTTCGGCGGGAGTCGGTGTCGCAATGCGGCCGACGAGAGCCGACGATTCGGCAAGAGATTATGTATAATTGATTAAATGATAAAAAGTATGTTTTTGGATTTGTCCCTGCCTTACAAAGTGGCCGATATGTCATTGGCCGAATGGGGCCGGAAAGAGATTGAGATTTCGGAGCACGAGATGCCCGGACTGATGGCCATACGCCGCAAGTACGGCCCGCAGAAACCGTTGAAGGGCGTGCGTATCATGGGGTCGCTGCATATGACGATTCAGACCGCCGTGTTGATCGAAACGCTGGTCGAGCTGGGCGCCGACGTGCGCTGGTGCTCGTGCAATATTTTTTCGACGCAGGACCATGCGGCGGCGGCCATCGCCGAAGCGGGGGTTCCCGTCTTTGCGTGGAAGGGCGAAACGCTGCCCGAGTACTGGTGGTGTACGGCGATGGCCATGTCGTTCCCCGGCGGGAAGGGCCCTCAGTTGATCGTCGATGACGGCGGCGATGCCACGTTGCTGATCCACAAAGGATACAAGGCCGAAAACGACGCTTCGACGCTGGATTACGAACCGTCGTCTTACGAGGAGGAGGTCATTCTCGATACGCTGAAGAAGATTCTGGCCGAAGATAACGGCAAATGGCACCGAACGGTAGCCGAGTGGCGGGGTGTGAGCGAAGAAACGACGACCGGCGTGCATCGCCTTTATCAGATGCAGGAGGCGGGCGAACTGCTCGTTCCTGCGATCAACGTGAACGACTCCTGCACCAAGTCGAAATTCGACAACCTGTACGGTTGCCGCGAGTCGCTGGCGGACGGTATCAAGCGGGCGACCGACGTGATGATTGCCGGCAAGGTGGTGGTCGTTTGCGGTTACGGCGATGTCGGCAAGGGCTGCGCCCGTTCGATGCGTTCGTACGGAGCCCGGGTCATCGTTACGGAGATCGACCCGATCTGCGCTTTGCAGGCCGCGATGGAGGGTTTCGAGGTGAAGACCGTCGAGAGTGCTCTGGCCGAGGGTAATATTTATGTGACCTGCACGGGAAACTGCGACATCATCACGCTCGAGCACATGCAGCGGATGCGCGATCAGGCCATCGTCTGCAACATCGGCCATTTCGATAACGAAATCCAGATGGCCCGTCTTGAGGCTTCGGATGCCGTGCGTACCAACATCAAACCGCAGGTGGATAAGTTCACCTTCCTCGACGGCCATTCGATCTTTATCCTGGCCGAAGGTCGCCTGGTGAATCTGGGGTGCGCTACGGGACATCCTTCGTTCGTGATGAGCAATTCGTTCACTAACCAGTGTCTGGCGCAGATCGAGTTGTGGCAGAAGAAACTGGAGGTGGGAGTGTATCGTCTTCCTAAACATCTGGACGAGGAGGTTGCCCGGCTGCATCTGGATAACCTCGGTGTGGAGCTTACGCAGCTTACGAAAAAACAGGCCGACTATATCGGCGTACCGGTCGAGGGTCCTTACAAGGCCGAGCATTATCGGTATTAAAAATAGATCGGGTTCCGTTCGGTGCCCGAAAATAAACCCGGCGTCAGTTTATCTGACGCCGGGTTTATTGTTTCGGGCTGCGGGCGATTGGTCGAGTAAGGTGCATCCGAAACAGGACGTACCGCTTGCTTTGCCTCCGGGGAAAGGAGGATAAAAAACGTCTTCGGAAAAATCCGAAGACGTTTTGAATGATCGGGTCGGTGGAATTAATAGCCGAACATCTCCTTTTGGCTCACGATCTGTACCGTGCCCAGCTTGCGCAGGTAATCCTGGTCGAGGTCTTTCAGGTCGCCGAGGATGCAATAGGTGTATTTGCGGTCCTTGATCCACTGTTCCTGGGCGGCTTTGAGGTCGGCGAAGGTCATGTCCTGGACCTTTTCGAAGATGGCTTTGTTGCGGTCTTCCGTTACGCCCAGATCTTTGTTGGCGATGTATTTCCAGAGCACTTCGTCCTTGATCGTACGCGAGGTCCGCAGATTGGTCAGTACGGCTTCTTTGGCCAGTTTGAAGGCTGCTTCCGATTCGGGCATGTTGTTGATGATCTCATCGAATGCGTCGATGGCCTGGGCCATTTTGTCGTTTTGCGTGGCGATGATCGCTGCGAAAAGATAATTGTCGTCCAGGTAGCTCGGATTGATCCACTCCGTGAAGGCCATGTAAGCCAGGCTGCGGGATTCGCGCATCTCCTGGAAGACGATGGCTCCCATGCTGCCGCTGTTGTATTCGTTGTACAGTTTCAGAGCGGGATCGACCGCTACGTCGAATTTTTTGCCCAGGTTCGAGTACTGGAGGAAGTAGAGCTGCGGCGCGTTGTAGTTGGCCAGGCAGACCTTGTTCTGTTCCGTAGGCTGGAACGCGATATTTCCCCGAGTCAGCGGTTCGAGCACTTCCGGCGTTTGGTGGTGTGCTTTCAGGTCGGCGAGCAGCCCGGCTTTGTCCTTAGGACCGTAATAGAGGATGGTGTGCTGCTTTTTCAGCAGGTCGCGGACCTTGCCGATCAGTACGTCCGACGTGAGCGCTTCGAGCTGCTCGTTGTTGAGGGTCGTGCGCTGGATAGCTTCTCCGCCGAAGAAGGCGAAACGCTGCAAGGCTGCGAAATTCGCTTCCTGGTTCAGTTTGTTGTCTGCACGTTTTTTCAGCAGGTCGGCCTTGTAGTTGGCGAGAATCTCTTCGTCGCCCTGTGCATTGGCTACCAGGTCTTCGAAGATATCCATGACCTGTCCCATGTTTTCGCTCAATCCCTTGAAGGTTATCGCACAGCGGTTCTGACTGGCCGACAGGTCGTAGTAGCAGGCGATGTCGTAGAGTTCGGATGCGATCTCCGCAGCTGTCTTGGCCTGGGTGCCGAGGTAGTCGATATAAGCGAAGGCATTGTTGAGCGCCGGATCGTTCAGCACGCCGGTATCGAAGAGGTAGGTCAGCGAGAAAAGGTCGTTGATGTCATTTTTCTTATAGAGGACTTCGAGGCTGGAATCGGTTTTGAAAATCTCCATATCGCGGTTGAAATCCACGAATACGGGTTCGATCGGAGTTACCGTCGAATTTTGAATTTCGGTCAGGAATGCACTCTGGGTGTCGCGGTTCATCTGGATCGGGGTGAGGGCCGGTTTGGCGATCTTCTGCACGCTGGGGTCCTCTCCCTGGCGTTTGTAGATAATGCCGTAATTCTCGGTGCCGAGTTTTTCATTGGCCCAGGCCACCAGTTGTTCCTTGGTGATGGAGCCGATGCGGTCGAGCTTGGTCACTTCGTCGCTCCAGGGAATGTCGTTGTAGAAGGACGAAAGGTACATTTCGACACGTCCCACGTTCGTCTCTTCCTCGCGCATGGTCGATACTTTCAGGTTGTTTACGACCGCCTTGATCAGCTCTTCGCTGAATTCGCCGTTGCGGAGTTTCGCTACCTCTGCGAGCAACAGATCCCGGACCTCGTCGAGGGTCTGACCCGCTTTCGGAAGACCTTGCAGCACGAGGGCTCCGTAGTCGGCCCGCTGATCCGGGTACGAGAAGGCGTCGAGTACTTTCTGTTGCTGCATCAGGTCGAGGTCGATCATGCCGGCCTGTCCGTTGTAGAGGATCCGGCTGGCCAACAGCAGGTATTCCGCATCGTCCGATGCGGCGTTGTCCGTGCGCCATGCCAGCGTTACGTTCGCGGCGTCGGGACCGTAAACCTCCTTGACGATGGGTTTGGTGATCGGGGCTTCGGGTTCGAAGGCGAGCTGCGGGATATTCTCGTTCGGCTGCATATCGCCGAAATATTTGTCGATCGTGGCGATCATCTGGTCGGGATCGAAGTCGCCCGAAAGCAGGATGGCCATGTTATTGGGCACGTAATATTGCGTGTGATAGTTCTTTACGTTGGTAATCGACGGGTTTTTCAGGTGTTCCTGCGTGCCGAGTACGGATTGTTTGCCGTAGGGGTGGTTCGGATAGAGCACTTCGCCGATCGTGGTGTAAACCTTACGGTTGTCGTCCGTCAGGGACATGTTTTTCTCCTCGTAGATCGTTTCGAGCTCGGTGTGGAATCCGCGGATCACGACGTTCTTGAAGCGGTCGGCCTGGATCCTGGCCCAGTTCTCGATCTGGTTCGAAGGAATGTTTTCGATATAGACCGTCCGGTCCATCGAGGTGTTGGCGTTGGTTTCCAGAGCACCGATCGCCGACATCAGTTTGTCGTACTCGTTGGGGATGGCGTATTTCGAAGCTTCGTAGCTGATGCTGTCGATCTGACGGTAGATTGCCGCACGCTCCGCATCGTCGGTCGTCTTGCGGTAAACCTCGAAGAGCTGTTCGATCTGGTCGAGCAGGGGCTTCTCGGCTTCGTAGTTGCTCGTGCCGAACTGTTGGGTGCCCTTGAACATCAGATGTTCGAAATAGTGGGCCAGACCGGTCGTTTCGCTCGGGTCGTTCTTGCCGCCGACTTTCACGGCGATGTAGGTTTCGATGCGCGGTTCTGCCTTATTGACGCTCATATAGACTTTCAGTCCGTTATCCAGCGTGTAGATACGGGTCTTGAGCGGGTCGTTCTTGACCGTTTCGTACGTGTACCCGGATGAATCGGTACAGGCCGTGGTAAGCAGCGCGAAGGCCGTTGCCGCGATTAATAACAGAAATTTTTTCATACGGTTTATATTTTAGAATGTTGTTACGATCCAGTTTTTTACGACAGGGTAGGTGTCCGACCAGACGAGGCAGATCATCCAGATGGCGGCTACGAGCTTCAATCCCGTACCTGCGATGAAGGCGAGGAAAGAGCCGAAGCCCGAACGGAACGCCTTGGCCGAGTCGCTGCGGTCGTGGATTAGCTCGCCGATGACCGCGCCGAAGAAAGGGCCGAGGATGACGCCGACCAATCCGCCCGCGAAAAATCCGGCGATCATGCCGACGGTCGCCCCGATCGACCCTGCCCGCGTACCGCCCACCAGACGTGCGAAATAGCCGGGCAGGAAGTAGTCGATGACCGAAACGGCCACTGTCACGGCCAGCCAGATCCAAAGTGTCGCGGACGATATTTCGGAATAGCTGCAAAAGGAGGCGCAGAGTAATCCCACGTAGCTCAACGCTACGCCCGGGATGATCGGAACGATACATCCGACGATGCCTGTGATCGAAAACAGGAATGCTGCGATCGAAAGCGCTATGTCCATAAAAATGCGGCCGGCAAAATAGGTTGCATCGTTTTTTTCGGTTCTCCGTCAGGCTGTGCCGAACTTGTTTGGCGTATGTCCTCGCTTTTCGGGAACTTTTATGCAAATATATGGGTTATCGACTGCGTCACCAAATATTTAGGGGCATTTTTGACGGTTCGTACCGCGTATGAAAAAATCCTGCCGTTGCGGGGCAGGATTTTCGATCGTTTGCCGGAGTTTTCTACCGGATCAGCTTGTTGGTTTTCGTATCCGGGAATATCACCCAGGGCTTGAAGGCTTTGGCTTCTTCGAAATCCAGCAGGGCGTAGGAGGCGATGATTACGACGTCGCCCACCTGCACCTTGCGTGCGGCAGGGCCGTTCAGACAGATCGCACCGCTGCCCCGCTCTCCTTTGATAATATAGGTTTCGAGGCGTTCGCCGTTATCGACGTCCAGTACCTGTACTTTTTCGCCTTCGATCATGTTGGCCGCATCCATCAACTCCTCGTCGATGGTGATGCTGCCCACGTAGTTCAGGTCGGCCTGTGTGACCGAAACGCGGTGTATTTTGGATTTGAGAACTTCGATCTGGAATTTCATCGCAATTTGATGTTATCGATTAAACGAATATCTCCGGCCTGTACGGCGATGCAGCCCTGTATAGCCGGGCTCTCTTCCCAGGTGCGGACCTGCTGCATGGTCGCCGCATCTACGACCTGAAAGTAGATTACTTTCAGCAGCGGATTGCTCTCTACCTGTGCCGTAACCCAGGCTGCGAGCTGGTCGGGTGTCGTCTGATGGGATTTTTCGACCGCAGCCTTCAATACCTTATATATATAAGGGGCCGCCGTCCGGTGATCCGTATCGAGCAGGGTGTTGCGCGACGAAAGCGCCAGCCCGTCCTCTCCGCGCACGATCGGGCAGGGGATGATCTCGACCGGAATGCGCAGTTGGCGTACCATTTCGCGGATTACCGCGATCTGCTGGAAGTCCTTCTCGCCGAAATAGGCTTTGGCAGGTTTCACCAGATCGAAAAGCCGACTCACGACCTGTGCCACGCCGTTGAAGTGGCCGGGTCGGGTCGCACCCTCCATCACTTTGTCGATCATGCCGAAGTCGAACGTGCGGGTGTCGGGTTCGGGATATACCTCCTCGACCGAAGGCATGAAAACATAGTCCGCACCGACCTCTTCGAGCAGGCGCAGGTCGGCTTCCGGGGTCCGGGGGTAATTTTTCAGGTCGGTTTTGTCGTTGAATTGTGTCGGATTGACGAATACGCTCACCACGACGGTCGCACACTCCCGGCGTGCGCGTTCAACCAGCGAACGGTGTCCTGCGTGGAGCGCACCCATGGTCGGGACGAATCCGATGCCGGACCGGTTCCGGCTGCCGAGTGCCCGGCGCAGTTCCTCGCTGTTTGTGATTGTTTCCATTTTCTTGGTTTGAAAAGTTAGTCGTATTGACGGCGGCAAAGGTAGAAATAACAATTAAGAATCGGAAGAGAAAAATTCAAAAAATGGGAAGAGCGCTCCATCTCTCCGAATCCA
>ENA-UERW01000868-UERW01000868.1-human-gut-metagenome-genome-assembly--contig:-NODE-868-length-23749-cov-10.212487_pt1 | contig 23749 bp, 25 predicted proteins | sample MGYA00242994_ERZ507995 | MGnify/ENA primary metagenome ERZ507995 (study PRJEB26167, sample SAMN06115492) | human gut metagenome | host: Homo sapiens | place: China:Chongqing | collected 2015-04-26...
CGTCTAGGAATAACCCAAAAATTATAAACACGTGGATTAACAGTATAAAGACAATGTTTGTCACTAGATATCATATTTGTAGCATGAACAGGATTTTCATTTATTTTATTATAACGTTTCTTTAACTTATCTTTATCATCATCAGTTAAAGAACGACCTTTTTTATCTTTACCATCTTTTAACTGTAGTTTTATAGAAGCTAATTGTTGTTCTTGACTACGACTATGCTTAAGATACTTTAAAATTTCTTTATAATCATTACACATAGAAAAATCAACACCAGCAAAATGAGCTATAAGTCTAATATTACAGCTTTCATAAAAAGGAGTTTTGTGATGTAAAAGTTTTTCATTTAAAATAACAAAACCACGACCCGCAAATGTATTAGATACAATATGATAAATCATTTCACCTAGAGAAAGACGGCGTTTATCAACAACATGAAACACAAAATCATATTGTATATCATCTAAGGTAGTAGAAAATTGATAACATAAAATATAACGATCATCATGATACCATTCAGTATCAAAACCAAAATCAAGATAAACTTTATTGCAATATCTGAGAACAAAATCACGTACATCAACCAAACCGCTAGGAACACGATTCATTAACCCATTATTACCAATCACTTTTTTAGATTCTTTATATTTTTTAATAAAATATTTCCAAGTACCTTCAACAACTTTACTACCAGATCCATTTTCACCAACCCATAAAGGAGTAATATCATTTTTTACATAATAATCTATTAAACCACTAACTCTAAAAAATAAAGCAGGATTTAAAAAATAATAGGGCGGAGTCAAAAAGGGGGTCATCCCGGGCAATCCCCCATGGGTTTGGTAATGACCCCCATGCGAAACACCTGTCACTATGCCTTTTTTGTTGATTTTAAAACTCACTTGTCTACCTTTGTATGTGAGTTTTAAATTCGTTCTTCTTATGAAAATATTCATGCCGTTGCTTCTATAATTTTCTTCTGTAATCATAAAAATAAGCACACCTTTCTAAATGATTTAAAGGTGTGCTACCAACAAAGACTCGTATTCAAAATTAATTGTGTGTTTGTGATACGTATGATATACTGTATTCATCAAATATATTTGAATAGGTTTTTTTCAAATCGGCAAATTTGAAAAAATGGTTGTTATAGGCGGTGTCTTGTTGGTAGCAAGTCACCTTTATTTATGTATTATAGCACTTTTGCGTATCAAACGCATCAGTGCTATTTTTAATTTCCAAATATTCTACTAAAAAAGCCCTTTTTCCCCTCTGAAACAGTGTGTTTTGTAACTGTTTCATTACTATGTTGTTCTTCTGTTTCGGTCTGTTCTTTCGTTTCTAACTCATTTAATCTTTTACCTGTAATGAGGTTTAATTGCTGTTGTTGATCTAATAATTTGGTTTGTTCCTTAATCAACGCGTCTTTTTCTTCAATTTGAGCTCTGAGAAACGCGTTCTCTTGCATTAACTGTTGTATGAGCGGTGTATCGTACGTTTCATTGCGTGTATCGCCACTGTACCGCTCTTTGTTTTGCAATACTTTTTCGGTAATTTGGCGCTCCATGTTTTCATTGATGTAGTTCACACCTTCGATAACTTCAAATTCTAAGTCTTCGGGTTTGTTTCTTGTTATCGTCGGTTTTGATACACCTAATTTATCAGCTAGTTGTTTGATTGTTAACATATGATTACCTCCATTTTGAAGTGTACCATTTGTGTAACAGATACGCTACACTTGTCACAACACCTATCCAAAACAGTGGTGTTATAAGATATGCAATATACCACAACGCTGTTGTATACCATTTGTGGCTATGTTCTACCTTTGTTGCGATAAATTGATATGCATGTTCTAAAAACGGCATATCTACTAATGTTGTGAATACTAGTAATACAACGGCAAATGCTACCAAACCAATCATTGATGAAATAAACCACTTTTTATATTTGGTTAAGTCCTCAGTTTCCTTTTTAAGGTCATCAGCTTGTCTTTTAAGGTACCTTGTAGCGTCTTTGAGTGTATTCTCATCTTCTTTGATTTTGTCCTCTAATTGGGTCTTTAAATGTATTTCTAAGCTTTTTGAAACAGCATCTGCTATTTCATATATATCATTACGCTCTAAGTTTACCTTGACTTCGTGTGTCTCATTAGCTAAATTCTCTAATTTCTTTTTTAATATATCTATATTCTGTTGTGTCTCTTTACTCAAGTGTAAATCCGTCGTCTTTGCTTTTAATAGCTCTGCGAGTTTGTTTTGTTCTTGTTGTATTTGTTTTGTGTCTTGACTTGTTGTGTTGATGGTCTGAATGCTGTTTTTGATTTCGGTTATTGTTTCTAACAACTGCTGTGTTGGATTCTTTTTCTCTGGCATAATCTTTAACCTCGCTTTCTATGTCATTTAATGCTTGTAAATCTTCTTCACTGAATTCTAATTCAAGTTCTTCTTCCTCTTCTTCATCTTGTTGAAGTAAATTCTGCATCATTATTTTGGCTTGTGGTGTATTCAATTCTTCTTCTATATCTAAACCGTATTCTCTTAATCCGGGATCTTTCTCTTTTTCCGCCTGTTGTAATGCAACTTTCTTTTCAATTTCTTTGGTTAATGGTGTTAATTGGAATTCTTCTCCAGCTAATGTTGATGCTCTTGATACTTTCGTATTGGTTAGACCTTTTTTATTAGTGTATTCATAACTGTAGCGTAAGTTCTCACCGTCTTTACCTCTAGCATCAAGCACATCGATGTTATATTCTTCATGTAGCAATTGTTTGAAATCATCAATGTTTTGAACAGCTGGCTCATCTCTAGCAATTCTGATTTGTTCAATTACTTCATCTTTAGCTAAGACAACACCATTTTTACGCATACGCTTTTCAATTGGTGTTTGATATTGTCCTTTAGCTTTTGCGTCACGCTTTCTATCTTTATTCTTTTGCCAGTTATCTTTGTCTAATGGTGTAAGTCCATTCTCTAATGCTATTTCATCATTAATCTTTGCTAGTTGCGTCCACTTCGTCATATTTCCTCTTTGTGATTTTCCATCTAACCCAACCGCATTGCTGATGATATGGTTGTGCCACAATCCACTTTTACCATCACACTGTGTAACTACGATAGCTTGATTGTTCTCACCATATACTTGTTGTGCAAACTGTAGTCCTAAATCATGCGCTTTATTTCTACTGTCCACACCACCTTTAGGATCTATCTCATCAGCACCAAACCCTTGAATGATAGAATAGCCTTGTACATAACCTTTATCTTTTCCATATTGCTTTTGTACTTCACTCATGTGCATTTTAGACATGAACGCCGATTTATTTGTTATAGGTACATTAACACCCGACGCCCATTGAACACGTTTACCCTCTGTTTGCTCATGGTTGTAATGTGCTTTTTCAGACGTTACATAATCAATAGACTTTTGTATGTTGTATGTACGACTTACTTGTAAAGTTGGCATAAATGCGCCACCGCCTTATTAAAGACATTAACTTTATTCTTTAATGTCTTTCTAAATGTGTTAAACTCTTTAATTTCTTTTATATCATCGGACGTGAGCTCTTGTTTCTTTGCTAACGTATTAAGATGTTTGACAGCTTGATTATAATTAACAGCCATACCTCTAATATCATTTCGCAACTCACTAGCTACCCGATACAAATTTTGTAATAACTCAAATGTTTCGGGGTCAAAAGCATTACGTGGTGGTAAGAATGTTTTGTCTTTATCTAACCACTCCATTAATACAGACCGAGCCACCTCATTAGGTGATTTGAAACTCGGTAACACATCACACATTTGTGATAATTCATCATAAGCGTTTTGAGTCACTCGGAAATTAATACTCTTAACCTTACGCTCTGATTCATCTATCTTATGTTGTATCTTCTTACGTTGTTTCATCGCCTCACGTAGTGCTTTAACTTTGTTGTTTTCCTCATCATATAAACGCATTAATTCATCGTCGGTTAGGTTGTTAATATTTGTCATGATGTACCTCCTCAAAGTTCAAAATCTCATTTCAACACACGCCCAAAAATGTGGGCTGTTTGAGTGTTGAAATACATAACACGTCGCAAAAAAGGTGCGACAATTGTGTTATGTTAAATGCATTCAACTGCAGGGCACATAAGCAAAGCTTAGCACCCCTTGTTGAATCATAGGCAAGCAGTCCCAATGTAAACATTGGGTGCTTGTAAAGGGGACGCTCCGCTCCCCTTTAATCCCCTCGGTAAAACCCTGGTGGTAAAATAGTAACTCATAGTTACATTATACCACGTATCACACAAAAGGTGTGATACAACCTAACCATTGACGACTGTATTAATAATCAGTCAATGGATTAGGAAAATCATCATCTACAGTCACATTATCATGTTGTGTTGTAGCTTGATGATTTGATGATGTATGTGAAACTTCTTTTGAAGTATTCACATAATTAGATGTAACTTCAGCGGTCACATCTAAGTCATTGCTATCACCGAATAGGTATTCTTTGATAGCATTAAGTTCACTTGCATCAATAGAACCTTCTGCAACCATATCAAGTAATTTTAATGATGCATTTTTTGAGTAATCAAGTTGAGCTTTATCAAATTCATTTTGATGTTTAACAAGTTTGCGTTTTTCTTCCTCGATGTGTTTCTTTTTATTACTAATCATATGACGAACACGTTCAGTATCATTCACATATTGTTGTTTTAATTCAATGACTTTTTGATTCATTTAAATCACTCCGATTCTTAATTATCTTCTAACTCTTTTGCAATTCTCTGTATCGTTCCGTAACCAACATTGTATTTAAGACGTATAGAATTCATGCTATGACCCTCTTTCAAATCGTTAACAATCATGTAATACACTTGTCTACCGTGTCTGTCTTTTGAGTTAGCACTGTACTTTTTCGGTTTACCTTTAAAACGACCTTCCTTTTTTGCTATTTCTATACCAGCACTTTGACGCTCTCTGATGTAGGCACGTTCATTTTCTGCAACATAACTAAGTAAATTCAATAACATATCAGTCAAGGCTTTATCCATAAGTTCATTACCAGTGTTGATATTAGGTAACCCGCCTATTTCAAAAGACAAACCTAAATCTTTAAGATCTCTTATCACATGTTGTACATCATCATATTTTCGTGAAATACGATCTAATTTATAAACAACTAACACATCACCGCCACGGGCTTTTTGTAGTAGCTTTTTAAAGCCTTTTCGTTCATTAGGCCTGATTGTACCCGAAACACCTTTATCGATAAAAATAAGGCTTTCTGATACGCCTTGTTGTTTCAAATATTCAATTTGTAATGATAAGTTTTGCTCTTTTGTTGAGACACGTGCATATCCGATTTTAGCCATAGTTTTTACCCTTTCTTATCTGTGAACTCAAAATGTGAATCTAAATGCTGTCATAGCAACGATGTTTATTTCACAGTTTAAGTATACTTTATTTGTGAATTAATTACAACAATTTACACTTATGAAATAAAAATAAACACTTAGGGAAAAGTCTCAAAATCATATTATAGTAATACTATAATAAATATTGAGAGTGTATTTTTTAAAATTATTAACAAAGGGATTTGTAAAAATGAAGAAAATTATTACAGCAAGCTTAGTTGGTACTTTATTAGTAACAGGAACTTCTACAGTAGTTAATGCACAAACACAATCACAATCACAACAAGGTAATGTTCAAAAACAAGAAACTATCACAAATGACGTTAAAAATGACAAAAGATATCAAGCACTATCACCACAAGCAAAAGACAGTTTTAAAACATTAGTTGAAGCGAATAATTATAATAATACAGAACAAATGGAACTACTGAATAATACAGCGCAAACAAAAGGTATGGATAAAAATGGTAATACTGAACGAGGTAAAATAGGTATTACTAAAAAGGTTGTTAAACAAGCGTGGAATTCTTTACCAACAAAAGTTAAAAAGAAAATCGGTACACAAAGTAAATTCTATGCAGCTCTTAAAGCAGTCGATCACTTCACAGGTGATGTTGAAGATGAAATTTATAAACAAATGAAAGGCTTAGGTTTAAGCGATAACTACGCATGGATTGCTACAAAAGCAATTACATTAATTATTTTATAGACAGCTGGAGATGATATTTTGCTTCCAAGCACGTTACTATGGATTATAACGGTAGCAACACTTATATATATAATATATAACATTATGTTTTCTAAACCGTTTATTAATGTTTTCGTTGCAATAATAATACAATCTGTATTGTTATTTGCTATTCGTTACTTTTGGCAAGATAAAACATTTGGCGATGCGTTTATACATTCATTCGATATCGTCACTATAGTTATTGTCATCATATTTGGTATTTTTAAATTATCAAAATAAAGAACACAAAAAGAGTCCGGGACATAAAGTTCTTGGATAAGTGAAAAAAAGACAATTTCTATTGAAATAATATAGAAATTGTCTTTTTTATAAATTTTTTGATTATTTTCAGCTCGTTGAGCTACTACTTTTCTTATATTAAGTGCCATTAATACAAAACCAAGTTCTCTTTTGACTTTATTGAGTCCTCGGACAGACATCCGAGTGAAACCCAAAATAGCCTTCATAAATCCAAAAACAGGTTCCACATCAATTTTTCTTTGACTGTAGATATTTTTTGTTTCTGGTTCTGAAAGCTTTTTGTTAATTTGGGATTTAAAATATTCCCAGTTATAATTCTTCATTATTTTTTTGTTTGTTTTTGAATTGAAGTTCATACATTGATTTTTCAGAGGACATTCTGAACAATCATCACATTCATATAATTTGAAGTCTCGCTTATAACCATACTTATCATGACGATAGGCATATCTTTTAAAACCTAGCCGTTTATTATTCGGACAAATGAATTCGTCATTAATTTCGTCATAGTTCCAATTTTGAGTATTAAAGATGTCACTTTTATATTTTTTAGTTTTATCTTTTATAAACATTCCATATGTTATGAGTGGCGTTCGATTAAAGTCATCTATAATTGCCTTATAATTTGATTCACTACCATAACCTGCATCAGCTACAATATATTCAGGTAAATGACCGTAGGTCTCTTGAATTGAATTTAAAAATGGAATCATCGTTCTAGTATCCGTTGGATTTTGATACACATTATAAGATAAAACAAATTGGGAATTTGTCGCTATTTGTAAATTATACCCTGGCTTAAGTTGTCCATTTTTCATGTGATCTTCTTTCATTCTCATAAATGTCGCATCATGATCTGTCTTAGAATAACTATTTCTATCCTTTAAAATAGATTTTTGAAATTCGTATCGATACTTTCGCTCAAAATAATCATTGATTTGCTTTTTGTATTTTTTGATTTTAGTTCTTTTGAGACGTATTTGTTTTCTTGTTTTAGTACATTTTTCATTGTTGATATGTTGGTTTAAATCTTCGATTTCTTTATCTAAGTGACTACCAATCAAATCTATTTCTTCTTTTGTTAATTCATTATCATGATCTTTTTTAATTTCCGGTATGATTTTATTGGTTACCAATTCATGGTAGAGGGCTTTAGAATCCTCATTCATCTTTGATTCATGGTTTTGAATACTCTTTTTCCATACAAATGTATATCGATTGGCATTTGCTTCAATTTTTGTACCATCAATAAAAATAGCTTTATCATCTATAAGATTTTGTTTTACACACTGACTGTAAAATTGAATAAATAAAGATTCTAATAAAGCATCTACTTTTGGATTTACTCTAAATCGATTAATTGTTTTATAAGAAGGTTTTTGATTTTGTGATAGCCACATCATTCGGATGCTATCATTAAGCATTTTTTCTATTTTACGACCTGAGAATACAGATTGTGTGTAGGCATATAGAATCACTTTTAACATCATTTTAGGATGGTACGAAGTTGCACCACGGTGATGTCTGAATTCGTCGAATTCATTGTCAGGAATTGTTTCAACAATATCATTTACATGTCGTGAAATATCATTTGTGGGGATAAGAACTGAAGTTTCCATTGGTAGAGTAAGTTGAGTCATGTTATAATTTTTATACATAAGGCACCTCGTTAATTTAGTTTAGTGATGTTTATTAAATTATACGAAAGTGCTTTATTTTTTTAAAGTATTACAATGTAAAATTACATATAAATACAAAGTATTTTGGCGAGACTCTTGAGGGAACAGGACAAGCTGAAGACTACAGGCTGAAGCTGTCCCCTAAGAAAGCGAGCCAACAATACGGAGTATTGTAAATAAAGAAGCCAGTAAATGAATTTATTAAAACTCATTTACTGGCTATTTCTCTAGGGTTTATGTCCCAGACTCAATTGATTTAATTTATTATTTTATTGCGTGGAAACCACTATCTACATGGATATTCTCACCAGTTACGCCACTTGAGAAATCACTCAATAAGTAAGCAGCTGTTTTACCTACTTCTTCTTGATCCACATTTCGTCTTAATGGTGCACGTTCTTCAATTTCTTTAAGGATTGTGTTGAAACCACCAACACCTTTAGCACTTAACGTACGAAATGGACCAGCAGAAATAGCATTTACTCGAATGTTGTCCGGGCCTAAATCATAAGCTAAATATTTAACATTAGCTTCTAAACTTGCTTTAGCTACACCCATCACATTATAGTTTTGAACGGCAAATTCACCACCAAGGTATGTTGTTGCAACAATACTACCACCGTTTGGCATTATTTTCTTCGCTTCGTGCGCAACAATTGTTAATGAATATGAACTGATATCTTGCGCAAGTAAGAAACCTTCACGTGATGTTTCAGAGAAACGTCCACGTAAGTCTTCAATATTTGCAAATGCGATAGAGTGATATACGCCATCAATATTGCCTACTTCTTCGCCAATTTTAGCAAAACCATTTACTACATCTTCATCTTTTTGAACATCGATTTGATATAATTTTGGCTCTTCTTGGTTTAATTGTTCTAATAATTTTTCTAATTCTTTGCGGCTACGGTCTTTACGATAAGTGAAAACAAGTTTAGCCCCTAATTGATCTAATACCTTTGCAACGCCAAATCCGATACTACGTTTATTAGCAATACCCATAATTACGAAGGTTTTATTTTCAAGATTAATCATTCGAAATAACTCCTTAATCATCGTTTTTTATATCTTAATCTCACTGTACAAACAATGTAGACTAATCTAACGTTATTATTTTACCATTTTTGCTTCATAATTATAAAGCAATATTATTACCTGGTCATATAGGAAATAGGCTGGGACAAAATAAAATGTCTCAGCCTATTTTATCATTTTGTCAGAAGCTGACTGATTTGAAAATGCGCTTGAATCAAGCTTTTTTCAAACCTAGTCATCCTTGCCGGGGTAATACAACGAAATAAATTTTGAGAAAATATTATTTCTGTCCCACTCCCTTTTTTTAACCTAAAAACGTAAGTCTAGGACTAACGCCTAGACTGATTTTTAGGTTTTTAAGGTTCTTCAAATTCCAATTCTTCTACATATACAAATTGATAATGTTTATGAAGTCTATTGAACACATCTATAGCAGTTAAATAGTCAAAATTATGTTTATCACGTTTAGCAATGTTTTTCCACATATCCAAAGCATTAATACCATAGACTTCATCTATTAATTTTAAATAGTCTTTACGTTTAAGTTCATCTAAAGAAAACAGACTTTTTCGTTGTAACCCACCATGTTTCAACATGTAAATTAGGAATTGTCTAACTTCATATTTTTTAAAATTATCTTTATAGTCTTTCAACTCATTAGAGGTTAAATGATGTAATTTATCAACTTTTTTAAATTTAGGGAATCCGTGTTCAAGCGCTTTTTTATAACCTAAGAAACCAATATCAGATTTAATATTATGACCCATTTTAATAAAGGCACTGTGAACATCAGCATTATATTCATATTCAGCCATATCTTCAAAAGGTCTAGTAGGAAAGAAACCATAGTCAGATTTAAATTCTTTAGTTTTAATACTAGAATACTCACGTTCTTGTAACATACGTTTTTTATCATAATCCATAGATAAACCTTTTTTGATATCATCAATATGATCATAATGCTTTGTAATAGACTTAAGAGAATTATTTTTAACATCACGAAAAGAAAGCATATCAGATTGCATATCAATAAGTTTACCGTCACGATTTAAAACTTCGTTAAGTAAAAACTTACGTTTCTCAAAATCACTAAGATATTTAAAAGACTTATCGCCTTTATATCCAGCTTTAGCAAATACACCATCAAAAGTCACAGTTTCATTAGTAAAAGGATTAATATAAGATTTGTCTTTATCAAGTGAGATATTACCACGTGTTTTTATATTAAAGAAATAGTCATCTTGAATATGTTTAACCTCTAAAATAGAACCTTTACCAGTTTTATATTCTAAATCTTCACCCCAACAAGCTTTAATGACTTTTTGATACACAGTTGAAATACTTGCTAAATAATCATCAATTTCAAGCATTTTGTTCCAAGGAAAATCGGAAATAAATCCGTCAGTAGTCACACTGTGAACAGTGTAACCGTGATCTGCTATATAGTTCATTATCATACCTAAAACACATCTAACAAGAGATGTTGTTGTAGAGGCAATCACACCATCAGTAATTTTACTATAAGGAATCACCTCTGACACATCTGTAAGAATATTTCTTGCTGTATTACCATGTATGCCTTGCCCTGTTTTACCATAGGTTGAGTTAACTAATATTTTCATTAATTGAGCTTGTACAGATTTTTTACCATATTTTTTAGCAAAATCAGAACGAATTTGAATCATACTACGAACACCAAAACCGACAGGGTGCATAATGAAATCATTATCAACATCTAACTCGTTAAAATCTTCCAATGCATCTACTTCAGAGGCACGTTTTAAATCAAAAAACATAAAGCCCTGTTTTCCTACGGTAACTGTAGCACCTACTTGAATAGCAGCATAAACATCAGGCGCAGATACAAGTCCATAACCTTTACGTAAAAATACAGGAGAACCCTTTAAATTTGGTTTGTCAGATTTTAAAGGGATTGTGGGATATTTAACAGATTTAGGAAATTCAAAATGTACATATCCAAAACCAGCTTGACCTATATGTAACCAATCGTCATGTGTTAAAACATGCCCCTCATTAAAAACAATAGGATCTTTATCAAAATCAATCATTCTCATCACTTGCATTTGCGCAGGATATGCAGAACGCAAGTCATAGTCATAAGTACGACCAGTGATAAGACCATGTGAAAAACTTTCATTACGACCACCAATATAAGCGTAATCAGGCAAATCACCAAACATACCACGAGATTTATAAAACAAATTATAATTAGGTTTACCATCTTCAAGTTTAAAACCACGAGCATGTTTATCCCACGAATATTCATTATAATATTTAAGCATTTCCTTTTTAACATTATCAGTTAAATGCTTTGCAGCAATAGCACTAACAGTTACACCATCACCAATAATATTTTTAACATTTTGATACCACTCATAGCTGATACGAGCATCACGGATAGCATAATCAACAAAGAAATCAAAATGATTTTTTCTTAATTCTTTCATATTCTCTTTATAGAAATTAAGAGGTTTATTATCTTGTTTATCTAAAACATGCTAGTCCATTTCATCAAGTTATTGTAAATCAAAGAAATAAGATACAGGGTAAAGATAATGATTGCAATGAAGCATATAATCTATTAACTAACCTTGGGATGATGAAGATCGCTTTAGAATTAAATCATTGATATATGTATATAATTCTCTATTTTCAAGAGAATCACATATCTTCATTTTTTCTTCACATAAGCTTTTCAATCTTAACAAAGAGTTTGGAATCCGTGTTTTTACTGGATCATCATCCCTTGACAAATAAGGATTATGTAAATCAATCCGATTGGGATTATTGATAAAATCACAAAAATTATCAAATTCCTCATCTGTTAATTTCAATAAGTTTTTAAGTTTTTCTGCATACTTCATACTTGCAATTTTTAAAAGTTGATAAATATGATAAAATAAAAGCGGGACTAGCCTAAATCTAATCCCGCTTATCTTTTAATTTTACTGTTTAGTCTACTCATCCATTATTCTGAATAGCTCGAATGAGTAAGTATCCTCATGTGTTAAGCCGTGCCCAGCGTCCCAGATCCCGTGATGTGTTAGGATCATATAAGATTTTCCTTTCATTTCCACGGTCCACTCTGAGTATATTGCATTATCAAACTCCTTATCAAAAACTATACTCATCGTATTTGGATCAAATTCATATGTGAATCCATCTACGCTAACAGTATTGTTTCTTCTATCAGTTGTTTTTTCATACCCAGTCCCGTCTTCAAAGAACGCATATACCATTTGTTCTTTGCCTGCTTCTCGAAGCCACATTCCTACGATAGAGGTATTATTACCAACTACATTTTCGACACTAAAACGATCGTCATCGTGGCAAGAAATAAGTAGGAAACATGATATCGCTAATAAGTATATGATACGTTTCATGATTACTCTCCTTTTGATATTACGCAAAATAGTATTACGATAGATTTATTTTTACAACATTAATATTTACAATTAGAACTCAATACCTATCTTGAAATTAAATCCGTCTATACTCTTACTAGAAGAATGCCCTCTAAAAGAATATCTCCTAGCTTGTGACCCATAACCTAGGGAAAAATTAACAGCTGATTGTTTTCCAAGCATATATTTTACACCGACAAAGGGATTACAGTAAAAACCATTTCCACCATAATCGCTAGTGACATCAATGGCATAACCAATCCTTAATCCTATAAAAGGAACTATCTGCCCATTGGTAAAGTTCCCTCGTAAATCTGCGAAAACGGGAATTAACGCTGATTCACTATCAGTGAAATATGATACTCCTGTTCCCGCACCGAAGAAGAAATACGGATTTAATTGGTATCCGTGAGATGTGGTAAATTGGATACATCCATCATCCCCCGTAGTATATCCCAAATCCAAAAATCCTCGATACCCTTTAATATCATAAGTCCTCTTAGGACCTAATATTTTCTTAAACGAATAAGATGTATCCTCTTCTTTCCCTAATTTTTCTATCTCATCCATTTGATAGACAAAGATACTTTCGTCTCTGGTCTGTACTTTTATGGATTTGTTTGGTACTTGCTCTATGATAAGACCTCTGATTACACTCCCGTTCTTTAGATAAACAACATCTTGTGTTCTCCCCTGTGAATAGGAGTAGGAAACAACTAAAAATAAAAAGGCTATCGCATATAGTATTTTTCTCATCTTACCTTGGTGAATTTAGTTTGTGAATTATATTCTTCTGTGTTCATATATATTTCCGTAGATGATATTTTGGATATCTCTACAAAAATCTTGTTCTCAACCCCCATCTGGGTTATGCTTAATACGACTTTGTAATTATTATTACCTCGTAGTTCCTCATACAATTTTACATCTCCTAAGGGTGGATTGGATTGATTGTAAAATGCGGCACTTTCTTGGGCATGCTTAACGAAATTCATAGAAGCGCCATCTAATCCATATATTTATTGTCTTTAGTACATTGAAATGTTAACATCCCTAGTCCATCACCATTTTTCCATGTACCTATCAACCAATCCGGTGGAGAGAGTTTAAACTCTGTTTGCGAAGTGTTTTTATCTCCATTTTCCCAATCCTCATTTCCATCATCTCCGCATGATGAAAATATAAGCATTATGTACATCAATAAGAAATACATAAATCTCACTTTTGTTACCATAAATCTATTGCTTTTATCCTCCCTGTCCCCTTCGTTCGGTGGTTTCTAAATAAAAGAAGCGTGGGGACTATTGGATGTTACCGTATTTGAGGCTCTGGACTGCCCACCACTCGATAACAAACAACAGCCCCACGCCTTATGATTGTATATAGTTTGCCCCTAGAGGTATAAATATAACAACATAGGCGTAGGAGGCATCTTTGTCTATTATCCCGAGTGGTTGAAATTGTCCAGATTTCAAATACGAGATAATATCTTAACGCTTCTACGTCTTTATTCTAATACGTGGGGCAAAGATATAGATATTTAGAAACGCAAACAACCCTATGACATACTTTTTAATGCTTTATCATAGGGTCGATCAATAAAAATGAGATTTGTCTATCTTTTTATAGGGAGGTGTAAACTGGTATATAATTACCTTGTGTTATATGGTCAAGACTGAGAAATCGAGGGTGGAGCAAACGATGAATCGTGGCGTGAAGCTTCTTTGGGAGAATACGTTGAGTTATAAACGTTCGATCGATAAACATAATTTCGCCGTTTTACTGGGAACCTCTATGGAACGGTATGATAGTAAAAAGGTAAAGGGAACGGCCTTGAACTTATGGGCGGAAGATGATCATAAAGCGTGGATTGATTTCACCAATAGCGCCTCTCCCGGCGATCAGCATTCGGAAGGTGGTGCGACAGAGCATCGGATGGCCATTTGGTGCAGAATCCTCATTTCTAAGAATTGAGTAGTCTTTATATTTGTCCACATCCATGTTTTTTGTTTTTGGGTAAATAGTTTAAACCGATACAATATGAGGTTAAAATAGAGTTATAACGGCACAAGAATACCCTTTTGCGACCGCTTACGATTCCGTTCGTTGGCTATTCACTTACGGATCCAAAAGGAAGGACATTTCTTTTTAGATGGGATAAGCTTGTATTCCGGATCTTTTTATGTACATTTGAAGCCACCCAATAGTGGGGTAACTAAAACATGATATGACTATGGAAAAGAAAACAGAAAAAGAGGAGAAGTATATGAAGGAATTACAAGATCGATATATCCGTTTCGACTGGGCCATCAAACGCCTACTCCGGCAAAAAGCGAATTTCGGAGTGCTAGAAGGCTTTCTTACCGTGTTCTTGGGCGAGCAGATCAAGATTGAGGAGATATTGGAGAGTGAGGGGAACCAGCAGGACGCTGATGATAAATTCAATCGGGTGGATATCAAGGCTAAGAACACAAAGGGAGATATCATCCTTATCGAGATCCAGAATACCCGCGAGCTTTATTATTTGGAACGTGTGCTCTATGGCGTGGCGAAGGCCGTCACCGAGCATCTTCATTTGGGGCAGGACTATTCCGAGGTGAAAAAGATCTATTCTATCAGTATCCTTTATTTTGATATAGGCGTAGGAACCGATTATCTGTATCACGGGCAGAACCAATTTGTCGGCGTGCATACCCATGATCATTTACAGGTAAATACCAAGGAGAGGGGTGCGATCGTCAAGCGTCTTCCTTCGGAGATCTTTCCGGAGTATATATTGGTTCGGGTGAATGAGTTTGATAAGGAGGCCGTGACCCCCTTGGAGGAATGGGTGCGATACTTGAAAGACGGGATCATAACTTCCGAAACGACAGCCCCCGGCTTGGAAGAGGCACGAGAGAAATTACGCTATTACTCAATGTCTCCCGAGGAACGTTATGCTTATGACGAACATCTGAATGCGATTATGATCCAGAATGACGTGTTGAGCACTGCTAAGTTTGAAGGACGGGAAGAAGGCCGTGCGGAAGAACGTCTAGAAACAGCTCGGCGTATGCGGTCTGATGGGCTTTCGATGGAAATGGTCGTGTGTTATACTGGTTTGTCAGAGGAGGAAATAAATAATTTATGATATCCTTGGGGCTTTGCTAGCGGAGCAGGATCGGTTCTTTTAAGTTCTTGGCCTGCTCCTCGGATGATGTTCCAGTATCTCTTTGCGAAGGAATTCCCGGTCGATATGTGTATATATCTCGGTGGTGGTGATTTTCTCATGCCCCAGCATCTCTTGGATAGCGCGTAAGTTGGCGCCGCCTTCCAGCAAGTGGGTGGCGAAAGAATGACGGAAGGTATGGGGACTTACGTTTTTATGGATACCGGCGGCCTCCGTCTGTTGCTTGATGATATGAAATACCATGATACGGGAGAGGGCCGTTCCTCGCCGGCTTAGAAATAAAATATCCTCGAAGCCTTTTTTAACCACGACCGAATTCCGGTCATACAGATAGTTTTTAATTTCCCGCAAAGCAACTTCGGAGATAGGAACAAGCCGTTGTTTGCTTCCTTTACCCTCTACCCGGATGAAACCTTCCTTGGGATATATATCCGAATAACGCAGGCCAGTAAGCTCCGATACGCGCAGTCCGCAACTATATAAAACCTCCAGCATCGCACGGTTCCGCTGTCCCTCGGGAAGCGTGAGGTCTATCGTGTCGAGAATGCTATTTATCTCGTTGACGGTTAATACTTCCGGCAGCTTCAATCCGATCTTGGGAGACTCTAACAATTCGGTCGGATCATTTGTTATATAATTGTCAAGCAATAAGAAACGATAGAACGATTTGATACCCGAGATGATGCGTGCTTGCGATCGGGGATGGATGCCGATGTCACGTAATTGGGCGATGAACTGTTGCAAGTCGTCGTAGCTGATCTCCTTAACGTCCTTTTTCTCATCCTCTGCGAAACGTAGCAATTTGTCAAGATCTGTCAAATAGGCGTCGATGGAGTTGGCTGAGAGCGATTTTTCTAATCGTAAATAGGTGTTATATCGGTTTATTATATCTTTTCCTTGTCGCATTGTCGGTATGTCGTTATGAATGTGTCAAATAAAATCCTTACCTTTGCCGGATAATTCCGGCCTCAACGGGCGGTACAAAGGTAATAAACTTACAATTAAGAATGAAGAAGATTCAGATCATCAATGGCCCTAATTTGAATCTGTTGGGCAAGCGAGAACCGACAGTATACGGAAATGCCTCGTTCGAGGACTATTTGAGCGAGTTACGTGCCCGCTTTCCTCAGTGTGAGATATCTTATTATCAAAGTAATGTGGAAGGAGAGATAATTAACAAGATCCATGAGGTGGGTTTTGAATATGACGGTATCGTGTTGAACGCCGGCGCTTATACGCATACTTCCATTGCGTTGCACGATGCTATCAAGGCGGTTACTACGCCAGTCGTGGAAGTGCATATCTCGAATGTGCATGCCCGTGAATCGTTTCGTCATGTGTCGATGATATCGGCGGCATGCAGGGGAGTGATTCTTGGGTTTGGGCTGGATTCGTATCGGTTGGCGATCGAATCGTTTATGTGATAGAAGGTTTAGAAGGTTATCAAATAGAATTAATAATTAGGTTATAATAATTTAAGGTATATGTTAAAGCATACGAAGATTGTTGCTACAGTTTCCGACCAGCGCTGCGACGTTGCGTTCGTTGAGGCGTTATATAAAGCGGGAATGAATGTGGTGCGCCTGAATACGGCTCACATGATGGAAGAGGGGTTGACCCGTGTGGTAAATAACGTCCGTACAGTATCCGACCGTATCGGTATCTTGATGGATACAAAGGGGCCGGAAGTACGTACCACGACGACGGTAAACAAGGAACCGATCCCTTTCAAGACTGGAGAGATCGTGAAGGTAATCGGTAATCCCGATCAGGAAACTTCGCATGATTGTATTTGTGTGTCATATAAGAATTTCGTGAACGACTTGGCGATTGGCAGCGACATCCTTATCGATGATGGTGATCTGGAAATGAAGGTTACCGGGAAATCCGGCGATTGTTTGCTTTGCGAGATCCAGAATGACGCTACGCTAGGTAGCCGCAAGAGCGTGAATGTGCCGGGCGTACGTATCAATTTGCCTTCGTTGACTGAGAAAGACCGTAATAATATCCTTTGGGCGATCGATCATGATCTCGATTTTATCGCTCACTCATTTGTTCGCAACAAACAGGACGTATTGGATATCCAACGTATCTTGGACGAGCGTAACAGCCCTATCAAGATTATCGCTAAGATCGAGAATCAAGAGGGTGTAGACAATATCGAGGAGATTTTGGAAGTGGCTTATGGCGTTATGATCGCTCGTGGTGACTTGGGTATCGAGGTTCCGGCCGAGAAGATCCCGGGTATCCAGCGTATGCTGATCCGTAAATGCGTGGAGGTGAAGAAGCCGGTTATCGTGGCTACGCAAATGCTTCATTCCATGATTAATAATCCTCGTCCTACTCGTGCCGAGGTTACGGATATCGCCAACGCTATTTATTATCGTACGGATGCTTTGATGTTAAGCGGTGAGACGGCTTATGGAAAATATCCGATCGAGGCGGTACAGACCATGACGAAAGTGGCTCGTGAAGCCGAGAAGACCAAGCTTTCCGCGAATGATATCCGTGTGCCGATCGAGGGGAATGATTTAGACGTGACTTCTTTCTTGGCGAAACAAGCCGTTAAGTCTTCTTCTAAATTACATGTGAAGGCGATTATCACGGATAGTTATACGGGTCGTACGGCACGTTATCTGGCCGCTTTCCGCGGAACCTCTACTGTGTTCGCTATATGCTATAATCCTCGTGTGATGCGTATGTTGGGTCTTTCTTATGGGGTATGGGCGGTTCATCAGCCGTACAACGACAGTCGTAGGGGATATTTCTATGATGCGTTGAACCAGCTGATCCATAGCGGACGTATCACTCGCAACGATATGGTAGCGTATTTGAGCGGTAGCTTCGGCGAAGGTGGCGGTACCAGCTTTTTGGAGATTAACAACGTAGGAAAGGTGCTGGATGCCGGCACGCAATATCAGTTGCCTACTTTTAAAGAGTAAGAGGAATGTTTACGGGCGAGATTGATGCGTATATTCTTTCTCATATAGATGAAGAAGGGGATTTGCTGTCGGCGCTGAATCGCGACGCCAATGTGAACCTTCTCCGTCCGCGTATGCTATCCGGGCATTTGCAGGGTAGGATATTGAAGATGTTTTGCCGGATGATTCGTCCGAGAAGAGTCTTGGAGATCGGGACTTATACGTCTTATGCCACTTTGTGTATGGCGGAAGGCATGGAAGAGGGGGCGTTGATCCATACGATTGAGATCAATGACGAGATGGAGGATTTTATCATGAAATATCTTTCCCGCTCGCTACATAAGGACAAGATAAAAGTCCATTTTGGGGATGCGATGGAGATTATCCCCCGTTTGGATGAGACGTTCGATATGGTTTTTATCGATGCCGACAAACGCCTGTATTCCGAGTATTATGATTTGGTATTCCCGATGGTCCGTCCGGGCGGCTTGATTCTCGCGGATAATACGCTTTGGGACGGTAAAGTGGTAGAAGAAGTGCATCCTTCCGATAAACAAACGAAGGGAATACTGGTTTTTAATGAAAAGGTTAAGCAAGACGATCGGGTAGAGAAGGTGATCCTCCCTTTACGTGACGGCTTGACGATGATCTGGAAAAAGTAAATAATAAAGCGTATGGAAAGTACTAGATTACAAAAGATCGAACGCCTTCTTCAGAAGGAGTTGAGTGATATATTTCAGAAGCAGACGCAAGGAATGCATGGCGTATTGGTCTCTGTCAGCGTAGTTCGTGTAAGTCCGGATTTAAGTGTGGCGAGAGCTTATTTAAGCATTTTCCCGTCGGATAAATCGCAAGAGCTATTGGAGGCTATACGGAGCAATACGAAAGCGATCCGTTTTGATTTGGGGCAACGTATTCGTTTGCAGGTTCGTAAGATTCCTGAATTGAGCTTCTTTATAGACGATTCATTGGATTATATCGAGAATATCGACAATCTTTTGCATAAGTAATCAGAGGAGCCTTGAATCTTCCGTTCTATATAGCCCGGCGATATCTCTTTTCGAAGAAGTCGCACAATGCCATAAATATCATATCGATGGTATCGGTATGCGGGGTTGTTGTCGCCACGATCGCCTTAGTATGCGCCTTGTCGGTCTATAATGGTTTCAACGATTTGGTCTCTTCTCTGTTCAGCAATTTTGATCCGGAGTTGAAGATCATGCCTCGGAAAGGGAAGGTTTTCGACCCGACCTCGGAAGAGATACGTAAGGTGCGGGAATTGCCCGGCATTGTTTGTTTTAGTGAGGTATTGCAGGACAATGCCTTGGTCCGTTATCGAGATCGTCAGGGTGTAGCTACCTTGAAAGGTGTAGACGAGCAATATGAGAAACTGGCGCAGATCGATAGTATCTTGATCGATGGAAAGTTCCTTCTGAATGACGAGGTGGCGAATTACGCGAATATGGGGATCGGATTGGCTTTCTCGCTAGGAATAAACGCAGGCTTTGTCTCTCCGCTGGAGATCTACGCTCCGAAGCGGGAGGAGAAGGTGAACATGGCGAATCCGGCTTCTTCTTTCAATTTGGAATATGCTTATATCGGTGCTGTCTTTCGTACGGACCAACAGGTTTACGATGATTCATATATGATCGTGCCTTTGTCATTGGCCCGTTCTTTATTTAATTATGATAAAGAAGTGACAGCGGTGGAATTGAAGGTGAAAGATAGCGGGGATATCGCTCCGGTAAAGAAAGAGATTCAACGTATCCTAGGTGATCAATATATCGTGCAAGACCGTTTTGAGCAACAAGAGGCTTCTTTCAAGATGATGCAAGTCGAGAAATGGATGACCTTCTTGATCCTTACTTTTATATTGGCGATCGCCTTATTCAACGTGGTGGGTTCTTTATCCATGTTGATGATCGAGAAACAGGAGGATGTGAGCACACTGCGTAATATGGGGGCTGACGACAGTCTGATCCGTCGGATTTTCTTGTTTGAAGGCTGGATGATCTCCGGTTTTGGAGCTTTGATCGGAGTCTTGATCGGGGTTGTGCTTTGCTTGCTACAACAAGAGTTTGGCTTTATAAAACTAGGGGAAGCTGCCGGAGCGTTTATTATAGAGGCTTATCCGGTACGTGTAGTCCCGGTCGATATAATAACAGTCTTTGTGACGGTATTAACGATAGGCTTTTTAGCTGCGTGGTATCCTGTACGATATCTTGCTAAGAAGTTGAAAATTGAGAATTGAGAATGAATACCGCTTGCCGATAATTCTCAATTCTCAATTCTTAATTAGTTGTATTCTTTTCCGTATTTGATTTTAGCGTCGGCTACGAATTGTTTGATACGTTGTTCGTCATCCTTCTTACAAATCAATAATACGTTTCCAGACTCGGCCACGATGCAATCTTTTAGCCCTTGGATAACGGCTAGACGTTTCGGGTTATTTAATGCGATCACATTGCCGGAGCATTCGTATAGCATTGCCTCGTTATTTTTCAATACTGCGTTCTCATTTTCGTCTTTATTCGCTAGGTCGAACAAAGATCCCCAGCTACCGAGGTCAGCCCAACCGAAATCTACACATAGCATATATACGTTGTGCGCTTTCTCCATGATACCGTAGTCGATGGATATATTTAGGCAATAAGGGAAATTCTCTTGGATGAACGCTTTTTCTTCCGAGGTATTAAATTTATCCTTACCTAGATCGAAACGGCTGCTGATATCCGGGAGATATTTAGAGAACGCTTCCAAGATCGTATTCACGTTCCAGACGAACAAGCCAGAATTCCAGAAGAATTCTCCACTTTCCATAAATACCTTTGCCAACTCGAGGTCCGGTTTTTCAGTAAAGGTCTTCACCTTGGTGAAATCATCTACTACCGTATCACTGCTTTGGATATATCCGTATCCTGTTTCCGGGCGGCTAGGCTTGATGCCCAAAGTGACCAACGCACGGTTTCTCTTCACGAAATCCAACGCCTTTTGAACGTCCCTCAAGAAAACATCCTCTTTTAAGATCAGATGGTCGGAAGGGGCTACGACAATATTGGCTTCCGGATTGCATGCCTTAATATGATAAGCCGCATAAGCGATACAAGGAGCCGTATTGCGACGAGCCGGTTCCAAAAGTATTTGTTCTTCCGCTAATTCCGGCAACTGCTCCTTGATTAAGTCCGCATAAGATTCGTTGGTAACGATGTATATATTTTCAGTAGGGATGATTTTTGCGAAGCGATCAAATGTCATTTGCAGTAAAGACCGTCCGCTTCCAAAAAAATCAAGGAATTGCTTTGGGTAACTTTCTCTACTGAAAGGCCAGAAACGGCTACCGATCCCGCCTCCCATGATGACGCAATAATTATCTTTCATGATATTGGCTGTTATTATGATTATACGTTTACAAATGTAACGAAATAATCTTTCTATGCGAAACAATCCCATACATATTCCCACTGTGAAAAAAATATTTGAAAATTTTTACCCAAACGCTTGCGGGTTTAAAAAAAAGCTGTACCTTTGCAACGCATTTGAGAAACAAACCTACTACTAAAGCTAAAAGGTTAATCAAAAATGCCCAGATGGCGGAATTGGTAGACGCGCTGGTCTCAAACACCAGTGGATTCACTTCCATGCCGGTTCGATCCCGGCTCTGGGTACGAATAAACCCTGATAATCACCTGATTATCAGGGTTTTCTGCTTTTATAGGGCGTACTAAATGTGTACTGAATGACGAATACAAAGAAAAGGTGTACTTTAATAGTTTTCTTCCCCATATCTTTATAATTTCTTAACGCTTATCCTATCTTTTCTTCCTTATTATTGCCGATGTTTTCGGGAAAAGTGAGATTCTTACCTTATATTTGTAGTAAGAACGTTTAAAGGCACACGATTATGGAAAATCATATAGAAACCAATTTCAGAGAAATACAGAAGATATTAGATAGTTGTATAGCTCATGACTATAAAACTAAAGTAGATGCACTATTTTTAAAACGTGAATATTTGACGCAAGCCCAGCTAAAGGATTATTTGCGACAAGAAATTTTCCGTGTGACTGAAAATATTGTAGCCATCCAACAAAAATACCGTGTCGTGCGTAACATTGTATTGGACATGGATATTCCCGATTTTTTGTGGGAAAGTGGTTATTTTGAGGACTTGAATTCTGATGAAAGAAAAAAGTATATCGGTTTCCGCTGCTCTGATTTTGATATGGATGCATATTTGCATGAACCGTCCTGTTATGATGGGCGGCTTCCTTATTTGTCCATTATCGTTAATCTTGTCGTGCTTTCCAAATATTTGCGCTATCTGCAAGAACAGGAAAGCAATTACCATACAGATGCGGTTGCCATCCAAGAGCAAGCCTTGCCAAAAGAGAAAGAGGAAAGTGCAGATACTAATCCAACCAAGATTGTGGGCAAAAGCAATCCTTTCAAGTCCACGTTGAAAGCTAATGAAATCAAACTTCTGACCGACTGTGTGAATGAAGCGAATATGTTTACTACTACCGTCAGTGCCAAAATACTTACCGATTTTTTCAACTGCAAACTGAATGGGGTATTGAAAGTTAATAATACCCGTCTGTTAGCCTATCTTATGATGCAACTTAGCTGTTATAATTACATCGTTTATGAATGGCAGTCTGTCATAGCAAACAATAAACTGATATTGAAGAAGATAAAAGGTGAACCGCTTACACGTACTGACCTGTCGAGTGCGACAGACCAAGCGAAAAACATCTATCCGAAAGGATATGAAATCATAGACAAATACATCAAACAACTGCAAAAAGGTTGAGCATAGATTGAACGCTCAAACAAAGGTCAATTAGACTTCATTTTCAAGCTCTTAACTTTGCCCCCGTTAACAAAAAAACGAGGGTGCGCACCTTCATATTGTTTCACCTAAATTCCTAAACAATATGGAAAAAAATTTAGAGTTAAGAGTTTCCGAACTCGAAAAGATGTTGTTCCTTTCAAAGAACGTGCTTAGCTTCGATGAAGCGAGCAAGTTCTTGAACCTTTCTAAAAGTTACCTGTACAAGCTGACTTCGGGTAACTTGATACCCCATTACAAGCCGCAGGGCAAAATGCTTTATTTTGA
>ENA-UERW01000869-UERW01000869.1-human-gut-metagenome-genome-assembly--contig:-NODE-869-length-23737-cov-11.136855_pt1 | contig 23737 bp, 18 predicted proteins | sample MGYA00242994_ERZ507995 | MGnify/ENA primary metagenome ERZ507995 (study PRJEB26167, sample SAMN06115492) | human gut metagenome | host: Homo sapiens | place: China:Chongqing | collected 2015-04-26...
ACAGTTCTCTCCCCCACCGCCTGCGGGCGGAGCCCCCTCGCAGAGGGGGCCAAGGGGTGAGCACACCTTTTTCGACACGCTGAGTTTCCCCCGAGGGGGAAGCCATTTACCGGTTTCCTCTCCGGTAGAACATCGTGCCTGCGCCTCTGTCGCTGAACATCTCGAGCAGGATCGAGTGCGGGACGCGGCCATCAATGATGACGGCCTCGTGGACGCCCTGATAGATGGCGTCGGCCATGCCCTCGATCTTGGGCAGCATACCGCCCGCAATGACGCCCGCGGCCTTGTAACCCTCGATCTCGGAGACCTCGACCTCGGGGATGAGCGTAGACTCGTCGTTCTTATCGTAGAGCAGGCCGACAATATCCGTCATGCTGACGAGTTTTTCGGCGTGCAGGGCAATGGCGATCTCCGCTGCAGCAGTGTCGGCGTTGATGTTGTAGGGGACGCCGTTGTCGTCCATGCCGACGGTGGCAATGACCGGGATAAAGCTGTCAGCCAGCAGGTGGTCGATCAGCGTCGTGTTGACCTTCTCGATCTCACCGACGTAGCCGAGGTCAACGTCCGACTTGCGCTTGCACATGATCATGTGGCCGTCCATGCCGCACAGGCCGACGCCGCGGCCCTTGAGCAGCGCGACCAGATCCTTGTTGACCTGCCCGGCCAGCACCTGCTGGACGATGCCCATGGTCTCCTCATCGGTGTAGCGCAGGCCGCCCACAAATTTGGACTCCTTGCCCACCTTTTTCAGCATACTGTTAATAGCCGGGCCGCCGCCGTGCACCAGCACGACACGCACGCCGAGCAGCGTCAGCGTGACCAGGTCGTTCATGACGGCCAGCTTAAGGTCATCGTTGACCATCGCGTTGCCGCCGTACTTTATGACCAGCGTTTTACCGTGGTATTTCTGGATATAAGGTGTAGCCTCGCTGAACAGCAGGGCCATTTGTTCGTTTTTCATTGTGCTCCTCCGCATCCCCTACTCCTAAAGCCTTCCCCTTGGGGGGAAGGTGGCCCCGCAGGGCCGGATGAGGGGCAAGCCTGCCGCGATTGCCCATGAACGGGTCACCGCCGTAAACTCTGCCCTCATCAGTCGGCTTCGCCCGAGGGGGAAGCCATACTTATTCAGGTTCTGTAATCCCCATTGATCTTCACATAATCATACGTCAGGTCGCAGCCCCAGGCCTTGGCGGTGGCATCGCCGCTGCCAAGGTCCACGAGGATGTCGATCTCGTCCTCCTTGAGCACCACGGCGGCCTCGTCCTCGCTGTAGGGGTGGTAGGCGGCGTTCTCGCAGACAAAGACCTCACCGGCCTTGCTCTTGAGGCGCACCGACGTCTTGCTGATGTCGAAATCGCCCGGCGTGTAGCCGATGGCGCAGAGCACGCGGCCCCAGTTGGCGTCCGCGCCGAACATAGCGGCCTTGAACAGGGTGGAGTGGATGACGCTCTTGGACACCGCGCGGGCCGTCGCCAGGTCGGGCGCACCGGTCACGGTGCATTCCAGCAGCTTCGTTGCGCCCTCGCCGTCACCGGCCAGCTCGCGGCTCAGATGCTCGGCGACCTCGGTCAGCGCGGCGACAAACGTATCGTAATCGGGCGTGCCCTCGGCAATTTCTGCGCCGGACAGGCCGCTGGCCAGCAGCAGCACGGTGTCGTTCGTGGAGGTATCGCCGTCAACCGAGATCTGGTTGAAGGTGGCGGGCACGACGGTGGACAGCGCCTTTTGCAGCGCGGCGGGCGCGACCTTGGCGTCGGTGGTCATAAAGAGCAGCATCGTGGCCATGTTCGGGTGGATCATGCCGCTGCCCTTGGCGATAGCGCCGATGCGCACGGCCTTGCCGCCGACGGCAAATTCCAGCGCAATTTCCTTCGGGTGGGTGTCGGTGGTCATGATCGCGGTAGCCGCGTCGTGGCTGCCGGCCTCGTCGGCGGCCAGCTTGGCGGCGGCCTCCGGGATGCCCTTGGCGAACGGCTCGATGCTCATGGCCTGGCCGATGACGCCGGTGGAGGACGGCAGCACGTCGTCCGCGCGGATGCCCAGTTCCTTGGCGACGATGTCGCAGGTGTCCTTAGCCAGCTGCACGCCGTTGGGCGCGCAGGTGTTGGCGTTGCCGCTGTTCACAACGATGGCCTGTGCATAGCCGTCCTTCAGGTGCTCGCGGTCCACCGTGATGGGTGCGCCGTAGACCTTGTTGGTGGTATAGCAGCCCGCGCCCGCGCAGCGGACGTCCGCCTTGATCAGCGCCAGGTCGAGCTTGGAATGGTTATGGCGGATACCGCAATGCACGCCCGCCGCGGAAAAGCCCTTCGGCGCACAGATGCCGCCGGGAATTGATTTGAAATCAGACATTGTATGTACCCCTCTTGCTATTTTATATCAAACTTCAAAAGCCTTCCCCTTCGGAGGAAGGTGGCCGCAGGCCGGATGAGGGCAAAGTCCGCCATTGCCGCCCGTAAACCGGTTGTTCCGGCAAGGCCGCCCCTCATCAGTCAGCGGGCGGGGCCGCTGACAGCTTCCCCAAGGGGGAAGCCACTCAACGCGCTAAGCCCTTGGTCTCCTCCAGCCCCAGCATCAGATTCATGCACTGCACTGCCGCGCCCGAGCTGCCCTTGCCGAGGTTGTCAAACAGGCTGATAAGCTGCATCCGGGTGCCGTCCGGGTTGGCCAGGCAGTAAATTTCCAGCGTGTCCTTACCCGCCAGCTTGTTGGCGGCCAAAAAGCCGCCATCCGTGCCCTCGCACAGGGGATGCACTTTTATCATCGGCTGACCGGCGTAATATTCCGCCAGCGCGGACGCGACCTGCGGCGCGGAAACACCCAGCGCCGTTACATCCAGCGGGATCATCGTCTCCATGCCCGCGTAGTAGTCGGCCACAACGGGGACGAAATTCGGTGCGGTGTCCAGCCCTGTGACGGTGGCCATCTCGGGCAGGTGCTTGTGGTGCAGCGCCAGGCCATAGGGGCGCGGGGCGTTCAGCGCCTTGTTGGTGCGCTCGGCCTCGTACTCGGCGATCATCTTTTTGCCGCCGCCGCTGTAGCCGGTCAGGCTCGTCACGTTCAGGTGCGCGGCCTTAGGGATGATTCCCAGCTCCACCAGCGGCGCGACGGGCGCGATAAAGCCGGTGGCGTGGCAGCCCGGCACGGCGACGCGGGTCGCGGTTTTCAGCGCCTCGCGGGTGCCGTGCAGCTCGGGCAGGCCGTAGACCCAGCCGGGCGCGGTGCGGTGCGCCGTGCTGGTGTCGAGAATGCGCACATCGTCCCGCAGCAGCGGCACGACCTCACGCGCGGCGTCGTCCGGCAGGCAGAGGAACGAGAGGTCGCTCTCATTGATGACCGCCGCCCGTGCGCGGACATCCTTGCGGTCCGCCTCGGAGATTTTCAGAATTTCAAATTCGTCCCGTTCCGCCAGCCGGTCCGCAATGCGCAGACCGGTGGTCCCGGAGGAACCGTCCACGAAGATTTTGTACTTTCCCATTGTTACACCCCTTACTTCCAAAGGCTTCCCCCGAGGGGCTGCCGCCAGTTCTAAAGGCTTCCCCTTCGGGGCTGCGCCCGCAGGCGCGTGTCGGAGCGCAACCGCCGAAGGCGGCTCTTAGCGCGTAGACTGAAGCTGCCGCCCGCAGGCGGCTGATGAGGGCAAAGTTCGCGTAGCCTCCCTTTTAACGGGCAACCTCCGCAGGCTCTCCCCTCATCCGTCCGCGGGCGGAGCCGCGGACACCTTCTCCCCCAAGGGGAGAAGGCTCCTGTCAGCAAGGTCTCCCCTCATCCGGCCCTGCGGGCCACCTTCCCCCGATGGGGAAGGCTTTTATGCCAGCTTCCCCTTCACATCCGCAACCTGCTTCATCACGCTTGCCTTCGTCGGGCCGCCGTAGCTGGTGCGGCCCTCGCAGCAGGTCGTCAGGTCGATGGCCGTATAAACGTCATCCTCAAACAGGTCGCTGTACTGCTTGAATTCGTCCAGTGTCAGCTCCTCCAGCGTCTTGCCCTCGCGGATGCAGGCGGCCACCATCATGCCGGTGCACTTGTAGGCATCGCGGAAGGGCATCCCCTTCTTCGTCAGGTAGTCGGCGCAGTCCGTCGCGTTGATAAACCCCTTCGCGGCGGCGCGGCGCATGTTGGCGGGCAGCGGGGTCATCGTGGCCAGCATCGGCGTGACGGTGCGCAGGCAGAGCTCCAGCGTGTCCACAGCGTCAAAAATGGCCTCCTTGTCCTCCTGCATATCCTTGTCATAGGCGAGCGGGATGCCCTTCATCATGACGAGCAGCGTGTTCAAATCGCCATAGACGCGGCCTGTTTTGCCGCGGATCAGCTCCGTTACATCGGGGTTTTTCTTCTGCGGCATGATGGACGAGCCCGTCGTAAAGGCGTCGTCCAGCTCGATGAACTTGAACTCCCAGCTGCACCACAAAATAATTTCCTCGCTCAAGCGGGAAAGGTGCATCATGCAGGTCGCCATGGCGCTGCACAGCTCAATGCAGAAGTCGCGGTCCGACACGCCGTCGATGGAGTTGCCGCACGGCGCGGCAAAGCCGAGCTGTTCGGCGGTGTAGAAGCGGTCCAGCGGGTAGGTCGTGCCCGCCAGTGCACCGCTGCCCAGCGGGCACTCGGCGTCCATGCGGCGGGTCGCGTCCTGCAATCTCCCCAAGTCGCGCAGCAGCATCCAGGCGTAGGCCATCAGCTGGTGGCCGAAGGTCACGGGCTGGGCACGCTGCAGGTGGGTGTAGCCGGGCATGACGTACCCTGCGCCCTTCTCGGCCTGGTCGCAAAGCACGGTGATAAGTTCTTTTATCTGGCCTTGAATATGCTCACTGGCGGCGCGCAGGTTCAGGCGGATGTCCAGCGCGACCTGGTCGTTGCGGCTGCGCCCGGTGTGCAGCCGCTTACCGGCGTCACCGACGCGGGCGGTCAGCGTCTGCTCGACGAAGGTGTGGACGTCCTCGGCGTTGGGGTCGATTTCCAGTGCGCCGCTGTGCAAATCGTCCAAAATGGAGTGCAGACCCTTGTGAATATCGTCCACATCCTGCCGGGAGATGATGCCCTGTCTGCCCAGCATGGCCGAGTGGACAAGGCTGCCCTGAATATCCTGCTCGATCATCCGCGCGTCGAAGCGGATGGAGGAGTTAAAATCGTTTACGCGGCTGTCAACGGCCTTGCTGGCCCGGCCCTGCCAAAGTTGGGGCATAGGTTTTACCTCCGTTTTCTAAAGGCTTCCCCTTTGGGGGAAGCTGTCCGCGAAGCGGACTGATGAGGGGCAGACCTGCCGACACGACCCATTCATGGGCAATCGCGGGCGCGCCGCCCCTCATCCGGCCTCGCTTCGCTCGGCCACCTTCCCCCCTCGGGGGAAGGCTTTTTATCAGTAATGCCAAAACCGCCAAAGGGTTTCCGCGCCCCTTGGCGGTTGCTTATTCGGCGTTCGTTCGCTTATTAGTCCTGTGCGGGCCAGCTCTTGGCCAGCTTGGCGCGCTCGGCAATGGGCAGGCCAAACAGGTTGATGAAGCCGGAGGCATCCGCCTGGTTGTAATCGTCATCCTCACCGAAGGACGCGGTCTGCTCATCGTACAGGGTGTACGGGCTGGTGACGCCGGCGTTGATCATGTTGCCCTTGTAGAGCTTCAGCTTGACGTCGCCGGTGACGGTTTTCTGCAGGTCGTCGGTGAAGGCGCTGATGGCCTCACGCAGCGGGGTGAACCACTGGCCGTTGTAGACCAGCTCGCCCATCTTCTGGGCCAGCTGTGCCTTGAAGTGCATAGACTCCTTGTCCAGCGTGATGGTTTCCAGAACATCGTGCGCCTTGTACAGGATGGCACCGCCGGGGGTCTCATAGACGCCGCGGCTCTTCATGCCGACGAGACGGTTCTCGACGATGTCCAGCAGGCCGATGCCGTTGGCGCCGCCCAGCTTGTTCAGGTACTCGACCAGCTCGACGCTCTCCATCTCCTTGCCGTCCACAGCGGTGGGGATGCCCTTCTCAAAGTGGATGGTGACGTAGGTCGGGGTGTCTGGGGCCTGCTCGGGGGAAACGCCCAGCTCCAGGAAGCCCGGCTTATTGTACTGCGGCTCCAGGGACGGCTTCTCGAGGTCGAGGCCCTCATGGCTCAGGTGCCACAGGTTCTTGTCCTTGGAGTAGTTGGTCTCACGGTTGATCTTCAGGGGGATGTTGTGGGCCTCGGCGTAGTCGATCTCCTCGTCACGGCTCTTGATGCTCCACTCACGCCACGGGGCGATGATGGCCATATCGGGGGCCAGCGCTTTCAGGGTCAGCTCAAAGCGGACCTGGTCGTTGCCCTTGCCGGTGCAGCCGTGGCAGATGGCGTCGGCGTTCTCCTTCTTGGCGATCTCGGCCAGCGCGGCGGCGATGCAGGGACGCGCGTGGGAGGTGCCCAGCAGGTAGTCCTCATACTTGGCGTCGGCCTTCAGGCAGGGCCAGATGTAGTTTTCGACGTAGTCCTTCTTCAGGTCGAGGACGTACAGCTTGGACGCGCCGGTCTTGATGGCCTTCTCCTCCAGGCCGTCCAGCTCGGTGCCCTGGCCGACGTCGCCGGAGACTGCGACGACCTCGCAGTTGTTGTAGTTTTCCTTCAGCCAGGGAATGATGATGGAGGTGTCCAGACCGCCGGAGTACGCCAGAACTACCTTTTTGATGTCTTTCTTATCCTTTTTCATGATGTAATCCCCTCTCTAGTTTCTTCGCCAAGACGCGCGGGGTATGTTGCTTGCCGTTTGTCTTGAATATTTATTCATTCATTGCTGTATATTATACACTCTTTTATACATTTTGCAAGCGGTAAAACTGCCAAAGGATTCTCCATTTTCGCGGTTGTTTTAGGCAGGTTGACGAATAGTTATACATTTATGCTGCCGGTGCCTGCAAAAATATGCAATCCCTCGTGTATATCCAGCGTTGATGTATGTATTATAGCACGGTTTTCAGCATTAGGCAACACAAAATTGCGGATTTGGCAACACGGGAGGAGAGCCTTTGCCTTCCCCCGAGGGGCTGCGCCCGCAGGCGCGTGTCGGAGCGCAACCGCCGTAGGCGGCTCTTAGCGCGTAGACTGAAGCCGCTCCACCCGGGCTGTTCGTTCCGCCGCGCACGTCCGCGGCGGCCTGGGGCAGGCCGCCCTACAATCCCTCTTAAACGTTGTACGTAGGGCGGGGTGCCCTCACCCCGCCGCAGTCAGCGTCAGCAGCCGCCCCCGGTCTGCCCCACAAACTTCTTCACCATCCCCAGCTCCTCCGGGAAGATGCAGTTGGGGATCGTGCCCTGCTCCACGGCGGCAACGGCCTCGTCCAGGTCGAACCATTTTACATAGTCGATCTCCGACTTCTGCACGGCAAAGTCCTCGGCCTCGCGGTCCAGCCAGAGGCAGAACACCTTGCTGACCTGATTGTCTTTGAACGGTTTACCGTGGAATTCAGCCTCAAAGCGGAACCGCCGCAGGCCGCATTCGTGCAGGTCGGCGGGGGCGGCGGTCACGCCCAGCTCCTCGCGCAGCTCCCGCAGGGCCGAGCCGACGAACTCCGCGCCCGCCGGGATGTGCCCGGCAGAGGAAATATCGTAGCAGCCGGGGTAGGAATCCTTGGCGGCACAGCGCATCTGCAAAAGCACCTGCACCCTGCCGTTTTTGCGCCGCACGATCCAGACATGGCTGGTGCGGTGGCGCAGCCCCTCGGCATGGGCCGTCGTGCGCGGCACGCTCTGACCGGTGGGGACGCCGTTTTCATCGACAATATCAAGCATTTCGGGCATGGGGAACACTTCCTTACCAGATTTATTATCCTTTTTATACCACAGTTTCGCCCTTTCCGCAATTTTTTTCTTGCATGGCCCGCAAGCGGGTCGTGACGCTATGGGAACGGGTGCAGGGGTTTAAAAATTCATAATCTTCTTTTATAATAATGATATTGCCGCAAACGGCCGCGGGCGGATACGGAATCCGCCCCTACGGTTGCAGGGGGGCGTCCCTGACGCCCCGCATCCGCCGTAACGCTTATAACAAGGAGAACGCACCCATGTCCCAAATGACAAAGCGCGCGCTGGTCGCATCCTTAAAGGACCTGTTGGCCGAAAAGCCGCTGGACAAAATCACCGTGACCGACCTGACCGAACACTGCGGCGTGAACCGCATGACGTTCTACTACCATTTCAAGGACATCTACGATCTGGTCGAGTGGGCCTGCATCGAGAGCGCGACCCGTGCGCTGGCCGGGCAAAAGACCTACGACACCTGGCAGCAGGGCTTTTTGCAGATCCTGCAGGCCGTGCAGAAGGACAAGGTCTTTGTCACCAAAGTTTATCATTCCATCAGCCGCGAGCATATCGAGAACTACCTCTACCGCCTGACCTACGATCTGATGATCGGCGTCGTCGAGGAGAAGGCTGCCGGGATGACCGTGCGCCCCGAGGACAAGGAGTTCATCGCGAATTTTTACAAGTACGCCTTCGTCGGCCTGACGCTGGAATGGGTGCGCACCGGCATGAAGGACGACCCCGCAGCCCTCATCGAGCGGGTATCGACCCTGATCCACGGGGATATTACAAAGGCTCTGGAGGCGTGCCGGATCGATAAGTAACTTCCCCGCAAACCGCCGTCTTAACAATTCTGCCACAATCTATACAATCCGTCCTCTTTGATAAAATTCTTATCAAAGGGGATTTTTTGCTGATTGTAACCGTTCCGCCCGCCGGGTATACTACAGACATACCAAGTAAATCACAGGCCGCTCCCCAACAAGCACGCGGCCTTATCATCACAGGAGGTACTCTTATGTATTATTCCGCCGGTAACTATGAAGCCTTTGCCACCCCCAAAAAGCCCGCCAATGTGGACGGCAAATCTGCCTACATCGTCGGCTCCGGCCTGGCGGCGCTGTCTGCGGCGTGCTATCTCGTCCGCGATGCCCAGATGAAGGGCGAGCACGTCCACATTCTCGAGAAAGACCCCATCCCGGGCGGTGCCTGCGACGGCTACCACTACGAGAACCTCGGCTACGTCATGCGCGGCGGGCGCGAGATGGACAACCACTTTGAGTGTATGTGGGATCTGTTCCGCTCCATCCCGTCCATCGAGGACGAGAACCACACCGTCCTGGATGAGTACTACTGGCTGAACAAGGCCGACCCCAACTACAGCCTCTGCCGCGCCACCCGCAACCGCGGCGAGGACGCCCACACCGACGGCAAGTTCGGCCTGTCCGACAAGGCTGCCATGGAGATCATGAACCTGTTCATGTCCCCCGATGAGAAGCTGTACGACAAGAAGATCACCGACTTCTTTGACGATGAGGTGCTGAACTCCAACTTCTGGATGTACTGGCGCACGATGTTCGCGTTTGAGAACTGGCACAGCGCACTGGAGATGAAGCGCTATCTGCAGCGCTATATCCATCACATCGGCGGTCTGCCCGACTTTACGGCGCTGCGCTTCACCCGCTACAACCAGTACGAGTCGATGATCCTGCCCATGGTCAAGTACCTCGAGGGCTTCGGCGTACAGTTCCACTACGATACAAAGGTCACGAACATTGCGTTCGACTGCGCGGGCAGCAAGAAGCAGGCGACCCGCATCGACATCCTGCACGACGGTCAGGAGAGTTCCATCGACCTGACCGAGAACGACCTCGTCTTTATCACGAACGGCGGCTGCGTCGAGAACTCCACCTTGGGCAGCCAGGACACCCCCGCCGAGTTCAAGCCCGAAATCAAGGAGGGCGGCGGCTGGGACCTGTGGCGCAAGATCGCCGCGCAGGACCCGAGCTTCGGCCACCCCGACAAGTTCTGCTATGACCCCGAGCTGTCCAACTGGATGAGCGCCACCGTCACGACGCTGGACCAGCGCATCGTGCCCTATATCAAGAAGATCTGCAAGCGCGACCCGTTCAGCGGCAAGGTCGTCACCGGCGGCATTGTCACGGTCACCGACTCCAACTGGCTGCTGAGCTGGACGCTGAACCGTCAGCAGCAGTTCCGCGACCAGCCCAAGGATCAGCTCTGCGTCTGGGTCTACAGCCTGTTTACCGACAAGCCCGGCAACTATATCAAGAAGCCCATGCGCGACTGCACCGGCAAGGAGATCTGCATGGAGTGGCTGTACCACCTGGGCGTGCCCGAGGATCAGATCGAGGACATGGCCGCGAACAGCGCCAACACCGTGCCCTGCATGATGCCGTATATCGATGCGTTCTTTATGCCGCGCGCTGCGGGTGACCGCCCCGACATCGTGCCCGAGGGCGCTGTCAACTTCGCGTTCCTGGGCCAGTTTGCCGAGACCGCCCGCGACACGATCTTCACCACCGAGTATTCCATCCGCACCGGCATGGAGGCCGTCTACACCCTGCTGAACGTGGACCGCGGCGTGCCCGAGGTCTGGGGCAGCGTCTACGACATCCGCTGCCTGCTGGATGCCACGGTCAAGCTCCGCGACGGACGCAAGATCACCGATATGGAGATGCCTCTCGTCGGCAAGCTCGCCATGAAGGAGGCCCTCAAGAAGATCGAGGGCACCGAAGTGGAGAAGCTGCTGAAGGAGTATAACGTTATCTGAATGTAAGCCAAACGGGCAGTCACTCAAAATGGGTGACTGCCCGTTTTTATTTTGCTGCACCGCAGGGGCCGGGCTGCGCGGTAATTTACAAATTGTTCATAGGAAAAACATAGTTTTTTAGCAGTTATCCGGTAGTATATAGGCACAGGGTTACGGAGCCGCAACCGTAATTCTGGAACATGATTCCTCCTCACACAAACCGATACCCCAAGCCCCCATCCGGAGCCGCAACCGGATGGGGGCGATTTTTTTGTGTTTCAGATCAGGGGGAGCGGGCGGCTGCGGAGGGGTCAAGACCCCTCCCTACGGAGCAATAGATACATGGGCGGTAATGGCAAGGCTGCGGGGTGCCGCAAATGGGTTGCGGACGAGAGGGGCAAGGGAGGGCGGCAGCCCACCCCCTTTGCAGTGGGCGGGGGCTGCCCGGGAATGGATGGCGACGCAAGGCCCGTCGGGACCCTTCAGGCCAGCTTGCGCGGCCAGCTCCCCTAAAAGGGGAGCCTTTTGCGGGCTGTCGCCCGAGATTATAGCAACCGTTAAAAACTGCGGGGTTCGGGGGAACTCCCGACTCAAAAGTGGAGGAAGGGGCGGGGGCGTTAAGAACGGACAGTAATACTGCGTCCGTTTAGCCCCCGCCCCTTCCGACCTCCGCTTTGGGGTTCTTAGGGGCGTGCAGCCCCTAAGTCGCGGGTCCGCTGCGTCGAAACAGCGGCAGTTTTCTTTGGTTCTTTCTTTTGCTGTCAAAAGAAAGAACAACCTCCCGGGGGGGGCTGCCGTTCCCGGTTCACCGCCTTTTCCACGCCGTGCCAAACCCGATGACGCTTGCGCAAAACGCGGCGGCCAGCGCTTCTATGGGGAAGCCGTCCCCGGTTTGCGGCAGCGCCGCCGGGGCGGCAGCCTTCACGGTCCGTGTGCCAGCCGCCGCGGCTGACGCAGTCACCGCCGCCGAGGCGGTCTCCGGCGGGTCATACCGGTTCACAAACAGCACGCCGTCGGCCTTCGCGGTCTCCCCGCTGCGCACGGCCCAGAGCCCGGCGGCAAGACCGCCGTCCGGGCGGCCCGTCACCCGGACCGTGACCGTGTAGCTGTGCGCATCGTAGGTCGTGTGGGCAGCGCCGCCGCTGCGCTCGGCAACCAGATACCGGTAATCCCCCGGCTCGTCAAAGGCGAAGCCCGTAAAATACACGGTGCCGCCGTTTTTTACGGTCAGGGCACGCTGCACAGGCGCGGGGGCCGCGTCCAGCGGCGTCAGCTCCACCGTATAGACGGCGTCCGACGCCGCACCGTCGGTGCGGACACTGACGGGGATTGCCGTGCCCGCCCGCGCAGCCGCCACGGGCAGCGGGCAGAGCAGCGCCAGCAGCAGGGCCGCTGCGGGCAGCCAGCACCGCAGGGCCGTTTTGCCAAAGGTCATTGCATTTCATCTCCTTCTTTCAGGGGGCAGAGCCGCCCCAGCACGACGACCCGCCCGTTTGTCTCACTCCCGGCGCAGGTCGAAAGCGCCACCAGCCGGTCCTGCGCCGTCACACCGATGTCCCGCTGCTGCACGGCCTGCGCCGCCGCATAGTCCAGCAGCGCCCCCACATCGCCGTGGTAACGCTCCGGCGTGTAAATGGCGGTATCGTAGGCATCGGTCACCACACAGGCGAACAGCTCGATCGTATAGGCGGCGTCGGGCAGACTTATGCTGCCCGCGGGGTGCGCGGCAAAATAGTCTGCCTCCGCAAACCGCGCCACATCGCCGAACATCGCGCTGTTGTCCATGTGGTGGCCGTAAATCACCGTGTACGGGTCGGTCAGGTCGGCGGCGCAGCGGCTGTCGAGAAAAATCGCGCCCGACAGGGAAAAATCACCGTAGACGTCGCGGTTGATGTAGTCCATGTTCGTCGCGCCCTGCACAACGGGGTAGTCGATGCCCGTGCCGTCCACCGTCAGCCAGCCGCAGACGTCGGGGTTGACGGTTTGCAGCCCGGCCAGCGTCGGGTTGTCGGCAGCCGGTGCGGCGGGCTTATACTGCAAAAGCTCCGCGCCCACAAACGCCCCGCGGCGCAGCGCGGCGTCCTGCCAGAGCGCGAACCCGCCGAAGGCCAGCAGCGCCAGCATCAGCAGCCCGGCCAGCGCACTGACCAGCCGTGTGCCCAGGCGTGCCAGCCGCGCCGCGCGGTCCAACATCAGTCCTCACGGCGGCGCTTGCGGAAGAACACCAGCCCGCTGCCCGCGGCCAGCGCCAGCATCGCGCCGTAGGGGGCGGCGTCCAGCAGCAGGCCGGTGGGGGCAATCGAGCTGCGGGTATTCGTGACGGTCAGGGCCGTGTCGGCGGCACCCACCGTCTGCGTGGGCAGGGTCTTTTCGGTACTCAGCGTCTCGCCGTCCAGCGTCCAGGCCGTCGTATACTTCCCAGCGTCCAGGCCGCTCTCGGTGATCGTGTAGGCCGCGCCGGTGGGCAGGCCGGTCACCGCGATCACATCGCCGCCCCGGATCGTCTCCGAGAAGCTGACCTTGCCGTTTGTAAAGGGCTTCACCTCGGCGCCGCTCGTCACGCCCGCCGCGCTTGTGGTTTGGACCGTGACCGACGCCATGCGGCCCGGGTCTGCGTCCGGGTCGGTGATCTCCAGCGTGAAGATAAAGTTGTCGGTGTAGTCGGCCCAGTCGCCCGCCAGCGCCTTGGTCACGGTCAGGCCGTGGGTCGTGTAGGTATTGGTGATGAGGTCGCTCTTGGTATTGTCATCGAGCGAGGTCAGCGTAGCGTAGTCGATTTTGAACGTTGCACCGTCCGGCTCGGACGTATTGTCGTTGACAACGCGCACCTTTAGCAGGTAGGTCGCCGTCGTGGCGGTCAGGCCGTGGATGCCGGGGTCGCGCTCGGTCAGGTGGTAGTAGTAGATGCCGGGGGCCTCGAACTTCGAGGTGTCAAAGCCGACGCTTACATCGCTCTCCTTGTTGGCAATGCCGCTGTCATCCGCCGCAAACGTGGCGGTGATGTCGCTGCCGTCCAGCTGATCCACGCTGCCGACATAGTTTTTCTCTCCGTCGTCGGGCAGGTCGCTCTCGTCGGCGGCGGTGACGTCAAAGGCAATCGTGCCCGTGATGCCGCCCGCGCCCGCGGCGTTCGTCACGTCGATGGCCTTGCGGAAGGTGATGCTGCCGGTGGTCGTGGTCAGGGTCTCTGCCGCAAACGCCGTGGCGGAGAGCGCACCCGTGAGCAAAGCAGCGGTCAGAACGGCGGAAATCTTGATGGTGTTCATAAGTATGTGCTCCTTTCGGGGTGGTGTATGGTTATGTGGGTGGTTTCCGGTAGGTCGGCCCTCATCCGCCGCTGCGGCGGCACCTTCCCCCGCAGGGGAAGGCATCCCGCCCCAAGCCTTCCCCCGAGGGGCTGCGCCCGCAGGCGCGTGTCGGAGCGCAACCGCTGTAGGCGGCTCTTGGCGCGTAGACTGAAGGTGCCGCCGCAGCGGCGGATGAGGGCAAAGTTCACCTGTATCTCCTTCTGGCCCTTATCAAATCTCATTCCTCCTCACAATCGCAATGACCCGCCCGGCGATATTTTCTGCCGTCACCGGGCCGTACCGGCGGCTGTCGGGCGCACCCTCGCGGGCGTCGCAGAGGATAAAATACTCGCCGTCGGCCAGGGTCAGGGGGTAGGTCACGTCACTGTCGTAGCGGGGGGTCGTCTCGTAAATGTCCGGCTCGGCCACAAGGCTGCCGTTGATGCGCAGCAGCGCGTTTTCTGTCACCTCCACGGTGTCGCCGCCGCGGGCCGCAACACGCCCCGTGCAGCGCCGGTCATCCTGTGTAAAGACGACCACCTCCCCCGCTGCAAAGCTGCGCGGCAGCCGGTAGTAGAGCAGCAGGTCGCCGGGCTTGAGGTGCGGGTACATCGTGTCGTCCGGCTGGATCGCCAGTCCGAACACGACGCCGAACAGCACCAGCAGCAGTGCGGCCAGCGCCCCGGCGCGCAGAAAAAACTCCTTCACGTCCGCCAGCGCACGGCGGCGCTGTGTCTCGTTCACGGTGCAGCCTCCCTTCGGCGGCGGCAGACCACGGCCAGCGCCGCGCCCGCCGCCAGCAGCCAGACTGCCGGGGCCGCGTCCTGCGCAAGACCCGTGGGCGGCACGCCGTCCTTATTGTTGACGCAGGTCAGCGCCGCGTCGCCGGTCAGGGTCGCGGTATAGCTGCTGCCCAGTGTGACGCTGCTGCCGTCGTCCATTGTCGTTTCGTAGTCGGTCAGCGTCTCCTCGGTGACGGTCACGGTCTGGCCGGGCTTCAGATGCCCGATGACGATGCTGCCCTTGTGCGGGATCGTGAAGCCGTCCGCGGTCAGCGCCGCGCCGCCGTAGGGCTGCACATAGGGGGTATCCGCGGTGACCGCCGCGCCGTCAATGGCCGCCGTAAACGCAAAGCCGCGGCGCGTGTCGCCCATGCCGCCCGTGACCTGCTTGGTCACGGTGACGCGCAGGAACGGCGCGTAGGTGTTGGTGATGACAGCCTCCCCCACGCCGCCGGACGGCACCTGCACCGTCCCGGACGCCGCGGCGGCGGTGGTCGTGCAGTACCAGCCGGCTAAGTCGGGGTGGTCGGTCTCGGTCACGGTGTAGCTGCCCACGGGCACATCCTCCACCGTTACGCTGTGCAGCCCTCTGAGCGGCACGGTCAGTGCGCCGGGCGCGTCCAGCGTGACGGTGCGGGCCGTGCCGTCGTCATAGACCAGCGTATAGCTGCCGATGGGCAGGCTGCCGACGGTGAAGGTGTTCGTCACGGCCTCGGCCTCATCGCGCAGGGCCGTGTCGTCCACGGCCTTCGTCAGCCGCAGGCTGCCGGTCTGCCGGGCGTAGGTGTTCTCAAAATCGGCGTAGGTCGTGCCGTTTTGCAGCAGCGTTATGTGGGCCAGCGTCGGCGGGTCGCCCGCGGGCTGCAGCGCATCGCCGTTGACGGCGGCGCGGCTCGCCAAATAGAGCACCGCCGCCGGGGCGGCGTGGGCGGTCTCGGTCACGGTGTAGGTGTAGGGTGTGCCGCTCTCCGACGCCACAGGCAGATCCTGTATTGTATAGCTGCACTGGGCTGGGTCGGTGCCGACGGTCATATCCGCGCCGCTTATGACGGCCATAGCCGTGCCGTCGGAGCGGGTCACGGTGAAGGTCAGCCCCGCGCGCACGGCGGTCAGCTCGTCGGCGGTCAGGCTGCCCACCAGCGTCTTGCGCAGCGTCAGGTTGGCGTGCCCGGCCACGGGCGGCGCAGGCTCGGTACTGAACCAGACTTTATCCAGCAGGTTGCCCTCGCGCCGGTCCCCCTTGCCGCTGGACAGCGCCAGAAAGAAGAACCGGCTGACATACTGCCCCGCCCGGACCGTGTAGTCTCCGCTGTGGACGCCCCACTGGTCGTTGCCGTCGGTGATCTCACCGCCGACCATGAAGCTGCGGATGGGGACCTCCTCGCCGTTGTATTGCACGGTCCGCTCCAGCGCCGCGCGCACCAGAAGTCCCCTGTTGTCGTCCTCGCTGGAAGCGCCCGCCAGAATCTCGGTGATCTGCGCTGCCACATCCACCGGCGCGATGAGCAGCGCCATCGAGTCCTGCATACCCCTGCCGCGGGCGCGGTGGGCCAGCGACCAATGCAGCGTGGTGCCGGGCGCGGTCAGCACATCCTGATACAGTGCGCCGTAGGCCTCGCAGTTCAGCTCGGCAAACTGCTGCCCGTCGTAAGCGCTGTCGATGCTGTAGCTGGCCTCGGGATAGTTCCGCGTGCCGTTATAGCTGCGGTTGGAGCCGTCCGCCAGCTCAATGTACAGGCCGGCGCTTCCGGTTTTCCAGTGCCTGGCCACGCCGGTGGTCTGCCAGACGATGCCCCCTTCCCCCGACGGGTACTGGGTAAAGAAGCTGCCGGTCTCACCGTCCGGGGAATGATACAGCCGGGATGCGGGCGTATTGTTGTCTTTGTCGTGATACGCCTTCAGCCCGGCAATATCCGGCGTTTCAAAGCTGCCGTTCTGCAGCTGGATGCAGTAGGGCACCTGCATGGCCGCGGCGGTGAGTTTTGCGCCGTCGGTGCCGGTGACCTCGACCTTATAGTACAGCCGTTCCGCATCTTTGACACCGGCAATGCAGGCATCCAGCGCAGCGTTCAGCCGGTGCTCGCTGCCCGGCGTGATGTTCCACGCATCGCCGGAGCAGAGCTGCTGCGGGACCTCCTCCCAGTTGGTGCCGTCCTTGCTGCGGTACCAGGTGTACACAGCGCCATCGAGTCTGTCCGTGCTGCCGTTGACCTTCGCTGTAAAGCAGCCGTCGGTCCGAATGCTGTCCACCAGCTCTGCGCTTGTGACAACGGCAGTCTGCGCCGCGGTGTCGGGCGCGGCGAGCAGCGCATCCATCACGAGGGTGCGTGCGGTCTCGGGTGTTGCCGCGGGGTCAGGTGCCGGGGTCGGCTCCGCCTCTATTTCGGGTTCCGGGTCAGGCGCCGGGGTCGGCTCTGCCTCTATTTCGGGTTCCGGTGCAGGCGGGTCCGGGTCGGCGGGCGCAATCGCCGCCGCAGACTCCGCCGTGGCGGGCAGTTCATCCGCCGCAAACACAGCGTTGGCCATGCCTGCCGCCATACAGCAGGCCAGCAGCACAGCCAACAGACGTTTTTTCATGTACGGTTCCTCCTTTGCTGGTTTCCCGTGCGGGGCTTGTCTTCCCGCCGGGTCAATTGGGAGTATACCGTCCGCCGTTCGCGGAACACGTCGAGGGCTGCTTTCTTCCAAAAGGTTACAAAAAAGACGCACCACGGATGTTTTTCCGTAGTGCGTCTTTTCTGTATTCACTTCTGCCCTGCACCTTTCCGCAAGCGCCCGCCTATGGGACACCTGCGGGCCGGGCATGCCCGGCCCCTACTGTCTCTGCAATGGGGAAATGCGCTGCTGCGGCAGGTTGGCGGGCAGCCAATGGCCGCCCCTACCGTCCTTGGGGCCGTTTACACCACCGTCACCAGCGTCTCACAGTCGCCGGTCACGGCGTACTTGCCGCTGCCCGCGGGGATAAAATAGCTTTCGCCCTTTTTGACCTTCACGGTCTCGCCGCCGCAGGTCAGCGTGCCCGCGCCGTCGGTGATGAGCAGCGAGACAAAGCTCTTTTCGTCGGCCACGCCGTCAAACGCGCCTTTTTTCGCGTCCACCGTGAAATACTCGCACTGCGCGAGATGGCTGCCGAAGTCGTGCTTTTGCGGCGGCGTGCGGCGGGTCACGTCCAGCGCCTTTTCAATGTGCAGGGCGCGGGGCTTGCCGTCTGTACCGACGCGCCCGTAGTCGTAGACGCGGTAGGTCACGTTGGAGTTTTGCTGCACCTCGGCCACGACGATGCCCTGGCAGATGGCGTGCAGCGTGCCGGACGGGATAAAAAAGCAATCCCCTTTATGCACCGGCACGGCGTTCAGGACCTCGGTCAGGGTGTTATTTTTAATGCGCTCCGCAAACTCCTCTTTGGAGATTTCGTGCGTAAAGCCGTAGTAGAGATACGCCCCCGGCACGCAGTCCAGCACATACCACATCTCGCTTTTGCCGTACTGGTGTTCGTTTTTCAGCGCGTAGTCGTTGGACGGGTGTACCTGAACGGACAGGTTCTGCTTGGCATCAATAAATTTTGTCAGAATCGGGAACTGCTCGAATTTTGCGCAGTCCGTGCCCAGGGCTTCGGGGTGCGCGGCCACGTAGTCCGCCAGCGTCGTGCCGTCGGGCAGATAGCTCGGGCCGTCCGGGTGGCAGGACAGCACCCACGCTTCTGCCAGCGGTTCAAGGTCGCTCTTGATGCCGAAATCGGTGCGCAGGCGGCTGCCGCCCCACAGATAATCCTGGCAGCTCGGGGTCAATTTCAGAATTGCCATGCCGCTCACGCTTTCATCATGTCCGCGGCGGCTTTGGCCAGCGCGGCGTTCACGGCATCGGCGGCTGCCTCACTGTCGCCAACGGCGGAAAGATAAACTTTAATTTTCGGCTCGGTGCCGGAGGGGCGGATCATCAGCTTATGCCCGCCGTCCAGATGGTATTCCAGCACGTTGGCGCGGGGCAGGCCGGTGCCGTCGGTGTCGTAGTCCACGACGGACTCCACCTTGTACCCGGCAATGTCCTCCGGGGCGTTGGCGCGCAGCTTCTTCATCAGCTCCTGCATCGTGTGCATGCCGCTCTCGCCCTCAAAGGCAAAGCTGCACAGCGCATTGCGGTAGTAACCGAACTCCCTGTACAATGCCTCGATGGCGTCCAGCAGCGTCTTGCCCTGCTGGGCGTACCAGGCCGCGGCCTCGCAGACCAGCAGCGTCGCGTTGACAGCGTCCTTGTCGCGGACGTGGCCGCCGGACAGGTAGCCGTAGCTCTCCTCAAAGCCGAAGATATAGCGTTCGGGACGCCCCTCGGCCTCCAGCTTGCCGATCTGCTCGCCGATGAACTTAAAGCCGGTCAGGGTGCGGCGCAGCTCGACGCCGTATTTTTTTGCCACCGGCGCTGCCATATCGGTGGAGACAATCGTCGTTACCGCCACGGGGTCGGCGGGCATCGTGCCCTGTGCCAGACGGGTGCGGCAGATATAGTCCAGCAGGATAATGCCCATCTCGTTGCCGGTAATCAGGCGGTAGCCGCCCTTGCCGTCGGGCACGGCGGTGCCGCAGCGGTCACAGTCAGGGTCGGTGCCCAGCAGCAGATCGGGGCGGACCTTGTCGCACAGCTCCAAGCCTTTTTGCATAGCTTCGCGGATCTCGGGGTTCGGGTAGGGGCAGGTCGGGAAGTCGCCGTCGGGCTTTTCCTGCTCGGGCACAACGGTCACATGGGTCACGCCGAGCTTTTTCAGCAGCTTTTTCACACATTCCAGACCCGTGCCGTTCAGCGGGGTGTAGACGAGCTTGAGCGCGTCGATGCCCGCGCCGTCGCCGACGCGCTGGTCATAGACAGCCTGCACAAAATCATCGAGGCATTTTTCGTCAATTGTCACAATGCGGCCCGCGGCGGCGGCAGCGTCAAAATCTGCCAGCCGGACATCGTCAAAGCAATCAATTTTTTCGATAGCTGCCAGAATTTTCTCGGCAGCCTCCAGCGTGATCTGGCAGCCGTCCGCGCCGTAGACCTTGTAGCCGTTGTACCTAGCGGGGTTGTGGCTGGCCGTCACGCAGACACCCGCGCCGCAGCCGAGGTACCGCACCGCCCACGAAAGCGCCGGGGTCGGCTCAAGCCGGGGGTACATGCAGGCGGTAATGCCATTCGCGGCCAGCACGCGGGCGGTCTCGCGGGCGAACAGCGCACCGTTATGGCGGCTGTCGTGGGCGATGGCTACCTTTTTGGGCAGGCCGGACGCATTGAGGTAGTCCGCCAGCCCCTGCGTTGCCTTGCGCACGGTGTAGAGGTTCATCCGGTTCGTGCCCGCGCCGATCACGCCGCGCAGACCGCCGGTGCCGAATTCCAGATCGCGGTAAAAGCGGTCCGTGACGGCGTCGCTGTCGCCCGCGATGGAGACGAGCTCGGCTTTGACGGCATCGTCCAGATCCGGCTGGGCAAGCCAGCGGTTATAGAGTTCGTTTATATTGTTCATGGAGTTTCTCCTTTATCTTCCCTTGGGTCCTGCGGGCAGCCGCAAGCCGCCCCGCCTCTCTATTATCTTGCATTTTTACCGCTTTTGCAAGTACCAAATCTTTGTCGGCACCACCGGATTTTCCGGTCAGCCCTGCCAGACACCTTTTATTGCCTCCGCTTCACTTTCCGCCAGCGCCGGGGCGTCGGAATTGGCAAACAGGCTGCCGTAGCGGTAGAGCCCCGCGCCCTGCACCCCTAAGCGGGCAAGCAAAGCAAGCTGGTCGGCCAGCGCATGGCCGGAAAACCACTCGGAGCCGGCATCGGACCCATCCCCTGCGCCGACGCGGTAGGCCCCCAGCCCGGCGTACAGCTTCACGCCCGCCGCGCGGGGCAGTGCGGCCCACGCGGCGGCCAGCTGCGCAAAGCTGTGCGACGCATCGCCGTTTTTTATATATTCCTGCCCCCAATAAAGCTGGGGCATCAGGTAATCCACAGTCCCCTGCCGCAGCCAGCGGGCCGCGTCGCTGTATTGCAGGGTGTAGTTCTGCTCCGGGTCGCCCGCCGGGGCTGCGCCGAACCGCACGCCGTACCGCCGGGCCGCGGCGTGGCAAAGCTCCATCAGGGCGTTCACGTTCTCCCGCCGCCAGTCGTCCTGCGTCAGTGTGCTGCCGCTGGCCGCGTAGTCCGCCGCGTCAAAGGCCGGGTCGGTGGTGGGGTAAAAATAGTCGTCAAAGTGGATGCCGTCCACAGCGTATCTTGCGCACAGCTCCCCCACCCCGTCGGCAATGTACTGCCGCACGTCCGCGTTGGCGGGGTCGAGATACGCGCCGGTGTCGGTGTACCTGACCCAGTCCGGGTGCAGCCGCGCCGGGCTTGCGCCGCACAGCGCCGGGGTCTGCCCGGCCTGGATGCGGTAAGGGTTGACCCAGGCTTCCAGCTGTAAGTCCCGCGCGTGGGCGGCGTCCACCAGCAGTGCCAGCGGGTCAAACCCGGGGTCCTGCCCCTGCGTGCCGGTGCAGAGGTGGCTGAACGGAAAGTAGTCGCTGGGGTAGAGCGCATCGCCGAAGGGCCGCACCTGCGCCAGCACGACTGTTGCGCCAATCGACTGTATATTGTCCAGCATTGTGCCGATTGCCTGCGTGAACGCCTCCGCCGACGAGAAATCGACCTGCTCCCATTCCAGATAGCTGACCCACACAGCGCGGTAGGGCGCGGCGGCCCGGGCGACGGCGGTTGGGGTGGGGGTCGGCGCCGCAGCGGGGGCCGGGACAGCCTTTTGCGGCAGTGCAAGCAGCGGCGCAAGCAGAAAGACGGCTATTATAAATAAGTAGAATCCGATCCGACGCATGGCATGTACCTCCTGCGGTATGTATATGCGGGGCAGGCAGCGGGTAGGACAGGGCCGTTGGGAGGCAATCCGCTGCGGCTATCCGTTGCCGGGCGGTCATGGGGTCCCCCCTTACCACATTGACAAAAAACACCCTGCAATGCTATAATGTTCTTATATATAACACAATTTTTATCTACCCATTCCTTCACACAAAGGCGGGAGCATTATGACCAGAGAACAGGTCGAAACGGAAATGGCCCAATACCGCACCATCTTTACTGTGGTGCGGCTGCTGAATGCTGCGCAGGTCGGCGGCGAGGAGTCCGTCAACAGCTATTGCAGCTGCTACAGCTATTGGGGCAAAAACACACCTTGCCGGAACTGCATCTCCCGGCAGGTGCTGGAGGATCACCGCCAGCGCACCAAGCTGGAATACATGGGCAGCGAGGTCTTTCAGGTCACCGCCGTCTACCGCGAGGTCGACGGCGTTCCCTGTGTCATGGAGCTGATCCAGAAGCTGGACGGCGAGACCCTCATTGACCCCGAAAACGGGGAACGCCTGATAGACAGCATCGCGAGCTACCACACCAAGCTCTACCACGATGCACTGACCGACAGCTACAACCGCCTCTACTTTGAGGACGCGCTCAAGGACAAGACCGACCCCGCCGGTGTGGCCGTGCTGGATCAGGACGACTTTAAATTGATCAACGACACCTACGGCCATCAGGCCGGCGACATAGCGCTGCGCACCTGCGTTGACGTGGTGCGCGCCTGCATCCGCAAATCGGACGTGCTCATCCGCTACGGCGGCGACGAGTTCCTGCTGGTGCTGCCGGGCATTGAGCGCGCGGCGTTCCTGGCCAAGCTGGACCGCATCCGGGAGCAGCTGCACACCGCCAGCGTGCCGGGGTATTCCCGTCTGCAGCTGTCCGCCAGCATCGGCGGCGTGATAACGCAGCCCGGCGAGACCGTGGAGCAGGCAGTCTCCCGCGCCGACAAGCTGATGTACCAGGCCAAGAACCGCAAAAACATGGTCGTGACCGAGGACAACGCCCGGGACGGCGCTTTGAGCGCTGCCGGGCGCGAAAGCCAGACCCGCCAGAGCATTTTAATTGTGGACGACTCCGAGATGAACCGCGCCATTCTGGCGGAGATCCTGGGCAGCGACTACAACATTCTGGAGGCGACGAACGGCAGGGAATGCCTGGCCATGCTGGAGCAGTACGACACCGGCATTGCGCTGATCCTGCTGGACATCGTCATGCCGGTCATGGACGGCTTTGCGGTGCTGAGCGAGATGAACCGCAGCCACTGGATCGAGGACATCCCCGTCATCATGATCTCGAGCGAGGACGCCGACACCGTTGTGCGCCGCGCCTACGAGCTGGGCGTCTCGGACTATGTCAGCCGCCCGTTCGATGCGGGCGTCGTCTACCGCCGCGTTTTCAACACGATCAAGCTCTACGCCAAGCAGCGGCGGCTCGCCTCGCTGGTGACGAGCCAGATCAAGGAAAAAGAGAAAAACACCAAGATGATGATCTCGATCCTGAGCGAGGTCGTCGAGTTCCGCAACGGCGAGAGCGGCCAGCACGTGCTGCACATCGGCACGCTGACCCAGCGCCTTCTGGAGCGGCTGACGCAGAAAACCGACAAGTATGACCTGCCGCCCGAAACGCAGGAGCTGATCGTCATGGCATCGGCGCTGCACGACATCGGAAAGGTTGCGATAGACGATAAGATCCTGAACAAGCCCGGGCGGCTTACCCCGGAGGAGTTCGATCTTATGAAAACCCACACCGTTGTGGGCGCAAACATGCTGGACCATCTGGGCCGCTATAAAAACGAAGCGCTTGTCAAGACCGCCCACGACATCTGCCGCTGGCACCACGAGCGCTGGGACGGCCGCGGCTACCCCGACGGCCTGGCCGGGGACGACATCCCGATTTCGGCGCAGATCGTCTCGATGGCGGACGTCTACGACGCGCTGGTCAGCAAGCGCGTCTACAAGGCCGCCTACTCACCGGACACCGCGGTGCAGATGATCCTGCACGGCGACTGCGGGCAGTTCAACCCCCTGCTGCTGGAATGTCTGGTGGAAATTCAGGACGTCTTAAAGGCCGAGATCGTCGGGCGGGAGAACGAAGATTCGTAAAATTTGCATCGCCGTAGGGGCCGGGCATGCCCGGCCCTGCGCCTTTCCGCAAGCGCCCGCCTGTGGGACACCCGCGGGCCGGGCATGCCCGGCCCCTACCGCGCGGCAGACACCGGCTGCCCGGAGGGGTCAAGACCCCTCCCTACAAGGCACCCGTGAGCGGCAGTTCGTAGGGAGCG